>Ga0326727_10002507_pt1 | contig 62319 bp, 53 predicted proteins | sample MB2enrmetagenome_FD_207643 | JGI IMG/M metagenome (GOLD analysis project Ga0326727, IMG submission 207643) | Lab enriched peat soil microbial communities from McLean, Ithaca, NY, United States - MB29MY | ecosystem: Environmental > Terrestrial > Soil > Wetlands > Peat | place: USA: New York...
CTCGGCGACAGAGATATTGAAGCTCTGACGGAGCTGGTCTTTCATGGAGCGAACCACCTGCCGGCGGTCCTTCAGCGATTGGGCGTGTTCGATGCGCAGTTCGAGGGTAAGCTGGGCTACGGGCATGGCGTCGCGCGGCCTCTTCAGAGCGGTTTCGCTTCACTTGTCGACATCGAGACAGTGTGCAAGGCGGCTTCTTTTTAAGGAAAGAGCCACTCCACCGTATCGATCCCGTTGAGAGCAGAAGTGAAACCGCTCGAGTTCGACTCTCCGGAGTGCCTCATTCTAACCCCACTTCAGCCCGAACAGAAACAGAGACTTCCACCGGACTCGCTGACCTGCTGACTCGCCTGGCGCGCGAGCGCTGCTGGCCCGCTAAGACCGGGACCGGAGCGCGAACGCCACCACCGTCTCGCCTGTTTCGCCCGCCTCCGCGACCAGCCGCTCCTCCAGCTCATGCGGAACCGGCATCTCGCAGGCAGCGATCTCGTTCTCGCCGGCGCCCGCAAAGCAAAGCTCGCAGCAGCCAAGCGCACTGCCCTCGCCCATGCCGGCGTCTACGCGAGTGGGCGGCCCGAAGACGCGGCAAGTCATCGGTCTCCACTCGTACACATCGCAGAGCCCGGTTTCAGGATTCAGCGCCGGGCAGGGCGCGTCATTCGCAAACTCCTCAAACCGTGCCTGTTCCTCCTCCGAAGTGCCCAGCACGCCGGTCGCCGCGCCGCCCGGAAACTCCGGCCCGTACTCTGCGATCCACGCTTCCGCGCGCTCTTGAATCGCCTCGGCGGTCTCAGGTGCGGCGGCGCGCAGCGCTTCCATTCCCGCTTGCAGCCGCGCAACGTCCAGCACGTTGATGGCAAACGCTCCATGGCAGCACTGGGTACATCCCGGCCGGCACGCCAGCCAGGAACCGGCCCGCCGAGCCGCATCGGCCAGCGCCGCATCCATGATCTGCACCAGTTCCCCATCGCCCGCCGGCAGCCGCATGGGCCAAGGATACCGAACAAGGCCCTCCGCACGCCCGCATCGCGGCTCGGCCACATTCCGCCCCGGCCCCGCCGCATGCTATAACCACCTCGAGGTCGCCTTGCTTTACCTGGAGCGAATCCCCGCCGCCCCACTCCGCCAGTACATCCGCGCGCTGTGATACGCCCGTTCAGGCGAGACCGCGAACCGGCGCGAACGTCAGGAGGTCCGAGATGAGAAGCAAACACCGCGCTGCGCTCGGCTTTGTCTTTGTCACGGTGCTGCTCGACATGCTGGCCTTCGGCATCATCGCCCCGGTGCTGCCGCGGCTCATCGTCGACTTCCTGCATGGCCAGATGGCGCGCGCCTCCGAAGCGATGGGGCTGTTCGTCACCACCTGGGCGCTGATGCAATTCTTCTTCTCGCCGATCCTCGGCATGATGTCTGACCGCTTCGGACGCCGGCGCATCATTCTGCTTTCGAACTTCGGCCTCGCCCTCGACTACATGGTGATGGCGCTGGCGCCCACCATGGCGTGGCTCTTCCTGGGCCGCGTGCTCTCGGGCATTACCTCGTCGAGCATGCCGACGGCCAATGCATACATCAGCGACGTGACGCCGCCCGAGCGCCGCGCCCGCGCATTCGGCATCTTCGGCGCAGCCTTCGGCATCGGCTTCGTCCTCGGCCCCGCCGTCGGAGGCTGGCTCGGCGCCATCAATCCGCGCCTGCCCTTCTGGGTGGCCGCGGCATTCAGCCTGCTCAACGCGTGCTATGGGCTGATCGTTCTCCCCGAATCGCTCGCGCCGGAGAAGCGCACGAAGAGCTTGCGCTGGAAGAGTGCCAATCCCGTCGGCGCGCTGAAGCTGCTCCGATCCCACCGCGAGTTGTTCGGGCTTGCAGCAGTCAACTTCCTTGGCTACCTCGCGCACGAGGTCTACGCAACCGTGTGGGTGCTCTACGCCACCGAGCGCTACGGCTGGGGCGAAAAGGCCATCGGCGCATCGCTCGCGGTGGTCGGCGTGGCCACCATGGTGACGTCGGCTCTGCTGGTGGGCTGGAGCGTCCGCCGGTTTGGCGAGCGCACATCGCTGTTTACGGGACTGCTAAGCGCGGCCGTTGGATTCCTGATGTTCGGGCTTGCCCCCACTGGCTGGCTGTTCCTCGCGGGAATTCCGGTGAATGCGCTGTGGTCGCTTGCCGCCGCGCCATCCCAATCCATGATGACCCGCCGCGTGTCGCCTTCCGAACAGGGCGAACTTCAAGGCGCGCTCAGCTCGATGCGAGGCCTCGCCATGATCTTCGGACCAGGCATGTTCAGCGCAACCTTCGCATTCTTCCTCGCTCCCGGACGCGTCTTTCCCGGCGCTCCGTGGATGCTTGCGGCCATGTTGCTGCTGGCCAGTCTCGTGATCGCCGCGGCCGTTGTGCCTGCCGGATCCGCCGCGCAGGAAAGCTCCTTTGCCGAAGCCGCAGAGTGACCTCGACGATGAATCGGGCAGACTGGCATAGAGCCGCTAGGACAATGCCCGATCCCACGTCTCCAGCGTCCGCTTGAACTCGCTCATGAATTTGCCTCCGTCCGCGCCGTCGATCAGCCGATGATCGAAGCCCAGGCAGAAATGCTGCGTCGAGCGAATCGCAATTGTGTCGTTGCCCTCGGCGTCCGTCAGTACCACCGGCTCTTTCTTCAGTGCGCCGATGGCGAGGATCGCCGACTCCGGCTGGTTGATGATCGGCGTGCCGAACTCATCGCCGAAGACGCCGGAGTTGGTCAGCGTAAACGTCGAACCGCCAACCTCATCCGGTGAGAGTTTCTTCATACGCGCGCGTGTGGCGAGGTCGTTGATCGTCCGCGCGATGTTGACGAAGTTGCGCTTCTCCGCCTCGCGCACGGTGGGCACAATCAGTCCCCACTCCAGCGCCACCGCGATGCCGAGATTGATGTTCGCGTGGTAGTGAATCGCATTTTCGATCAGCGACGCGTTCACGATCGGGTAGCGACGCAGCGCCTCGACGGCCGCCACCGCGATGAACGGCATGTACGTCAGCTTCTCGCCGTTGCGCTGCTCGAAGCCCGCCTTCTCGCGCTCGCGCAGCCGCACGATGCGCGTCATATCGACCTTGTAGACCGAGTGCACGTGCGGGCTGATGCGCTTGCTCTCGACCATGCGCTGCGCAATGATGGCGCGCATTCTGGTTAGCGGCACCACTTCCGCGGTGAGCACCTTTGGCTGCGGCACCTGTGATGCGGCCGACTGTGCCATCGGAGCGCGCGTGGTCTTTGCACCACCCTCGCTGATGTAGCGCAGGATGTCGTCCTTGTTGATGCGGCCGCCCGAACCGGTGCCGGGTACAAGCCGTAAATCGAGGTTGTGCTCCTTCGCGATCCGCCGCACCAGCGGCGACGACCTGACCACCTGCACCGAAGCGGAAAGTGCTGCAGTCTCCTGCTCGGACTTTGCAACAGCCACAGGCGTGGGCACAGCCACCGTTGCGGCGATGCCGCGGTCACCCGCACCGGAGGTGCCGCCGCCTATCACGGCAACGACAACGTTGATCTGAACCGTCTCGCCCTCGCCGGCCTTGATCTCGGTCAGGACGCCGTCTACAGGCGACGGAATCTCCGCATCCACCTTGTCGGTCGAAATCTCAAACAGCGGCTCGTCCTTCTCGACTGAGTCGCCGACTTTCTTCAGCCACTTGGTGATGGTGCCTTCGAAGATCGACTCGCCCATCTGCGGCATGACCACTTCAACCCCGGCGCTGGATGAGCCATGCGCGGGCGCCGGCTGTGCCTCGTTCTCCTTCTCAGGCGCGGCCTTCTCGTTCTCCGATGTTGCCGGTTTTGCTGCTGGCGCAGTCGCAGCATTCACTGGAGCGGGGGTCGCCGAGGAAGTGTCTGCGCCGAAGGCGCGGTCACCCGCACCGGTGGTGCCTGACAGCACGGCAACCACCGTGTTGATCTCAACAGTCGCTCCCTCGGGAAACCTGATCTCCGTGAGCATGCCGGTGATGGGTGAAGGAATCTCCGCATCCACCTTGTCGGTTGAAATCTCAAAGAGCGGCTCGTCCTTCTCCACCGGCTCGCCGACCTTCTTGAGCCACTTGGTAATGGTGCCCTCAACGATCGACTCGCCCATCTGGGGCATGATCACGTCGGTTGACATGTATCGTTCACTCCGCGATGCGGGATAAGGGGTCCCTGCGGACAGGTCTTTGTCCGTGGGGCGGCAGCCGGCACCCGCCCGGCTTCTGCCGGATTATAAATTGCAGCACGCACGGCCTGATGCACGCAGTTCAGCGCAAACGGCGATTCTCGCCGGCATATCACGCCCGCACCGGCCGGTCCTGGTCGCCATGCAGCCGTTCCACCTCGGCGGGAACCTGCAAAGGCGTGTCGTCGGCAGGGAAGGCCAGTTTCGCCGCTGCCTGCGCGCGCAGCGCATCCAGGCTCTCAACCGCCAGCACCTGCTGACCGTAGACCTGCCCGAACTGCCGCGCCGCCTGGTGCGCGATCTCCTCGAGCCCCGGCAGGTTCACGCTCTCCGGCACCTCGCGCTCCAGGCTCGTCACCGCCTTGTCGGCGATGCCGCACGGGTTGATGAGCTGGAAATCACGCAGGTCCGTCGTCACATTGAATGCGAATCCATGCGAGGTGATCCCGCGCGAGACATGAATCCCGATTGCGCCGATCTTGCGCTCTCCGCGTGCGTCTTCATTCGTACCATGCAAGCCGCACCACACGCCGGTCAGCCCGGCGATCCGCCCCGCGCGCACGCCGAACACCCCGCACAGCCGGATCAGCGCCTCTTCCATCATGCGCACAAAGTCCACCGGCCCCAGCCGGCCGCCCTGCGCGTTATGCAGGCTGCGCAGATCGAAGATCGGATACCCCACGAGCTGCCCCGGCCCGTGGTAGGTCACATCGCCGCCGCGGTTGATATCGTGCATCGTCACGCCACGGCGCGCCAGCATCTCGTCCGAGGTCAGCACATTCTCGCGCCGCGCATTGCGACCCAGCGTCAACACCGGGGGATGCTCGAGGAGCAGCAGCACGTTTTCCACGCGCCCCTCTAGCCGCAACGCCGCAATCTCCGCCTGAAGCTGCAACCCCTGGTCGTACGCCACCCGCCCGAGATAGAGATACTGAATCATCGCCATCTTTCAATTGTATGGATGCAGCCGGGAGATTCCCATCGGGCGGAGCACACTTTGCAGGGTCGTTATTGCTGAGAGAGCGGCTCAAAGATTCCGGCGAAGGCGACCTTAACGCGCAGGAAGACGAGAATCCACATGATCGTCACCAGCGCCGCCATTGGCAACCCGCTCGGCGCCATCAGGATGTGCGTCGTGTCGATTTTTACAATCACCGGCGCCAGCAGGGTGAGCGCGAGCGGCACATAGCGGTTGATCAGCAGCAGGATCGCCGGCACCACCTGGAAGAAAGCCACCACGTAAATGTAATGAGTGGTCGCCAGCGCTCCCAAAAAGTCAGCCATCGGCCCCGGCGGCATGGGCGGGTTCGGCAGAAAGTGGAAAAACAGGTTCGAACCGAAGAAAAGAAAGATGATACCCAGCAGAAAGCGGGCAACGGTGGCCACGATCTTCACTGACGTCTCCTTGGGGCAGAATCGGAATCAGGCACGGAGTTGAAAAGCCTTGTTCGTCAAATGGCTGACCGCTACGTGCCTCGCGATTCACAACAAATGCCGGCCCTGAAGATGCGACGGGCGCGGCACCCGTGGCGGATACCGCGCCGGCGTCGAATGGGTCGGACCCGCCTTCCCCGAGCGTTCCAACCCTTGGACTAGTTCCCATGGAGGTGTGGCGTCTAGTCCAGTTGGGTCCCCCCGGCAAGAAATCGAGGGATCCCACGCTTAATCCTTTTTCGTTCGCCCAAAATCTCTGCACGCAGCGTCGCTGCGCCAGACGTTTTCAAACAAAAGCGAACCTGAGAACAGCGTTTCCTGCTTACCAGGAAGCGTCTTCGTGCGGCCTTTCGGCTGATTCAAAGACACTTCGCGGGCAGGCGCAATGCCTGCGCTGCCTGGTTTCCGGCTTCAGAGGGAGATTTGGGTGGGTGGTCCGCGCGACGGGTTGGGGCCGTCGGGATCCTCGAGCGTGACTGGCGCCATCGCGAACAGGTATCGGCTTTGAGCCGAGCATCTCTGTGGGGCAACAAAACCCCGCTGGATGCTGATCTTCTTGCCGCGAATCCGGTGCAGGCGCGGCGCAGGGCGGTTTTGCCCGGGCAGCGAATCCGCAACCTTCCGCGGCGCCCGCTCGGTGCGGCCAGCATGAGTCGTGTAGATCCGCGGCCTAGGAGCCTGGCACGCGGGCGCGCTCAACGACCGGCTCATCGCCCGCATAGCGGACGGTGACACCACGAGCGCCAGGAGCAAAGCCCCGAGAATGATCCTGCGTGCCTTCATGCTTGAGCGCCTTGAGTATAACCAGCGCGAAATCGATTTCGCAATCAATTCCCGCGCGGAAAGTTACTTCGGTGAACCCGTTTGGTCCACACGGACTGGCTCTCGCCGGAGAATTTGGAGTGGAGGGGTCACGGCGGGTCTCGCCGCCGTGACACCATCGATTCGGCAAAAGGACCTGTAAGCCGAATTCTGTTTTATGCGGTCATTCCTCTAGGCGCCGCGTTGCCGCAGACGCTCATCAGCGACCTACCCGGAGGTTTCGGCCATTGCTAAGAGCCGCCTGGACGCATCGGGCCGATACGCAGCACCGCCTGGCTCTTGAGCACCTCAGCGACGAAAATCTGTCGCCGGGGCCCCGCAAATTGGCGGCAGCTTCCCTCCCTATTTGGTCTTGCTCCGTGTGGGGTTTACCCTGCCTCCGGCCTTACGGCCGGAGCGGTGCGCTCTTACCGCACCTTTTCACCCTTACCCCAGCGCGGATTGACCCTCCAGGCGAACCCTTTGGGCCTTTCCGGGACGCCCTCCGAAGAGGGGTAGCCGAGGCGGTATGTTCTCTGTGGCACTAGCCGTCTATGAGCCTTGAAGCTCACATCCCGGACGTTATCCGGCACACTGCCCTGCGGAGTTCGGACTTTCCTCCCCCGGCATTCGCTTGAGCAAACGCCGGCAGCGACCGCCCGGTCCTCCTGCCAGCGTCTAGTGTACCTCGAATCCACAGGACGCAGCCGAGGATGCGGCCGCTACCATGAGGACATGCTTCGCGTGAAACTGCTGGAAACAGGCGCCCGTCTCCCCATCGTCGCGCACCCGGGCGAGGATTTGGGCTACGACATCTTCTCGCTCGAAACCGTGCTGCTCGAGCCCCACAAGACCATCCGCGTGCGCACCGGTATCTCGGTAGAAGCCCGCCACCCCGAAAGCGGCGTCCCTCTCGGCCTGCTTGTCCGCGACCGCTCGTCGATGGCCTCGCGCGGCATCGCCACTACGGCTGGCGTGATCGATGCCGGCTACCGCGGCGAAGTCCAGATCGTGATGACCAACCTCGGCGCCACCCCCATCGAACTCAAAGCCGGCGAGAAGATCGCCCAGATGATCCCGGTTCCGGTACTGACAGGGACGATTGAGCAGGTGGATGGTCTCGAGGAGTCGGCGAGGCTGGCTAAAGGCTTCGGCAGCTCGGGCCGGTGAATCCCGGTGCCGTTTTAGAGCCGGGCTGTGGCTCGTGACCGTGGAGCCCGAAGCGTCCCTCCCAGGTCCGAAAATCCGGACCTGGGCACCCAGAGTTTAGTGCAGCCCCGGGGTCGGGAGTCTGTTTGAGTTGCTGCTATTTTCCCAGGCCGTCGTCCTTGTGGTAGTTCGGGTAGGGTGGGATGGGGATTGTCGGCACCGGGTGCGCCTTCAACTCATCCAGCACGATCTGCACGCCGGTTTCGAGCTGGCGGTCGTGCTTTTCGGCCACATCCTTCGGCAGCAGTTCCACCTCGGTGTCCGGCGCGATGCCCACGTTCTCCACCTCCCACTGGCCTTGCAGCCCGTAGATGGCGTAGCGCGGCGCCGTGACATAACCGCCGTCGAGCAGCGGAGGATAGCCGCCGATGCCCACCAGTCCACCCCAGGTTTTGGTGCCCACCAGCTTGCCGATGCCTGCCTTGCGGAAGTACCACGGCATGGCGTCGCCGCCCGAGCCCGAGTTCTGGTTGATGAGCATCACCTTGGGCCCGAAGATAGCGCCGGCGGGGTCGTGAATCGGCTTGCCGTCGCGCTCGACCGCGCCTGAAAGCGGGAAGCGCTTCAACACGTCGACCACGTAGTCGGCGATGAAGCCTCCCTCGTTCCAGCGCTCATCGAGCACCAGGGCCTGCTTGTTGAGCTGCGAGTAGAAATAGCGGTTGAAGTTGGTGTATCCCGAACCGCCCGTGTTGGGCATATATACATACGCCACCTTGCCGCCCGAGAGTTCATCGACCTTGCGCCGGTTGCTCACGATCCAGTCGAGATTGCGCAGTCCATCCTCATCGTCGATCGGAACCACCGTCACGTCGCGCGCATCCTTGCCGTCGGGGTTCGGGCCTACGTGCAGGACCGTCTGCTTGCCCGCGGTGGCGTCGAAGAACTGGTAGAGGTTGTCGTGTGCGTGCAACTCGCGGCCGTTCACGGCAAGCAGGTACTCGCCCTCCTTCACGTAGACGCCCGGCATGGTCAGCGGAGAAGCCAGGCCCGGGGTCCAGTTTTCGCCACCCAGGATTTTCGCGATGCGGTAGCGGTCGTTCTCCACCTTGTAGTCCGCGCCCAGCAGGCCGATCTTCGGGCCGGTGTCATGCGAGTCGGGTCCGCCCACGAACATGTGCCCGATGTTCACCTCGCCCAGCATCTCCACCGAGAGATAGGTGAACTCTGACCGCGACGCCAGCCCATCGAGATATGGCTTGTACCTGGCCTCGATCTTTGGAATCGACAGGCCGTGCGTGTTGGGGTCGTAGAGGAAGTCGCGCTGAATGCGCCACGTCTCGTGATAGATCTGCCGCCACTCCGCGCGCGGATCGATCATCGCCTGCATTCCACCGAGATTCAGCGACTTTCCTGGGCCATTGTTGCCGGGCTTCAGATCGTCGGTCGGCGCGATCGTCCAGCCGCCTTTGCGCGCGTAGAGGAACTTCGATCCGTCTTCCGAAACAATGAAGGCATCGAGGTCGCTCAGCACGTTCTCGGTTTCGCGCTTTTCCAGCGTGAACCGCCACACCGCGCGGATGCCGGGATCCCCGCGCTCACTCGATGAGCGTCCAACGGGAGAGCCCTCGCCGAGATAAATCACGCCGGCCTTTCCGGTCCCGATGCCGATGTAGTTGCGCGGCGGAATGGGCAGCGAGAGAATGCGATTACCTATTCCATCCAGATCGACCTTGACCTCGACCGGCTTTTCCTTGTCCTTGTCTTTATCCTTGTCTTTGTCTTTGTCCTTGTCGTCGGACTTCGCCGCGTCCTGATCCTTGCTGGCGGTCTTGTCCTTGTCCTTATCCTTGTCTTTCCCCTTGTCGTCGGACTTCGCAGGGGACTTGGGCTCTTCCTTCTTTTCCTCCTTCACCTTCTCGTCGTCGCTCTCCGGCGGAATGGGCGACGCCCCGTCCTTGGCCAGCACCACCACATATGCCCCGCTTGTCTGCGCGCGGTCGAGCGACGAGAGATCTATTCCCGCATTCGAGGGTCCATCGTCGGTCGAGGCGACGAAGTAGAGGTACTTGCCGTTTTTGTCGAAGGCCGGGCTATGGGCATCGCTCATGCCGTCGGTGACCTGCGTGGACTTGTGCGTCTCCATCGAGTAGAGAAAGATCGCGTGGAGCTGGTTGTCGAGATCGCGCTCGTAGGCGATCCACTTTGAATCGGGCGACCACGTCTGGCTGAAGCTTGTTCCGAACGCGCCGTAGATCGCCTTGTCAATCAGCACTGGCTTGCCGCTGGGAACATCAACCAGCCACAGGCGGTTGTGCTTATCGGTGTAGGCGATGTGCTTCGAATCGGGCGACCAGGTGGGCCCGTAGAAGTAGCTGGGATCGGGTCCGAGATCGATCACCGCGGGCGCCTTGAAACCCGTCTGGTCGCGCAGGTAGAGCTGGTACTCGCCCGAGACATCTGAGAAGTAAGCGATGGTCTTCCCATCGGCACTCCATGAGGGCTCGCGTTCGGCAGCTCCCGGCGTCTTGGTCAGGTTGCGCGTATCGCCTTTCTCCGCCGGCACGGTAAAGATTTCGCCATGCGCCTCAAAAACGGCGCGCGCCCCGGTGGGCGAGATGGCCGCATTGCGTATCTCGTCCGGGCGGATGGTCTCGAAATGCGGCGTGAGATTTGCCAGCTCGCCATGCACCTGGATCGGCACCACGCGATCGGCATTGCCGCTGCCTGTATCGACCAGGTGGATCGAACCGAACTGCTCGAAGACCAGTCCCCCGGGCCCAGCCTGCACCGACTTCAGGTCGTAGCTCTTGTTCTCGACAACCTGGCTGACCTGCTGCGATTTCGTATCGTAGCGGAAGAGCGAAACCGACCCGCTGCGGTTGGAAAGGAAGTAGACCGAATCGCCGACCCACGCGGGATCGGAGTCCATGGAGTTCTCGCGCGGCACTTTCACCAGGTCGAGCGTCTTCAGGTTCACGATCCAGATGGGTGTGAGCTGACCGCCGTGGTACTGCTTCCACGCGTCTTCCCACTTTGAAATGGGCTGGTAGGCGATCGACTGCCCGTCCGGCGAATACGATCCCTCCACACCCGACGGCAGCGGCAGCGGCTCCGGCATACCCGAGCCGTCTTCACGCACGGTGAAGAGCTTGTTGAAGTGCCTGTAGCTCAGGGCGCCGCTCGTGATCAGCACATTCTTTCCGTCCGGCGTCCAGCCCGCGACTCCGGCGCCCCCCGGCTGCCAGGTGATCCGGCGCGGCACCCCGCCGCCCGACGGCATTACGTACACATCCACGTTGCCGTTGAGGTGCGCGGAGTAGGCGATCTCCGACCCATCGGGCGAGTAGAACGGGCCGGCCACTACCTTGCCGTCGGAGGTGAGCCGCTCGGCCTCGCCGCCCTGCCGGCTAACTGTCCAGATGTCGTCGGCGTAGCGGAACGCAATCCGGTCCTGCGAGAGCGAAGGATTGCGCAGCAACAGGGGTGTCTGACCTGCCGCCGAACTCGCCGCGGACTGCGCGGCACAAACCATAGGCGAAAGGACAGCCAGCGCCGCGAATGCAAGCGCCAGCCGCATACGAACAGGAGTCATCATTGCCTCCAAGGGTGGGGTGGGATCTGATCTGAGCAAAAGAGCGAGAGAAACTGTGCCAGAGTATCCTACGCCGACAGAGCGGGAAAAGGTTCCTGAAAATCGCGAAGAATGCGCCGTTTTAATTGAATCGAGATTCAGTAATGGAGGCGATTGCGGGTTATGCAGAGGCCGTCAGCCTCGCTAAGCGATCCTGCTGACCGCGGCTCCGCGCGTGTTCTTCGATGCCAGCACCTGTTTGGCAGCGCGCTCGCCCGACCGCATGGCCGCATGCACCGTGCCCCAGTGTCCCGTGGTATCGGTGTGCTCACCGGCGAAGAACAGCGTATTGCGCACGGGCGTGGCCATCTTCAGCACCGCGTCCAGTGCGCCTGCGGGCACGTAGCTATAGCCGCCACAGCTCAGCGGATCAGTCTGCCAGTCGTGCGCTGCGCAAAGGACGAGTTGCCCGCGCAAAAACTTCAGCGGCAGCGAGAATATCTTCGCCAGTTCGCCGCAGGCAATGTCGCCCACCTGCTCGCGCGTGCACTGGTCAAAGGCCGCCGACTGCGGTCCGCCGATCCAGCCGGTGAGCGTGCGCGTCTCCCACGGATGCGCCGTCCACCACACCGGCGGCATGGCGTCGTGCGCAAAGAGGAAGCTCATCCTGGGCAGCTTCACCTTGTCATGCGTAGCCCACCAACGCTCGCGAAACAGCAGCGTGAATCGCCTAACCGGTCCCATCGCCAGTTGATTGGCCGCGATCAACGCGTCGGGCACAGGCTCGAAGAGCACCACAAGCTGCTGCAGCACGCCCAGCGGCAGAGCGATGACCGCCTGCTCCGCCGAATAATGCGCCAGTTCTCCGCCGTCGCGTGCAAACACGTGCACCTGGCCCCGCTCCCACTCGATCTTCTCCACGGGCCGTGAAAGCTCGATTCGCCCGCCGGCTTCGCGTATCTTCTTCGCAACAAACTCCGGAACGCGATCGTACCCCTCGCGGACCCTAATCACCTCGCCGCTGCCGGTCTCTTCCTCAGCTCTCTGCTGCACAGCCAGCGCATGCACGCCGATCAGGCGGTAGTCTGCCGCGTTGAAGCTCTGCACGTAGTTGATGACCTCGTCGCGCTTCGCCGGCGAAAGCTTCTCGAGTGGTGGGTAGTTGGCGAACGCCATGTCCACGCCCCTCCACTTTTCCAGCCCGTTCAGGAATCTGAAGATCTCGCCCTGCTCGTCGCACTTTTTCAGCTTGCCATTCCGGTGGCACACGTCTTTGCCGTCGAGCGCGTAGGTTTCGAGTCCGGCCTCATGAATGAGGTGCCATAACTCCGGGGGGCGTCCGTGGATGAACTCCGCGCCCAGCTCAAGAATCTCGCCCTGTTCACGCAGGGTGCGGATGCGGCCGCCCACGCGATCGCGCGCCTCGAGCACCAGCACCTGCCGGCCCGCTTCGGCCAGCCTTCGTGCCGCGGCCAGGCCTGCCATTCCTGCGCCGATCACTAGGACGCGCTTCCGCTTGACTTCCATACGAATTTGATGCGGGTATGTCGTTGCCGTATCGGAAATCAAGCATATCCTTCAGCCCAAAGTCATCTGTTACCGAAGCGGTCCGCGCCCTTTTGCGAATGAAGCGCACTTCCAAAGCAATTCCTGCAAATCAGGAACTCCCCGGCCGCAATCCACGTAGATAATGGGGTCGCGGGTCGGAGCCGTCCCTGTCTCATCCGCCGCAAGCAAAGGAGAACGCGATGCGCAAGTTTGTCATCCTTTTCGCAGCGGTTGTGCTGCTCTCTGCATTGCCCGGGCAAGCACAGAACCGGGCCGCCAAAAACAGCTCAAGCCAGATCGTGATCGTCTTCAAAGACGGCCACCGCCAAACCTTCAACCTCGCCGACGTGGCGAGAATCGAGTTCCCCGGCGGACCAGTGATTGCCGATGCCGGACCCACGCCGCCCGGGGCTCCGCCGCGTGGACATTTCATCGGAAAATGGGAGGTGGGTGACGGCGCGGGGAGCACCTTCTACATCACCCTGAACGAAGACGGAAGTGCCTGGCGTTCGCTGCACAGAATCCATGGGAAATGGGCGTATATCAATGGCGAGGCGAGGGTTACCTGGGACGACGGCGCAATGGACGCGATCCGCCGCGTTGACGGGCAGGACAAGAAATATGCCTATCGCGCCGGCAAATCCTTTACCGACGAGCCGGACAACATGACCGACGCCCACAATACCAGTCCACGGCCGATCTAGAGCATCTTATAAGCCGCGCCATCTTCGGCCTTAGCGGCAGCCGTGGGTCTGGATCTGCCCGGAACCACCGGCTTGCGCGCTGCGTACCGTGCATTGAAGGAGGGGTCGCTGTCTACCCGTGCGTGAAGCCTGGGGGCGACCTCAGCCGTCAAAGAAACACCGGGCCGGTTCCAGACATGACCAGACCGCCTGAGTGGCTGGGGCGGGAAAGGTGATTTGTGTTTCCCGTGTCTGCGGTAGTCCATTCGGCCTCTGCATACACTCAAAGTACTGGTTCCGGAACGAGGCAGGAAGAAGCACCAAACCCGAATATGAGCATCCTCGAAGCCTTCAAACTCGCGCTTCAATCCCTGTGGGGCAATAAGTTGCGCTCCATCCTCACGCTCATCGGCGTGGTCATGGGCGTGGCCTCGGTCATCATGGTGCTCACCCTCGTGCAGGGCGCCAAGCGCTACATTTCCACCAAGCTCTCGGGCTACGGCTCCGACGTGTTCACCGTCAATCGCATGTCGTCCGTCATCCTATCCGCGGACCAGTACTTCAGCTACCAGAAGCGCAAGATCATCCGGATCGAAGACTACGACGCAATCAAGGACGGCTGCGCCGATTGCAACGAAGTCGGCGCGCTGCTCGGAAAGTCCACCAATGTGGTCTACAACGGGCACTCCAGCAACAACACCGGCGTGCGCGGTTACACCGCTTCCATGATGTCGCTTAACAACATCGACATCGCTCTCGGCCGGGGCTTCACTCCCGCCGACGAAGAGCATGCCTTTCACAACGCCATCGTGGGATACGACATCGTCGACAATCTCATCGGCGACGCCGATCCGCTGGGCAAGGAGATTCGCGTCGACGGAATCCCCTTCACGATCATCGGCGTGGGCGACCGGCAGGGCAAAACCCTCGGCCAGTCGCAGGACAACTGGGTCGCTATTCCCATCACCACCTATCAGCAGATCTACGGATACAACGACTCCGTCGACATCTATGCGCGCGCAAGCGGCGGATCCCAGGCAATGGTCCGCGCCGAAGACGAGGCTCGCGTCATCATGCGCTCGCGCCGGCACGTCGCTCCCGGCAAGCCCGACGACTTCGAGATTCAGACCAACGACACCTTCCTCGACATTGCGAACCAGTTGCTCGGCGTCTTCGCCTGGGTGGTCCTCGGCCTCGGATCCATCGCGCTTGTCGTGGGCGGTGTCGTCATTATGAACATCATGCTGGTCAGCGTTACAGAGCGCACGCGCGAAATCGGCGTCCGCAAGGCGCTCGGCGCCAGGCAGAGCGACGTACTGGTGCAGTTTCTGATTGAAAGCGCCTCGCTGGCAGGTATCGGCGGCATCTTCGGAATCCTGCTCGGCGTCATTGTCGGCAAGCTGATCACCGTCTTCGTCGGCTTCCCGACCGCGGTTCCGCTGTGGGCCGTGTTCCTTGGCATGTTCCTTGCCAGCAGCGTTGGCATCTTCTTCGGCGTTTACCCCGCCAGCAAAGCCGCGCGGCTGGATCCGGTGGCAGCGCTGCGGGCCGAGATGTAGCGGCCCGCAGGGCCGTGTGGTCTCTGACCACTTGGAGCTTTATGGCACGCGGAAGACAAACCGGCGAATCCGTCAAGATGGCCCTCGATACCATTCGCGCGAACAAGCTGCGTTCGGGCCTCACTATCCTCGGCATCGTCATCGGTGTCACCGCCGTCATCACCATCTCTTCGGTTATCAGCGGTGTCAACAACCGCGTGCAGGACTTTGTGACCGCTCTCGGCAGCAACGTGTTCTGGGTATTCCATATGCCCGTCATCGGTGTGCGTCCCACCACAGAGCAACTCACCCGCAAGAAGTTGAACATCGATGATGTCTACGCCCTGCGCACGCTTCCCCACGTCGTCGCGGCCGATGGCGGCTTCCAGCACGTTAAATCGCAGTTCCGCGTCGGCGATGTCGCCGTGAAGTACAACGGCAAAAAGATTGCCGGCACCATCCTCCAGGGCTCCACTTCACAGGTTGGTCTCGTCACGGATCTCACCTTCATCCAAGGACGCCTGTGGAATGACGAGGAGGATCACCGCGCAGAGCACGTCGTGGTCCTCGGACACGATACATGGGAAGAACTCTTCGGTGATCAGAGCGCCATCGGCAAGGAGGTCAACATCGAGACCGGCCTCTACACCGTCATCGGAGTCCTCGATAAGCAGAAACAGCCCTTCGGCGGCGGCAAGAATCCCGCCGACAACATGGCTTACTTCCCGCTCGGCACCTACCACAACCTGCATCCCGAAGACAAAGACATGTGGGTCAGCGTGAAATACGACGACGCGAAGAACAAATCCCTCGTCGAAGAAGAGATTCGCGAGTTGCTCCGTATCCGCCGCAAAGTCAAGGTCGACCAACCCGACAATTTCGAGATCTTCGGCCCCGACTCACTTACCAAGCTCTGGAATCAGCTCACCGGCGGACTCGTCCTCTTCATGATCGCCGTCTCCAGCGTGGGCCTGATGGTCGGCGGCGTGGGCGTAATGAACATCATGCTGGTGAGCGTCACCGAACGCACGCGCGAAATAGGCGTCCGCAAAGCTATCGGCGCCACCAAGCGCGCCCTCCTCGTTCAATTCACCACAGAGGCCGTGACTCTGTGTGCAGTGGGCGGAGTGATCGGCATCGTTCTCGGCGCCATTCTCACGTGGATCATCTATTTCCTGCCGATTGGCCTGCCCGCCACCCTGTCGACGCTCTGGGTGCTCCTCGGGTTCAGCGTTTCCTGCGCAATCGGCCTGATCTTCGGCATCTACCCCGCTTGGAAAGCGGCCAACCTCGACCCCATCGAAGCCCTGCGCTATGAGTGAGGCAAGGATCAGGGATCAGGGTCAGGGAGTAACAAGGCCGTCTTAAGCCGCTCAACTGATGACTGGGGCTTTCAACCCATTTGCTGCCGCCGGCCCTGTGCACATGAAATTGGTGCATAATTACATATTCCCCAATTCACCACAGAAAGCCCGGTTCGACATGGCACGGGGTCATCAGACTCGCGAATCCGTAAAAATGGCCCTCGACACCGTCAGGACCAACAAGCTCCGCTCGGGGCTTACGATCCTCGGCATCGTCATCGGAGTCGCCACCGTCATCACCATCTCGTCTGTCATCACCGGCCTCAACAACCGTGTCAACGACTGGGTCACCTCGATGGGCTCCAATGTCTTCTGGATATTCCACATGCCTCTCATCGGAGTGAAACCCACCACAGAAATGCTCACGCGCAAAAAGCTGAACGTCGAAGACGTTATCGCGTTGCGCTCGCTGCCCCATGTGCTGGCTGCCGACGGCTCCTACCGGCACGTCAATGAGACATTCCACGTCGGCGATGTCAGCGTGAAGTACAACGGCAAGAAAGTCGCCGGCGCGTTCCTGATGGGTTCCACCGCCGAACTGGAATCAGTTTCGGAGCTCAGCATGCTGTCTGGCCGGTTATGGACGGATGATGAGGATAAGCGCCACGCCCACGTTTGCGCGATCGGTCACGATACCGCCGAAGAGCTCTTTGGCAACGAAGACGCCATCGGAAAAGACGTGAACGTAGGCCCCAGTCTGTATACCGTCATCGGCGTCGTGGATAAACGCAAGCAACCCTTCGGCTCCGGCAAGAATCCAGCCGACAACGGTGTTTATTTTCCGCTCGGGACATTCCACAGTCTCTATCCCGAAATCACCGACATGTACATCAGCGTCAAGTACGACGACCAGCGCAACAAGTCTCTCGTCGAGGAAGAGATCCGCGAAGTGCTTCGCATCCGCCGCAAGGTCAAGGTTGACGCGCCCGACAACTTCGACATCTTCGGTCCTGATTCGCTTTCGAAGCTATGGACGCAGCTCACCGGTGGCCTTGTGCTCTTCATGATTGCGGTTTCCAGCGTCGGCCTCATGGTCGGCGGCGTGGGCGTGATGAATATCATGCTGGTCAGTGTCACCGAACGCACCCGCGAGATCGGAGTCCGCAAAGCCATTGGCGCCACAAAGCGCGCGCTGCTCATGCAGTTCACCACGGAAGCCGTGACGCTGTGCGCCTTGGGAGGCATCTTCGGCATCTTCGTTGGCGCGGTTTTCACCTGGATTGTTTACTTCCTGCCCATCGGCCTGCCCGCAACCATGTCGACGCTCTGGGTGCTCCTCGGGTTCAGCGTTTCCTGCGCAATCGGCCTGATCTTCGGCATCTACCCCGCGTGGAAAGCGGCCAACCTCGACCCCATCGAAGCGCTGCGGTACGAGTGAACAAAGGATTCGAAAATAGGGAATAGGGAACAGGGAGTAACAGGCCCGGTCACGATAATGATCAAGCCCGGGGTGCGGTTGCGATCTGGACCAGGCGGGCTTCGTTGACGGCCGTGGGAAATCCTTTCGGGTCCCAGTGTTTGCGGCAGCCGGGGAAGTCCAGTACGAGGCATTGGGAAGCGATGCCGCGCTCGCGCATTTCGAAGCCGCCTGCAAGGATATTGAGGACGCAGGCGACGGCGGTGACGCCCGCACCGGTGTGCTCCCAGCGGGAGAGCCAGCGGCTGAATCCACTGGCGTGCGGCACGATGTAGACGCGGATGCCATGCGCGCGCATTTCGCGTGTGATGCGATTGACCGCGCAGTCGGGATCGCAGGCGGCGCAGGTGATGTCGACACCATCGATGTACGCCTTGCAGGTCAGGCTGTGCGATCCACGCATACAGGCCGGAAGGAGCACGACTCGCTCCTGCGTGCGGACGAAGCTGTCGCGCAGGCCGCGGTTCATGACTTCGGCGGCAAGCATGTTCAGGTGGTACTCGACGGCGGACCGGCCGCACATGAGCAGGTCTTCGCGCCATCGCCAGTGTGCGTGTTCACGGGCGATGAAGGCAGAGACGCCGCGCGTGTAAGCGCCAAGGGCCGTGTCGGCGTCGCGTCGGAAATCCTGAAAGAGCTCGACCGCAATGCGCAACCAGCAGGTTGCCTTTTCCGGCTTGAGCGCTGCCAGGTAGCTGCGCCAATTGTTGAGGCGCATGACTTCCTGCTTGAATTCGCCGGTGGAGTTCATCCAGTCGATGAGGCGCGTGAGGCGGTCGACGGCGCTGCCGCGCTTCCTGGGCTTCTGGCCGACGTTTGCAGCGAGGGAGTAGCGGGCTGTGCCGGCGCGCACCCAATCGACCAGGGGCTTGGCCGTGAGCGAACGCTCGCGTGCCCACGTAAGTTCGCGTGCGAATTCGACTATCCAGCGAGGCGTTCTGTCCGCGGCGCCTTCGTATCGGCTGAGAGCCATTCCGAGGGCGAGGAACTCGACCGCATATTCGCCGCGGCTGCGCGGAGATTCGGCAACAAACGTCCGGACGTGGTCGATGTAGCCATCGAGGAGCGGGTCGGCGCGGCGTTCGATCGCGGCCAGGGTCTGATCGGCAAAGGCCGCCAGCGATGCGGAGAAGGCGTAGGAGGAGTTTCTGCCGTTGCGGAGGTCGTACACGTGCCGTTCCGAGGGTGCCGAGGCTGAAGAGAGCAAGGCTGTCGCTGCGGATGAAGGAGCCCTGTCGGCTTGGCCGGATACTTGCATTCGGCGGATCTTTCCTGGGCTATTGGGCCCTGCGCGACGAGAAAAACGAAAGGTACAACCGATAGTACGCCGGTTTGGGATGCCAAGTTCACTGGAAAACAGACGGGGTGTGATGTAGATCGCATGCGGCGAAGATGAGGTGTGCGAAAACGGACGGTGTTTGGCGCGGCCGGACAAGGACGGGTATTGAGTGAAGCGGCCAGAGGCGTTCCAGGTTGCTGAAACAGCGCGTTTTGCGTGCAGTCGTGCTTTGGCGCACTGCATGCAACGATCACAAGCAATACTCTCATTCCCCAAGAGCAAAGTACCGTTGGGAGGCGTCCATGGGTGGACTGCTCCAGGATTTTCGCTTTGCCTTGCGGCAACTGCGCAAGAGCCCGGGATTCGCGATCACCGCGGTTCTGATGCTGGCGCTGTCTATCGGCGCGAACAGCACGGTCTTTAGTTGGATCGACGGCACGATGCTGCACCCGATTCCGGGAGCGCGGGACACGAGCGGCCTGGTGAGCGTGACGCGGGGGCAGTGGAGTACATCGCCGTCGCCGCCCCTCTCATATCCGGACTACCGCGATCTGCGGGAGAGAAACCATACTCTCAGCGGAATTCTCGCTTATCACCATGACTGGTTGTCGCTGACGGGCGGCGACGCACCGGAGCGGATTTACGTCGCGAATGTGTCGTCGAATTACTTCGACCTGCTCGGCATCAAGCCGGTGCTTGGCCGCTTCTTTCTGCCCGAGGAAGAGACAGGCGAGGGCCCGGTTCCGTATGTAGTCCTGGGCTATTCGTTGTGGAAGACGCGGTATGGGGGCGACCCGGCGATTGTGGGGAAGTCGATCGAGATCGCGCGGCACCCGGTGACGGTGATCGGCGTGGGGCCGGAGGGGTTCATAGGCGCGATGCCGGGCATCCGGCAGGATGCATGGTTGACGCTGAACCCCATAGGGACGAACGCGTGGCGGATGACGCATCGCGACGCAGACTTTCTGAATGTGCTCGGGCGGCTGAGGCCGGGAGTGAGCCGGGAACAGGCCAATGAGGACCTGGAAACGCTGATGCGGCAGATCGTAGCCGCCTATCCCAATGAGCATCTTGGGGTGAACACCATCACGCTGGATCCGATGTGGCGTTCGCCGTTCGGCGCGAACGGGTACATGGCGGCGTCACTTCCGATCCTGCTCGCAATTGCCGGCGTGGTACTGCTGCTGACGTGCGCGAATGTGGCCACGCTGACGCTGGTGCGTTTTGTCTCGCGGAGGCGGGAGATCGCCATCCGCCAGGCGCTGGGGGCCGGGCGCGTGGAACTGGTGCGGCAGATGGCGCTGGAGGGCATCGTTGTCTCGGTCTGCGGCGGAGCGCTCGCGCTGATGATGACCTCGTGGACGGCGAAGATGTTCGCGCGCTTTATTCCGCCGAATGCGAATCCCATCGTGCTGAACGGGACGGTAGATCACAACGTGGTGATCGCGATCGTGGCGCTGGCCGCGCTGTCGAGCGTGCTCTGCGGTGCGTTCCCCGCGTGGCGGTCGGCGTATGTGCCTGCGGTTGAGGCACTGAAAGAGGAGTCTGCCAGCATTTCAGGCGGAAGACACAATCGACTTCTGATGAGCGGGCTGGTCGTGGTGCAGATTGCACTGTCGCTTGCGCTGCTTATCAGTTCAGGCCTGTTTCTGCGGACGCTCAGAAATATTGCTGATGCGAATCCGGGATTTGAGCAGGATCATATTCTGAACGCGTCTGTCGGGTTGAATATCTCCGGATATCCGGAGGAAGAGACTCGCGCAATACGGCTCAAGATCCTCGAGCGCGTAGCAGCTCTGCCGGGGGCCACGGTTTCGTCGCTTACAGACTGGGTTCCTTTCACCTTCACCCGCAAGACCTGCGATGCGTATCCCGAGGGCTATGTTCCTCGTCCGCATGAGTCGCTGGAGGTGCGCAGGGCCGATGTGACGCAGAGGTATTTCGAGACGCTGGGGATTCCGATTCTTGAAGGGCGCGACATCACGCAGGACGATAACGGGAAGGCGCCGCGTGTGCTGATTGTGGATCAAACGGCGGCGAACCGCTATTGGCCGGGGCAGGACCCGTTGGGAAAGAAGCTGAAGATCTGGGGCGGTTTGTTTACGGTTGTCGGAGTGGCGAAGAATTCGAAGCATCTGTTCATGAACGAACCGCCCGAACCCATGATCTATATGAGCTACTACCAGGAGCCGGACAGCGAAACGACCATACTGATGAAAACGAGGGGAAATCCGGAAGACATGGCTCCGGCAGTGGAGCAGGCGATTCACCAGATCGATACGAGACTTCCGGTGTTCGATGTGCGCTCAATGCGGGAGACCACGCAGGTTTCGAGCGTCTTCGCGGTTTTGCAGAGTACGCTTGCCGGAATGTTCGCGATCATTGCGTTGATCCTGGCGGCGACGGGCATTTACGGCGTGGTGGCCTATCGGACGCAAATGCGCACACATGAAATCGGTGTTCGTGTGGCGCTTGGTGCATCGCGCGCGGATGTCCTGCGGCTTGTGCTTCTGCAAGGAGTGTGGCTCACGCTTTTGGGGCTGGTCCTGGGATTGGCGCTGGCATTCAGCCTGACGCGCTTTACCGCCCATCTTCTCTACGGCGTCAGCGCGAGCGACCCGACGACGGTGGTGTTTGTGGTTGCGCTGCTGGGCGTGATCTCACTACTGGCGTGCTTCCTGCCTGCGCAACGAGCCATGCGGGCGAATCCGGTGGAGGCGATTCGCGAACAATAACAGAAAAGCCCGGGCAGTCAGTCGCCGACCGGGGCTTTTCTGTCCGGGGAGGGCTTACATGCCGTTGCCGCGGCTGGCGGGCGGGATGATGCCGTTCATTCGCAGGTAGACGACCATTTGTCCGTAGTGATCCATCATGTGGGCGATACCGAACGAGGCCATGCCGGCGCGCGTTCCGTGTTCCGTGGTTACAAAGGCATTCTCCGGCGTGATGCCGTCGATGTAGGTGTGGGCCTGCGTCAAGGAGTCCTTGAGGGCCTGGAGGATGTCGGCCTTGGTGGTCAGCTTTTCAATCGCGTCGCTCTTGACTTTCATGTCGGCTTCCGACATGTTGCCGCCGAAGAAATAGTAGTTGGACTCCGCCACGTGCTTGAGCTGCGCACCAAAGCTGCGGACGCCTTTGAATTCACCTGCCGTGGCGGGCGGCGCGAAGTTGAACTTGTCTTCGGGCATGGCTTCAGCGGCGGAGACAAACTCCTTTTCGAGCAGGCCGAGGAGCTTTCCATAGATCTGCGCGGGCGCCTCGGGCGTGCCCACGGCGAGCTTGGCGGGCGCGGAGCCCTGCGCATTTGCGAAGGCGGGCGCAGCAAGGAGCGCGCAACAGAGCAGAATGCGGATGGCGATTCGGTTGGGGATGTGCATTGAAATCTCCTTTCGCGGCTGTTCGGGTCGGGGATGAAGAACCGGGGCCGCGTGAGGGCAATCTAGCAGAGAGGCTGCAAACGGCGATAGCGGGATTCTGTGAATCTGTTACGGAATGCTTGAAATGAGGTGCGAAGCGGCTCAGAAAGCGCCATCTGAGGGCCGGGAAGAAAAAACAGAATGGTCAGAATCGGTTAGCGATCCCAGGTCTCAAAGGCGAGACTTGGAGCACCCAGCGGTCTAGTTTTCCCACCCTTGACTTCGTCGGGGATGGGGCACCCGGCTGAGAAAGCGCTAGGCTCGGTGCAGTTTTCCGCCCTGGACCTCGAACCGTTCGCCGCGCCACACAATGGTGTTGCCCGCGAACCCCGCGATCCATAAACCCATCGCCACCACGTCGCGGAGAGGCAGCAGCCACAGTGCCGGGAGCACCTGGTGATCGCCCAAAACCTCGGCGCCTACCGTCATGGCGAGCGAAAGGCGCAGGAAGAATGCCATGGCGAAGATCCACAGGCTGATCGGACTGACTCCGCTGGCCAGCAAATTGAGCAGCGCCAGCGTGAATCCGTTGGTGAAAACCAGGCCGGTATAGCCGCCGGGGCGCGCGTCGCGCACGGTGCGCAGCCAGCGAAGCTGATGATCGCAGAAGCCGCGCCAGTTGTAGGCTGGAACGCTGGTTTCGACCACCTCGGCGCTGAGCGCAACGCTATAGCCGGCCTTGAACACGCGCTCGCCGAGTTCGTAGTCGTCGGCGAGATGATCGACGAGAGCTTCAAAGCCGCCGATGGTTTGAAGTGCTTCGCGGCTAACGGCCAGCGTGGAACCAAGGCCGTAGCGCAGCCCGCCCTCGAGCATGCGGGCAACGAGAACGCTGGGCATAAAGTCCGTGGCGATGCCGAGCGACTCGAGGCGCGAACCGAGCGTGCCGTGCGCGCGCCCGCGATAGAGCGCGGTGACAAGGCCGACCGTCCGCGGAGACTGATGATGAGGACGCGCCTGCGTCGGCGCGAAGTGCGCCAACACGCGCTCCAGGTAGTGCGGCGAGACGGTGATATCGGAGTCGTTGACAAGGAGGAACGCGTGCCCCGCGTGCGGGGCGAGCTGCACGAGGGTGCTGACCTTTCCGTTAGTGCCGAGCCGCGCGGGGCACTCGATGAGGCGGATCGCCCGATCCGGAAATTCACTTTGCAATTCGCGAACGGCCGCGACCGCCGGATCGTCAAGCGACGAAACGCCGAACAGCAGTTCGAACTCTCCGGCGTAGTTCTGCCGGCAGTGCGAGCGGAACGCGTCCAGCATCCCAGGATCTAGCCCCTTGAGCGACTTCAGAATAGACACGCCCGGTGCAAATGCCACGAGCGGCGCACGCCGTGCCGGGAGGAATGCCCGGGCGGCGACGATGGCCGCGAGATAGTAGCCGATTCCTGCGACGGCCAGAACCGTGGTGCATACCTCCACGGCGAGGGCGATTGCATGTTGCGTCACTGGAAACAGTCTAGCTGAGCAGAAGGAACAGGGACGGAGAGGGGAGTGGGGAATAGGGAGTTGGGAGTAACAGGCTCCTGCGCGAGGTCTTCCGCGCGTTTCAGCTTCTCTCCAAACCCCATTCCCAGACCTGCGGCAATGACTAGCTGTGTCTGAATCTCGCAATTTGAACCTCCTGCGTGGCCCGGAAATTGGAGGTATTCCCTCCGCCCCGGCCTGCTCCAACTGCTATCCTTTGACCGAAATGCCGCTGGTGACAACAACTGAAGCCGGAGTGCCGATCCTGGGACCGTGCGCCACGCTGATTTACGACGACTGGTATCCGGCGCTGCGCACGGACACGCTGCGCAAAGGCAAGCTGGTAGCGGCGATGCTGCTGGGGATTCCCCTGGTGCTGGGGCGGCGCGCCGACGGGCGCGTCTTCGCGATGCGCGACAGTTGTCCACATCGCGGCATTCCGCTCAGCGTGGGCTGGTTCGACGGCAACCGCGTGACCTGCCGCTATCACGGCTGGGACTTCGAGCCGTGCAGCGGTCGCTGCGAGCTGATTCCGTCGCTCTCCAGCCACGATCACCTCGACGCCACGCGCATCTTCGCCAGCGCTTACCGCTGCGAGGAGCGCGACGGGCACGCGTGGGTGTTTCTCCCCGGTCTCGGATCTGGTCGAAAAAGTGGAACAGCGGAGCTGCGCGCAGTGCCGGAGCTGGCGAAGTTCGGCCCGCGCTACCGCACCGCCTTTCTTACCGCCGACCTGCCCTGCAACGTGGACCACGGCATCATCGGACTCATGGACCCGGCGCACGGCCCCTTCGTCCACCAGGCGTGGTGGTGGCGTTCGCGCGCAAGCATCCGCGAAAAGACCAAGCGCTTCGAGCCGATCCCGGAGGGTTTCCGCATGAGCGCTCACGCCCCCAGCGCCAACTCAGCTCCCTACAAGCTCCTCGGCGTCTACGGCCAGCCGGTGGAAACTACCATCGACTTCATGCTGCCGAACCGCCGAACGGAGGTCATCCGCTGTGGTGACAAGTGGTTCTCGTCGCTGACGACCGTGACGCCGGTGACCGCCTCCACCTGCCGCATCGACGTGATCGCAGCTTGGAATGTCTTCTATTGGGTCCCGTTTCTCACGCCGATTGCGAAGTTTTTTGGTGCGAAGTTTGTGCGCCAGGACCAGGAGACAATGATTCAGCAGGCCGAAGGGCTCAAGCACAATCCCAGCCTCATGCTGATCGACGATGCGGATAAGCCGGCGAAGTGGTACTTCGCGCTAAAGCAGGCGCGCCTCGACGGTACTGGCAAACATCCGCTCGACGGCCCTGTGGAACTGCACTGGCGGAGCTGAAGCTGCGCGGTTTGCCAGGGCTAAAGAGTCGTGCCCTGACACAAAGCCCGCTTCGCAGAGAGATTCCCGCAGCCTGTAGCCCTCCTTGGGAGATATTCACCACACTCCGCCTGGCCGCCGAGGGATCTCCGGTACTCAGAATTAAAAGAATTTGATGCGAAAACGGCGCCGGCTCACCCTGCCTGGGCCTCGTCTTCGTCTTCGCCTTCGATCGATATCCGCAGTGAGCGCAGGAAGTTCACGTCGTTCTTGGTAAATGTGCCTGGCTCGCCGCCTTCGGCAGCGCCTTCGGCGTTTTCGCCGTCCTTTGACACCTCGTTGAGTCCGATTGTGGCCTCGAGCATCAGCAGCACGTCGAACCCGTGCTTGCGGATATCCTGCACAACACCGGCGATCTGCTCGCTTTCAATAACGGACTCATGGATGGCTTCTCCGAGTTGTTGGATCAGTTCGCGCAGGCGTGATGTCACAGGTCTACCTCCGGCAGCGACCAGCGCGGGAGCGGCGCAGGGAGCGGCAAGTGATTTCTATACCTTACTTCGCAAGCGAGCATCCGGCAACTGCCGTCCTGTTTTGGACGCGCAGGAGCCAACGGATGTCCGCCGCTGCTACCATCATATCCGGGGTCCCGAGCGACAGGCGGGAACCTCTGGGTGGTTGCCGGGGTGACATCGAAGTGAGACCTGAATCCATCGGCAGGGTGCTGGGCATCGGGCTGCGCGTCGCCGGACGCGTCGCCGGCCAGCGTATGGCGGGCCAAAGCATTTCGGGCCAGCCCAGCCAGGCCGCCGCGCCCGCCCGGCAGCCCGGCACAGCCGCCCGGGCTCGCGCCGCCGGCCAGACCACCCGCGGAGTGGCTCGCGGCATCTCCGGTTTTCTCAAGCCCTTCCGCACCGTCGGCGGAAAAATCTGGCTCGAGGTCGTTGGGGTCTTCTTCCTGCTCCCGGTGCTGGTATTCACACCGGTACTGTGGCGCACCCGCACAAGCTGGCAGCAGGGCCCCGACCACCGGACCTTCCTGTCGGCGGCCATCATCATTGTGATCTTTCTCTACCTCGGCGTCAGTTCCTTCTGGCGCGCCGGGCGGCGGCGCTAGAGCATTCTCGATTCACATGTTGACAAAGCATGATTGTGCAAGGCGGCTATTCCTTAAGGGAAAAGCCACTCGGCTTCTCGGTTTCTATAGAGAGCAGAATCGAATCTGCTGTAGCTGCTCACTTCTGCGGCAAAACCGCGGTGAGAATTCCATGCAGCTCGGATTTCTGCGGGTCGGATAATTCACGAGTGCTCAGGATGTTGTAATTGCCTAATTTCAAGATCAGCACTACAACCGATCCTGCTTCACGCCAGCCCTCAAAGAGGTACCAGTTCATCTGGGCCGAGTAGCCCGCCGTGTTTTGGATTGAGATCGAAGACGAAGAGATATTCGCCGTGAAATGCCCCTGCATCAGCGGATCCTGATTATAGGTACCAACCACGTTAAGGAGGAAAGGCACACCATCTCTCTTCATCCTCTTTGCCATGAAAAACCAGAGGGCCAGAAGTATTACGAACGGCCCGACATTGAATAACAGCGACCTCGGGATACCGCTGTCGCCGACGGGCTTCGACGCACCATTGGACTCGGTGCGCTCTGAGCCCCTATGCACCGGCGGCGACGAGTTCTGGGTGCCGCTCGAAGACACAACGGGAGATGCGGGTGATGGCGCTGCCGGGATTGATTTCACCTGCACCACCTCCCACAACAACACAAGGCCGATCAGAATGAAGATCCAGAACATGACCGTCTTACCCACATTCGGAATACCGGTGTTCTTCTGATACTTCAGTCTGAACGCCTGTTTGTACTCGTCCTCGCAGATCCTGTAACTGAATTCCATCGTTGACCTTCCTTCTTACAGCTCGCTTGCGATGTCACAACCACGGCGCAATCGCATAGTTCAACTACACCAGCACAATTGCCGGGAGCTCCATCCTTTCGCGGCTTCATCGCGAAAGGGTGGGAAAGCAACCGCTGTCGCACTAAAGGTACTTCCGAATCGTCGCGCTGAACTTCGTATACAGGAACGACACCGCCAGCAGCGCCAGCCCCAGCACAATCAGCGTGGTGTAGCGGTCCGGCGGCGCCAGCGCCCACACATCCATCAGCAGAATCTTGGCTACGCTCACCAGCAGCAGCGCCAGTCCCGCCAGCCGGAAGCTGCGCTCGCCCACCGCCAGCGCAAACAGGAACGTCCCCAGCCCCAACAGGCTCCACGCAATGGTGATGTGGCCGGAGCTGAGCTTCACCGCCAGCGCCGCCACCATCATCCCGAATGGCGCAAAGAAGAACCACTGCTCCGGATGCCGGAGCGCGCCCGCGATCGGCTCAGGCGGAGCGAGCGAGGCGCCTTGCCAGAACTCCGGCCCGCGCAGCCTGAACGCAAGCGGCAGCGCCGCCACCAACACCAGCGCCGCCACCGAGAGATGGTAGAGCGTCCCGTGCCAGAAGTTGCCGTGCGCTTCGCCGACCAGGTCAAACAGCAGCCCGCGCAGGACCGCCGCAACTGCCAGCAGAATCGCCTGCACCACGAACGTACGCCGCCGCATCAGCCACGCCAGCGCCATCAGCACTGTCGCCATGCCTGCCCATGCCGCGGCGATCCATCCCTCACCGCCCGGCACGTAGAACGGGAACCGCACGCCCACCCAGACCATCAGGCAGAAGCTCCCCGCTGCGTCTGCAAGCAGGCCGACCACGTGCTCGGCCTTGGACGAGCGCTCTTTGTCTCGCGTCCGCTCCAGCAGCCAGTAGCCGCCTGCTATCAGGATCAACACCTCCAGCAGGTGAGAACCCGCAATCGTAAACGCCTTTGACCCCGGCGCACCCGTCAACCCGAAAACACCGTATGGAAGATCGCCCGCAAGATAGAAGCAGTACGCAAATGCCAGGAGCGTGAATCCCTGCCAGCGCAGGAAGCCCTTCCTGACAAACCGCCCGATCTCAAAAAGGGCCACGCACAATGCCGCAAGGACAGGCGCAATCCATGGATCTTGAAAGATGTTCGATGTCAGGAGCAGCAGCAGCACAGCTGCCGCCCACGAGTAAGCGGCCGGCACATAGTTGCGGGTTCCGACGACGGTCTTTCGCCGCATGGCGCAATAGAGGAGCGCAGCGCCGATCAGCAGCAGTGTACGGTGATTCCAGTCCCTGCGCCATAGGTCCCAGCCGCCGAGGCCGAGCAGCGCAGCAATTGCCAGCGCATCGGTCTGCAGCGCCAGCCCGACGCTCTCGATCCAGTCCGCCGCGAAGCCGAGCGCAACTACCATCGCCAGCCATGCCACGGCTACCCACTGAGCAGGCATCGCAACCCACACCGCCGCAGCAGCCGAGGCCGTCCCGATGCAACTGGCCAGCGGCAGCATCACACCCTCCCAGGCCGCAGGATCCCAGCTTGGCGATGGAGGCAGCTTGGGAAGCACGCGCGGAAGCAGCTCGCCCCGCAGCCAGAAGACAAGCGCCGCCAGGCTCAGCACGGTCGTCTCGGCCACATGCCCGCCCGGATCCACATGGTCAAAACGGTAGAACACAAGCGGCAAAACGCGATGAAAGACCAGCACGCTGGCCGCGAACAGCGCGAGCACGTCGCCTTCCAGCGGCGGCATGATTGCCCTGAAGCGATGTCCCGCAATCACGAGTGCGAGGAACAGCACAATCCATCCAAGAGGCAGCCACTGGTCTGCCATCCCGGCCCACATCGCCGCCGCAGCCGCGCCAAGTCCCAGCCAGCTTGCGCACGGCAATACAAACGCCAGCCAACCCGCAAGCGCCGGCGAGTTCTCCACACCGGGCCCCGGCAGCACGCGAGGAAATACCTCGCTCCGCAGCCAGTACGCCACAACGGCCAGCGCAAGCACCGTGGTCTCCACGGGATGCTGCCCCGGATCCGCATTGTTCAGCCGGAAGAATGCAAGCGGCAGCACATGATCCAGAAACAGCAATCCCGCCGCGCCCAGCGCCAGCACGTCGCCTTCGACCAGCGGATGCTTCGCGCGGAACCAGTGGCCCGCAAACACCAGCACCAGAAACAGCGACAGCCACCCCGTCGGAAGCCAGCGATAAGGCAGCACCACCCACAAGCACGTCGCAGCCGCTCCCAGTGCCAGCCAGCTCGAAATCTTCAGCGCAAAGCTTTCCAGGGCATTCTCCGCAATCTCCGGCCAGCGCCGCGGGTATACCTCGGCATGGGTCCAATACAAGATTGCCGACAGCGCGAGCCCTGCCGTCAGCGACCAATGCCGGCTTGAATCCGTGGCAAACAGTCGCTCGATCGCCAGCGGCATCACGTCGTGGAGCGCCAGCACGCCACCGGTAATCAGCCCGACGAGCAGACCCAGCCGCCGGAACACCGGCTCACCCAGCCGCAGTCCCGCAATGGCCAGCACCTGCGCCTGCACCAGCCACAGCACAGGCCAGCTCACTCCGTGGAAGCGGAACGGCACCGACGAGACCAGCAGCACAACGGCGATGGTCGAGAGGACGACGAACGCCTGGCGCCGCTTTTCCTTCGCCCACCAGGCCAGCCCCATCTCGAGAACGCCGAGCACGACCAGCGTCCAGAATGCCCACTCCGGATGCGCCGACTGGAACTTCAGCAACCCCAGAACGCCGCCTGCGTTCAGAATGGCCGAGACACTCGAGAGGTTCTCCTCGCGCTTATCGAGCGGGGTGCGCATCACGTAAGCCAGCCGGAAGATCAGCCAGTAGAGCAGAATGAGCAAAGTCGACGGCCAGAACTCGGCGAATGCCGCGTGGTTCTCCGGCAGCACCTGATTGAGCCAGACAAAATGGCTCACATACACCGCAACGAGCCCGCACAGCTCCAGCACCGCCCAGTGCCGCATGGTCGTCACCACCACCAGAGCGACGGCCAGAATGGCGCTTGCTGCAAGTGAAAAAACCACCGTCCGATGCGGTTCCTCGACATGGCTGGTGAGCAGCGTAGCGAAGCCGAGCATGAATGCGAGCGATGTCACCGTCTGCGAGCGATACCGCAGCGAGTGGCCCACCATGCCCGCCGCCACCAGCAGCATCAACACAAGATCTACAGGAAGTGAATCGACAATCCGTGCCGCCTGCAGATGGTACATCGCATAGGTGGTGAAGTAGGCCAGAGCCCATCCGCCGCCGATGCCGCCGCGGGCGAAGATGCGATACGTCGGCTTGCGCTCCAGCCACACCCCTCCGCCCAGCAGCGCGATGCTCACCGCAAATCCGCAGAGCACCTTGCCGCCCGGGCCCCACGTCTGCAGCTTGTAGGCGAGGAAGAACGCCAGGCCGATAACGAGGATCGCGATGCCGATCTTGTTGAGCCAGTTCGCGCCCAGCGTCTCCTCGAGTGAGAAGAGACGCGCGCGTACCGAGGCGGCCTGCTGGTCCGATGGCACCGAGGACGCCTGAAAAGCTGCGGCTGCGCGTACCGGTGGTGCCATTGCTGGCGCTGGCGGTCTATCGAACACAGCGGGCCGGATTGGTTGTGCCTCGGGCGGTCTCGCAGGAGCCGGTTCCGCCTGATGCACGGCGGGCTGGACGAACAACGGAACTGCTGGCTGATGGCTGGGAGCAGCGGCCGGCGAGAATGCTTGCACCGGCGGCGCAACGGCGTGCGTTGCCTGCGCAGTTTGCATGGCCTGCACCGGATGCGGCTCAGGCACGGGCTTTACCGCCGCGGCCTGGCTTGCAGCCGAAGTTCCCGGCGCTTCCGCAGGTTTCGCATTGGCCTTTGCCAGCGCCGCTAACTGCGATCGCAGGAAGTCGATCTCGCGCTGAAGCCGATCGACCGCTTCGCGCAGGCGCTCATTCGCGTCCCGGTTGCTGTTCCAGATCGAAAGGACGACTATTCCCAGGACAATGATCAGCAGGTAGTCCATAAAGTGATTGGCGGGAATTATACGAGGATTCCCCTGTCAGGGGTGCGCACCATCTGATCAAGCCCCTGCCGTTCCCGGCCACCATCGCGAAGCTGCCGGTTTGGGCGTACCACTCTTAGCGCGGGCGCGGTCGGCCGCCGTGGGTCAGGTGCCAAAACGCGAGCCCGAGGGCAAGAACCCCGAGTCCATAGGCCATCCACGCAGAATGCCCGTGGTGAATCTGCCATCCGCGCCAGAAGGCGATTCCGGCGGCAACGATCATGAGAATTCCGCGAAACGGATTCAAAGCGGCCCCTCCGTGAACCTTAGGTGGACGTTCACTGCACAGGACTTTGAGCCATTTTCTTCTCCGCGATCTCACGGCGAATTGCGATGGCGCGCGGCAGTGTCTTCACGTCGTGTACCCACTCCGGCAAAATCGCCGAGAACGCCAACCCCTCCAGCTCGCACACAATTCCCCACACAAGGGCAATTGTCAGCAACCATGCGCCCTGGTTGAAACAAAGCAACACGCCAAAGGCTAACCACAGCAGAAGGCCCCAGAGTTTTGCCGTATAGCTGTGATAGCTGGCGATCCGCCGGAACTTTACAAGGTCGAATGCAAGGCGCGCGGCCTCCAGCGCAGCGACTGCCGCGATCAGCCAGATGCGTGCACGAATTGCCGGCCAATTCAGCTCAACGACGGCCATCAACACGAAACCGTAGAACGTGATATCTACGACGGTGTCGGCGATGCGAAGTGAGGGGGTCGCACATCCCAACCGACGTGCCAGGATGCCGTCAAAAATATCCGACAATGGACCCGTGAGGAACAGAACTCCGATCCACAGTTCGGGTCCAGAGACTCGCCGCGCGGCAATAGCAAGCGCCGGGCCAAGCAAAAGTCGAAAGATCACCAGCGACCACGGAATCGCACTGCGCCAGGACATTTTTGTCATCCTAAAACCCAATCGTTGCCGGTTTGACCGGGCTGCGGCCCGATGCCTATCGTTAGCAGAGTACAGCAGAGTTGAAAGGAATCCCCCATGTCCACGCCCGCAGCACCCGTCGCCACAGCACTCAAAAAGACAGCACTCAACGCCACCCATCGCGCCCTCAAGGCTAAAATGGTGGACTTCGGCGGCTGGGACATGCCGGTTGAGTATCCAAGCTTTACACCCCAGCGACAAGGTCCCATCGCCGGGGGCCCCGGGACTGGCGGCGGACTGATCGCCGAGCACATGGCCGTGCGCACTGCGGTCGGCCTGTTCGACGTAAGCCACATGGGCGAGATCCAGTTCCGCGGGCCGGGCTCGCTGGCGGCCGTGCAGCACATTACCATGAACGACGCCTCACGCCTCAAAGACGGCCAGGCACACTACTCCGCGCTGCTCACTCCGCAGGGCGCCTTCGTCGACGACATCCTCGTACACCGCCTCGGCGAGAACGACTACCTGCTCGTCGTAAACGCGGGCACCAAGGACAAGGATTACGCTTGGATCCGCCAGCAGGTTGGCGGCTGGCCCGGCATCCACCTCAACGACTACTCAAGCTACTACTCGCAGCTTGCGCTTCAGGGCCCGCGCGCGCTTGAAACGCTCCAGAAGCTCACCACGGTCGATCTCGGTGCGATCAGGAACTACTGGTTTACCTGGGGCCAGGTGGCAGGCATCAACAACGTGCTGATCGCGCGCACCGGCTACAGCGGCGAAGACGGCTTCGAGGTCTACACCCCATCCGACGAAGCGACCAGCGTGAAGATGTGGAACGCGCTGCTCGACGCCGGCGCGGAGTTCGGCATCCGCCCCTGCGGCCTGGGCGCGCGCAACACCCTGCGCCTCGAAGCCGGCATGAGCCTCTACGGCCACGAAATCTCCGAAGAGATCAACGTGCTCGAAGCCGGCCTCGACCACTGGCTCAAAATGGACAAAGGGGATTTCATCGGCCGCGATGCATTGGCCAAAGTCCAGGCCGAAGGTGGCCCGAAACGCAAGATCATCGGTCTCGAAATGGTCGAACGCGGCATCGCACGCGACGGGTACTCCGTGCTTTCACTTCCCGGGGAAGAGATCGGCAGGGTTACGTCCGGCTCGCCCGCTCCATTCCTCAAGACCAACATCGCCATGGCGCTCGTCCCGGCAAGCGTCGCAGCCGGCGGATCAGATGTGCTTGTGGACGTCCGCGGCAACAAGGTCCGCGCAAAACAGGTGCCGATCCCGTTCTACAAGCGCCCGAAGAAGTAGAGGTTGTTCGTGAAGGTCGTCAATTGATGTCTGAGCTCTCCCATGTATGACAAGGTCGGCTTGTGTCAAGAAGGATGTTCCGTATCGGAAAGCCTAGAGAGGCGTGCGCGTGGCGGGAGGGGGGCAAGGGCGCGTATAAAGCTAGAAGCCAAAAGCTCCTCTCATCCCCCGTGCCCGTTGCACTTCATCACGCCGAGAAACTCGCCGAACGGCCCCACCAGCCCGCGGTACTGGTGTGCCATGATCCGCGAAACCTGGTGCAGGTGCGTCAGGTCGTGCGCGGCCCACGTGGCGAGCAACTCTGACAGCGTGACCGCGCCCAGCGAGGGATGGTGACCGCGCATTTCAAGCTGCGCCGGTTTCAGATTCAGCGCAAGCAGCGCATCGAGGCACTCCGCACGCACGCGTGCAAACTCGTCCAGCAATTGCGGGAGCGTCTTGCCGCGGCATACCTCCAGGTGTCCCGAGCGGTCGAAAGGTTCGAAGGGCCGCATCTCTCCGTGTTCGAGAATCACCCGCGCGCGCGGCATCCAGTCAGCCTTGTCGGCGTAAATCAGGTGCCCGACGACATCCACAACCGTGAATGTGCCTTCGCCTTCGTTATGGTGTGTCCACGCTTCCGGCAGCCCGTGCAGTAGTTCATCCAGAGCGGCAGGGGTGCGCTCGAGCAGTGCGACGGTATTCCTTAGCTCGTGGTTCACGGCAGGAGCTTCCAAATCATGAAACCAGGCCGGCCGATCAGACCTGCATCACTTCCGCTTCTTTCTTGCGCGAGAGCTCTTCCATACGGAGAATCTCGTCATTGGTCATCTTCTGGACCTCTTCGAGAGCGCGCTTCTCTTCGTCTTCGCTGATCTTCTTATCCTTGGCCAGCTTTTTGAGCGCATCATTCCCGTCGCGCCGCACATTGCGCACCGCGGTGCGATGCTCCTCAAGCACGCGGTTCAGATGCTTCACCACCTCGCGGCGGCGCTCTTCAGTCATTTGTGGAACCGGCACGCGAATGATCTTGCCGTCGGAGATAGGATTGAACCCGAGGTCCGATGCCTGAATTGCCTTCTCGATCTCCTTCAAGATCGAGGGATCCCAGGGCTGGATGACAATCGCCTGCGGCTCGGGCGTAGACACCTGCGCCATCTGCGTGATCGGCGTCGGCGTGCCGTAGTAGTCCACCTTCACCTGGTCGAGCATGTGCGCACTGGCGCGGCCGGTGCGGATGGACGCGAGGTTCGTTTGAAAGCCGGCAACCGCCTGATCCATGCGGCGTCTCAAATCGGCATAAAGTTGTTTCATTGCCGGATTTCCGGCCATAATCGAGGCAGCCATAAATCAAACCCCCATCGAATCAATTGCCAACGGCTATTCTACAACTCGGCGGCGGAGCCGACATCCCGCAAGTCCAACGATTTGTTTGGCGAGTCGGATGCGACGATGAAACCCCTACATTGCGGCCGATGCGGCAGAAGAAGAGGATATCCCCGTCGCCGCTGCCTGCTCGTGCGCGTGATAGCTCGAGCGCACCAGCGGCCCGGACTCGACGTGGCGAAAGCCCATCCTCAGGGCTCCGCTCTTTAACTCCTGAAACTCTCGAGGCGTGTATAAACGCGCCATCGGCAGGTGATCGCGCGAGGGCCGCAGGTACTGCCCGATGGTGAGGATGTCGCAGCCCACCGCCGCCAGGTCGCGAAACACCCCGAGCAATTCGTGCGTCTCCTCGCCCAGCCCAACCATCACACCCGACTTCGTCAGCCCTTCGGGCCTTAACTTTTTGGAGTAACGTAACAACTCGAGAGAACGCTCATACCGCGCCCCCGACCGCACCACGCGGTAAAGGCGCGGCACCGATTCGGTGTTGTGATTCAGCACGTCGGGCCGCGCATCCACCACGATCCCGATCGCCTCGCGATTGCCTTGGAAGTCAGGAATCAGCACTTCGACGCGGCATCCCGGCGCCTGCCGCCGAATCTCCTCGATCACCATCGCAAAGATCCGCGCTCCGCCCACAAGATCGTCATCGCGATTCACGCTGGTGATGACCGCGTACTCCAGGCCCAGCGTCGCAACAGCCTCGGCCACGCGCCGCGGCTCGTCAAAATCGATCGGCTCGGGCCGGCCCTTCGGCACCGCGCAAAATCCGCACCGCCGCGTGCACAGGTTTCCCAGCATCATGAACGTGGCCGTCTTGTGATGCCAGCACTCGCCGATGTTGGGGCACTGCGCGCTCTCGCACACCGTGTGCAGCCCCAGCGAACGCGCCAGCCGCTTCAGCGAGTGGTAATTCTCGCCCACCGGGGCGCGCGCCTTCAGCCACTCCGGCTTGGGAGCAGGCGTCTTGCGCGCAGGCTCAATCTGCACGAGTTCCATCCCTTCCATTGTATCTGCGGCCACGCCTGCCCTTTATTCCCCCTGCTTGTTCGGCTGTGCCGCAGCCGGAGCCGCCGTTCCCGGCTTCAGATACTTGTCCCACCACGCCAGCCAGCGCTCATAGCGGTCGCGAATGAAGCTCGGCCGCGTGAACCCGTGGAACTGCTCCGGGTACACCACCAGCTCCGTCGGCCGTCCCAGAGACTTGAGCGCCTCGTACATCTGCTCGCCGCCCAGCAGCGGCACGTTCATGTCGGAGGTGCCGCCCATAAAGAGCATCGGCGTGTGCACGCGCTTGTCGACCTCGAGGAACGGATAGCTCATCTTGATGTAGAGCTGCAGATTCTTCCACGGCGGCCCAAGTTCGTTGTCGTATTGCAGGATGTATTGGTCCACGCCGTAGAACGACATCGGCGCCGCCACGCCCGCTCCGCTGATTCCCGCCTTGAAGCGATCCGTGCTCGCGACGGTGTAGTCGGTGAGGATACCGCCGTAGCTCCAGCCCGTCACCGCCAGCCGGTTCGGATCGGCGACGCCCATCGCGACCGCCTTATCCACACACGCCAGCAGGTCTTCCACTTCATAGTGGCCCCAGTCCGCCGCGATCGCTCTTGCGAAATCCTGCCCGCGCCCCGAGCTGCCGCGATAATTCACGTTCAACTCGGCATAGCCCTTCGCCGCCAGCCACTGCTGCAGGAAATCGAACGCGTGCTCATCCTGCCCGTTCGGTCCGCCGTGGATGAACAAAACCATGGGCACCGGCGACCCGGCCTTGAAGTCCGCGGGCCTGGTCAACAGCCCGTGCACCTCCACGCCTTCCTTGTCCTTCGCCTCGACATCCTCGGTCGGAACCAGGTTCAGCTCGGCCACCAGCGCGTCGTTGTGCGTCGTGAGCTTGCGCAGCGCGCCATTTTCGAGTGCGTAGATCTCGGCCGGCGAGGTGTCGTTCGTATAGACGACTGCGGTGTGGCCGTCCGCCTGGTCCCACGTCATCACCACGCCCTGCTGTGTCAACTCGCGCCTGATGCCGTTGCCGTTCATCTCAACTTCAGCTGGATACTGATTCCGATCGTCGGCGACAAGGTAGCTGAGGCGCCCATCCGGCGAGAAGAAAGGCTCGCTCACGCCGCGGTCGAATGTCGCCGCCGGATAGCTCACCTTCCCCTCCAGCGTCACCACCGCCGGCTTGGGCTGCGAGTACTCCAGCAGCTCCAGCTTCGCGCCCTGCGTGTACGCGATCGACTGCGAATCGGGCGACCAGGCGAGCCGTCCGCCATCCGGACCCTTCCAGGTTGTAAGTTTTCGCGGAGTCGACCCAGCCTTCGCCTCCACGACAAACACATCCGTGTTGTCCGTACGGTCGGGATCTGGATCCTGGTTGCTCACAAACGCAATCCACTTCCCATCCGGCGACCACTCCGCTTCGTTCTCGTTCACATTTTTACCGTTGGTTAGCTTCTCCGCCTTCTTCGTCGTCAGGTCCCACAGGTAGAGCGCGTTGTAATCGTCATCGCGTAGATACCCTTCGATGTCCTGCTTGAAATGGTAGCGATCGATCGCGATCGGCTTGGGCGGCGCGGGCGGTTTGCCTTGTTCCGGGTCGGGCTCCGCCTTTGGATGCAGCGTGAGCAGAAGCTTCTTCGAATCCGGCGACCAGCTGTAGCCCTGGATTCTCTGGTCAGTGATATTGGTGAGTTGCTCGGCCTCGCCACCGCGGCGATCCATCACCCACACCTGGTCGCCCTTCGCCGCCCCCGGCCGCGACGACACGAAGCTGATGTACCGCCCGTCCGGGCTGAACTTCGGCGACGACGCGCCCTCCTTGTCATACGTCAGTTGCAGGTGAACCGACCCGTCCCACTTCACCATCCAGAGGTGTGTCTGCGTCTTGTCTTCCTTGGTATCCACCGCGCTGACGGTGTAAAGCACCCATGCGCCATCCGGCGAAACAACCGGCGCACCTACGCGCTGCAACTTTGCAAGATCATCTAGGTTGATGTCGCGCTTCTTCGGCGCATCAGCGGCATGAGCGGCAACAGTTACGGCAAACGTCAGGGCAACAATAGAGATGAATCTCGTAATTTTTGGAAGCATGGGGAAGAGATTACCACCCGCCCTGAGAGTGCTTCCAGAGAACGTAAGAGATGAAAACTGGACCGTGTTTTGATTCACGGGATTAAAAGATTGCTGATTACCGCAGCTTCTCCCGCACCTCAGTCCGCACCAGATAAAGGAAGAACACCATGTTCAGCAGCCCCTGGATCAGCGCCGGCGCCATGTGCAGCTGCGTAAAGATCCACAGGTTATAGCAGGCCAGCAGCAGCACCGCAGCCAGCGCCAGCGCCCACGCCCACCGGAACAGCATCAGCAATCCGCCGCACGCCGCCAGCAGAAAAACCGGCAGCACCACAAACATCGGCGGATAATGCCCGCCTACCACGCCAACCACGATCACCACGGCCAGCAGCAGCAGGTAGAGCGCAATCGCAACCAGCCCCGGCAGCGGCAGCAGTTCGCGCTTCGCCGGCGGAGCATTCAGCGACTCTTCAACCCGGCCTTCATCCGCGGCCTTCGCCTCGCCTTTGCGCTCTTCGTCGCTCATAGCGTGTGGAGATACGCCAGCAGATTGTGCAACTGCTGGTCGTCCAGCGAGGTTCCCGGCATGGTCCCATGCCCGTGCAGGATCACGGCCGTCAGTCGCTCATCGGTCGGCGGCGCACCAGAGGGCATGGCCTGGATCTTGGTGATCGCCTGCAGCCCCGGCCCATGCAGCCCGTGTGTCGACGTAGGATAGTGGCACTTCGCGCAGGCCTGGCGATACACGGCCGCCCCCCGCGCCTCCTCCGGCGTCCACTCCGACTCGGGTTTTGAAGGCGGCAGCGACTTGCATCCCGCCATCATGACGAGTGCCGCGCCACATGCGACAAGAACCAGTAGAAAGCTGAAAATCCGTATCCTCATCTCTCGAATGATGATACAGTCCCGCTGCCCTCACCGCCTTCCTTCTCACCGAGCCCTGTGTCGCAGCGCACAGCGTGCACGATCACAGAATTCTAGACTATAGTCTAATTTATGGATTGCAGTACAAAATCACTGCAGAGCCGTCGGCGCCAGCAGACCCGTGCGGAGATCGTCCGTGCTGCCTTCGATCTGTTCGCGAAGTCAGGCTACGAATCCGTCTCCATGGACACCATCGCCGTGGCGGCCGGCGTCTCCCGCGCGACGCTCTTCAACTACTTCCCGCAGAAGGAACTGATGCTGCGCGAAATCGCCGCCTCCCGGGCGGAAAAGCTGAAAAGCATCCTCAACGAATTCGGCGCTACCGGCAAAACGCCCTCCTTCGACGACATCGTCAGCCTCATGCTCAAAATCTCCGAAGAGAACGCGCGCATCGGCGGCCGCTCCAAAAAACTGCTGCTCGAAACCTTTTTCCGCCAGGCATCGCAAGGGTTATTGTTGGCCGCGCGCGAAGAGGCGATCAACGCATTGACCACATCGATGACGAAGGTCGTCCGTCGCCGCAAACAGGCTCGCCTGGCAGCTGAAACGCTCTTCGCGGTCTATCTGGCCACCATGCTTGAGTGGCTCATGCGCGATGCCGAGCCCGCACAGTGGCTCATCGACACCATGCGCACGCGCCTGTTTCTGCTGCGGGAGGGAGTCGCATGAAGCGCCGCATCATCATCGCCGCATCTGCCGCAGCCGTGCTTATCGCCGCCATCTGGGCCGTCTCCGCCTTCATTGCCCATCGCAGCCGCTACGAATACTCCGGTACCGTCGAAACCCGCGAAATCCAGATCGGCTCAAAGATCGGCGGCCGCGCCACCGAGGTGCCGGTCGAAGAAGGCCAGGTCGTCAAGGCCGGCGCCACTCTGGTCCGCTTCGAATGCGACGAGTTGAAAGCCCAGCGCGCACAGGCCGGCGCCAGCGTCGAACAGGCGCAGGCCGACCTCGACAAGATGCTGCGCGGCAACCGTCCCGAAGAGATCGCCCAGGCCGAAGCCAGCGCCCGCGCACAGGAAGCCGCATATGAAGAAGCCCGCAACGGCCCGCGGCGCCAGGAGATCGACCAGGCCCAGGCCGACTTCAAGGCCGCCGTCGCCGACGCTGCAAACGCCGAGGTCTTTTACCAGCGTATGCAGAAACTCATCACCACCGACATCATCTCGCGCCAGCAGTTCGACGACGCACGAGACAAGCGCGATGCAGCCGCCCAGCGCGCCGAATCTGCCCGCCAGCGCCTTGCGCTTCTCCAGGCCGGGACACGCGCAGAAGACCTGAATGTCGCCGAAGCGAAATACAAACAGGCCCAGGCAGCCGCCGTTCTCGCGCGCAAAGGCTTCCGCAAAGAGGACATCGAGGCCGCCCGCGGCCGCCTCACCGAAGCGCAGGGCCACGTCGCCGAACTCGAGGCCCGCCTGCGCGAAGCCGAGCTCGCCGCGCCCTCCGACGCCGTTGTTGAAGTCGTCAGCGTGCGCCCCGGCGATCTTGTCCCCGCCGGCCGCATCGTCATCACCATGCTTGAGGCCTCGCAGCTCTGGGTGAAGGTCTACGTCCCCGAAACCGATCTGGCCCACGTTCATCTCGGCCAGCGCGCCACGGTCCGCGTCGACAGCTTCGGCAACCGCGCCTTCGAAGGCCACGTCGGGCAGGTCGCGTCCGAAGCTCAATTTCTTCCCCGCAACGTGCAGACCAAGAGCGACCGCGAACACGAGGTCTTCGGAGTAAAGATCTACGTCGACAACTCGCAGCAGATTCTTAAGTCCGGAATGTCGGCGACGGTGAGCCTGGAATGACCGCCATCATCGCAGCCGACCACCTTACCATCCGCTTTGGCTCGTTCACCGCGGTCAATGACGTCAGCTTCGAAGTGGGCAGGGGCGAGCTTTTCGGCTTTCTCGGCCCCAACGGCTCCGGCAAAACCACCATTATTAAGGCGCTCTGCGGCCTCCTGCGCCCAAGCGAGGGCACCGGCCGCATCCTCGGCATGGACATCCGCAAGGACGCTGCGGAGATCCGCCGCCACGTCGGCTACATGTCGCAGAAGTTCGGCCTCTACGAAGATCTCACCGTCGCCGAAAACATTGCCTTCTATGCCGGCGTTTACGGCCTTGGCTCCGCAAAAGCCGCCGAGCGCACCCGGGAAGTCCAGGCTCTCACCGGAATTGAGCCCTACATGAACCGCCGCGCCGGCCAGCTCTCCGGCGGCTGGAAGCAGCGCCTCGCACTTGCCTGCGCCATCATCCATTCGCCGCAGGTCGTGTTTCTCGACGAGCCCACCGCCGGGATCGATCCCGTTGCGCGCCGCGCCCTTTGGGATCTGCTCTTTCAGCTCTCCGGCCAGGGCGTCACCTTTTTCGTCACCACACACTATATGGACGAGGCAGAGCGCTGCGGCCGCGTCGGCTACATCTATCTCTCCAGGCTCATTGCTATTGGCGCCGTCGCCGAGTTGCAAAAGCTACCCGACGCCAATCCCGCGGGCACGTCGCGCATCCAGATCAGCGTGCCCAATCCTTCCGAAATGCTCGACAGCATCCGTCGGACCCGTGGCATCCGCGAAGCCACCATCTTCGGCCACTCCATCCACGCCCTCGCCGAGTCCGATCGCCTCGCCGATCTGCGCGCACAACTCCCGCAAGCGAAGATCGAAGCAATCGAGCCGTCGCTCGAAGACGTCTTCGTCACCCTCACCTACCGCATCATGGAGTCGCAGCGATGAAGACGCTCTTCCGTGGCCTCGTTCCCGTCTGCCGCAAGGAGTTCCTGCACATCGTCCGCGACCCCGGCACGCTCTTCTTCGCGCTGCTGATCCCCATGCTGCAGCTTTTCCTCTTCGGATTCGCGGTCGATACTAACGTGCGCCAGATCTCCACCGTCGTCCTCGACGAGTCGCAGACACAGGAGAGCCGCCGCCTGCTTGATGCCTTCGCCGGCTCCGATGTTTTTCAAATGAAGCTCTACGCCCAGTCGCAGGACCAGATGTACGAAGCTGTCCGCGGCGGCAAAGCGCGGGTCGGAATCCGCATTCCGTTCGACTACGCCCGCCGGCTGCAGGACGGCACCACCGCAACCGTCCTCCTGCTCGTCGACGGCTCCGACTCCAGCGTCGCAGGCCAGGCCATGAGCACGGCAACCGGCGTCGCGCTGAAAGAATCGCTCAGCCGCGCGCTTCCCGATGGCTCCATGCCCATCGAAGTACGTCCATCCGTGCTTTACAACCCCGCCACCCGTTCGGCCAATTTCTTCGTCCCCGGCCTCATCGCGATTCTGCTCCAGGTCATGGCCATCCTCATGATCGCCCTCAGCCTCGTCCGCGAGCGCGAGCGCGGCACCCTCGAGCAGCTCACCATGACGCCTGTCGCTCCCCTCGGCCTCATGGTCGGCAAGATGATCCCCTACGGCGTGCTCACCTTCAGCGAACTTTGCGCCATCCTCCTCGTCATGCGCACCGTATTCCTCGTCCCGATCCACGGTAATGTCCTATTGCTTCTGCTGCTCTCAATCCCGTTCCTGCTCACCGTGCTCGGCATCGGCCTGGTCATCTCCACCCGCGCCCGTACCCAGGCCGAAGCCTTCCAGCTCTCGATGGGCACGATCCTGCCCTCGGTCTTTCTCTCCGGCTACATCTTCCTCATTGAAAACATGCCCCCGTTCTTCCAGGGCATCAGCCACCTGATTCCGGCGACCTACTACATCCAGATCCTCCGCGGCATCATCCTCCGCGGCGCCGGCCTCGGCGAGCTATGGCTGAACGCAACCGTCCTTTTCCTCATGGGCTGCGCCAGCACGCTCCTCGCCGCAAGGCTGTTTGTGAAGCAGGGCGCGCGCTAGGAACATTCCCGCGTCCCACAAATTCCTCGCGAGGACTTGTTAACCACGATGCCGGTTCGTTCGTTGTACTCGGTAGAAGAGTCGCAAAGCCTCTTCGGTTCGAGGAAAAAGCAATGGACAAGCGTCGCCTGGTCTACCGGATTCTTTCTGCAATCGCGATTTCCGCTCTGCTGTTTTCAACCCTGGGCGTGGCGCAGCCGCGCGCGCAGAGTGCAGCGCCCGCCTCGGCCGCAGGCACAACACCGACGCCGAACGATAGAGAGGTTGCCGAGACGCAGGCCGAGCTGATCCGGCTGCTGCGGTTGAGCCCGACGCTGACCACCGTCGTGTCGCACGACCCGTCGCTCCTCTCGAACCAGGAGTATGTTGCCCGCAACAATCCCCAATTGGCGGCGTTCCTCATGGCGCATCCTGACGTGGCGCGGAATCCGGATTTCTATCTCTTCTCTCATTTGAAGCATGCCGACGGACAGCCGGACGAAGCGCTGGAGAGGGCGATTTGGCCGGACGTGTATCGCGCGCAGAATCAGCCGACGGTCTTTGAACGGATGTGGGGCGACCTGGTTCCGCTGCTCGCTTTTGCGTGCGGCCTTGTCGCATTCATTCTCCTAATTCGGATGTTCATTGAGAACCGGCGCTGGAGCAGGATCTTCAAGATGCAGAGCGAGGTACACAGCAAGCTGATCGACAAGTTCACCAGCAACCAGGAGTTGGCGGCGTATATGGAAACCGAGGCAGGCCGAAAATTCCTGGAGGCCGCGCCGATTCCGGTTGTGCTGGAACAGAGCCGCCGCATGCCGAGCGCCGTGGCGCGCGTGCTGACTCCGCTGCAGGCGGGCATCGTAATGGTGCTTCTGGGAATCGGACTGTTGCTGCTGCGGCATGCCGGACCGGACATGGACACGCCGATGCTCTTTTTCGGAACTGTGGTGCTGATGCCGGGAATCGGCTTTATTATTTCGGCAGGCGTTTCGTGGCTGCTGGCCGCGCGGCTGGGCCTGATGCCGGCCGAGCCGGCGGCGCAGAACCGCCTTGATGCACCGATCGGCGATTCCTCATACAAGGACCGGCAGTGAATCGCGGGGAACACGTTGAAGGTGAGGAAGCAGAGGCCGATGCCCTGGGAGTCGACCATTCCGAACGTGCTTGCCGGCGACGGCCAACCGATCGCCCCCAGCGCGCCCGCTGCAGCGATGGATAACGAGCAGTTCGCGGCGTTTTATGCGCGGTCGGCCAGGCCGCTCTGGGCATACCTGGCGCGCGTAAGCCGCGATCCCGCGCTGGCTGATGACCTTACCCAGGAGAGTTACGTTCGCTTCCTGTGTGCGACCGTTCCGGAGGACGGCGAAGTGGCGGCGCGGCGGTATCTCTTCAAAATCGCAACCAATTTGTTGCGCGATCACTGGCGGCGGCCGCATTCGTCTTCTATCGAAGAATTACCTGAGTATCTCCTTCTGGCGAAATGCGGCGCGGCACAGGCCGAATCGCAGGCGATGCTGGGTCCTGCGATGGCGCAGATGCGGCCGCGCGACCGGCAACTGCTGTGGCTGGCCTACGCCGAGGGTTACTCGCACCGCGAGATCGCGGAAGTGACGGGTCTGGCCTCGCCCAGTATCCGGCTCCTGCTGTTTCGCGCGCGCCGCAGAATGGCGCGGCTTCTGCGGAAGGAAGGTGAAGCATGAGCCCGTTCGGCTGTGTGCGAGAGTGCGAAGTGGCGGACCTGCTGCACCGGGGCTGCTGGCCCGACGCGTGTCCGGCGGAGCTGCGCGTACACGTTGAGACGTGCCGCATCTGCTCTGACCTTGTGCTGGTCGCCGGCGCGCTGCAGGCAGATCGCCGGCAGGTGCTGCCGTTGCCGCAGCTTGAGTCCGCTGGAGCGCTCTGGTGGCGCGCCCAACTGCGCAAACGCAATGCGGCGATCGAAAAAATGGCGCGGCCCATCCTTGGCGCGCAGCTTTTTGCAATGGCCATGGCATTCGTTATTGCCGTAGCCCTGGCTGTGTGGCAGGCAGGCAACTGGACTGCGTGGATCGAGGATCTTCCGCGCGCCCTGCATCTCGGTGCGCTTGTGCCGGGCTCGCTGACGCACTCTGGCGGAGCCTTGTGGATCGTGATCCCCGTGCTGGCCACCATAGCGCTGCTCAGCGGGGTCGTCGTCTATATCTCATCAGAAAAGCAATAATCTGGTCGCATAAATCAGTCTTGGATCGACATGCGCCGGACGAGCAGGAGGGTATCGGCATCGCAACCTACGTCATTCTTCTGCGGGCAGTCAACCTGGCGGGTCGCGGCAAGCTGTCGATGGCGGAGTTCAGGCAGATGCTGGCGGGCCTGGGCTTTGCCAACGTCGCGACCTATATCCAGAGCGGCAACGCGGTGGTAGACGCGAAAGGTCCCGCGGCTAAGGTGGCCCAGGCGGTGGCGACGGGGCTGGAAAAGATGATGGGCGCTTCGGCTGGGGTGGTGGTGCGGACCCACGAGCAGATGGAGCGGGTGATCCAGGAAAACCCGTTTGCCAGAGAGGCAGCCGCGGACGGCTCGAAGGTCCACGTGGCGTTTCTGGCAGGGTCTCCGGGGCCGGAGGCGGCGGCGGGACTGGAGCGGATTGTGCTGCAGAATCCGCAGCGGCGCGACCGCTATCACCTGGCCGGTGACAATATCTACCTCCATCTGCCCGATGGCGCGGCCGACACCAGGTTCACCGGTAAGGCGCTGGACCGGGCGGTAGGCGTTATGGGAACAGGGCGGAACTGGAACACCGTCGTAAAGCTGTGCGAGATGTCGAAGCGCTGAGTCGCGCAGAGCGGTTCCGCAGTTGGAGAAGGCGTTTTTGGTCTCAATTCAAGGTGGCGTTTTCTTGCTGAAAAAGCCACGTGGCGGAAGTGGCTTCTGGGCACGGTGACTGCGGAACCGCTTAGACCGCGCTGAGCACGGCGTCGGCAATTCGCGCCGCTTCCACTGCGGGACGGACATCGTGCACACGGACGATCGATGCGCCATGCAGAATCGCAACCACTAGTGCGGCGATGCCGGCGGTCTCGCGCGCCTCGACCGGCGCCTGATTGCCGCCGTAGAACGCGGAAAGCGTGTGGCCAAGGAAAGATTTCCGGGAGACGCCGGCAAGCAGCGGGCGGCCCATCTCGAGGAGTTCCGCCTGCCGGGCCAGCACCGTGTAGTTCTCGTCGAACTTCTTGCCGAAGCCGTAGCCGGGATCGAGGACGATCGATTCCGGCGCAATTCCGGCGCGACGGGAAGCTTCGAGGCTCTCGGAAAGGCCTGAGCGCAGCAGTTCCATCAGAGCGTCATCGGGGAGTTTCGATTGCGCACGCCACTCGTCCGGCCGCCCGCGCGTGTGCATCAGGACCACGCCGCAGCCGGCTTGTGCGCAGACGGCGGGCATCGCTTCGTCCCAGCTGAATCCGCTGACGTCGTTGATGATTTCAGCGCCCGCGACAAGTGCTCCGCGAGAAGTCGCAGACTTGTACGTGTCGGCTGAGATCACTGCGCGAGGCGCCGCCTTGAGAATTCCTTCGATGACAGGCAGCAGCCGCTGCTGTTCTTCTTCGGCGCTCACCGCAGCCGCAGCGGCATCGCCGGCCTGCGAACCGGGGCGCGTGCTCTCTGCGCCGAGGTCGAGGATGTCGGCGCCTTCGTCGAGCAGGCGCAGGGCGTGGGCGATGGCTGCGTCGGGATGGAGGAAGTGGCCGCCGTCGCTGAACGAGTCCGGCGTGATGTTGATGACGCCCATGATGAGCGTGCGCCTGCCCAGCTCCAGCACGCGGGTGCGCAGCTTCCAGGGCGCGAGTGTGCGAGGCAAAGAAGTCATCAAGCCGAACCGAAACCTATGGTCCGCCAGTGGTGCAATCACCGGGACTTCTTTGATTCTATGAGCATTCCGAGGGGTCGCGAGAGCGGGCGATCGGCAATCCGGCCCTGCTACACTCCGAGCATGTCTCCCATCCGGCGAATGCTGGCGTTGTGCGCGGCGCTTCTGCTTGCGCCGTCGCCCGGCGTCATTGCCCAGGCCCACCACACGCATGGCGCCGCTCAAAAACCTGCTCACGCCGAACAGGCCAAGGGAACGATCGCCGAGCGGATCCTCGCAATTGTTGCCGATCCGGCTCTGAGCCACACCGAATTCGGCATCAGTGTGACGACGCTCGATGGACAGCAACTCTACGGCTTGAATGAGAGCAGGCTGTTCACGCCCGCATCGAACGCGAAACTGGCCACAACTGCGGCGGCCTACGCGCTCCTGCCGGTAGAATCTCTGACCTGGACGACAAACGTAGTTGCGAATGGCGACATCGATTCCGCCGGTGTTCTGCACGGCGACATTGTCATCCTCGGCTCGGGCGATCCCACCATGAACGCGCGGACTTATCCCTATCAGCCGCCCAGCCCGGAGCCTCCGCCGAATCCTGCTGCGGCCCCTGCGCGGTCGCCCGCAGAAACGCCCGCGGCTACGCCGACTCCACAGGAGGTAAAGGCCGAACCGCGTGCCATGGAAGTCCTGGACCTGCTAGCGCAGACGGTGCTGCAGTCGGGAATTCGCACCGTCGAAGGCAGCGTCTTGGGCGACGACAGCTACTACGTCAGCGAGCCTTACGGAACGGCATGGGCATGGGACGACCTTCAGTGGGGTTATGGCGCTCCGGTTTCTGCGCTGACCTTTGCCGACAACGCCATTGAGCTCACATTGACGGCCGATCCGGCGAAGCCCGGCGCGACTGTCGCACGGTGGACGCCGAACATCGAGTATTACCAGTTGGAGAACTCGATGACGATGGCACAGCAGGGCGAGCAGGCGCATCCTGGCCTCGAGCGCCGCCCCGGCAGCCTGCTGGTTCGCACCTGGGGCACGGCGCCCGCGCAGGGATTGCATGCTCCGCTGGCCGTCGAAGATCCGGCGGAGTTCACGGCAGCGGCATTCAAGGATGCGCTTCTGCGCCGCGGTGTCACCGTGAAGGGCGAAGCGACCTCGGCCCATCGCTATCCCGAGGGCTCGGGCGATTTTCTTGGCGAACGCGCCGAGCCGTTGAAGCTGGCGCCGCGCGCGCTGGTCACGATGGAAGCTCCGCTGGATCGCCGAAGAGTGCTGGCGAGGCATGTGTCGCCGCCGGTAGCGCAGGACATCACGGTGACCAACAAGGTGAGCCAGAATCTCCATGCCGAACTCCTGCTGCGCCTGTTGGGCAAGGCGTTTGCCAGAGACGGCAGCCTAGAGCAGGGGGCGCGCGTGGTGCGGCAGTTCATGGTCGACGCGGGCGTAAGCGATGCGGACTTCTTCTTCTACGATGGCTCGGGGATGAGCATGGACGATCGCATCTCGCCGCGCGCCTTCACGCAACTGCTGTCGTATGCGTCCCGACAGGCCTGGGGAACGGCATGGCGAAGCACTTTTCCAATTGCCGGCGTGGATGGTACCCTCGATGGACGCTTCCGAAATTCACCACTGAAGGGAAAGCTGTGGGCCAAGACCGGAACGCTGAACGAAACCAGCGCGTTGTCGGGTTATCTGACGGCGGCAAGCGGAAAGACGGTGGCGTTTTCGATCCTGGTAAACGGACGCCGGCCGGGGAGCCACGCCGAGGTTCTCGCAATGGAGAAGATCTGCGAGGCGATCGCCGCGACGGAATAGAACTCATTGCGAAGCGTTTCGTGCATAGCAAGATTTCAAAGTCTTCGAAAGAACGCATTGCGCGGTGTGCTCTGTAACAGGGCATGACTGCCAGTCATGCTGTAAATTCGTCAATTTACGGCCGGGTTCATCTCTCCTTCCGCAGCCTCATCACTCGTGCCGTAAGCCCCCTCCGAAACGCCCTCTTCTCTTCGTTTTTGGACGTGAATCCCCCTTCGCGTCACGTAATAGCCCTTTAGAAGTATTTTAGTAACCTGCGTTTTAGGGTACTTTCTGACTATCCCCAGGCTGCACCTTTGGGTTGAACGACAACTTGAGTGTTCCAGGATCTCCCGGTCCGATTTCGAAGAAGAGGAGCCTAACGACACAATGGACGAGCATTACAACAGCAGACTTTTCTCCAGACTGAAAAAGAGTTACGACGACCGGCGCAATACCCTCACCTGGGCCATATTCATCTGGGCCTTCACAGCCGTCGGGTTTGCGCTCTTTATGCCCGTCGATGCCACGATGGCGCGCTCCATTGGAGTGGCTGCGGGCTGGTCCGCCATCCATCTCATTCACAGAATGTAATCAAGGGCGAAGATGCGGCGAAACCCCTTTGTTTACTAGCTATACACTTCACCGACGTTTACAAAATGCGCTAAACTCCCCACTCTGCGGGTCTGCGCTCCTAAGCTGCTTTTGGCCCGCCGATTCGGAGGTCTCATGCCACGTCCCTATTGGTCGGGCAACGTCCAGATTTCGCTCGTTTCTTTCGGCGTGAGCCTCTACGTCGCCGTCGAAAGCAAGAGCCAGATCAGCTTTCACCAGATCAGCCGCCGCACCGGCGAACGCATTCGCCACCAGAAGGTGCTGGAGAGCGCAGCCGAAAGCAAAGAGGCTACCACCGCCGTCGAAAACGATGAGATCGTCAAGGGCTACGAGTACCGCAAAGGCCAGTACGTCATCATCGAACCCGGCGAACTCGAAAACCTCCGCGTGCCCTCAAAGCACACCATCGCAGTCTCGCAATTCGTCGATGTCTCCGAATTGGATCCCGAGTACGTCGAGAAGCCCTACTACGTTACCCCAGAGAACGACATGTCCGCCGAGGCCTTCAACGTCGTGCGCCAGGCGCTGGTCGACACCGGCAAAGCGGCCATCGGCAAAGTGGCCTTCTCCGGACGCGAGAGCATCATCGCCCTCGTGCCCGCCGGCGCCGACAGCCCCGGCATGATGGCCTACACCCTTCGCTATCAGAACGAGCTGCGCAACAGGGCCGACTACTTCCGCGACATCAAGCAGCCTGCCATCGCGCCCGACTCCCTTCAGCTTGCCGAAATGCTCATCGAGCGGATGTCGTCAAAGCTCGACATCGGGAAGTTCGAAGACAGCTACGAAACGGCAGTGAAGGCCCTGGTGGAAGCGAAGGTAAACAATCTGCCCGTAGCCATCGACCAGGCGCCCGCACTGCGTCCCGGCAACGTGGTCAACCTGATGGACGCACTGCGTAAGAGCATCGGTACAGACGCGCGCGCCGCCAAAAAGCCGCCGAAGAGCGCGAAGCCCGCAGCCAAAGGCATCGGCATCGTGAAGTCCCCCGCCAAGTCGGCCAAACGCAAATCCGCCTGATCCACTGCACTTCGGCAGGAGGATATTTCTGTCCGCGATTCGCGCACCCCTACGTCAGCGCGCGATCCAGATGCACGTATCCGCCGTCGACGATGAGGTGCTGTCCCGTCGTGTGTCCAGACTGCGTGGGCGACAGCAGAAACACCGTCGCCGCCGCAATCTCCGACGCCAAGGTCATGCGATGCCCCAGGGGAATCTTGTCGGTGATGCGCTTCAACTCCGCCTCAGGATTCCCCAGCGTATCCAGCCATCTGCGGTAGAGCGGCGTCATTACCTCGGCCGGCAGCACAGCATTTACGCGGATGTTGTACTTGAGCAGCTCGGCTGCCCACTCGCGCGTGAGCGCAAGCTGCGCTCCCTTGCTGGCCGCGTAGCCTGAGGTGTTTCCCTGTCCCGTCAGCGCCACCTTCGAGCTAATGTTCACAATCGCGCCCTGGGTGCGCTTTAGCGAAGGAAGTGCATAGTGCGCGAGCGCGTAATAGTGGATGAGGTTCTTCCTGAGGCTCTCAACAAACCGCGCCACGCCGCCCTTTTCCAGCCCCGCGCCGTCGTTCACGCCGGCATTGTTCACCAGGCCAAAGATATCGCCATACCGGTCCTCGATCTCCGCAATCGCTGTCTGGCAGCGATCCGGGTCCTCCAGGTGCGCCTCCACCAGGTCGCAATGCGCCTCGGCTGCCTGCATCTCGGCCATGAATGCCTGCACGTTCTCTGAGCGGCGTCCGAGCACCACCACGCGCGCCCCCTCCGCCAGGCAGGCCCGCGAAATCCCCGCCCCGATTCCGGCGCCGCCCCCGGTCACCACGATGAGCCTATCTTTCAGTCCGAGATCCATTCACACCTCTCCACGCATCGCAACCCGCATGCCATCTTAATTGACTCCGCGCGCCCACGCACACCGCTGCCTGCAGCACAGGGATATCCCGCTCTGTGCGGCGCGCAGATGAAAGAAGCTTGCATGGATTTATTTTTCAGATTCGGCCCGGGTCGCTTTGGCCCGGGAAATGCGGGACGGAACAATAAGGCGGGTCCCATGAGTTCGGCAAGTCAATGAACCTGGATGATGAGACCGGTTCTAACGCCCGGTAACGATCTTCCCGGCGCGCTCGTACGACCCCAGGTTGAAGACCTTTGTGTACCCGAGATCCTCAAGCTTCTTCTTGGCGAGCTTACTGCGAACACCTGACGAACAGTGCAGCAGCAGTGGCTTGTTCTTGTCTCTCACCTGCGACCACGCCACCATCTCGATTCGATCCAGCGGGATGTTGTATGCCTGAAGGATGTGCCCCGCCTCAAACTCGTTCGGGCTTCGCACGTCAATGACCATCGCCCCGTTTTTCAGGTATTCCGCGGCTTCTTTTGACGAAATCTGGCCGGAGCGTTTCATGTAGACATAGCCCACGGCCATGGCAAGAACAACTGCAAACGGAATCCACGACATGAATACAGTGTAACGCTTTGACGGACCCGCGGCCGACGGAGAATGCCCGTTTCCACGTGCATTTTTCGATCAGATTGATATATTTCCAGCTGTTTTCAGAGCCCTGATTACACCTTCGCCACTTCCACCAGAACCGAGTAAAACGTAGCCCCCGCGCCAATGTCAGTCAGGCGCTCGCTCGTCAGGGCGTTCACGTTCACGCCGCCGTCGTTGAACTTGGCCCAATCCATCCGCGCCGCCACCACACCCTCAGGCACGGCGCCGTCCACCAGGGCCGTCAGCGAAATCTCTCCGCGCTCGTTCCAGACGCGCACCTTGTCGCCATTCGCAATCCCGCGCGTTTTCGCATCCGTCGGGTGCATCTCGAGGCTCTGACTGGTGCGCGCCTCCATCTTGCGATGTCCATCAAGGTTCGCAAACGTGGAGTTCATGTAGTTGTCCGCCTTGCGGCTCAGAAACTCCAGCGGAAACCGCTCCGCGGTCTTACTCCACCTGGATTCCGTGGGTGGGACAAACCCGGGAACCGGGTCCTGTCCCTGCGCCGCCAGCGTCTCGGAAGAGAATTCCACTTTTCCCGAAGGCGTCGGCAGCGGACCTACAAGGAACGGCATGAACGGCTGGTTCTCGGGGTCCCGATGAAACGCCAGCGGAATATGACCCCGCTCCTCCAGATCCTCAAGGCTGATGTGCTCCATGCCCTTGTTGGTCGAACGCCCATCGAGCCCAATGGCCAGCGCCTGCCGGATCATCTGCTCCGGCGTATCGCGGAAGCATGCCTCGGTAAAACCCATTCGCTGCGCCAGCTCACCGAAGAGCCACACATTCGACCGCGCCTCGCCCAGCGGTTCAATGGCCTGCTTTGACAACTGCACAAAATAGTGCCCGTATGCACCCTGAACATCCGAGTGCTCAAGGAAGGTGGTCGCCGGCAGCACGTAATCCGCATAGTCCGTCGTGTCATTGAGGAACTGCTCGTGCACCACGGTAAACAAATCCGTCCGCGCCAGCCCTCGCCGCAACGCGCTCTGGTTTGGCGCCACCGCACCCGGGTTCGAGTTGTACACAAACAGCGCCTTCACCGGAGGACCGCCGCTAAGCACATCCGTCTCGCGCTCCGCAGTTCCGCTTTTTACTCCCTGCTCCCTGCTCCTTACTCCCTCTGCGTTCAACGCCCATCCCAGCGTCGACATGTTCACGGTCCGCGCCGGCCGTCCAAGGGGCGAATCGAGTGCCAGATCCATGCGCTCCAGTTCCCTCTTGTTCCACCGGAACCCGCCCGAGGTCGAAAGCGAACCGCCGCCTCCGCGATACTTCCACGCGCCCGTCAGCGCCGGCAGCATGGCAATTGCACGCACGGCAGTTCCACCGTTCTCGCACCGCTGTACGCCATAGTTCAATCGCAACGCGGCAGGCCGCGTGGTCGCATACTCGCGCGCCAACTGCTCAATCTCGCCTGGAGTCATTCCGGTCCAGGTCGCGACGCGCTGGGGCGTGTACTCCCGCGCGCGTTCAGCCAGCCGCTCGAATCCGTGCGTCATCTCTGCGATGTACGCGCGATCTTCGAGCCCCTCGCGCAGGATCACGTGCATCATCCCCAGCGCCAGAGCCGCGTCGGTTCCCGGCCTGATCGCGATATGCCAATCTGCCAGCGCCGCTGTGCGCGTCTTGTAGGGATCGATCACGATCAGCCGCGCGCCGTTCCGCCGCGCCTGCTCCACCATCGGCCACAGGTGGACGTTGTTGCCGTGGATGTTCGCGCCCCACGCCACAATCAGCTTCGCCAGCCTGAAGTCCTCGGTCGGCGTCCCCAGCTTCTTTCCGTAGACCAGGTTCCACGCCACTCCGCCGGCCTCCGAACAGATCGTCCGGTCCAGTTGGCTCCCCCCCAGCCGGTGAAAGAATCGCCGGTCCATCGATCCGTACCCCAGCACGCCCATCGTTCCGGCATAGCTGTAGGGCAGGATCGACTCCGGCCCGAACTCGTCGGCAATCAGTTTCAGCCGCGCCGCGATTGCGTCCAGCGCCTCATCCCAGCTCACAAGCTCAAACGCCGCATGCTCGCAGCCCCGTTCCAGCGGTCCCTTCGCGACTCCGGCCTTTCTGCGGAGCGGATACAGAATCCTCTGCGGCGAGTACACGCGGTCCAGGTACTTCGCCACCTTCCCGCACAGGAATCCCTGCGTTACCGGGTGTGCCGGATCGCCCTGCACCTTGATTGCGCGCCCGTCCCCGTCCACGGTGACCAGCACTCCGCAAGAGTCCGGGCAATCGTGCGAACACACCGTATGAATTACGCGAAATGGGGAAGTCTCGGCCGCCATAACCAGATTGTAGGTCAACTTCGTTATTGGAGGGTACGGGCTTCAGCCCGCACAGAAAACCATCTCAAGAGAATTGGGGCTTCAGCCCCCGAGGAAATGCACACTTTCCCGGAATAAATCCTTGTAAGCTGAACCCGTACATCTCATTCCGGAGGCCCACCCATGAAACGCGCCCTGCCGTTCCTCGTCCTGCTGATCATCATCATCCCCGCCCTATGCACATCGCAGGCACAGACTCAGGCGACCGACGAAGCCCAGATCCGCGCCGCCATCAAGGCCCAGACCGAAGCCTGGAACAGCGCCGACATCCCCGCCTTCATGCAGGCTTACGAGGACTCGCCCGACACCACCTTCATCGGCCTCACTCTCCGCAAGGGCTTCCAGCCCATCCTCGAACGCTACAAGGCGAACTACACCACCCGCGAGCAGATGGGCACCCTCTCCTTCAGCGATGTCGATATACGCCTGCTCCCCTCCGGCTGCGGCAATACGGAACTCGCTCTCGTCACCGGCAAATTCCACCTCGATCGCACCGCCCGCGGCGAAGCCAAAAAAGATGACGGCATCTTTTCGCTGGTCTGGCGCAAAGGCCCCCAAGGCTGGAAGATCATCCTCGACCACACCAGTTGAGGCAACCTGGACTCAGCCAGCCGCCTCGATCTTCAGTACATGATCCGCCGGATTTCCTGCCCTCGTTTGCTCCAAGGCGGAATTAAACGCTTGCGTGTCATTCCCAAAACCTTCATACTCGCGGGAATTCATTCCTTCCGATTGGCTTCCAGGTTTCTAACGGCCGGCTCCTATCCCACAGCCGGCAACTCTGCCCGCACCACCCATGCATATGCCCTCATCAACCGGGCCCCAGGGATTCCATTGGAGGAGTATTGAAAATCCCTCAACAAATCACCCATCGAATTAGCACGCACACATGGCCGGGGTTCCCGGCGACTGGTATTCGTCGCTGGGGTGGAGTGCCAAAGGCCCTGAGCCGGCGCTTCAGAATCACCGTCCTTGCCGCTCTCCCCGCTCTCTTCTTTTCGGGAGCAACCACCCACGCGAAGGGTCAGAGTTCGCCCCGTCCCCGAAATGCCGACACTCTTCAAACTGACGCTCACGAGATCATCGCCGGTGGGATCGCGATTATTGGCGCCGTTGCCGCTGTCGTAATCATCATTGCAGTCAATCACGACCACCACACCCTTAAAGGTTGTGTCTCTTCCGGTCCCAACGGACCCGAACTGCAAACCAGCGACTCCAAAACCTACTCGCTTGAGGGTGATTCATCCACCATCAAGGTCGGCGACATGGTCAAGTTTCATGGCTCAAAGACGAAGAAGACCAAGGACGGCAGTGGCCACCAGGTCTTCAAAGTCGAGCAGATGAAAAGAGACTACGGCCCGTGCCACGTGACTTCAGCACCAGCCGCGGGCGGAACGCCATAAACAGCTACGCGCAGTAATTTTGACAGAAAAACATATCCCCATTACGCCTCGCTGCTGTATGGTCGTGTCAGTTTCCCCTAGTCGATAACTCGGTCCTCAGACTGGAACCGCTCGAAGTGTGTCCCCCGGCCAGCCGGAGAACCCATGCAATAGGAGGTTCTCATGAAATTTCCCCGTCTACTCGCGTCTCTAGCGCTCGCCGCTCTCTTCTCCACCACCCTCGTTGCTCAACAGCCCTCGACCGGCTATCACACCGTTGTCTGCCTCAAAGTCAAGCCCGATATGGGTTCGGAATTCAGCAATTGGGCCGCCAATGAAATGCACAAGGTCTCGCAGGCCCGCGTCGACAGCGGTCAGATCACCACCTGGTTCCTGCTCCGTGCAAGCGTGCCGGCGGGCTCCGCTGCGGAATGCGACTATCTGGTCATCGCCCTCTACCCCGGAGCACCGCGCATGCTTGGTCCCACAGATCTGAGCGCCGCGCTCAAGAAGGCGAACCTCGCCCTCACCACCGAGGAATACGCGAAGCACCGCAACGCCCTCAGCACCATCGTGTCCACCGCCGTGTTTCAGAACCGGGTTGCCGTTGGAGTACCAAAGAAAGGCGACTACTTCGTGGTCAACTACTTCAAGGTGCACGGCGATATCCAGGAGTGGGTCGACTACGAGAAAAAGGTATGGCAGCCCTTTGCGGAAGCTCTCGACCAGGATGGCATGACCGATGGCTGGTCACTCAACGTCCAAGTGATGCCGCGCGGCACCGATCTCCCCTACGATGCTGTAACGGTGGACATCTACCCAAGCATGGATGCGGTCTTCAAGGAAGATCCCAAGTTCTACGACCGCTGGCGGAGGGTTCACCCCGACATGGAGCTGGGCACAACCTTCGAACAGTTTGAAAAGCTGGGACCGACCGTGATGACCCGGGCCTTCGAACTCGAAGACTTGATCACCGCTAAGTAATCAACTCTACACAGTGACGGGAGTCGACCCATCGCGGGTCGCCTCCCCGCAGCATTTCGATTCTGTTCTTTACAGAAACCGGGGCGACGAGCGGCTTTTCCCTCATTTGAATCAACCGAAATGCCGGCGTTTTCTCGGCCGATTAAGAATGCTCTGTTGTTTCAGCGTGAGAGCAGCCGCGTGGAGACCGTCTTCGCTGTGAACGCAGAAAAGCCTGCCAACAAGGCAGGCCTTCTGCTAAGAAGTGCCTTCAACACTTGCTCAATGCCAATGCACTCTTAACTTGAACTTACGATTCCTGGCTGTTCCGGTCAATGAACCGAGAGTGCACTCTGGATACACTTTGGTGTCGAGCTGAAAGTTACGGGTCCACCACACCGGCCAGATTTGAGATCGGGCCAAGTTCCAGCGAAATGTAGGTTTGTGGACAGCCTTGACGCACTGGTTACCTTTTGTCGTGTCAACACATTCGCAATTTCTTGCTCGGCTTGTCAACTTTGTTTTTTCATCCGCGCTTCGTGCTGTCCCGGGAAGCCGGGTTGTCGCTACGAGTTCTCTTCATCGTCAGGTGGCAGCATAACGCTGGAACTGGCGGTAGCATTTTCACCAAAGCCAGCACCCTGACAAAGGGCAACCGCGAACTGTAGACTTTGAACGAGCCATGAGTTGCCTCTTTTGCAGGATCATCGATGGAAGCATCCCGTCCAAGGCCGTCTACCAGGACGACAAATGCTACGCGTTTGCCGACATCAGGCCCCAGGCGCCAGTGCACGTTCTCGTGGTTCCCCGGCAGCACATCACCTCAATTGCAGATGCCGAGAAGGAGCACGGCGCGTTGATGGGCCATCTTCTATGGGCAGCGGCTGAGATCGCGCGCTTCAAGGGCCTCACAAGCGGATATCGCACCGTGATCAATACAGGAGAGGACGGCGGCCAGACCGTCGACCATGTCCATGTCCACCTGCTTGGCGGACGCCCGCTCACCTGGCCCCCAGGATAGTCCTCAAACTCATCCGGGCTTTGGGATCGGCATAGGGGAGCGGGTGACTGCTCTCGCCTGCCACACCACCGTACAAGCGGGTCCGCATAGGGCGTTTCGAGAAGTTGAGGTTAACAGAGTCGAGGGATTCCCAACTGATCAGCCCAGCCTAGATCGAGCACTCCGTTCAGTATCGGCGCACTCTTACGGGTGCAAGTCCTGTCACAAGCTGGTCACGGCGAGTGAAGTGAAGCGCAACTGCATGAGGGCGACCGCCGGGCGCACCAATACAAAGGGCGTCCGCCGCACGGACGCCCTTCGCCTTTCGCCACCTAGACCGGTCTTTTACACCGGTTGCGGCACGTTTTCATCTTCCTCTTCCATACCGTATCTGCGCAGCAGGTTGGGCAGGCTCTGCGAGAACGCCGAACGCGGCATCACAGTGTCGCACCCCGCCTCGACCGCCTTCATCTTCAGGTCGCCCTGCAGATGATTGAGGAAACCAATGATCGAAGTCGCCTTTTTGAACTTCGTCTTGAACTTCGGAATCAAGGTCATCGGCTTCGCGCCCAGGTTGTTCAAATCGAACACCAGCAGCGTCGGCTTCTCGGCCTCGGGAGAGTCGATGATGCGCGAAACAGTCTCCTTCTCGCCCTTCACGAACTCCACCTTCACGCCCAGTTTCTTCGCCGTCTCCTGGATCTTCGCCTGGAAGAACAGGTCGTCGATGAAGCAGAAAATCCGGGTCGGCGCATCCGCCTTCACCGGAACACTCGGTGCACCAACGTTTACGTCACCGTAGTAGCTGCTGTGATGGCCGTTGCCCGAAAGCGGGATCGTCGAGGGCGGTCCGTCAGCCACGTTGCCATTGACGGCGCGATAGCTGTGATCCATGGGGCCTACGAACATCCGCGGTCCCTTCTGTCTCTCCTTGCGCCGGCCCTGGTGCTGGGGAACGATGCTGTTGCCCGGTTGCGCCTGCGGAGCCGAATTCTTCTGCTGGAAGAACTTCTTCTTTTTCCGGTGTCGCGCTGAACCCTGCTTCGGCGGTCCGCCCTGCGGCTGCTGTTGCTGCGGCGGCGGAGCCTGCATCTGCGGCTGAACCTGTTGGGGCTGCATCTGCGCCTGCTGCGGCTGCTGCACACCTTGTTGGCTTGCCTTGTTTTTGCGGCGACGCCTGCGGCGCCGATGTCCTTGCGACTGTCCCTGGCCGTTCGCCGGGGCCGGCCCCAGATCTGGCTGAGGCGCTGTCGGTTCTGTCGTCATGCGTGCACTTCCTGGCACTTTGCTGTGTTGTGCATTACTTCTCTTGAGTCAGCATTTTCGATTCCGGGGATGCTGAGCTTCCCTTTGCCTGCTGCGCGTCATGCCTGGACGAGAAACAGCGCTGCCGGTAGCTTTCCGCCTGTCGACGTTGTCGCACATTTTGCCGGGGAACAGAACTCTGAACGCAATCTATCACGGATTTTGCGACCCACGACGGTTGAACGGCGGGTGTAACCTTTCTTGCCCAGCGCATCGCGGCATTCTCTTCTGTTCCCTCGACAATCGCTCGTCGCCAGGACCCCCGCGAGAATGCGTCACTTAATCTGATGCGGCTCCGGGCCAAAACATCTAGTCGAAACGATCAAGCCTTCTACCCGACGAAACCTGCTACGGCGCTCTTCGGTTGTCTGGTACGAATCTGCCAGCGTTTCCTGGGGTGTTGCCTTTCCTATAGATCCCCTCGCTGCTCCCGCCGGACTGGCCGGTCCCTGCAATCGAAGTATCTCTTGTCAGCGGCGAGCCTTCTCTGCCCTTAACCGGGTGGTTCGCTCAGCCGCTTGATAGGCAAGTTCGATAGTACAGGCTCCTGCGCAACCGCGCAAGAGGGCTGCCCGTTGCACGTAGCGGTACAACCGTAACCGCTTGAGAAGCCCAAGCGTTTCCTTGCCTCCCTCCAAATACACGAACGCCGCTCATCAGAGCGGCGTTTGTGTCCCTGCGCTGGTCACTGGCCTCCCAGCAAATTGTGGCCGGTGGTTATTTCCACCGCGCCTTTTACAGGCTCCCTCGACCGGTCTGCCGCTTCGTTGGCGGCTGCTCTTGTCGAGTGTCTGCTTTTTGCGGGCTGGCCGGAAACTTCCCAGCAGCCGGTACATCACTGGCACCTTCTATATAGCAATCGCCGTACCGTTTCGATGATCTATTAATTTCAATCACTTACACTATCGCGCATGTGTAAAGCGTTTTGATTCTAGTAAACCTTCGAGTCTCAGTTTCAAAAAACAGTAGATTTTCGAGATCAATGCTGGCAATGCGTGCAATAGTGCGTGCTGCGTCCGGCCACTACGATCCGCTTGATCAGGGTCCCACATGTTCGGCAGGGCTCGCCCGTCCGCTGGTACACGCAGTGCTCAAGCTGGAAGAAGCCGCGCGCGCCCTCGGCGTCCACATAGTCTGAGACCGACGATCCGCCCAACCGGATCGCTGCACGCAGGACCTCCTTGAGCGCCGTTCGCAATCGGTCCAGCTCGGCCCTTGTCAGGCGGCCGGATTGACGGCGCGGACGAATCCCAGCCCGGAACAGACTCTCGTCGGCGTAGATGTTTCCCACACCAGCCAGCAGCGTCTGGTTCAGCAAGGCTGCCTTGATGGCCAGCTTCCGCCCACGAAACAGCGCGGCAAACTCCGCCGACCCAATCTCCAGCGGTTCAGCTCCCGGCCCGGCAAAACCCTCCCCTTTGCCCAAATCGCGGAACTCCAGCCTGCCGAACCGTCGTGGATCAACGAAGCGCAGTTCGCCCCCGCTCGCCAGGGCGATCCGCGCGTGGGTGTGCTTCGCAACCGGCGCGTCGGGCGTTGTAACCAGCAGCCTTCCCGTCATTCCCAAGTGTATGATCCACTGCGCGGCGATTTTCCCAGGCGAGCGGTCGCAGGCCGGGTAACTCTCTGCCTGCGGGCCCAGCTCAAAGACGATATGTTTGCCGGTGCGGTGAACGGACTGGATGCGCCGCTCGCGCAAACCTGCGGCCTGGCGGCTCGCCGGAGTCTTGAAAGGCTCGCGGTGCGACCCGAACCAGGCATCGACGATACGGTCGCCGCGCACTCGCGCGTCGACCCCGCGCACGATCGTCTCCACCTCGGGCAGCTCAGGCATTGGTTCGATTGTAGAGGGAGGCGCTCAGGCGGCAAACACGGCGCCCGCCGTCGAATCCGGGCATCGCAGATCAGTGCTGCGCGCCGGGTTCCTTGATCCTGCTGGCTTCGAAGCTCACGATGCGCCACACGCCGCGCGCGTCCTTCACGTAGACGCGGGTGTAGCGATAGCTGCCGGAGATGATTCCATCAGGGCCGGTGCCCTTGACCTCGGCGCGCGATGTGACGAGCGCGGTCGTTCCGTAAATGCGAATCTTTCTGTCGCTGAGGTCCATCGAGGTCAAGTGAACAGTTCCGGCGCGAAGATTGGCGAGCGTCTGCTCCTTTGATTGCAGGATTCCCGTGGGTGTGATGGCCATGTAGTCGTCGGCGAGCAGGGCATCCATTGCGGCGATGTTACCGTGCAAGAGGGCATTGCGCCATGCATCTTCGAGTTGCTCAATCTGGTGGCGGGTTTCGTGCTTTTCGGCGCGCGGCAACGCAGGCAGCGAAGCGGCGGCAGCAATCATTACGACTAGAGCGAACCCCAGCGCAATGCCGCGGCTTCGCTCCACTGACCAACCTGCCTTCAGCGTTCCCATAGGCGTAACGGATAGTACCCCGAACTTCTTTGTGGGTCAATGAGCCTGATCATAGGCGTCTTTCCGAAGACATCCTCAGGGTCATTAGATGATGTGACCAAAGAAGGCACATTCACGGAATATTGACTTTGCAAAAGTCGCGAGGTCATCAGGGCGGGAGCACGAGGAGACGCGCAGAGCTTGCGAGATATTCGTCCGGTAACAAGGAAAACAGCTTTGCGATATTCGGCCTCAAGCCAGAGCGGCCAGATCCTCGCGGGACCGCTCCAGCATCTTCTGGTAGAGTCCGGCGACGGCGTACTTCTTGAAGTGCGGCGATTGGCGGTGCGCTTCCTCGGCCTTCTGGTCCTTGTACTGCTCGTAGATCAGCACGGTGCATGGATCACCCTGCACCCAGTGCGGGATGAAGTGCACACACCCCGGTTCCTGGCGCGATGCCGCGGAGAGTTCGTGCAGAATATCGGCAATCTCAGCCCGATCTTCCTGGGCAAATCTCATGCGGACAGTAAAGCTGATCATGGGGAGCACTTCCTCAATACAACCGGGATTCCTCGGCAGGCAAGTCCAGTCTAAGCGTGAATCTCGTTCAGCATCGCGGCAAACTCCGGAAGAACCATGGTCTGCTCGCGGTCGGGCCCGGTGGAAACCATGCCAATCTTCGCGCCGCTCTCGCGCTCCTGGAAGCGGAGATACTCCTGCGCGGCTTTTGGCAGCTTATCAAATTCCGTAATTCCTTCTGTGGAAGAGCGCCAGCCTTTCAGCGTCTTATACACCGGCTTCACCTGCTCGAGGCCCAGCACGTCGGCGGGGATCTCATCGCTGACCTTGCCGTTTACCTGGTAGCCAACGCAGATGGGGATCTCCTCGAGCTCATCCAGGACGTCCATCTTGGTCACCACCAGCCACTCGGCGCCATTCACGCGGTTCGAGTAGCGCAACAGCGGAATATCGAGCCATCCGCAGCGACGCGGGCGGCCCGTCACTGCGCCGTATTCGTTGCCGCGGGCGCGAATCTGGTCGCCAATGGTTTCGTGAATCTCCGTCGGGAACGGCCCTTCGCCGACGCGGGTCACGTACGCTTTGGTCACCGCAATCACTGTGCCGATCGCGGTGGGGCCGACGCCTGTGCCGGTTGCCGCGCCGCCGGCCGTTGAAGAAGACGACGTCACGAACGGATAGGTGCCGTGATCGATGTCGAGCATCGTGCCCTGCGCACCCTCGAACATCACCGAACCGCCGCCGGCGAGAATCTGGTGCAGCAGGCGGCCAGTGTCGGTCACGAAGGGACGCACCTCTTCGGCAGCCGCCGCGTATTCCTCGTACATCTTCTCGGGCTCCAGCGGATCGGTGCCGAAGAGCGCGTGCGCGATGGCGTTCTTCTCGCCACAGGCCGCGTAGATGTGGGTCTTGAGCAGGTCCGACCGCAGCAGGTCTACGATGCGCAGGCCGCTGCGCGCCATCTTGTCTTCATAGGCGGGGCCGATGCCGCGGCTCGTGGTGCCGATGCGCTTGCGGCCGGGCGCGCTCTCGGCGGCCAGCTCGATCATGCGGTGATAGGGCAGGATGACCTGCGCGCGATTCGAGACGAAGAGCTGTCCGTCGACCTCGACGCCGAGGCCGCGCAGCTTGGCGACTTCCTTGAGGAAGGCGATCGGGTCGAGCACCACGCCGTTGCCGATGACGCCTTTGCAGCCGGG
>Ga0326727_10002508_pt1 | contig 62310 bp, 50 predicted proteins | sample MB2enrmetagenome_FD_207643 | JGI IMG/M metagenome (GOLD analysis project Ga0326727, IMG submission 207643) | Lab enriched peat soil microbial communities from McLean, Ithaca, NY, United States - MB29MY | ecosystem: Environmental > Terrestrial > Soil > Wetlands > Peat | place: USA: New York...
CGTGACCTGGCGCGCAAGAGCTACCTGGTCCGGACTGATATCGATACCAGCCAAGTTCACATATTTGCGCCGGGAGAAGAAATGCAGCAGTTTTCCCGAGCCGCAAGCGGCATCTAAAATCCTGGCATTGCTGTCATCCGGAAGCCACCCTCTCAGATGGTATGACCTCGCGCGTCCCCACTGTCGGGCACTACGATGGTCGAACGATTCTCCAACATCCTGAAAGTCATGGCCATAGTTCGCAAAGAGCCGATCACGGTAAATCGCAGCCGCTTTAGCGTCATACACAAGAAAGTCTCCCCGCATCGTAAAGTGATTTGCCGGCAGCGTTGGCATCGCGGCGGGCGATGATTGTGGCAAAACCGGTCGATAACAATAACTGTATGCTAAAATAGACCGGGACAGCCACGGCCCCGCCAAGCAGGCCATAGAAATAGATAAGAGGGAACCCGACGGCCACGGACATGGCCGCTGTGACCACCTCACAAATTAAGACCACACGGGTCGCATCATGGGCGTAACACACCCTGGTGGGAATGTGTGAAAGGGCAAGAAAGCCGTATCCGGCTGCGATCCAAGGCATGAGAGATGAGGCTTCTCTGAATTCAGGGCCCAGCAGCAGTGAGGCTATTTGCTGGTGGCAAAGAGCAAACATACCCCAGGCTAAACCACCAACCGTACAAACAATTACAAACCATAAAACGAGGAATTTGTTGCTCCCTGCAGCATCACGGCGTCCGAGAGCAGAGTAATAGACCGGGCGTATCACAAGTTCGGTTACTGTTGAGAGCATCAGCATCGGCCGGCTGGCCAGGCCATACGCTGCAACGTAGAGTCCGACGGCTTTGGCTGAGAGCAACCAACCAATCATGTAACGGTCTGCCATGCCGGATGTCCAGGCGATCAATCCCAAAGGAATAAGTGGGCGGCTGTATGTAGCGAACTTTTGAAACAGATCGTCCTCTTTCGCCTGAGTGTTTCCGGTAAAGCAGACTGAATCAGGATTCAGACGAACCATGATGAGGTACAAGATGCCTGAGGCGGCCACAAATGAGCTTAAGACGGTTGAAGTGCCAATTCCCCACAGGGTAACGGCCGTATAGGCCGCCAGGGGCCTTGCCCAGGCCTCTCCAACCTGCCATGCTCCGAACCGATAGTGGCGCCTGGAGGCATTCATGACCGTCGTTTGCAGCATGCGGCTTGCGTCAACGAATACCAAGGCCGCCAGCAGCAACACGTCAAGGCCCCCAAACCATCCCTTCATGGTCCCGAATGCGCCGAGAGGCAGTGACAGCGGCAGCGCCAGAGTGAACATTTTCAAGATGCGCTTAAGCGCGACCCGCTTGAGCAAGGAGAGATCAGCAGGTTGTACATATTCTGGCGAAAACCGTAATAAAGCTTGCATGGTTGGGTTGCACAAAGCGGTGGCTGCCAGCGCCGCCACCCCCAGCATCAAGCTCACCTCCCCGAATACAGCCGGTGACAAGGCTTCGGTTAGAATCCGAATTCCGACGACCTGACCAAGAGCAGCAATACCCTGGGACAACCCAATGGATGTGAAGTCTGCCGCCAGTCTTCGACTGGACTTCATGTCTAAAACCAGCCGCCTTTCTTTGATCTCATTTTCACCTGATGCGTTCGTCATCGCCCGGAAGTTCTGATCAGCGAACCGAACTTATGCCTGGATGTGAAAGACCGTGTGCGCTCTTAAACATCGAATTGTTCCCGGCAGGGCCCGGATGAGAGACCTAGGACACAGCTCCGCAAACTCGGTTACATCTTTCCCGGCCGATTGCGCCCGTGCGGGCATAACGTTTCTAATGCCGGCATTCATAACTGAAAAACAGGCGGCAGGTCGTTCCGGGAATGTGACCTTTGTGTTACATGACAGCGGCAGGCTTGCGGAGTTCCAAAGCTCAACTCACCGCCGCCTGACCGTCCGCTGTTCGAGTGGCTGCTGATCCTTCACCTGAGCTGCCTGGACCGTTCGTAGTGAGTATGGAAGATTCATTTCCAGGAGGTTAAGACGGGCGCCTGGAAGTTTTCGACAGGAATTTCTCCGAAGCGCCTGTTCGAGTCATGAAGCAATTTCTCCACCATTAGTTCAGGATGAATAGGGGCGGCTGGGCATGCCGCGGACCCGTGAAAAAAGTCTCCACGCTCCTCGGTGTGCACAATGTGATGGCGCACTCATGGGACCACCACCACGTCTCCTCGCTCCATGATTATGTTTTCTGCAAGGCCTCGGCCCTTTTTTATTTTTTTATAGTTAAAAGGAAGAGTCACGGTTTCCTTGCCGACGTTGCGCAGTATCACGATGTTGCTCTCCTGGGCAAAAGTCGTCAGCCCCCCCGCCATTGCAAGCGCCTGAAGCACTGTCAGCGGTTTTGCGACATTGTACATGCCCGGCTTATTCACCTTTCCAACTACATAGTACTGCAGGCTTCCCAGTTGCAGGACGCTCACCGCAGCGACAGCTCCCGGGATATATTCGTGAAGGCTTTGTTCCAGAGCCTCTTTTGCCTGCACGGTTGTCAGGCCTCCGACCTGCACGTCGCCAACCAGTGGGAAGGAAGTTTTTCCATCGGGCCTGACCACGAGGTCCTTTCGATTGAGTGATTCCTCGCCATAGACGCTGATTTCCAGGACGTCGCCCGGCCCGATTTTGTAGTCGGCGGTGACTAGTCCGCTTTCTTCGGCCGGTTTGGTCGGGGCTCCGGCGACTTGTCCGCTGACCTCGGCAGGTTTGACAGGGGCCCCGGACGTCCAGGGTAGAGGCATCCAGTTTGAAGCACAGCCTTGCGCAATAATCAGCACCGAAAGGAGCGCATATAAGGTTTTCATCTATTAAGAACTCCCGATAAAATTATGCGAACGATGAAAGGTTCCATTACCCCTCCAGTTGTTTTTTCAGGTCCAAAGCCGTCTTCCTGGATGCAGAGTCGAGATTTTCCTGCAAAGCCTTCTCCAGATAACGGCTTGCTTCTTGCGTCTCTCCTCTTGTTTTGGCGATCATTGCAGCATGGAGATTTAGCTGGCCGGCGTCCGGGCGAAGGGTCAAAGCGGTTTGGATACGGTACCAGGCAGCATCGAGATCGCCCTGTTTGAACGACACCCAAGCTGCGGTATCCATAAAGGCAGGATTGTCAGGTTGTTTGGCGATCACCTGTGCTGCCAGGTTCGCCGCTTTTTCAAGGTCCTTTGGGTCGGTCCTGTACTCGGCATAGAGGTATGCCAAATCGTTCATAACTGAAGGTGATCCGCCGGACTTGCCTAACAGTTCGTCGAGCAGGCGGCTTGCATCTTCTACGCGGCCTTTCTGCTCATAGAGCATGGCCAGACTGATGGCATTAGATGGAGAGGAATTGATACGGTACATTCTTTCCATTTCAACAATTGCTGAATCGGCTTTGCCTTGCGCGGCATATACAATGGCCATCGCCCGATGTGGATCGCTCCACTCAGGGGCCAATTGAATAGCCCTGGCAAGGGCCTTTTCTGCTTCAGCCAGATTTCGGTGCTGGGCGTGAATTTGGCCTATAGAAAAGAAGGCAAGAGGCGATGGCTGTCTTTTGGCAGCCTCCGATTCAACCAGAGCCATTCCGCTTTTGTAGTCCCCTTTTTTCTCGTATGTCGCTACCAGGAGTGGAATGGCGCTTTCCCATCCATTTTGAGCTGAGAGGGCTCGTTTGAGCTCGTCAATAGCCTTATCGGGCTTCGACTGGGCAAGCATCAGTTGTCCCAGTTCCACGCAGCCTGCTGCAGAATCGGGAGCCAGCTTGACCATCTGGCGGAAATCCTGCTCTGCCTTCGAGAACTGCGACTGTGACACCAGCACTCTTCCGCGAGTTCTAAGAAATACCGGGTTTTCAGGCTGCATCTCCAGTCCCTGATCCAGGACCTTTACGGCTTGGTCCATGTCCCCTTTGACCAGCAGTATTCGGACGTACTCAAGTCTTAGGTCATTATTTGCCGGGTTTGCCCTGCATGCGTTATTCAGAGTGTCTGCAGCCAGAGAATCCTTCTTGTTGAAAAACTGGCTCCTTGCCAAAAGAATTGTCGCTGAGGCATCTTCCGTCCGTGCCGTTGCCGCCTGTTGCAGGTGTATTTCAGCTTCTTCGTACTTGCCTGCATCCAGCAGCAGCCTGCCGAGCAGAAGGTGAGCCTCGGAATTGCCCTGGTTCTGCTTGAGCACTCCCTCGCAGATTTCGACGGCGGCGTTTTTCTGGTCCTTATCGGCTATAATGGAAGCTTTCGTTAAGAGGAGCTTTTCTCTGTCGGCAGGCTTGACGTCTAGCTTGAGGGTTGTCTCGATACGTCCCAACGCGTCTGCGCTGTCCCCCTTGGACTGAAATATGGCAACCAGTCCCAACGTGGCCTCTATATCGGCCGGTTCCTTTGCCAGGATCAATTCGAGGACATTCTGCGCCTTTTCAATCTTTCCCTGCCGATGATAAAATCCCGCCCTGGCCTTGAGCATTTGGGACTCATTGGGGAGTTTTTCGTAAGCATCCTCAGCTTCCTCGAGCATCTTAAGCTGTTCCAAAGCCCTCGCGCGTAAAAGCGCGACAGAAATTTCCCCATCATTGGCGTTCACCATTGCGTCCAACTCTTTAACCGCGCGTTTCCTATCGCCACGGTCGGCGGCAAAAGAGGCAAGAAACAGGTAGGGGAAAGACGCCTTTGGCTCAATGTGGGAAGCTCTTACAGCGGCTTCTTCCATTGCTTTGAAATCACCGACCGCCTTGAGGGAAATGGCAAGCAGCCTCTGGACTTCAGCATTTGCATCTGCGTCTTTGACTTTTCTCAATACTTCGATTGCCTGTTCGTACTGCTTAAGACCAATGCGGGCGGACGCCGTGACAACAGCGATTCTGGTCTCGAAAGGTTCTGGTTTGCCGATTTTGGAGATCTGCTCCAGGGCCATCTCGGGCTGGCCCCCGCTAAGTAGCGTTGCCACTTCCAGCCTGGCTTCATCAAGGTTGGGATCCAATTCCAAAGCTGCACTCAGGGTGCGATAGGCTTGTAGATATTCCTTCTGGGCAAGGAGAGCCTTCCCCAGCGCTAGGTGAGCGGCTGCGCTTTTTGGATCGAGCTGCAGAGCGTTCTTGTACTGCAGGATGGCCCGCACCGGATCGCCGTTTTCGATAAGCCGGTCCCCCCGCGAGACAAACCTCGCGCCCTTTTCCTCCTTGCTGCTGCAGCCAGGGAGATAAAGCAGGAGAGGAACGCAAAGCAGAATTGTTAGTATACGGGTCCTCATATCCATTTTGAGCCTCCATAACCGAGCCCGGATGCGTTCAGTCCGGCAGCGGGTGTCGGAGTTTGGCGGACGAGCCAGGCGTTGCGGTTTATTTATCGCGATCCGTATTTGCCGTTCAAATCCTTTGACTTGACATCATTGAAGATCAGACCAAGGACCTTTTCACGGGGGACCATATCCATGGCATGCTCTACGCTGGTTCTGGAGGTGTGGCCTGCCCTTGCCACCATGATTATGGAATCCACATACTCCGAGAAAACGAGCGCGTCAGGAAAACCGTTCATGGGCGGGGTATCAAATATGATGTACCGATCCTCATAGCGTTCTTTAAGCTCCTTGACCAAGGCTTCCATTCTCGAAGACCCCATCAGTTCCGGCGCCTGCAGGACCCTGCCGCCGGCAGGAAGGACCGTGAGTCTTTCGATCCCGGGGTTTATGAGAATTTCTTCAAGCCCGGCCTGGTCGGCGAAGAAGGACGTTAGACCGGGTACTTCCGGGTCCAGACCGAGAAGGGTATGAACGGAGGGATTTCTGAAGTCGAGGTCGACCAGCAGGGTCGTCTGCCTCGAATCCCTGGCTATACTGATCGCCAGATTCGTTGCGATGAGACTCTTGCCTTCACCCGCATCAAACCCTGTGATTTGGATGGTAGACCAGCCATGAGACCGGGTCCGGTTGAAAAGAAGCGTCCTCAACATTTTGAACTGCTCGGCAACCCGGTTGTCTTCATCCAGTATGATTTTGTTCTTCAACAATGCCCCGGTGTGGACCGGGATCACCCTTGTCCTCGAATAAGCAGGACCGCAAACGCCCAGATTTGGAAACCTCGTCGCAATCCTTTCACACATCCATTGTTCTGCTTTACTGCGTCCCTGGACGATTCGTCTAATCCATTGCATATCGATCCTTCACTCTAACTTGCCGAAGTCTTATAGGATTTTCTTTTGAACCAGCCGGCCCAGTTTTGCGTAAACGATATCCAGGTCCATTACGAAAAAGTGGACGGCAAGGATTATTAAAATGACGCTGCACATGCCCGCAACCCAGAGGATAACCCTTCGTCTCCGCCCGGCGGCTATATCAGCTTCGGATATTATCGACGGTATGATCGAAATAACGGGGAACCTGCTTATTCTTTGAAGGACTTCCAGATCATGGATTCTCTTATCCGAAAATTCTCGCGCGGAGGCTGCTCCAACCGACAATCCTAACGACAGGACGGCACCGACCAGCATTATGGCGAGCCGGTTGGGTTTAGCCGGTTTTTCCGGCAGAAATGCCGGCTCGACCACCTGAAAGGATTCCCCCTTTTTCTCTTCTTCCATCCCCTGGGAAACTTTTGCACCCAAAAGCTTTTGCTCTATTGTGTTGTAATTTAGCTTGGCGGATTGGTATTCCGTCTCCATATCGTTAAACTGCTTTGCGACCTGGGGCATGGAGTGCAGCTTCTTCAAAAGTTCTTTGGTATCCTTTTCCAGTTGCTTTTTTTCCGCCTGAAGAGACGAAATGGAAACAGAAAGCTTCTCCAACTCGGTTTTCAGGGCGATATAGGCTGGGCTTGTCGGGGGCGAAGTGATCGTCGAACCTGCCTGCCGGTCATTTGGCAACTCGGCCAACTGCGCCTTTATCTTCTTTATTTCCCGTTCGGTGCTCTGCACTTCAGGATGTTTATCGGTGTAAGTGGATTTCAGGTTGGCCAATTTGTTCTCTGCAGCCCTGAGATTATCCATCATCTTATCGTAACCCCGGCCTGCTTTACCTTCCGATTCCAAAAGGGTGATCTCCTCGTCCTTTGCTTTAACGGTCGGATGGCTGGCGGAATACTTCGACAACGCCTGAGCACGTTCCAACTGGAGCTGCTGCAACCGTTCCGATGGGGTCAACACCTTGGACGTGACGCTGCTTGAATAGGGGTCCAACAATGCCTGGTCCCCCTTAAGAATCGAACGCTGTTCTTCGAGGGAACTCATCTGCATGCCGATATCGCTGAGACGCTGGCTTAGCCTTTCCAGCTTCTGCATATTAAGGGTGAAATATTCCGGGAGTTCCTCCAGATGCTCTTTCTGGAAATCAGCGATCCTGGTCTGCAGGTCGTCTATCCGCATGTGCTCCTGCTTGAGCTGCTCGGTCAAAAATTCGGTGGTGCCTCGAGCGACCTTCTCGCGCGACTCAAGGTTCTTTTCGAGGTAAAAGGAAACTATCTCATTTGTCACAGCCTGAGCCTTCCCCGGGTCCTCATCTTCGTAGGAGATGGAAAAGGCGATAGTTAGAAGAACAGGCTGGTTCGTGTTCTCCTTGTTGATTTCAGCATTGATCGTCTGAAATGAAATTCGTTTGCGGATTTCGTCGACTAAGTCCTCAGTGGTGAGCTTCTTGGCTTTGTCAGGAAGAAGATTATACTTCTCCACCAGCTTCAGGATTTTGGAACGCGATGTCACTTCCTGAGTTATGGACTGAATTCGCTCCTGTGCGTATGTAGTAACGGTAGAAGGCACCATGGCTGATGGTATCTGCTGGTTCAAGATGAGCACAGTTGCCGTTGACTTATAAACGTTGGGCAATATGACACAAATTATTGCCGTCAATAACAGCAGTGAGATAAGAGGCCACAGGAACCAAGCCTTTCGCCTCCAAAAAATCTTTTTTATCCTCTCAAGTTCTTGTTCTTGCCCCATGATTTCGTTCTGTCCTTAGTTTGAGAGCGCCTCCGGGCAAAGTACAGTCTGCGCCGAGAGGACAACTTTAGTCTCTCGGCACAAGCCCTTTGCCGTCCATCAAGCGCACTGTCCCGATATGGTTCCTGCCGATTATGAGCGCTTCCGGCCTATTGTCTTTTGGCAAGGCCTAAAGGTTTCAACGAAACATGCTCACGCACTTTCAGATTTCGCAAGCGCACGACACCCTCAAGACCAGGCACCGCTGATGGGGCCGGTGTCGTAAAATCTTCATGACCGCAGAAAAGCAGAGAGTACTTTATTGTGATTTGTTTACAGATTCATGTCGCTTCTGTGTAGATTCGGTGAACTTGAAGCGAGAGGGTGAGGGGCGCCTTTTTGATTGCGACCTGTTTCAGCACCTGAGTGCCCCATTATTGGGGGCCGTGCGGCAAAGGGAGAAAGGACCTCAGATGCTGCCAACCAAAGGCAGTGACCCAGCTCCTTTTAATCTCGCCGTTTTGGCAACTTGGATTGAACGGGTACGCGCACTTGAGAGTGTTGCAGTGATGCCCCAATTTTTCACGCCTTTCCATGCATCGAAGCATCCGGATACATGCCAAGGGTTGTCCGCCGGGTTGATCAGGATAGAGGATAATTAATTGGAATTTCCGGGAATTCCGGGATTTTCCCCATATAATCCTAATCTTATTCAGGCCTGCTATCCCAGGCCAGTGGAACCTTTTACAAGTCCTATTCACAAAACTCAAAAAGGAGCGACGATGCGATTGAGGAGTATGGTAAGATTCCTTCCATGGCGAGTGCAAACGAGTAGTTATGTAACAATGAGTGCTAATTTCTCCTTTCTAAAGGGATTCTGAGGTATCACTCACGATCCCGAATGCAACCCTGGTATGAGGTTCAGCCGGAAGGGTCTCGAAGCTGTGAATCGTCGAACCCTCAAGGGCAGCTCGCATTTTTCAGGGGGTGGGGCAGTTCGCGGGAAAAGGTTTTTGTCAGTTCAGGGCAGCGATTAGGCTGCCTCCCTTTATCACGGCTAACATCATAACATGACGGACTATTTATTTAATATAAGGTAAACGGTGTACCCAACAAGTACACCCCAAAATCCCCCTTTACCACACCCGAATGTTATGTCAGAAAAAGCTCACGACAGCCTGTTCCAGCATGCTGATCCCAAAGAGGGTAAAGAATTAATCTCAGGTAATATTTCATATTGGATATTCGAATAACTTGTACTAAGATGTTCGAATTCCCAAAATGAATGCTCAGCTTTTGAACGTTGTCATCGGATTCATTTAGGACTTGAAATGTAATCGAGTTGGCGGAGCTGTATCAAAACCATGTCGGTTGCTTCCTTTTTTCCCAGTCCCATTCTCTACTCTTCCAGTAGGTTCTGATAATCAGATCAACTGTGCGAGGGGCATGTCGACCGGGGTTCCTTGTCGCATACAATCCGACCGGCGCTAAAGGTGAGAGTACCGGTATGTACTATTTATAAAGCAGCACTATGCGGGTTCCGGTAACCAGTGTATCGTCACCAGGTTGTAAAGCGTGCGGACGCTCAAACCGTTATTCTGATGCAAGCCGGAATCCAGCGTAGCCGCCACGTCCACGGACGCGGTTTGAACGGAAACGGAAACTTCAACTACGCCATTGTAAGATGCATCCACAAGTTGAAGTTTCATAAGAGTGGCCTTGGGAGTTTTTCTGACCGGCAAAGATGCATGGAATCACGATGATATCGCTAACCTGCTGTTTATAAGTACAAAAAGGCTCTGCTTGGTCAACGAAATGTCAACGATGGCGACAAGCGTTTGGGAAATCAAATTTGTGTCTAGAGTTCGTATATACTTAAAAAGTTTACTGATAACAGGTATATTGGGTATATGTTTTACCCAATTTATCCCCCTCAATTTCCACTTGACTTTATCGTGATAAGGTAATATCTACGGCAAATTATGAAAGCTTTTCTATAAACGTTTCCTGCTCGTTAGTCGCGTGTCAGCATCGAGGAGCTTTTTTTGCATTTTTCGCTGGAGCAGGTTGCCGATGATCAGTGTCTATTCGAAGAGACCATTGAAATGGGTGGCGGAATAACGGAATATTTGGCAAAGAAAAGTCCGTTTTCGCATGTCACTGAAAATTTACTCAAATGTAACTTATTAGTAACCTATTTGGCAGGACAAACGGAACGGGTCGCCTTACGGTACAAGATCAGGACAAGGTGAATTTTTATTATGTAATAATAACAGGGTCTTATACCAAATTGCGTTCAAGGACGCGGGAGAAGCGAGCATACGAAAGTAGCATAGCCCCTTGTGGGCGCCTGGAAGCGCGGACGGGCACAAGGCCCTACGCTACATCAACTTGAACGCAACTTGGTATTGCAGAGTCCGATTGAGTGGCGCGATTTATGCGCCACTGAAAATTTCATTTTCGATCTTACAACGGTTTTTAGCGAGTCCGCCTGGAATATGTCAGAGGGGGACCCTCGACTTTAGGGATGCCCTTTTGTTATTGTAAAAAGATGCATTGTGACCACCTCGCTCAAGGAATCCGTGGGAGGTGGGTTGGCATGAGCATGGCGCATGTCCAGCCACAAGTGTCAAGCGAAATGCTCAGGAATTTACTATGAATGGTGAACCAAACGAAATGAAGCAACTCGTACCGGGCGCACCGATTGCCGCCCCGCCATCCCAATATTACGAACATTACACCGAAACGCCCGAATCCGGTTCACAAGGATTCAACCTCAGAGACATCCTCGTTATAGTTTGCAAACACAAGTACAAGATCCTGTCAGTATTTCTTCTTTCCATTATTGGTGCATTCATCGTCCACGGCATTCTCCCAGTGCGTTATGAAGCCAAGTCCGTATTGATGTTGCGGTATGGAAGGGAATATACGACCCCAAACGTGGGCAACGATCAGGCCCCTCTGCGGATCGGTTTGGCGGAAATCATGAACTCGGAAGTATCGATTCTTTCGAGCAAGGACTTGAAAGAGACGGTAATTCGTGAGATCGGAGTAGACAAGTTCGTCCCGAATGCGAATTCCAAGGCTGCCGCACAGGTAGACCCTGTCCAGGTGGCAATACTCATAATGGAAAAAAACCTGACGGTCCAGGCAGAGAAAAACGCCAATCTGATTTCCGTGGCCTACAAGAGTGAGAACCCCGGACTGGCAGCCGATGTAGTAAATTCGCTGATTAATAACTACCAGGACAAAAGACTCCAGATACTCAACGACTCAAAACCGACTTTATTCCTGGAAAATAAAGTTTCAACTTCTTATAAGCGCCTCCGGGATTCCGAGAACAAGCTGGAATCATTCAAGCAGGCTAATCGTCTCTATGTCTTTGAAGATCAGCGTTCGATGCTTCTTCACAACAGAGAGAGCCTGGATGCAGACACCTCCGGCTGCCAGATGCGAATGAAAGAGCTTCATGAAAAACTTGCGGTCCTCGAAAAGGAGGTAAATAAAATCTCCAAAGTGGTATCCGACCCCTCCAGGCCGGGAACGGGTGACGATGCACAGGGCCAGTTATTAACTTTAAAGCGCAAAGAGCAGGAACTTCTATCGAAGTACAAGGAGGGGAACCCGCTGATAATCAGTACCCGCCAGGAAATGAAAGTCGTAGAAGATTTCATGGCGAATAGAAAGAAGGACCCGACATTTTCAGCCAATAACACTTCTCTGGAACTGCAAAGGGATATTATCAATACAAAAGCGGAGCTGGCATCCCTTGAAGTCAGGTTCACCCAAGAGAAGCAGCAACTTGAATCCCTGAACAAAGAAATACAGGAACTGGATCTTCAGGAAAATAAAGTGCAGGACCTTCGCCGGGAGCTTGCTTCAAACGAGCAAATGTACCAAACTTACTCCAAAAGATTGGAGGATGCCCGCATTTCAGACGATATGGACCTGCAAAAGATGACCAGCATAAGCCTGGTCGAGAAAGCATCCGCTCCGATTATGCCGATCAGCCCCAGCAAACCTCTTGGATTCTTTCTTTTGGTTTCATCAGTTGGGGGCCTCGGTGGCGGGATAGTAATCGCTTTTCTGCTCGAGTCCTTAGGACAAGGATTACTCTCGCCGCAAAAAGCGGAAAAACGACTGGATTTACCCGTTTTGCTCGTCCTGCCGAATATGAGGATTTAATCGATAAGGGGACGCATAGCACAAACTTGACGAGGAGCTTCGGTTCATCCGGCAACCTTGTACCTGGACAATTTGCCGGCGATGAGAGGGATTGCAAAGCGTCATTCCCGCGAAGGCGGGAATCCAGAAAGAGCGGTCCAGCGTGGCGAAACAGTTCTTTGTCTACATCATGGCAAGCAGACGAAACGGCACAGTGTATATCGGCGTAACATCGAATCTGGTGCAAAGAGTGTGGAATCACAAACAGGGTCTGGCTGAAGGATTCACCAGCAAATATAGCGTTAAAATGCTCGTCTATTTTGAGCCGCACGAAACGGCCGAGTCTGCGATTACAAGGGAAAAGCAGCTCAAGAAGTGGGAACGGACCTGGAAGATGAGACTAATTGAGGAGAACAATCCTGAGTGGAGAGATCTGTACAGCACGATCTGCATTTAGACTGGATTCCCGCCTCCGCGGGAATGACGCCTCCGGGCCCATTATAAAGGGTCGCGTGAAAATATTGGAGGTACTCATTTGCCGGATGAACCTCGAAGGATTCGCAAAATAATGAGTGCTGATAGCAAGTTGCGTTCAAGGACGTGGGAGAAGCGAGCATACGAAAGTAGCATAGCCCCTTGTGGGCGCCTGGAAGTGCGGACGGGCGCAAGGCCCTATGCTACATCAGCTTGAACGCAACCTGGTACCAAACCTTTGAGGGTATCTTTCACACCATGCTTTGCTGAGAACATGGACAAGATCCTATGCCGATACGGACAGTAGGGAGAAAACCATGAGCAAAATTTATAGTGCGTTAATCGAGGTCTCAAAAACGCGAAATCTGGAGAAATTGGAGCATCCCTCGAATCCTTTTCAGGTGGCAAGGAAATTCGTTGACCCTTCTGCTGTCCCCATTTTGGAAAAGGGAATGCTGGTCCTTTTTCAAAGGATCGAGGCCCTCCTTCCGGATATGGATAATAAAGTCGTTCAGTTTATCGGCTCAACGCAGGGGGAAGGGACTTCCACCATCGCCAGGGAGTTCGCGAGGACCCTGGCATTTAGTATCGGCAAAAAAGTCCTGCTCATCGATGCCGACCGGTTCCATCCATCCCATCGCCTTTCCTTCGGAATTCAATATGAAGAGGGGTGGCAGGAAATAATCAGTAACAAGCATCCCGTCGAAGACGCTATTCACTGTTTCGAGTGTTCCAATCTCTTTTTGTGTCCCTCCTCGAATACTACCAGGTCCACGCCGGAATTATTCGACACCAAGGTAATGGACCCTTTTCTGAATGTGATCAGGCAGCAGTTCGATTTTCTCATAATCGATTCCACCCCGATCACAAATTCTCCCGACGGACTTGCCATCGCGCCAAAAACGGATGGGGTAATCATTGTAGTTGAAGCGGAAAAGACCAAGTGGCCGATTATCGAAAACCTCAAGCAGCAAATCCAAAACGTCGGTGGAAACGTCCTTGGGATTGTGTTCAACAAGCGCAACTATCACATTCCCAACTTTATTTACAGATTCCTGGGATGAAAGGAAAGGCCATACTCATGGAGCTTCCATTTCTGCACAGTTTTGGTTCGCCAGCCATCGCGGAAAGCGACCATTTCCCGGAACTCGATCACTCCTTCGTTCCGGAGAGAAGTTTCAACGAGCTTCTTGCGCTGGAACGCAAGAGGACTGCAAGATCAAAAAGACCATTCATTTTGATGCTTCTTAACCTCGCTGAATTCTCAAACGGCGATAATGGCTGCCGTACCATCGAAGGCAAATTCATTTCTCCCCTGAACACAATCATAAGAGACACCGATACGATAGGATGGTACCTTTGCAACAAAGTAATCGGAATCATTTTTACCGAAATAGGGGATAGATCCACAAAGCGCGCTGCAGATAAAATTGTCAGTAAGGTCAAAGGCAGTCTTTTGAAATGTCTGGGCCCCGAGAAAGCTAATCTAATACGAATTTCTTTATTTTTTTACCCGGAGGAATCCGGCAATTCTTCAGACAAATCCAATCCTGAACCAATACTATATCATGATATCGTACGTAGACGTTCCACGAAGAAGGTGTCATTTTTTCTAAAACGAACGATCGATATAATCGGCAGCATGGTTTTACTACTATCATCTCTTCCCATAATGATCACTGTAGCGCTTTTGGTACGTTTTACCTCGGAAGGACCAGTACTCTTCAAACAGGAAAGAATAGGCCAGCTTGGGAAGAGATTTACCTTTTTAAAGTTCAGGTCGATGTGTGTAAATAACGACCCTTCCATCCATAAGAAATATATCTGCAAGTTCATAAAGTGCGCGGACGATCTGCCCGGTGCGAATGGAACGAACAAGGTATTCAAGATTACAGACGACCCAAGAGTCACCCCCATTGGCAGGATTTTGAGAAAGACGAGTCTTGATGAACTTCCTCAGCTCTTCAACGTTTTAAAGGGAGATATGTCACTGGTCGGTCCAAGGCCTCCCATCCCCTATGAGCTAGAAAACTATGATATCTGGCACCGGAGTCGAATTCTGGAAATGAAACCGGGATTGACCGGGCTCTGGCAGGTCTATGGCAGAAGCCGCTCAACCTTCGACGAGATGGTGCGGCTGGACATCCGGTACACGAATGAGTGGTCGGTATGGATGGACATAAAACTTCTCCTGCATACACCACGGGCTGTGGTGATGAGCAAGGGAGCCTACTGATAATCTACTTTTCCGAAAAGACAGTCTTTCACGCGGAGCTTCCGGCTAGAGCCGGTAAGCGGAATGACCAGATTATGCGGAGACGCGAAGAAGTCCCGAAGGGACGTGAAAAGCTGTTACGAAAAGACAGTCTTTCACGCGAAGACGCGAAGAAGTCCCGAAGGGACGTGAAAAGCTGTTAGGAAAAGAATTGATGGGTTGCGCTGCGCTGCACCCATCCTACACGCTACACGCTCTCCCGGGTGTCCTCCAAATCTCGAGCCAGCCGCAAAGGAGAAGAACATGATCAGAATGGGTATCATAGGGTACGGATACTGGGGACCCAATATCGCCCGAAACTTCAACATCGTTGAAGGGTGCAAAATCGTTGCTATCAGTGACAAACGTGCCGAATCCCTTGAACGCGCAAAGAAAGCTTTCCCCGGAGTCAATGCAACCCAGGACTGGCGCTCTCTGGTTTCATCTCCCGATATCGACGCTATCGGAGTGATCACGCCTGTTTCGACACATTTCGAATTAGCTAAAGCAGCTCTGGAGAACGGCAAGCACATTTTTGTGGAAAAACCGTTTACGGCGAATTGTGCCCAGGCCGAAGAACTGATCGAACTGGCCGAAAGAAAAAAACTCACGATTATGGTCGATCATACGTTCATCTACACCGGCGCCGTCAGGAAGATGAAAGAACTCGTAGACGACGGCACGCTGGGGAATCTTTACTATTATGACTCGATGCGGGTCAACCTGGGTCTTTTCCAGCACGATGTGAACGTCGTATGGGACCTTGCGCCCCACGACCTGGCCATAATGGACTACATAATAAAAGAAAAGCCGGAGGCCATCGTAACTACCGGAGAAAATCATTTCAGTGAACACGCATACGTCGCTTATACTACTATCTACTTCGAGAATCACATCATTGGCCATCTCAACGTCAATTGGCTCTCACCCGTAAAAGTGCGAACCACGCTTTTGGGGGGGGAAAAGAAAATGCTCGTGTGGAACGACCTCAACGCCGATGAAAAGATAAAAGTTTACGATAAAGGGGTGAAGATCGAAAGCCGTGACGGCGTCTATGACCTCCTGGTGGGGTACCGTTCCGGGGATATGTGGGCGCCCAAGATCGAACAAACGGAAGCCCTGAAGCTCGAGGCCGAATGTTTTGTCGATTGCGTGGTCAACGGGAAAACCCCTGTCAACGACGGCCATGCAGGATATAGAGTCGTCAAAATGCTGGAGTCTTCGGATCAATCGCTGAAAGATAGAGGAAAGCATATTTACCTATGAATTATGTTTGCATAGCGGATGATGTAAAGCTCGGAGAAGATGTCAAGTTTTCCAAGTTCATCAATCTTTACGGCTGCACGGTAGGAGACCATACCAAGATAGGCGCCTTTGTCGAAATCCAGAAGGGCGCCGTCATCGGTAAAAACTGCAAGATATCCAGCCACACCTTTATCTGCGAAGGCGTGACTATCGAAGACGACGTTTTCATCGGCCACGGAGTGATATTCATTAACGATACGTATCCGCGGGCAACAAATCCTGCCGGAGAACTCCAGACCGAAGCCGACTGGAAAGTGGAACCGATCCTGGTAAAAAAGGGGGCCAGCGTCGGTTCGAACGCAACTATTCTTTCCAACGTTGTCATTGGTGAAAAAGCAATCGTCGGCGCAGGCGCCGTGGTAACCAGGAATGTCCCGCCCAACTCCATCGTCGCCGGCAACCCTGCCGTAATTCTCCGGGTGACTTGAACATGAAAGCCTGCCTGAGAACTGAAAGGGCTTAACGGATAGAAACTATTTGACGGTAATGTTCATCAAATAGTAATCACTTGTAACGTTTTGGCTGAGACCTAAAAGTTCATGCCGCTGTCCGGCCATTTATAGAAAACTCACAGCGCAAGGCTGCCGGTAATGTAACCGAGTTGGCGGAGCTTTGGTCGTCACAACCCCAGGGTGGCGCTCCTCTGACCCTGGGCTATTATATGCAGCCCCCTCGGGGCAAAAATCTGAACCACAGGTACTCATTTGCCGGAAGACCCAATAATGCTCCGGCCTGGTGATGGGTTGCGCTTCGCTTCACCCATCCTACGAACTGGATAGGGTAGCCCAGGGTATTTGAGAACCGCGCCACCCTGGGGAGAACAGGGCCACAAATTAGTTGTAATACCCTGAAGGGGTTACATAAAAAGAGTATTCAGGATTAAATCACACGTTGCTCGAACATCAAAGGATCGGCTATGCAACCCCTGCAGGGTAAGAACTGGTTCTTGTTGGCGTCACAACCCCAGGGTGGCACCTCGCAGAGCGTGGAGATTGGGGCTATTATATGCAGCCCCCTCGGGGCAAAAATCCGAACCACAGGTACTCATTTGCCGGAAGACCCAATAATTCTCCGGCCCGGCGCTTGGCAACCCCTTAGGCCAAATTGTGTTCAAATCGGGTTCTACGGGAGGGCGTAAAGCCCCATAAGCGCTCAAATAAGCCCGTAAGTCATTGAATTTATTAAAAGCCTACTTGCCTATCATCGTCGCCCCGGTGCAAACCGGGGTCCAGTACCATTACCTATTGATATTACAATAAAAAAACAAAGCCTCTGGATTCCCGCCTTCGCGGGAATGACGGTCTTCTTAACGGCAATTATTCATCCTTATTTGAGCGCTTATAGGGTAAAGCCCTCCCCTACGATTGAGCCGCGCGGCGATGCTGTAGGGGCGGGGTTTATCCCCGACCTGTCTTGAACGGGACTTGGTATCCTTCCAAATTCACTCGGACAATTGAAAATGAATGACTCGAAGATTCCCTTTTTGGACCTGGTTACCCCTCACCTGGAATTGGAAGAAGAGCTGGTCGAGGTCTTCCAGACGGCTCTCCGGAGCGCCGCCTTCATCGGCGGTCCTATGGTGGAGGGATTCGAAAACGATTTTGCCCGGTTTTGCGGTGCTAAGCATTGCATAGGCGTAGGAAGCGGCACCGATGCTCTGAGGTTTGCGCTGATGGCCGCCGGCGTCGAAGCCGGGGACATCGTCATAACGGTCCCGAACACGTTCATTGCCACAACTGAGGCTATTTCCCAGGCAGGGGCCCTGCCCGGTTTCGTGGACATCATCGAATCCACCTGCAACATGGACCCGGAAAAACTCCGCGACTACCTGGAAAACAAGTGCCATACCGGCAGCTCCGGCAAACCGGTGCATCGCGAAACAGGGCGCCCTGTAACGGCCGTCGTCCCCGTGCACCTCTACGGGCAGCCCGCCGATATGGACCCCATCCTGGAGTTGGCCGAAAAATACGGGCTGATCGTGATCGAAGACGCCTGCCAGGCGCATGGGGCCGAATATTATTCCGAACGCGCAAAATGCTGGAAAAAGGCCGGATCGATCGGGGCCGCCGGCGCTTTCAGCTTCTATCCGGGCAAAAACCTGGGCGCTTGCGGCGAGGCCGGCGCCATAACCACCGACGATGAGGAAATTGCCCGCAGGTGCCGCATGATCCGCGACCACGGCCAGGCTAAAAAGTATTACCACGATATCGAAGGATACAACGGAAGGCTCGATGCGATCCAGGCCGGGATACTGAGCGTGAAGCTTCGGCATTTAGCGGAATGGAATGAAAAACGAAGGGAACTCGCTTCCTGTTACAATGGCCAGCTCAAAAAAATCCAGGGCATTCTTCCTCCCTGCGAGAATTCCCGGACGAAATCGGTTTATCACCTGTATGTAATCCGTACCGAGGCAAGGGACGACCTTCAGGGATATTTGGCTGAAAACAAGGTGGCAACCGGTTTGCACTACCCCGTGCCGCTACATCTTCAAAACAGTTATCGTACAATGAACCTGGGCCCAGGGTCCTTTCCGGTAACGGAACTTACGGCATCCCAGATATTGTCCCTGCCGATGGGTCCGTCCCTTAGCATGCAGCAGGTCGAAAAAGTAACGGGCCTGATCGCCGCTTTCGAGGAATTGAGGGATTGAGGAATTGAGGGATTGAGGAATTGAGGGATTGAGGAATTGAGGGATTGAGGGATTGAGGGATTGAGGGATTGAGGAATTAGTTCCCCTCACCGCTGAGAAGCAGAAACCCTTTTCCACCGCAGAGACGCAGAGGACACAGAGGACACAGAAGAATTGAGGGATTGAGGAATTGAAGAATTGAGGAATTGAGGGATTAGTTCCCCTCACCGATGAGAAGCAGAAACCCTTTTCCACCGCAGAGACGCAGAGGACACAGAGGACACAGAAGAATTGAGGGATTGAGGAATTGAGGGATTAGTTCCGTTCACCGCTGAGAAGCAGAAACCCTTTTCCACCACAGAGACACAGAGGACACAGAAGAATTGAAGAATGGGGAATGAAAGAATTGAGGAATTGAAGAAATAGTTCCCCAATCCCTAAATTCCTGAATCCCTAAATCCCTAAATCTTCTCTGTGGTGAATCGGTACAGTGAATCTCTTTGAAAATGCCCACAGAAATCATAGACCCCATCGTCTATCCCGGTTGGGACACCCTTATCGGCTCGATGCCGGAGCAATCCTTTTTTTATTCATCGAACTGGGCGAACGTATTAAAGGAAACCTATTCGTACAGGCCCCTCTACTTCACGCGCTCCGAAGGGCCGGAAAAGGCGAAACCCGTTGTCGTGATTCCGGTAATGGAAGTAGACAGCTTTCTCACCGGCAAAAGAGGGGTTTCCATTCCTTTTACCGATTACTGCGAGCCGATTGCGCCGGATGAGGATAGTTTTTCCTCGATGTTCGATGAAGTGCTCCAATACGGGAGAAAGGCGGGGTGGAAGTACCTTGAACTGCGAGGCAGAGCGCAGCACTTCAACGGTGCGGCGCCGTATCGGACCTATCTGCGGCATGTTCTGAAAATTCACGGCGACGACGCAAAACTTTTCCAGCAGGCGAGTGCCGCCACCCGGCGAAATATTCGCAAAGCGGCCGCTTCGGACGTACGCATCACCATTTCGGATTCGGGAGGCGACCTGGAGAGGTATTACGAATTACATTGTCTCACCAGGAAGCGGCAGGGCGTACCACCCCAGCCTCGCCGGTTCTTCATGGCCATCCATCGAAATGTGATTTCAAAATCCAGGGGCTTTACGGTCCTGGCCAGCCACCAGGGGCGGGTTATCGCGGGGGCTGTCTTTTTTTATGCCGGAAAGAAAGGCATCTATAAGTATGGCGCCTCAGATCTCAGGCACCAAAACCTCAGGGGCAACAACCTGGTCATATGGGAAGCCATAAGGTGGTTTTCCAGGAACGGATTTGACGAACTGTGCCTCGGGCGAACAGACGTGGAAAATGTGGGACTGGCGCGTTTCAAGAAGGGCTGGGGGTCCCATGAAAGCGAGATTTTGTATTACCGGCTGGACCCACTCTCAGGAAAGTTGTTGGAGCGTTCCGGATATAAACCCCCCTACGGCCTTATGCGCAAAATTCCTTTTGTTGTGTCCCGAATAGCAGGATCTCTACTTTACAGACACATAGGATGAGAACAAAATTGGCCTCGCTGAGTATCAGAAACCGAATTTATTATAACCTCAGGCCTTTGATCCCGCGAAAACTTCAAATTGAGTTGAGAAGGATCATCGCCTCCCGGAAACTGCTGCGGTCCCAGGATGTATGGCCTATCGACCCTGCTTCCGGCGCGGCCCCGGACGGCTGGCCGGGGTGGCCCGACGATAAGCGGTTCGCCCTCGTGCTGACGCATGATGTCGAGACAGTTAGAGGCCATGCGAAATGCCTCGATCTGGCCGCACTGGAGCGGGCTTTGGGCTTAAGGTCCGCCTTCAATTTTGTTGCCGAGAGATACCCGGTTTCCGCAGAATTGAGAAACTACCTGGCCGCCAATGGTTTTGAAGTGGGAGTACACGGTCTCTATCATGACGGGAAAAAATTCAAATCCAGGCGCATATTCAATGAGCGGGCACCAAAGATCAATAAATACCTGAAAGAGTGGAACGCCGCCGGTTTCCGTTCGCCGGCAATGCACTGCAGACTTGAATGGCTCCATGACCTGAATATCAAGTACGACTGCTCCACATTCGATACCGACCCCTTCGAGCCCCAATCGGGAGGCGCCGGCACCATTTTCCCGTTCTATGTGCACGACAAAGGAGGCCGGGCCGGTTTTGTCGAACTTCCATACACCCTGCCTCAGGATTTCACCCTTTTTGTAATTTTGAATCAGGGAAACATCGACATTTGGAAACGGAAACTCGACTGGGTTGCCGAAAAAGGTGGGATGGCCCTGGTATTGACTCATCCCGACTATATGAACTTCGGGAATAAACCCGGTCTGGATGAATACCCCGCGACCCACTACAGCGATTTCCTCGGATATGTGAAAGAAAAGTACGAAGGTCAATTCTGGAACGCCCTTCCCGGGGAGGTTGCCGGCCACTGCGAAGAGACCTGTAAGAATTCGGCCGTTAAGGCAGAGAGGCCTCTGAGGGTCTGCATGCCCGTGTATTCCTTTTACGAGAATGACAACCGAGTAATTCGCTATGCCGAGACCCTTGCAAAACGCGGTGACAAGGTCGATGTGATTGCGCTCAAGGGAAAAGGCCGGCCCGATACCGAAGTGCTAAACGGCGTACGGGTTTTCAGGGTACAGGAAAGAGTCAAGAACGAAAAAAGAAACCTGGATTACCTTGCAAGACTTAGCAGGTTTCTCATCCACTCAGGGGCCCTTGTTACAAAGCAACATCTGGAAAATCCCTACGATCTGATCCACGTGCACTCGCCGCCCGATTTCGAGGTTTTTGCAGCTTTCCTGCCCAAGCTGCTCGGGGCAAAGGTCATACTCGACATTCACGATATTGTGCCCGAGTTTTACGCGAGCAAATTCAAGGGGAGCAGCGCTATTTTTTTTAAGCTCCTGGCGCTGGTTGAAAAACTCTCAATCTGGTTTTCGGACCATGTCATCATATCCAATCACCTCTGGCACAAAACTCTTGTAAATCGTTCCGTGAGCCCCGAAAAATGCACGGTTATTTTGAACTACCCGGACCCGGACATTTTTTTCAGACGGGAGAAAAACGATAACGGAAACAAGACGGTCATCCTCTACCCCGGGACTCTCAACTGGCACCAGGGCCTGGATATTGCGGTCAGGGCGTTCGAGCTGCTAAAGGATAAGGCGCCATCCGCCGAGCTTCACATCTATGGAGGGGGGGAGTCCAGAGAGGCCCTTGCAGACCTGATTGGAGAACTTGGCCTCGAGGGAAGGGTTTTCCTCAAGGAGGGGCTCCCGATTCGCGAAATAGCTTCCGTCATGGCGGATGCGGATATCGGCGTTGTACCCAAGCGCAGCGATTCTTTTGGAAATGAAGCATTCAGCACGAAAATATTGGAATTCATGGCCCTTGGCGTCCCCGTTGTGATTTCCTCGACCAAAATCGATAGGTTCTACTTCGACGATTCAGTCGTCAAGTTCTTTGAATCGGGAAACGTGGAGGACCTTGCAAAATCTCTCGAGACGATGATCAAAGATAAGGCCTACCGTGAGAAAATAGCTGAAAATGCTTCTCAGTTTGCAGGTAAGTATAGCTGGAAATTCAGGAAAGCTGTTTATCTCGACCTGATCGATGCACTGCTTAACAAGGATTGAACTTCCGGGGCATGGCTTATAAAAAGGAGGACGGAGACCGTGGCAAATAAGCAGATAATCAGGGATTTCATTCAGTCCGAACTTGTGCAAGATGGAGTGTACTCTCTGAGAGATGATGATAATTTGATCGAGACCAGCACGATTGACTCTCTTGGAATAACGAAACTGATTGCCTACCTGGAAAAGGCCTTTTCAATCAGAATATCGGATGAGGAAGTCATCCCCGAAAACTTCGAAACCGTAGACGCTATTTCAGCATTTGTGGCAGACAAACAGATATAACGCTAACTTAGTCAATAGTTTCTTTAAATAAACAATCCACATGGGTTGACGTATGATAGATCTCTTTAAAATGCGATGTATTCAGATACTGGAATTCATCAAGAGTAATGGGGTTTCGTCTTTCCGGCGGGAATATGCTTTTGTTAACAGAAAAGCAGTTATCGTCATGAAGGATTTGCATGAAGCGCCGGACCGTTATGATTATCTGAGCCGGTTTGATATAGATTCGATGGAAATAACACCCGAGATTTTGTCAATGAATAAATATCATCACGCTTTTAAGAATCGGTATTTTAAAGCACTACACTACCTAAGCAAGGGATATGAAGGCCATGCTATTATCAAAGAAAACACGATTATAGGTGATATGTGGTACTTCGACCCACACAAGCTCAACGGCGGAACATACCACAGGGACCTTGACTGGCTTGGAATCCGGCTGCCCGAAGGCGCTGTATACTCTTTCGATATATTCGTAATACCGAGTGAAAGAGGAAACAATGTATCTTCAACATTTCAAAACAATACAATGTATTCATTGCGCAATAAAGGCTACACCAGGGCTTATGCCTACTACTGGACGGATAATGTCCCTGCGGTGTGGAATACAAAAGTGATCAACAAGTGGAAGGAACTGGAAAAGCTGTCGGTGAGCCGGTTTTTCTGGTACAGGCGCGTTACTGGAAAATCCGTAATAGGTCACCACAGAGGCACAGAGAGCGCTGAGAAAACAGGGACTTAGATAAAGAACTTTGCAGAGCTTCAAGAAACTGCTTTGCGAAAATTATAGTGCCGGCGGCGGAGAAAGAACTTAGCGGAGCGAGGGCGAAAATGACGGGTGAAGCGTCAAGGCGACAGAGACCGGCTGAGCAAGACAGTTCAGGGGTCCGGTTCAGTATTGTCATCACCTCCTACAATCAGCGTGGGTTCATAAAAGATGGCGTTGAATCCGTTCTGTCTCAGAGGCAATCCTCCAAAGAAGTGATCGTCGTTGATGATGGCTCGCAGGACGGCTCGTTAGAGGTGCTGAAACGGTATGAGAACTCTATCCGCCTGCTGGCGCTCCCGGCCAACTGCGGACCGATGGAGGCGCGCAATCGGGGTGCGGCCGCCGCCAGGGGTGAGTACCTGATTTTTTTGGATGGAGACGACCTCTTCCCCCCGTGGGCGCTGGACGTCTATGAACAGCTTATAACAGAGCGGCGCCCTACCACGATAGTCTCCGGGCCGCGCTGGTTTGAGGGCGCGGTGCCGGAGCTTCGGCAGGATGATGCGCCGAAAAGTGTGGAATTCGTGGAGTATGAATCGTTGTTGGCGATGGACCGGCAGCACGCCTGGCTTCCAGGCGCCTTTGTGGTTTCCCGGCGGGCCTTTCGCGATGTGGGTGGTTGGTCGCCTGAAATGTTTGAGGCCGATCTCGCAGACCTGGCTTCAAAGCTGCAATTCTCAGGCAAAAGCATCCTGGTCTGTTCACCTTATACGATGCTATACCGAATGCATGGTGCAAATGCCTCTTCCTTCGTCCCGCCGTTCTTACGGGGGGCTCACCAAATGATCAACAGGGAGCACGCCGGCCTGTACCCCGGCCGCCGTCGGAAGCGATTCGAAAGATACGCATTACAGGCCGGGTGCTTTTCCGTGGTTATAAGAAACGCATTGCACGCGGGCTTACACAGGGCCGCGCTGCAGTTGGCGGTCCGTGGGTGGTCAATGATTCTGGCAGCGATTGTGCGCAAATCAATTATCGCGCTCAGGGGACGGCGCCGGGTGGAAGTTCGCCAATTAGAAACGTATTGAACGTATTTTGAAAACAGGTGTTTAGCAGGGAAGCAGAATCGACCTCCGTCTCGAAAAGACAGTCTTGCACGCGAAGGCGCGAAGATGCGAAGAAGTCCCAATGAGGCATGAATTGCTGGTGCGAAAAGGCCTCCCACAAGGGCTAGACTACGGGATCTTGCTTTGATCTGAGCTCAAAAAGTGACTCTGTTATTCAAAAACTCACAAGGTGACGATATGAAACGATTGCTAAAGCCGATCATCGAAAAATTGCCCTTTTTGGCATCAACTTATAGATTTGTCCGTGACTACCACCCGGTCACAAAACGGCCTGAGGAAACTTCGCTTGGATTCAAGTTAATCGGTGACAGCTCCATGCTAAGTGGACAGTACGAGCCCGAGGAAACCAAACTCGTCAAGAAGTTGCTCCCTAAGGTTGATGTGTTAATAAACATCGGCGCGAACATCGGTTACTATACCTGTATGGCGATGAGTTTGGATACGAAAGTCATCGCGTTTGAACCTATGTTCTCTAACCTCAGATATCTGTTTAAAAATATTGAAGCAAACTGGAACGATTCAGATGTGGAAATTTTTCCAATTGCTCTTGGAAACACAATCGGGATTACGCATATTTTTGGAGGTAGTGTTGAGGCATCAATTATAAAAGGATGGGGTAATACCCCAGAACATTATGTTTCAATTGTTCCTATTTCAACCTTAGATACAGTGCTGGGTAACAGGTTCAACAATAGCGAGCAAATCTTCATATTGGTAGATATTGAAGGCGCAGAGCAATACATGCTCGAAGGAGCGACGTTTTTTCTCAGCCGATCTCCGAAACCAATCTGGATGCTGGAAATTTTGATTGAGGACCACCAGCCAAGAGGAACCACAATAAACCCTAATCTTTTAGCGACATTTGATATGTTCTGGGAAAACGGTTATGAGGCATTTATAGCCAATTCCAGCCTTCGACTGGTTGGTCGAAATGAAATAGAAAACATGACCCGTACCGGCGTAAACACACTGCAGTGGGAGAATCTTCTGTTCATCGAGAAAAACAGAAAAAGCTATTACCTTACTTAGTTGGTCCCGTCCGTAACATACCTATTTAGAATAGAGCTTCCTCTGTTAGCCGATACCTGGTTATCTCAGGAGCAAAGTGCATCCCTGTCGTTCTCAGTTCCGGCTTACCGGCAGAAAAGATCGTCTGTATCCCTGGCGATTCAGGCGGGGCCGGCCTGCTCCGTAGCGTCAGAATATTTAGTAAAACAATGCCTTATCGTGCAGGCAGACGGCGGGAATCATGATTTATGCAAAGGATGATGAATTGCAGAGCCATAGACGTTTCAGCGTGGTAATTGCAACTTATAATCGCAGAGACTATGTGTGCAAAACTATTGATTCCGTCCTCGCTCAAACTTTCAACGATTACGAAATTATCGTGGCCGATGATGGATCGACGGACGGGACCGCGGATATGCTCAAATCGGTTTACGGAAGCCGTGTCCGACTAGTACACCATATTAATCAGGGAAGCGAACGCACTTATCAGTTTGGTTCATCATTTGCGAGCGGGCAGTATTTAGCATTCCTTGATAGCGACGATCTCTTTTTACCCCACTCATTAATGACATATGACAAGATTATTCGAACACTTGATGCCCCTCCCGTGATTCTTGGCTCTATGATGTCTTTTCAGGAAGATATGTACAATCCACCTGATGCCGATATGGATTTTATCGAAGTGTTGAAATATCGGGATTACTTGTCACGAGACGTTAGCATAGGTCTTGCCCAAAGCAGAATCGTCCTAAAAAGAGCTGTCTTTGAGGAAGCGAACAGGCTACGAGGTACAACGGAACCGTATATATTGAACGATTACCGTTTGATGCTGCTGGTCGGGACCTATGGGCCGTGTGTAATTACGAAAAAGCCGATCACCGTTGCTTATAGACAGCATGGGGACCAGGGCAGCAAAAAGGTCGGTAAAATGGCCGAAGGGGTTTTTCAGTTGATTCGGGCTGTACGGAGGCGAGAGGCTACCGCCGGGCAACCCCGCCCCTTTCTCGAATATGCATTTTTAGCCGGCCCGATTTATGAATGGTCCAGAAAAGCAATTAAATCCCATGGTGTATGGCCGGCTTTGCGCCTTGCGATGGCAGGCTGGCCGATGGTCGCAGTTGGCGCGACAAGGAAATTATGGTCTCGTTTTCACAGAGTGACTTCTCCGATTATTATTCCATACGATTAGCGATAGACAGTCCTTCACAAAACTTTACGTAAATTTACCGATATTAACTCGATATTGTTGAAAGCTTCTTAGATATTATCCGCTGTGCCGTTGTTGACGCATAATTCCGGTTGACGTGAAAAAGTACAGATTTATCTAACTTGGATTTTTTTTACAACAGGCCGGAAGGAACTCTTTTTCAGTGTTTTGCCAGTAAAGAAGCAACGTGGAGCCTTTAAAATCACCTCAAATAAAGCCCGTCTTCATCTTTTCACTGCCAAGGACCGGATCTACTCTCCTTCAGCGGGTCCTGGCGACGCATCAGAGCATCTCAACCACGTCAGAACCCTGGATACTGCTGCCCTTCCTATATGCAATGAAGGAAAATGGTGTTTTCGCCGAATACAAGCACAGATACGGCACGACCGGGATTAAAGATTTCTGCCGTGAGATGCCCAATGGGTTGAGCGATTACCGGGAAGCGCTGCAGCAGTTTGGGCTCTCCCTTTATTCGAAGGCCTCCCGGGAGGGTTCCGTCTACTTTGTGGACAAGACACCCCCGTACAGTCTTGTGGCCCGGGAAATAATGGAACTTTTTCCGCAGGGAAAGTTCATATTCTTGTGGAGAGATCCCATCGCAGTAATTTCGTCGATCATTTCAAGCTTCAGCACGAATGGAAAATGGAACCTTTATGATTACAAAACGGAATTGTACAAGGGGTTTCAGAATCTTTTCGATGTCTACGAGGCAAACGCGGGCAGCGTATGCTCCATCCGCTACGAGGACCTGGTCACTGCCCCTGAGGCAACATGCAGAAAAATTTTCGACTACCTGGAACTCGATTTCGATCCCAATTCTCTTCATGGGTTCTCGAAAGTCAAATTGAACGGCCGAACCGGCGATAAAACCGGTACTAAGAAGTACGATTCGATCAGTACCGAGCCTCTTACTCAATGGGAGCGGTGCCTTTCGAACCCTCTCAGGAAAAGGTGGGTCAAGCGCTACATCCGTTGGGTCGGAGAGTACAGGCTCGGTATGACCGGATATGATATGAAAGAAATGATCGAGAGGATCGACACCGCCAAACCGGGATGCTCCAACCTGCTTTCGGATTCGGGCAGAATGATCTTCGGCATATTGAACAGCGCCTTCGAGATAAAAATGTTCGCAAGGAAGGTTTCTTCCATCAAGTCATTTAACATGCTGCACTATCATTCTTGAAAGCAAGGGTCCCGGAGTCCTCTCGAAAAGAGACCAGCAATTTCGTCACGAAGCGCACGAAGAGAAAGAAAACCGATAAAACAAGTATATGGATACAAAATTTCTAGTGCAGAACAGAAAGAGCAAAAGACACCAGCGGTTTCATCACGAAGGGCACGAAGAGAAACAAGACTGGTAAAATAAGTGCATAGATATAAAAGTTCGTCGAAAAGAGAGTAGCAATTTCGTCACGAAGCGCACGAAGAGAAACAAAACAGATAGAAGACGTATATGGATACAAAATCCTGTCGAAAAGATACCAGCAATCTCGCCACGAAGAACACGAAGGGACACGAAGGTGCACAAAGAGAACCGATCTGGAGAAGCACCTTTGTGGGCTTTCGAACCTGAAAAGTATTGGTCGAACACGAGGAAGAGAAAGCACACGAAAACCTTTCTCATACAAGATCCCTGACAATGATTTTCCTTCATGCACTTCGTGTATCCTTCGTGCCCTTCGTGACCAAAAAAGCATTCGAATCTAAAGTTAACGGCATTGGGATGATGGAATATAAGTAGTCAACAATAAGGGTATTTAGGGGTTTAATTCCTCAATTCCTCAATTCCCCAATCGGATTCAGGTTTCTATATGCCCGGCCCCAGAATCGATCGTCTAGCGACCCTGTTTTTCTTTAATTACGTTAACAAGATCCGTCTGCGCCGTAAGGTGAGCATTCCGATACTCATGTACCATAGCGTTTCGAACTCGAAAGAGAAGCACAATCATCCCTATTATCACACAAATACTTCCCCTGAAGTTTTTGCCGAGCACATGAAATTCCTGGCAGGCGAGGGGTATTCCGCCGTCGGCATCGGGGAGGCCCTGAAGATCCTGGAAAATCCGGTGGTTTCCAAAGCACAAATTTCTGAGACTCTCTCAAATAAGCGCATAGTAATTACTTTCGACGATGGGTTCCGCGACTTTTATACGAACGCCTTCCCCGTTCTTCAAATGTATGGCTTTGAGGCCACGGTATTTATTCCAACGGGTTTTATCGACAATCGGGGCCGGCTGCTCGATGGGAAGGAATGCATGAGCTGGAGTGAAGTTATCGAGTTGCAAAAGAAGGGAGTTTCCTTCGGAACGCATTCGGTGAACCATTCAAAGTTCGAATACCTCAGCCATAAAGAAATAGAGTATGAAATAAGGCACTCCAAGTACGTGGCAGAATCGAAGACCGGCTGCTCCATAGACTCGTTTTCTTATCCTTATGCATACCCGGAAACCGACCATGAACTCGTAAAGTTCATGAAGAAAATTCTCCTGGAAAGCGGGTACGAAAACGCAGTCACGACCAGGATAGGCAGTGCATCGTTCAAGCCGGACAGGTATGCGCTGAAACGGATACCTGTAAACACCCAGGACGACATTCGATTTTTAAAGGCCAAAATTGACGGCGGGTACGACTGGATTTACAGCCTGCAATACGTTCATAAATCGCTAACGGCAATGCCGGGTGCAAAGAGATAAGTCGTATGCACCGGGGATTGAGTCGCGCTCTGGACCCTGCTTAAAAATCAGGATGATCGAAGAGTGAGCCGGATGAGACAGTGCAGTTTCCGATTCGGAAAGGAGGAATTTGTCTGATGTATCCAGAGGCGTCGGCGTCCCACGCCGACAGGCGCGTCCGTGTACTCTACAGCTTTCCTCACAAATTGGGGGCAAGCCGCATCTGCCACACAGCATGGCAACAGGTGAACGGTCTTGCGGCGGCGGGGGCGGACCTCCTCGCGATGCCCGGCGTGCTTCACGAGCAGGTTCCCGCAAGTGTAAAAATCCGCCCAACACTTGCCCGAGGCAAACTCCGTATCTCCTACAAGCTAACAGGCAGATATGCCTTTGCCTTTCACGATTGGATTGTTGCGCGGAGATTGGAGAAGCTGGCCGGGCAGATTGACATTGTCCACACCTGGCCCCAGGGAGCCATGCGCACCATCAAAGCGGCCGCCCGGCTCGGCATTCCCACCGTGCTTGAGAGACCTAATACCCACACACGGTTTGCCTACGAAGTGGTCCGGAAAGAATGCGAGCGCATGGGCGTCCCCCTGCCGCCGGATTGTGAGCATGCCTACAATGAGGAGGTCTTGCGGGTGGAAGAGGAAGAGTTCAGGCGGGCGGATTATTTGCTTTGCCCGTCGGATTTTGTGGCCAAGACCTTTCTCGACCGTGGGTTTGCGCCCACAAAGCTTCTGCGCCACCAGTATGGGTTCGATGAAAAGGTATACTACCCGGACGCCCTGCCGCCGGAGCCAGAGGGCGGACTGACCATGCTGTTCGCGGGCCTCTGTGCGGTACGCAAGGGCGTGCACTTTGCTCTCGAAGCCTGGCTGCGGTCACCTGCCTCAGAAAAAGGGACATTTCTGATCGCGGGCGAATTTCTGCCTGCCTATGAAGCAAAGTTGAGGCCAATGCTCAGCCACCCGAGCGTCCGCGCCCTGGGCCACCGGAACGATGTGCCGGAACTGATGCGCAAAAGCGACATACTGGTTCTTTCCAGCATTGAGGAGGGATATCCTCTAGTGGTCGTAGAGGCAATGGGCAGCGGATGTGTCCCCCTCGCCTCCGATGCCAGTGCGGAAGCTTGCCGCCACATGGAAACCGGGCTTGTCCACCGCGTTGGGGATGTCGATACGCTGGCTAATCAAATAACTCTGCTGCATCAGGATCGCGTTCTTCTTTCGAGGCTGCGTACCGGGTGCCTGAAAGCGGCGCCGGAGATTACCTGGACCGCGGCGGGTGTAAAGCTTCTTCACGTATATCGCGAGGTTCTAAGGGCTGACAACGATGCCCCCCGCGCCCGACCGTGGCCGGCGAAAGCATTGCGCGAGAGCGTGGCCGGATCTAATCGATAACGATGTGCCCGTGAGTCTGAAGTCACATCCCTAGACGATGGCTCCAGAATTGGTGAGTACGAAAACCCGGTTACCACGGTAATTGGCAGCGCATCGCTCGAGCCCGACAAGCGCACGGTAAAATGGTCACCGGTGAGTACGCAGGCAGACATTCGTTTTTTAAGGCCAAAATTGAAGGCGGGGGCGACTGGATTTACCGCATACAATTCATACGAAAATCATTATCCGGAATATGGAGGTAAGATTGTCGAAGTTTTGTTTTTTGGGAGCCTCTCTCTCTCAGGATAAAGGTAATATGGGTGTCTCAGCTTTAGCCGCTTCCCTTGTTAAACTGGCTTTGAATACAAACCCGGATGCAGAGATTTGTTTTTTCGTGGGCCGCCGGTCCACGGAACCATGGGAATTGCTGGTAGAGGGTCGAAAGGTGAAGATCGATGTGCTCAATTATCGATTGTCTCCAAAGGCACACCCGAAAGAGCATCTTTTCTGGATTCTTATGATGGCGGTTTTGTTCAAGCTTCTACCCTCCCGTTTTCTCAAAGAACGCTTGGCCAGGGCTACGCCAGCCTTGAATGCGCTGACTCAGTGCCATTTTATCGGAGATATCCGGGGGGGCGACAGCTTCAGCGATATTTATGGGCCTATAGGCTTCGTCCTTGGATCACTTCCAAGCATCATAGTACTGCTCCTGGGGAAAAAACTGGTACTGCTGCCTCAGACTTACGGCCCATATAAGTCACCAATTTCAAAGATTATTGCCCGTTCTATTTTCAAACGGGCCGATTGGGTGCTTTCCCGAGACTCGGAAGGCATTGATACAGTTAAACAATTATTGGGCAAGCACGCCTCTAAGAAGAGAATTTTCTTGTGCCCCGATGTCGCGTTCGTCCTGGACCCCGAAATACCCGCTCGTCTCGATGTAATGCCGGAAGTCGATACCAGATTTGATCGCCCTTTGGTCGGGTTCAATATAAATGGTCTGCTGTACAACGGGGGATTCACCCGCAATAATATGTTCGGTCTTAAACTAGACTACAAAAAGTTTGTCGAGTCTCTGACTGACAGCGTCCTAAGAAATACATCCGCTCATCTCCTTTTAGTTCCCCACACATTCGCCCCTAAGGGGGACGTGGAAAGCGACCCAGCCGCTTGCCGGGAGATAGCGGACCTGTTCATTCCGAAATACGCAGATCGCGTCCATATCGTTCTGGGAGGAAAGGACCAGTCGGAATTGAAGGGGATCATCGGTCTCTGCGATTTTTTCATCGGGTCGCGCATGCACGCGTGCATTGCGGCATTGTCGCAGGGCATCCCTACGGTCGGGGTTGCCTACAGCCAAAAATTCAAGGGAGTTTTCGACTCGATCGGTTTGGGCGGCATGGTGATGGATGCTCGCACGATTGATCAAAATGAGGCAATTTTTCGAATAATGAATCTCATTTCGGAACAGGGAACAGACCTGGTACAACTTAGAGCTCAAATCCGTAATGCTCAGGAAAAGGTGAAGGCAACGTTTCAGGAAATTCTGATCGCACAGAACCCCTTACCTCGTTCGATTTGACAGTCTCAGGGCATAGAATTTATGCGGCGTATTCGAAAGATATATGATGTAGTCGACTGGGGCCTTTGTACCGGCTGCGGGGCCTGCTTTTACATGTGCGATAAGGCATCGGTTACCATGGTGAATAACCATTCGGTGGGCATTCGGCCCAGATTCAGGAAAAGCATCTGCGATACCTGCAGCGGCTGCCTGTCCATCTGCCCCGGCATTTGCATCGACGCTTGCGATGGTTATACCGTCGATCAGGACAAGTATGACGACCACCCGCTCATCGGCAGGACAATTCAAATTGTCGAAGGGTATGCAGCGGACGAAGAAATTCGGTTTCGTGCCTCCTCCGGTGGGCTTCTATCCGCACTATCGCTTTACTGTTTAGAGCGTGAAGGGATGGATTTTGTTTTGCATACCGGTGCAGATCCCAAAGATCCGTTGGTCAACAGGACCGTTTTGAGTCGCAACAAGAAAGATTTACTTAGCCGCTGCGGCTCCCGATACGCTCCATCTTCTCCCTGCGACAGTCTCAAGCTTATCGAGCAAAACGACAACCCCTCTGTTTTTATCGGCAAGCCCTGTGATACAGCGGCCGTAGCCATGCTCCGGAAAAAAAATGCCAGACTGGATGCAAACCTGGGGCTGGTCCTCACCTTTTTTTGCGCAGGTACCCCCAGCACGCAGGGCACTCTACAGCTTCTCCACGAAATGGGGATCGACCACCATGCCGTAAACGGCATCCGTTATCGCGGTGAAGGCTGGCCCGGGTATTTCAGGGCCGCTCATGACAACGGCCTGGAAAAGCGCCTCTCGTATTCCGAATCATGGGGATACCTCCAGAAATACAGGTGTTTTCGATGCCAACTATGCCCGGATGGATTGGGGGAGATGGCGGACATTTCATGCGGTGATGCCTGGCATAGATACAATGGAGACGATAATCCCGGGTTATCGCTCGCCCTGGTCCGTTCCGAGAGAGGGCGCGAAATTCTCGGCCGCGCGAAAGCTGCTGGATACCTGGAACTGGTTCCATCCACCTCGGCCCAGGTAATCAGCGCACAGGGTCTCGCCGAGAGGCGTAAGGTGGTATTCGGGAGACTGTTGGCCTTACGCATGATGCTTATCCCAACTCCCCGGTTCGAAGGATTTCAATTGCGCAGGGCCTGGAAAGAAATCTCATTTCTCTCAAAACTGCATTCTGTGATCGGCACCTGGAAACGAGTGATCGTCAAGGGACTGTGGCGCAAGAAAAGTTTGGTAAACTGAGAGACTCTATCATTGAATAGTATCGTATTGCGACTGGCAAAATTGGGCATCAGCATAGTTTTTTTCGCGGCCGACCGCTTTTCTAACGTATTCTGCCGACTTTTTGGCCGCAAAGTGCACGGATCTTTTGTTGTCCTTTGTTACCACTCCGTGAACCCTCAGCTTCGAAGAAGATTTGCTCAACAGATGGACGATGTGCTCCGGTTTACAAAACCATTACGGGCAGAAGATTCTCCTGCGTTGAATAACGGGACCCGTTACGTCGCCGTGACTCTTGATGATGGTTTTCGGAGCATTATCTCAAATGCTCTGCCTGTTCTCCGTGAGAGGAAAATACCGGCGACTGTATTTGTTCCGTCCGGTAATCTGGGTAAACCACCTGCCTGGCTTTCTCAGTCCTCTCATCAGGATAGCGGGGAATTTGTCATGACGGCCGAGGAGCTTCTGCATGTAAACGAAGATCCTTTGATTTCCATCGGATCGCATTGCGTTTCCCATCCGAATCTTCTTTCCCTTTCACCAGAATCAGCAGCAACCGAGATACTGGAATCAAAGCGAGATCTTGAGACGATTCTCAAACAAGAGATCACGCTTCTGGCTTTTCCTTACGGGGCTTTTTCGAGTTCTCACACGGCCCTGGCAAAAGAAGGAGGATACAAGCGCGCTTTTAGTGGACTCGCTGACCTCACTGACAATGTATCAAGTTATGTGATGGGGCGTGTTAGAGTTGATCCGAAAGATTGGACAATTGAATTCAGGCTCAAACTGCTGGATTGCTATCGTTGGCATCCTCTGGCATCCTCTTTGAAGCGGCGCATAAAATCGTTCGTGAGTTAATGCCGCTTATCGTATTAGCTTTACTCTGGGAACTTCCTGTGATTAGGCCATTTTCGATGAAAAAAAGTTGCGTATCTTGTCATCCATACGAAGTGGACCGGGTGCGTAGTGATGAGTGGTACGAACTCCTTCAGACTTTTGAGGACGCCAGTATTTATCAGACATGGTCTTATGGAAAGGTCCGGTGGGGAGAAAGGCGGCTGAGCCATATCGTCTGCAAGCAGGATGGAGAGATCGTTGGCATCGCCCAGGTTGCTGTCGTAAAGCCGCCTGTTTTCAATATTGGCATCGCATACGCCCCATGGGGACCACTTTGGAAGCGGAAAGAAGCAAGTAATAGAATCGAACGCTTTCAGCACGTCATTGCCTGCATGAAGCAAGAGTACGCGGTTCGGCGGGGCCTCCTTCTCAGAATTGCGCCAAACCACTTCGAACCGGAAGAAGGTCCGGCAATATCCGTCCTTAGAGAAGCCGGGTTTGAGCGAAAGGCCGTTCCATACCGGACTCTACGTCTCGATCTCGGTTGCTCGCTGGAAGATCTGAGAAAAAAGCTTGATCAAAAGTGGCGGAATCAACTGAACCGTGCTGAAAAAAATGACTTGAGATTAGTGGAGGGGACAGATCCAGAGTTGTACAAAAAATTCTTATTCATTTACCACCAGATGATGGAAAGAAAGAAATTTGAGACTGGAGTCGACGTTTCTGAGTTTCAGAAAATCCAGGAGGACCTCCCTGACCGCATGAAGATGAAAATAATTGTCTGTGAGGTTGACGGAGAGCCGGTTTCCGCCTTGATCGGCTCCATCATTGGAAATTCAGGTATTTATCTGCTCGGTGCAACAAGCGATGAGGGCATGAAAACAAAGGGGTCCTACCTGCAACAGTGGAGAATGATTCAGCATTTGAAATCGGCTGGATCCACGTACTACGATCTTGGCGGGATCGATCCGGAAAATAACCCCGGCGTTTTTCATTTCAAGGCAGGTCTTTCCGGAAAAGAAGTATCACATATCGGCTTATTTGAGGCTTGCGACAACCGAGTCAGCTCACGGGCGGTCAGGGTAGCCGAGAAGGTAAAGAGCCTTCAAAAAGAATTAGCGAAATCTCTCAGTCAAAATGATGAGCGCAGATATGCGAAATAGTGGTCTTCGGAGTCATGTGAAGCCTCACTTGGAAGAATCCATCCCTGGACATCCACAGGATGATGCTGAGAACAACGTCGATCTGGAGATCTTTCAGAATTTCGAGGATCTTCGGCCAAGGCAGCAGGAATGGGACGAATTCATCTCTTCGTTGAACGGCGAGATATTCCTCACGTTTGATTGGTGCCGGACCTGGTGGAAGTATTACGGAGCAAATCGCGAGTTACTGATTTTTGTTTTCAGGAGCCACGGCGACATAGTTGCGATTTTACCGGTATTCGCCGAGAAGCTGAGAATCGGGCCCTCAGCGATACGGGCCGTCAAATTTGTTGGATCTGACCACCTTCCGATATCTTTCACCGTACCGATAAGGCCGCAATTCATCGACAAGGTCGTGCTCCGCTTTATGGATGAGCTGTCACAACATGTTAAGTGGGATATCCTGCACATAGGGGCAATATGCGGGCGGTTTGATTCCTTTGACGATCTGCTCAGCTCTCTAGAAAAAACCCAGTCAAACCGTGGCATGATCCGTGTCACATCCGGCGAGGTCCAAACTTATTTCCGGCTTGCCGATAGCGTAGAAGATTACATTGTCGGTCTGGAATTAAAGTATCAAAGAAAAATTCGGCGTTATCACAGGCAGATTGAAAAGAATAATAAAATTCTTAGTTCAAGTTTTGCAACGGCTGAAAATGTTCGCGATTATTTCGATTCGTTAGTTTCGATGCATCAGTGCCAGTGGCGTGACGCTGGCCAGGCGGGACATTTTGTGGATTGGCCCAGTTCATACGATTTCCATAATGAAATTGCACAAATAATGGCACGTTTGGGTAGGTTAAGATTATTAAAAATCAATATTGGTTCACAATGTTTCGGATACCAATATGCCTTCAAGTTTAGTGACTACTATTGTGAATTCATCAATGCTAGAAATTATCTAAAGGACTTTTCAAGTGTTTCGTTTAGTACAGTAGTATTTATTGAGCAAGCTAGAAAAGCATTGGCAGAAAATATTAAGCTTATTGACAGCATGCGAGGCACATACAGCTATAAAATGGACTTGGGCGGGCAACTTCTTCCAATAAAAAATATATTCGTATATAGAGAACATTTAGTACGTATATCTACGTTTAGCATAAGTGCATGGTTGCTCAATCTAGTTTATTTGAAAATTTGGCGTAGACGTTTAATTCCTCGCCTCGGATTGCATCCTAAGCCTTTTTGGAGCACCTGGATAAAATCGCATGTTTTTGCGTTTTGTGGTCTCGATAAATATTTCCGTAAGAAATTATGAATACATTCTGCGGGCATGAAGGTGCTGGGTTCAGGAGAATGTTGGGACTCCCCCGGCCTGAGTCCAATATAGCCGCCTGGTTTTGGGATGAGTGCGAATATGTATACCTCCATCTTGCGAGGACGGGCATAGATTTCACGAGAGAATTGCTGAGTCTCAATCCTCGAGATGAAATTCTCGCACCCGCATATAACTGTGGCGCGGAACTTGACCCCCTCATAAAAAGTGGGCTGTCCGTATCGTTTTTCCGTGTCCGATTGGACGGGACAATCGATCTGGACGACCTCTGCAGCAGAATCAACAGCCGGACAAAGGCAATCTACATCACTCACTATTTTGGATTTCCTCAGCCTGTTGTAGAAGCCGTGCGAGAAATCTGCTGGGAAAGAAATCTATTCTTACTTGAGGACTGTGCTCTTGCGCTACTGAGCAAGGATGCATCAGGCAAGAAGCTCGGTACGTACGGCGACGTTTCATTCTTTAGCTTCGCAAAGTTCCTGCCTGTTCCGGACGGTGGATTGCTCGTAATAAATAATCTTGACCTTCGATTAAAATCATTCCGTTTGGTCCAGGCCAATTTCAAGAATGTGGCTTCGAAAATCCTCCCGCTGATCAAATCCGAGGTACTTCTGTCACTTTCGAGATCCCGGAAATTCAACCCGCTATATGCATCACTTTTTAGGATTCTCGCGCATAAAAAGCGAGCCATGGCTGAGCAAAGATTGACCAATTGCCCCGGCATGGCGGAAATGCTGCCGCACGAGTTTTTCAGCGACGATTTCAAGCACAGAAAAATATCGGCTCTCAGCCGTAACATGTTGGAGACGTTTGATATTGGCAAAATAGTGAGAACACGCCGGCACAATTTCAGCCTGCTTTTAGAGCGGCTTTCCTGCACGGACAGGATTAAGCCGCTGTTTGATAATTTACCAGAAGGGGTATGCCCGCTAGCTTTTCCCGTAATTGCTGAAAATAGGGACAGGCTTGCTGCACAGCTAAATGCCAACGCGATCGATGCAATAACCTGGTGGAAAGGCTACCACCCAGCCTTCAGTTGGGAGGGTTTTCCAGAGGCCCGCTCTTTAAAAGATAATGTCCTCACTCTCCCTGTACATTCAGGACTCGATGATGAGTGCATCGCATACATGGCCGATACTCTAAGAGTTTTACTCAAAAAGTGAAGTTTGCGCAGAGGAGCATTGCGTGATGGACCTGTCCATAATAATCGTAAACTGGAACACCAAACACCTGTTGTCCCAGTGCATCCAATCGATCAAAAGCTTTCATCCCCGATGCGAAATGGAAATAATCGTCGTCGACAATGGTTCTGAAGATGGATCAGCCGAACTTGTCAGGCAGAATTTTCCTGAAGTGATATTGATCGAGAATGGATCCAATCTGGGTTTTGGCAAAGCGAACAACATCGGAATGAGTAAAAGCACAGGGCGATATGTATGTCTCGTAAATTCCGACGTACGAATTCTAAGAGATTGCCTGGACAATCTATGTGGTTTTATGAACCATGATCCCTTGATAGCCATTGCCGGACCTAGAGTGCACAATCCCGATATGACCTTGCAGGATTCGTGCAGAAGATTCCCCTCTCTTTGGACCTGCTTCTGCGAGGCCTTTGGTCTGTCCAGCCTTTTCCGCCAGTCGGCCTTGTTTTGCGGCGAACACATGTTTTATTTCTCTCACAGCAAGACGATGAGAGTGGACTCTCTGGCGGGCTGCTTTCTGATGGTGAAGCGGGAAGCACTGGACGAGGTCGGCGGATTTGATGAAAGGTTTTTCATTTACGCTGAAGAAGTGGACTGGTGCAAGCGCTTTTGGAGACAGGGATGGGAGGTCGTCTTCTACCCTGGAGCAGCCATCATTCACGATCACGCTGGCAGTTCCTCGAAAGACCCGTTCCGGTTCGCCGTCGAGCGCGAGCGTTCTCTGATAAAGTACTGGAAAAAACATCATTCATTTCTTTCACGGGTTCTTTTTTATTCGATTTGCTCAGCGGGTCATTTAGGCAGAGTTCTATTAGGTTCTGCGGCCTGTATTCTAAAGCCTTCATTAAAGCAAGATATTTCACAGCGCATACTGAAGCACAAGATGTGTCTCAAGGTTTTTATGAGGCAAGGATTCTAAGTTAAAAAGAAAAGGCGCTAATTGTGATACCGTATTTCGTTGTATGATGTAGACGGATGATATGTAGATGGATAAATATCAGCAAGACACCGTACGGATAAAGAACAAATAGATTCTTAATGGCGAGAATATATGGAATACGTCCTCATCACTACCGCCCTGAATGAAGAAGCATACATTGGACGAACGATACGATCGGTAATATCGCAGACAGTATTGCCGATGAAATGGGTAATCGTGAGCGACGGTTCTGAAGATCGTACTGATGAAATTATTAGAGACGCCGCTCGGGAAGTCGACTTTATTCAATTTGTCCGCCACGAAGCCAAAGAGAGCCGGCTGGGATTTTCTTCCAAGGTTTTTGCGCTCAGGGCTGCTGCGCTAAAGCTCTCAGGATTAGAATATGAGTACATTGGTATTCTTGATGCTGATATATCCCTGGATGCACACTATTATGAGAATATGATCTCGAAAATGGAGAGCAATGTTTTGCTTGGAATTGCAGGCGGGTTCATTTATGAGAAAAGAAAGGACGGTTTTGAATGTCGCGCGTTCAATACCGACAGGTCAGTTGCGGGTGGCATACAGTTTTTCAGGCGCAAGTGTTACGAACAGATTGGAGGGCTTACTCCCGTTGAGTTTGGCGGCGAAGATTGGATCGCAGAGACGACAGCTCGCATGCACGGCTGGCGTGTAGAAGCTTTCCCGGATTTCAGAGTATATCACCATAAGAGCAGCGGGGGAGCAAGGGGGGTATGGAGAGAGAGAGTCCGCGAAGGGAAGATGGATCATGCCGTTGGCAGTCATCCATTATTTGAAGTCATAAAATGTCTCAGACGGACTTCTAAACAGCGCTTTAGCCTGGGCGGTTTTGTCAGAATGGCTAGCTTCCTTAAGTCCTACTGTCTGAGAGAAACCAAGTCCGTGCCCCCTTGTGTTGAAGCGACTTTGCGACGAGAACAGATGCAAAGGCTGCGGTCAGAACTGATTGGCCGGCTCAGGTTTTTCTATAATCGATCTTCTCACCGGGACTGATGAGTCGCAGTTGGTTGCCGAGTCCACGAAGCATAAATTACATTACTGTAAGTCAATATCAGTATAATCATGTGCTCGCAGGTGGGTTGCCGCACTAGTATTGGCTGCCGATACTCGACTGCCGAACTGGAACGGCCCTATAACGCGCGCCGGCATGGCCAGGCACATAAATTGCAGTCATCTGCTCACGTAAATTAGTGCCCCCGCTCTTCGGTAATGCGAACACCTTTCAAGTGGAAAAGCGAAGGGGAGTGTGGTATTCGCTGAGCGTGGGGGGATTGCAAGGCGTGGTTTTACATCATGGAGGATGACCGATGATTTACCTGGCGCGTGTATTTTTTATACTACTTCTTTCTCTTGCTCCATCATTGGCTTTCGGGGCGACATATTATATTGACTATTCTTCCGGCGCCGACTCCAACAACGGCACCTCTACATCAACCCCTTGGCAGCATTGCCCCGGTGACAGCGCGGCAACAGGCACCGCTCATTCAGCTACCTTTTCTCCAGGCGACAAGGTAATCTTCAAAGGAGGCCAATCTTATTCCGTTCCTTCTGGTGGTTATATAACCCTGTCCTGGGGCGGCTCAAGCGGGTCTCCCATCGTCTACGACGGAGATTCGGGGACCTATGTTTCAAGGTGGGGCAGCGGAACCAGCCAAGCCGTTATAACGGGCAACAATAATGCCGCCGCCATCTTTTTGGCTGTTGCAGGCAAGAATTACATAACGATAAATAACCTTGAGTTAAGGAGCGTAACGGCCAGTTCAGAGAGCAGCATCATTAACTCGGCGCAGATCGCCGCCAACTATTTCACAATAACGAACTGCACGATACACGACGCGGGGAGTGGGGCAAACATCAACACAGCCATCGGCTTTGCGATCAACGCCTCGGGCAGTAATTGGACTGTGCAAGGAAACTCGTTTTATGATTGCTACCATGCCTGCATCTATTTGAACAGCGGATTTTCCAACAATACTATTTCCAACAACACCTTCGGGGATAAATCGGGTTGGGCGATAGCTCTAGCCGAGGGCGGTAATTCCGATGACGACGGCAACTCAATCCACAACAATACATTCTATAATATCGGATCATACTACAATTTAGGATCGCCCCACTGCAACGATATAATAATGTGGGTTCAGGGGTCTAGCGGAGCATCGGATAGCGGATCGTTAACTAACTTATCTGTTTACAACAATTACTTTTATGAATCATCTCCTACAACTGGGACTGGAACCATAACACTACAGATCAATGATTCCGGAGGGAGTTCTTCAGAACTGGCAAACAATGTGTTTATATATAACAATATTTCTGCCAATGAAGGGCGCAATTCATTTTGTAATATTTCAGCTTCGCAGGGCAATATCAATAATTTGTATATTTATGGGAACTCGGGTTGGACCTCTGGTGGTTCTTCGGCATTTATCCAATTGATTACTAACTCAACAGGCAGTTTCAATGCGGTTTACATCAAAAACAACTCCTGGTCTGGAAATTCTTATATTATCCAAACCGATCAGCTTATTAATAATCCCTATATTGATTACAATAATTGGAACACTACTTTCGGCAATTATTTTTCTTGGAAGGACGTGGGCGAAAACTGGTCGCAGTGGCAGGCACTTGGCTTCGACACTCACGGGTATGGTCCGACATCTGATCCCAAGTACACAAACATCACTACGTCACCGTACAATCTGATGCCGCAGGCAGGATCGCCGCTTATCGACCATGGGGTAACTCTGGGCTCTCCCTATAATGTGGATTATCTGGGCACTTCCCGACCACAAGGTTCTGCGTATGACATCGGGGCGTATGAGTCTGTTTTTTCAGCATTGCCTGCTTTGCAGAAACCATGCCTCCAGTCCAGCATGCTCACTATTACAGCCTCTGCGGGCACTAACGGCTCCATCTTGCCCTTGGGCCCTGTTTCTGTCTGTCCCGGGAATTATAAGACCTTCACGATCACACCCCAATCGGGCTACACTGCCTCGGTCGGTGGCACCTGCGGGGGGAGCCTGGTTGGAACTACCTACACCACGAACCCTATAACCGCTGCTTGTACGGTTTCTGCAACGTTCCAATAAACGAACAGAGAACAAGACGCGAATGTCCTGTAACATCTTTGGCCCCTGAGCCCCTTAGATAACTTGGTTTGTCTAGTAATACTCTGTTACTTATCATTGCACTTGAAAATGCTCGCCAAATCCGGCTCACAGCCGATTGGCTCATGCCAGTGGCTTTGGCCTTCTAACGGGTGCTCCGGTGCGCGGCATTTCGCGGAGTTGGGTCTAAAGTTAGCGTCAGAACGCGCGCACGCCATCCGTTTGGTTGATGGGTGAAAAACAACAACTGAAATTGCAGAACTTTTCAGCGCGCGCCCTGCCAGGGGTGAGCAAATGGCGAACACGGTTCGCGCTTAGAGAACCTGAGGACCGCTGGACGACAAAACGAGTGTAGAACCGGCAGGCCGTGGGGACTGGAACCGAGAAGCGAGTTTTGGCGCTTCTTGATCGAGAACCTCCACGCTGATACGCCATTTAGAAGAGCCGCCTAGTTGCGGATGCCCCCCTGAGGATGTTTCCAACGATCAAGGTTGGCGGAAGTACCGGAACGCTCAGGATTCATATCAAAAGGAGACGAACATGGTGCATATCGACCGATCAGGGGTTTTCGGCCAAGCTCACTGATATTGTAGGCATTTATCTTGATCCTCCGGAAAACGCTCTGATGCATTCCATAGGTGATGTAAAGTCACTTTCCGATCATATCACCCTGCGCATGAAAATCGTGCGCCCCTGGAACTACTGTGCGCGGCTTGCCTTGTGAAGGGGCAACACGTTAGGCGGAACGCGCCGGGGAAAAACTCCTGTAGGTTTATAAAAACCTAATAACGGACTGGTAATCTAAAAGCTGTGGTCGGAATAATCTTTGGAGAAATCCTTTCAAAGGGTGTACTCGAACTCAAAGTGATGGAGGACCCGTGAAATTCAGCGTCTTGATACCAGCATATAATGCATCCAAAACCATTGAATCAACCTTGAATTCAGTACTCGGACAGTCGTATTATCCGTTCGAAATCCTTGTTATGGATGATGGAAGTACTGACGGTACTCTCTCTATGCTGCGGTCCTACGAGCCCCGCATCAAGGTGTATCACCAGGAGAACAGGGGATTGTCGGCTTCAAGGAATTTCCTCTGCCGAATCGCCAGCGGCGAGACAATTGCTTTTTTGGACAGCGATGACATATGGCACCCGAAATATTTGGAGGCGCAAGAAAAAGTGATTTCGAGTAATCCACGAGCAGTTGCTACATTCACTGGGCATTTAGACTTCCATGGCCTTGGTGAGTACAAATGGAACAGCGCTCCTGCAGATTCACGTGTACTAGGCGAGCAGATAGAGCCTGTCGATTTCTTTAGACAGTATAACAAAATGCCCGGTTTGTTCCTGCCAAGTTACTGTTGCGTACCGAAAAGGGTCCTTGAGGATGTCGGTCCCGAACCTTTCCACCCAAACCTGAAGATCACACAAGATTGTTACTTCTTCTGCATTTTGGCATTAAAAGGCTCAGTTGTTCGTATTCCTAATAAACTGGTTGCATATAGAATAAGTGCCTCATCCCTATCACAAGACAAACTTACAACTTTCAGCGATGTATTATTAGCTTTTGATCTGATTAAAAATGCTTATGAACAAAATGCATCGCCAGCATTGCGTAATGCTTATAATGCCGCGCTGGCATCCAAAATGCGTTTTTATGCTAAGGTATTGGTTGGCTTGGGGGAGAGCCGCAAGGCCAGAAAAGTGCTTATAAGATCAATCGCTGCGTGCGGTGACATCCTATCAATTGCTAAATCAAGTTATCTTATCGTTGCGGCTATGACTTTTCCAAATATGTTCAAGAGACACTGGATTCAGCGTTATCGCTAGATCAATTCAAACCAACCGATTATTATCAATCCAGAGGACATAACTGACGAGAGGTTCTAACTTATATAAAAGGGCAGACTAGTCGAATGAATATTTTGAAGAAGGTGGTACACTATGTGTGTACCAGATATGGCTCATTCGAGACAAAAAAGAAAATATGGGACCACGAGTTTCGATTTGGAAGGTGGCGGCATTTAGAGGATACGCGGACTGATCCAGTGTACATTTACATCCGTAAGTATAGCAAATGCGGAAGCATTTTAGATTTAGGATGTGGCTCTGGGGCCACCTGCCTTGAAATGGATGAAAATGTCTTTTCAACGTACACAGGAGTAGATATATCGCAGGCTGCTGTTGATAGTGCCAATCTCAAATGTAAAGGCACTACTAAGGAATACAAGGCGCATTTTGTTCTTGGTGAGCTGGAGTCTTTCGAACCAGATGGCAAATATGACCTTATATTATTCAGAGAAAGCATATACTACCTACCTAAACTACGGATTGTACCGACTATTCAAAGGTATCTGAAATGTCTAGCTAGCGGTGGTTATATTATAGTTAGACTTCATGATAGAATCAAATATAAGTATATTATACAAATGATTGATAAGAATTTTATGGTCGTTGACAGGTATGAACCAACTGACCCACCGGCTATTATCGTCGTTTTGTCCGATTAAGAGTTATTGATAGATGGATGTTACGCGAAGCGTTTACAAAGTGACAAACACTTCAGCTTCACCTATGTTGTCGTAATTTGTTCGCTCTACACTCTTCTCTGCCTAGGTCGGTCATTGCATGAATACTATCAATGCAATAAGTGCATCTATTCTGATCTTTTTGATGGCCGTGGTTGTCGCTGCGCCACGGCGATGGGCGCTTTTGGGAATGGCCAGCGGAGCGCTGTATCTTACCCAAGGTGCGGCAGTCGATGTGCTTGGATTTAACCTTTTCGCGATGAGGTTTCTGGAAATAGCGGGCTTTATCCGTGTCGTGGCGCGCCGCGAATTCAGCTACTCTAAGCTGAACGACATCGACCGCCTGTTTCTGCTGCTTTACGTCTATGCCACAACTGCCTTCTTGCTGCGCTCGACTGAAGGCCATGCCTATCAGATAGGCTTGGCTGTCGACGCCACACTTTGCTACTTTATTTTTCGCGGACTGATACGAGACATAGACGATTTTCGCTGGTTCCTGCGCGCCTTCGCTCTCCTTCTCATACCATACATCTTTCTGTTGCTTTTTGAAATGCGAACGGGCCAGACTGTTTTTGCTCTCCTTGGGGGTTCAGCAATGCCAGATATGTTCAGGGGAGGAAGAGCCCGCTGCATAGGCAGTTTCCGGCATCCGGACCTGTTGGGCATGCTGGGTGCGAGCTTCTTGCCATTATATATCGGGCTCGCCATAGGGAAGATGGATCGCGTCTGGGGCCTGATCGGAATCGTTCTGTGCGCGGCGATCGTTTTGCTGGCCAACTCCGGCGGACCAATCACCGCATGTGCCGTCGGGCTGGCCGGCTGGTCTCTTTGGCCGATGCAGACAAAAATGCGCGTCACTCGGCGCTGCATGCTGGGCCTGCTTATATTGTTTGCCTTATTTATGAACGCGCCTGTGTGGTATTTGCCTGCAAGGCTTAGCGAGCATATCGGAATCGGAGGTGACTCTTGGCATCGGTCCCACTTGATGGCTATGGCTGCGAGAGATTTTGGAAAATGGTGGCTCTGGGGCATGCCTTATGTTGAAACTCATGATTGGTTTGCATATACAGTCACACCTACCGGCGACGCAGATATCACCAACCAGTACGTCGCCTTCGGTTTAGCTAGCGGAGTACTGGCAATCATCCTCTTCATTTTGCTTCTCGTCAAATGCTACAAGAGCTTGGGTAAGGCCTTGGGAATCATTCGCTCCAGCTTCTCGAAACCGGCTGAGACGGATTTGTTGCTCTGGGGACTGGGGGCTATGCTTGCTGTCCACATTGAAAATTGGTTTGCAGTGTCTTACTTTGACCAGGCATATGTTATCTGGTTCATGCAATTGGCGGCTATTGTGAGCATTTCACAAATATGCTTCCAGTCCCTATCGCCGAGAATGAGAAAGGTTGCTCATGTTCAGTATTCAACCTCCGGTCAACTCCTGGTTCTTATCAAGAAGCGAATTTACAAGATTATCTATAAATAAGACAAATCTAGCCGGGTTCACTACCTTCCAATGGGCCATTGACGAATATGGGCGAAAGAAAGATCCTGAACAGCTTCATGATTGTGACTGTGGGGCAGACGGTCTCCTACGCGCTTTCCTTCCTGCGCAATCTCATCCTTGCGCGCATGCTGACTCGTGCCGATTACGGCCTTGCCGCTACATTCGCGCTTGCGGTCGGCATGCTGGAGCTTACAAGTAAGCTCGCAGTGGGGCAACAAGTGGTCCAGGCCAAGGAAGGCGACTCTACTGCTTTTCTGAGCACAGCGCATTCTTTTCAGCTTATAGCCGGAGCAATCAGCTCGGGTTTGTTGCTCGTTACCTGCATACCGATGGCGCACTTATTTAAGGTCCCTGAAAAGACATGGGCTTTTGCGCTTGTTGCGCTGGTTCCCCTGTTTAAAGGGTTGTTCCATCTGGATTGTGTGCGGCGCCAGCGCCATTTTGAGTTCCTTCCCTCTATTTCGGTGGACCTGGTTCCGCAGGTAATCGTTACCGCCCTCGCATGGCCTATGGCTGCCTGGATCGGAGATTACCGCGTCGTGCTGGTTTTGCTCCTGGGTAAAGAGCTGCTCACGTTGCTCATGGCCCGCGGAGTTGCCCAGCACCCCTACCGATTGGGTTGGGACAGGGCTCAGGTACACAGGATGTGGAATTTCGGCTGGCCGTTGATCTTGAATGGTTTTTTCATGTTTGCTGCGGGGCAAGGAGATCAACTGCTTGTAGGAAGCGGCTACTCGCTGGAGGTGCTGGCCCTCTATGCCGCCGGGGCCTCGCTCATCGCGGCGCCATTCATGATTATGGCCGGCGGCATGAGCTCCATCCTTTTGCCTCTGCTCTCCCGTCATCAGGAAGACCCTGTCCGATTCAGAAGGGAATACAAGGATTATGTGCTTTTAACGGCCATCGGGGCCATGGTAACCATGCTTCCCCTGGTCCTGGCCGGAGAGCAAATTCTCAAGCTTCTCTACGGCTCCAAGTATGCCGGGGGTGGGATGGTCATGGCATGGCTTGCAGCGGCGCATGCATTCTGGTTTCTGCGCATGGTCCCGTCCATCGCGGCCATGGCCAGGGCGGATACACAGAACCAGATGATCTCGAATCTTTTCAGGTTGAGCTATTTGCCGCTGGTACTTCTCGCCGTCCTTTTGGGCGCATCCGTGGCGACCGTGGCTGCATGCGCAGTTTTTGGCCAGTTGGCAGCATTGGTTGCCTCGGCCTGGCGTCTGAAACGCCGGCAGAGCGTTCCTCTTTCCGACACTTTTAGACCCGCTGCCTACCTCGGGGCCTGTCTTGCAGTCGCTGGAGTGTCCATAATGCTTGGCGCCCACCAATGGCACCTCGTGGCCGCTGTCGGGGTCTCAGCATTGTTGTGCGTCTGTGCGCTTGCCTCCGCCTTTCGGCTTTTCCATGAGAGCATGCGCCGTTTGTGGCAAGGTCTGTCCCCGGTCCTTTTTCGCCGAGTACCCCTCGTTCAAGGCAAGATCGCCGGGAAATAAGCTGCAATGGGGCCGGATAATGACTTTTTCAAAAGGGACGAAGCTGCCTGAAGTGATCGATGCGAATGAATCGGCCTTGAAACTGAGAGCTCAACGGATCGAGCGGCGCGGCCGGTGCTTACTGGCGCCCGCACTGCGGGCTTGCTGGCGCCTGAGGGCCTTGCACCCGCTCATCTACAGGCTGCTTTGCGCCCTGGAAGGCGGCGTTATGTTCTCTGAAACGGTTCGGGCGATCTTGAGCGAGCAATATCAGGTGAACATCGGCATGTATAGTTACGGGTCATGCATGCGGCCCGGCTTTTTGCCTCCCGGCACAAGAATTGGCAATTACTGCTCGATAGCAGACGGGTTAACGATTTTCCGGCGGAACCAGCGCTCGGAAGACTCTCGCTAAGTCCACTCTTTTTCAATTGTGAACTTGGGTTGGTCCCGAAGGACACTATTCCCTCCAATGCCGAGAATCCATTGGTGATTGGGCACGATGTCTGGATTGGCGCCAATGTGACGATAGTGCCCGGGTGCAAAACCATCGGCAACGGTGCGGTTGTGGCAGCCGGTGCTGTTGTAACAGGCGATGTGCCCGCGTTCGCGATCGTGGGAGGAGTGCCAGCCAAGTTCATTCGTTGGCGCTTTCCTCCCGATGTGCAGAGCTGTATCGAGGATTCCCAATGGTGGCTGCGACCGCTGAGTGATCTTGTTCCGCACATGTCCTGGTTTGAGCAACCGATAAATGCCGGTTTGGCCGCTTTGCTAGGAGAAGCTTGGAATTTGAATATGCCAAAACAAGGAAAAGGAAAGGAGATGCTCTCAGGTGAGATCTGTGCCGTTTCGAGACGGCAGGACCGCACCAAAGAGGGCTGAAGAGTTCCTATTCTGCAAAGTTTGAGGTTGTTTTTACTTTCCGGAGATTTGTGAGATTTTGGTGAAATTTTCAGTGTATGGTTTTAGATTCAGCCATGTAGGCTTTTCACTCCGGATCGAGCTGCCGGTCGTTTGCCGTCAACGCTGTAGCTTTCCTTCGGCCATGGTCTATGCCAGGTATTGAACAGGACCAGGCCCAAGGACAGGTTCTCCCCGATGAGAAGAAATAATGACGAATTTGCCTTGATCTGGGCGGATATGATCAGAGGGCTTTCGGTGCTCTGCGTCATGGTCCACCACTGGTTCCTTTTCCTTCCCGGCAGAAGCGGATATGCTTTCCTGTCTCAATCCGTAGATTTCGTCCAGACCGTAGGCGGAACGTTCGTTCACCTGTTTTTCTTCCTCAGCGGGTATGGACTGGCAGCATCGTACTTTAATTCCAATGATTTCTCATGGCATTCGTGGAGCGCAAGGAGGATCAGAAAGATTATCGTCCCTTACTGGATATTCATCACCGCTACGTTTCTACTGGTGAATTCAGCCCACTGGGTCTCCGCGCAACAGTTCGGGAGCCACTATTCTTTTTTGAGCCTCTTTTGTTATGCGACATTTACTCGCAATTTTTATCCACCCTGCTGGGATTTCAACCCCACCTTCTGGTTCATGCCGGTCATCTTTGGCCTGTATCTGCTGTTTCCGATCCTGCTATGGCTCCTTAAGAAGTGCGGAGTGCGAACCTTCATCCTGGTATCCGTTTTGATCACCTACGGGTCAATCCTGTTGTTTCTGCTTTTCGGGTACGAGATTGTGCACAATACCGCCCTCCCATTTTTCTTCATCTCTCCCTTCGCCATTGGAATGGCTTTAGCGTTAACTCTCAAAAGGCAAGTACATTTCCTTGCAAAACTGTCGAGCCCTTACGCCTTACTGCTGGGGGTCGGATTCTATTTTTCCTCCTGGCTGCTGATTCATGCATGGGACCAGGGGTCGACTTTCAACGATACACTCACCACCGCCGGCTTGATCTTCATGTGCATACCCGCATGCAAGTTCGTATTTCATGTCTTCCCCGGGAGATTTACCGACATCCTGACTTTTTGCAGCAAGCATTCGTACCTGATGTATCTATTGCATGGCGCATTGATTCTGTACGTAATAAAGCCGGTGCTGCAATCCGCTTTCCCCGACGGTCCGGACCTGCTCGTCCTTACGGGTCTGGCAGGGTTCTATGTTGTGGCAGTGACCTTTTTAGCCGCAGCGCTGTATCGGCCGGTTAAAGCTCTGAGCGGTCTTGTTTTTGGCGAGTACTGGGGGAGTGCGGTTGTTGTGAATAGTGTTAAGCCTTGAAAAATTAACGGGCCTTGCACTGCAAAAACCGGTCTCATTGCCGTTGCACTTGCATATTCTATTGGGGAAACGCATGGTTTTTGGGGCTCCAGGAGTGCAACGGAGGTTTTTCTGGCAATCCGATCCAAACCTACAGTTTGAATGCCGAGCGGAAATGTTGATGCATTATTCCGGATAAATAGACATTAAAAGAAACTAAATGAAATGAACCATTAATATTGGGTAGCGTCATGACAGCGCAAGTTAATGCACACAGGATTAAATGGGCAGATACACTAAAAGGAATTGGAATTGTTCTTGTTTTTTTTGGACACAGCACCCTGACCGATAATCAAGTATACAAATACATCTATTCTTTCCATATGCCATTATTCTTCTTTATTTCAGGCATGTTTTTCAAAGGCAGCGATAAATATGATGGCATCGGTAAGTTTATCCTTAGAAAAGTAAACACACGCATTGTGCCTTATATTGCATTTGGTTTATTAACATATGTCATTTGGTTATTTCAAATGTATATGTATAAGCACGGACCATATCACGGTGCGCAATCTGTGCCTGACAATTTATTAAATCCATTATTAGGGATGGTATGTGGAAATGCTGGTTCGAGTGGCGAATTGCTACCGCATAATGCTTTATTGTGGTTTTTAGCTTGTTTATTTGTTACTGACATTATTTTCTTTTCGATAAACCGTATTATCAATACAACACACTCGTTATTACTCATTTTATCGTTATTATCTTTAGTTGGGTATATTGACTCTTTGTACTTATCGATTAGACTTCCATTCAGTATTGATGTTGCTCTTAATGCTGTTGTATTTTATGGGATAGGCTATATTTCTAAAAATTATTTGATAGACCATAATGCCAATATTGGTATTGTAATAATATGTCTTCTGTTGGGTTTTGGTGTCGGATATTTAAACGATGCAGTTGACATGTATAAAATGCATTATGGCAATATATTGTTATTCTATGCGTCATCCTTATCAAATATTTACGCATATATTTATATTGCTAAGCACATCCCCAGTACCAGACTAATAACATATCTTGGGCAGAATAGTATTGTCTTTTTCCTTCTTCAAGTACCAGCATTCATTGCAGCTAAAGGTCTTGTCTATTTAATATTTCGAATAAAAGTATTAAATTTGGAGCCTAACTTTGCCTATGCTTCTGGTTTTGTTTTACTATCGTTACTTCTGCTTTATCCTGTATCATATATAATTAATAGTAAGATTCCCATAATAACAGGCAGGTAACTGGTGAAATATTAATAAGAGAGTCGCTATCATATCACAAATATTGTTCCTCCTGCTGGATAATTATAATGCTAAGAAGGTTGGTCTCTAAGTACTTTAGACGGCGGATAATAGACTGGTAATAAAATATTATACAAAGACAAGCGCTTCCAGATTATATCTATTAGAATCCAATCATCAAGGCGTCCAATGACACCGGTGAAGACATTCAAAGATAACGGCTGCAGCGGGCCGGTAGTGCCTGGTGATGAAAAAAAGGGGGTTGTTCCAGGATTGGGGGGTGGGGCGCTACGCGAAGTACATTGCCATGGGATGCCCGGGAGAGCATTTCACCAAACGATCGCTTACTGTTGTTAACAAGTCTGTCATACGAGGAAATAATCAGGTGACAATGGTGTTCGAACCTGGCCAGGCCGAAATGGAATTTGATATCGTAATTGCAACCCGCAATAGAATATCTGCATTGGAGTTGTCCCTCCCGCTGATGCTGAATCAAAGCAGGCTGCCCAAATCGCTCATTATAGTCGACTCCAGCGATGACCACCCTAAAGTGAAGCTGACCGTAGAAAACATCGTAAAGGATTGTCCAAGCGCTTCTGCGGTAAGCGTGTCCGTCATTCGCAGCTCCATCGGCTCATCGCTTCAACGTAATATAGGCCTGGCCAGGGTCCAATCGCCGGTTGTTTTTTTCCCCGACGATGATTCGTTGTGGTTTCCCGGAGTTTCCGAGTCCGTTATGGCGGTTTATGAAAAGGACGCAGATGAATCCGTCGGCGCCGTATGCCAGGCCGAGAGTATTGCGCCACCGATACAAATCTGGGGAAACGACACCATACGGTACCATATGACATTAATGGATCGCTTCAAGCTATTCTATGACAGCAATTTTGATGTGTTCGAGAGGTCGTTTTTTCCCGATCCTCTTTTGACGGCAGGAAAGACCGTATGGGGCTGGAGAGAAATCCCCGCCCCTTGCCGCACTGCAGAAGTAGAACAGTGCGGAGTAATGTCAGGCTTTCGAATGACTTTTCGAAGTGATTTAATCCGCAGCCTTGGCGGATTTGACGAATCACTCGGTAATTATGCGATGTTCGAAGACAGGGACGCATCGCTGAGGGTCCTCAAAACGCACATGATCCTCTGCGCTAAACGCGCCAAAGTCTTCCATTACAGGTCCCCTGAAAAACGAACTTCCGGGTTTGAGTTCGGGATGATGAATGTTTTAAACCGGGCGTATATCACGTGCAAAAGTTTCGATGCCGGAATCAGAAAACCCAGAAGGGACCTCCAGCGATTCCTTGCATTCAAATTGTTACGCTACGGGCTGCAGTCATACTCGAAATATGGGCGTGAGCGTTTCACCGGGGCCTACCGGGCATATTCCCTGGTCCCGCATCTGCTTAAAGCTTCCAGCGACCAACTTACAGAGCAATACTTAATGACGAAGCGTGAGTGCCTTGCACAGTGGTGACCAGTGCTTATCACGTTTTGAAATAAGGTAAGTTATCCAGGGAAAGGACCCAAGAGTGAAAATATGCAGCAACTGTGTTCTGCCGGAGAGTTTCCCCGGCATCCGCCTGGCAAGTGACGGCGTCTGCCAGCACTGCCTGGCCCATAAGGGCTCGCCTGTCCAGGATGAAGCGTTAAAAAAGAAGTATTCCGACAAGTTTTTCCGGGCGCTGGAGCAAATCAAAGCATCCCGGCCGGGCTACGATGCCGTCATGGCATACAGCGGCGGCAAAGACAGCTCTTACATCCTCTCTTTCCTGGCGGGTCAACTCGGCCTCAGGGTCCTGGCCGTTACATTCGATCACGGATTTGTTTCGCCCCAGGGAAGCAGCAACATCGTGACGATCGCCGGCAAAACCAATGTGGACCACATCACGATGAGGCCCAACCGGGAAGCGCTTTTCAGGGCGTTCAGGGAATCCGTCATACAGAAACCCTACTCGCTAAAGACGCTGCAAAGGGCGAGTTCGATCTGCAACACATGCATGTACCTGGTTAAGTCATTCCTGCTGAAGACGGCGATTGAGATGGAGATACCCGCGATAGTCTACGGGTGGTCTCCGGGGCAAATTCCCATTCAGTCGTCCGTCGTGCAGCTCAACAATTCCATGATCCGGCAGACTCAGGAAGCTTTATTCGGTACATTGGGCAAGGTCATAGGAGATGAACTGCGATCGATAATGCTCCAGGAGAGGCACTTTGAGGCCCTTGAGACCCGGGAAGCCAAATCGTCTTATATCTACAATTTCAGCCCGCTGGCTTTCATTGACTATAGCGAAGAGAAGATCGTGGAAGATCTCAAGCTGCTGGGCTGGGTCCCCCCGAAAGATACGGACGCCAATTCCACCAACTGCTTGTTGAACTCATTTGCCAACCACGTCCACCAGCGCGAGTACGGTTTCCATCCTTATGCTTTGGAGATTGCCAACCTGGTGAGGGGGGGGTATATGACCAGGGAGGCCGGACTGGCAAAATTGAATTCGGCCCCGGACCAGGGGGTCCTGGCCTACGTCAGGCAACAACTCGGAATCAAGGACCGGGAATGCTAAATAAGGAGAGAGGAATTCCAGCATGAATTACATCGAACCTGTACGAGAGTTTGTGGTTGAGAACTTTCTGTTCGGCGACAGCGGAAGGCTTTCGGAAGATACCTCGTTTTTAAAAAGCGGAGTGCTCGATTCAACCGGTGTCCTGGAATTGATTGGCTATCTCGAGGAAGCGTTCGGCATCACGGTTGAGGATGACGAGGTCATTCCCGAGAACCTCGATTCCCTGCGCAATGTCAGCAATTTCGTTGAATCGAAATTGAACGGAAAATGATGCCGGATGAGGCAGTCAGACGGTGATACCGCCGAGCGGCTGTCGCGAACCGGCAATCCAACAGCAAATATCAGGCAACGAAAATCCCAGAATGTGCGGAATCAGCGGAATTCTCAATCTACGACGTGAGGCGCCACCGGTGGATCCCGATTCGGTGCTGCGGATGCTGGCTATTTTGATGCACCGCGGTCCGGATCAATCGGGGGTGTACCTGGACGACAGGATCGGGCTGGGACATAACCGGCTCAGCATCATCGACCTTTCCGCAGGGATACAGCCTATAAGTAACGAAGACGATAGTTTGTGGATCATCTACAACGGTGAAGTCTTCAATTATCTGGAACTCAGGGATGAGCTGATAGAGCGGGGACATGGCTTCAAAACTTCAACAGATACGGAGGTGATTCTCCATCTGTACGAGGAAAGCGGGGCTGACTGCCTCGGGCGTCTGAACGGCCAGTTTGCCTTTGCCATCTGGGACAGCAGGAAAAGGGAGCTGTTTCTTGCCAGGGACAGGGTAGGGATACGCCCTCTTTTCTACACGGTCCATGACAACCGCCTCCTCTTTGCTTCTGAAATCAAGTCCCTGTTCGTTGTGGACGGGGTCCCACGGGAGATCGACCCTATTGCTCTGGACCAGGTTTTTACCTTCTGGACGACGCTGGGCGGCCGAACTGCTTTCAAGGGTATATACGAATTGCCCCCCGGTCATTTCCTGAGGGTCTCGAAGGGTAAGACATCCGTCAGGAGATACTGGGACATACCATTCTGCGCTAAAGCGGAGCAGTATGACCTGTCCGAAAACGATGTCCGCGAACGCCTGGCGGAGCTGATCCTCGATTCGGTTCGAATTCGGCTTCGCGCCGATGTTCCCGTTGGGGCGTACGTGAGCGGGGGGCTTGATTCATCGGGGATCACCGCCCTGGTAAAGAACAACTTCAACAACAGGCTCAGGACGTTCGGGATAGAGTTCGAAGATCGTGCATTCGATGAAAGCGAGTACCAGCAACACATTGTCTCTTTTCTGAAAACCGAACACACTGCGATCCGCGCGACGAACGACCAGATTGGGGCATCTTTCCCGGATGTGGTGTGGCACTGCGAAAAACCGCTGCTTAGAACCTCCCCCGTTCCGTTGTTTCTACTTTCAGGGGAGGTGAGAAACAGCGGTTTTAAGGTTATTCTGACTGGGGAAGGCGCCGATGAGGTTTTCGGGGGATACAATATTTTCCGGGAGTCCAAAGTCCGGAGGTTTTGGGCCAGGCAGCCGGATTCCCGGTGGCGTCCCCTGCTGATTGGAAAGTTGTATCCCTACATATTCAAGGATAAAAGACTGAAGGGCATGGTGCAATCCTTCTTTGCCGCAGGCCTTGAAGACGTAGGTGAACCTCTCTACTCCCACTTGCTCCGCTGGCAAAATACCAGCAAGACAAAGGGCTTTTTCTCGGAGGACCTGAAATCGTCCGTGGGCGGTTACAGCGGGTACGACGAGGTGAGAAGCAGCCTTCCCGAAAGGTTTTCCAGTTGGGATGATCTTGCTAAAGCCCAGTATCTCGAGATGACCATCTTCATGAGTAATTATTTACTCTCCTCGCAGGGGGACAGGGTAGCAATGGCCCATTCCATTGAAATAAGGCTCCCTTTTCTGGATTTCCGGATCATCGAGTTCATGGCGCGAGTGCCTTCGATTATGAAGATCCCGGTCCTGCTAGAAAAGCATATCTTAAAGAAGGTTTTTAAGGATATCCTGCCCGAGAGGATTATCAACCGCCCCAAGATGCCATACAGGGCGCCGATCGTCCGGAGCCTTTTCAACGAGCGGAATGGAAAAACTCCAGAGATGCTGTCGGAGAGGAGGATACGGGAAACCGGACTCTTCGACCCTGCCAGGGTGGGCAGGCTCGTTTCGAAGATGCAGTCGGTCCGGAATGCGGGCGAGGTTGACAACATGGCTGTTGCCGGGATTGTCTCCTGCCAGATTATGCATGAACAATTTATAGAAGACTTCCCATTGAGGCCGGCAAAACCGCTCTCCCCTGCCTTAATCATAGACAGGAGAGAGAGGACACTGAGTGCTTCACTGCGAGGGAAAAGATGAGAGAAGACCCGGTGAACAATCCCGTTCTCGTTCATGAGTACCTCTCGCTGTCCTCCCGGAAATACCCGGACAAAGAAGCTCTGATCTGTGGGCAGGAGCGCTGGACATACCTGGAATTGGAACGGGTTTCTTCCGGTCTGGCTCACAATCTGAGAGAAATGGGTTTTGAGCGCTATGATCGCGGTGTGATTTTTCTGGACAACTCTTCTGAGGCTGTAATCTCTCTCTACTCGATTTTGAAGGCCGGCGGGACATTCGTAATACTCAATGGAATGCTAAAGGCAAAGAAGCTCGCTTTCGTTTTGCGTGACTGCGGCGCGAAGATTCTCATCGCCCATGTGGACAAGGCCGAGGTTGTACTGAATGCATTGGACCAACTGGAGGAGTGCCCAAAAATTATCTGGGTCGGTGACCCTTCACAAATAGAGCGTCGGAAACTCACATTCCAACCTGGCTGCTGGAAGGAAATGGTTCAGGCCTCAGCTCCCCGGTCAATTTACCTGGCTGATGGAGCAGGGACTATAGATCTGGACCTGGCGGCGCTGATCTATACCTCAGGCTCAACCGGAGAACCCAAGGGCGTAATGTCATCACATTTCAACGTCATTTCTGCTGCCCGAAGCATCATTCAATATCTCGAGAATAATGGTGATGACAAGATCCTGAGTGTAATGCCGCTTTCGTTTGACTACGGACTGTATCAGGTTCTAATGGCTTTCATGTTCGGAGGCACCGTTGTTTTAGAAAACTCTTTCGCCTACCCCAACAAGATAATCGAATGCATCCCAAGAGAACAAATTACCGGGTTCCCGATCGTGCCTACGATTGCTGCTTTGCTATTGAGAATGCAAAACTTGACCAAATATGATCTGAGCTCGCTGAGGTATCTGACAAATACGGCCGCGGTGCTTCCGGTAGAACATATTCGGAAGCTGCAAGAAATTTTTCATCCGGCAAAGATATATTCCATGTATGGACTCACTGAGTGTAAGAGGGTGTCCTACCTTCCTCCCGAAGAACTCGAGTTCAGAGCGGAGTCTGTTGGAAAGCCGATTCCGAACTGCCAGGTCTTTATTTCTGATGAGAATGGAAATGAAGTCGGTCCAGGCGGGATTGGTGAATTGATAGTGAGAGGGGCCAATGTAATGCGGGGATACTGGAACGCCCCGGAGTTGACTGCGAAAACATTCAGGCAGGGCCGATATCCAGGCGAAACTCTTCTCTACTCCGGTGACCTGTTTCGGAAAGATGAAGAAGGTTTTCTTTATTTCGTTGCCAGGAAAGATGAGCAAATCAAGACAAAGGGTGAGCGGGTCAGCCCCAGGGAAATCGAAAATAGCTTATGCGAATTGCAGGGAATAGTGGAAGCGGCTGTGATCGGAGTTCCCGATGAGATTCTGGGCCAAGCGGTAAAATGCTTCGTAGTTTGTTTGCCGGGATCAAAAATGGGAGCGAAGGAAATTATGAGGCACTGTGCAGGTAACCTCGAACCTTTCATGGTTCCAAAGTACGTGGAGATTATTTCAGAGATGCCCAGGACCGCCCATGGGAAAATAGACAAAAATGCTTTGAAAGGAATGCCATAGGAATGCTTTTCGACGGTCGCGATATCTGATAATGATCGGGTGGCAATGACGCCATGGCCGCCACGGATCAAAGGCGATGCGCACCGTATGTGGAGTAGAGTCTTGAGATTATTCAATCGCTTACTGAACAGGTTGGCTTTCGTTTTCCCCGGCGGGCACTCGGTGCGGCCTTGGTTACAGAAACGGCGCGGGGCGAGGATTGGCAGGAATATCTGGATCAGCCGGTATGTCTATTTTGACGAGCTGCACCCTGAAGCCATAACCATCGGCGACAACAGCACGATTGGCCTCAGGTCCTCTATTTTCACGCACTTCTACTGGGGCCCGCGCAGGTCGCAAAATGGATATTCCGAAGTTGTGATCGAAAAGAATGTCTTTATTGGTCCCCACTGCCTCATACTTCCCGGAGTCCGAATTGGGGAGGGCGCCGTAATCAAAGGCGGATCGGTGGTAAGCCGCAATGTTCCCCCATATACCTTCTGGGGACCTCCTTCTTCCGGACCGTTGGCCCGTGTAACCGTTCCTTTGACGCCCGAGTCCAGTTACGATCAATTTATCAGGGGCTTGAAACCGATTAGAAATAAGAATCGACGTGGGGGGTGATTTCAATATCACGCAGACCGGCTCAACTTGGGAGCGCCATTGACCGAAAGGATAACGGGACCGACGACCTCGTTGGTCATTGATATCGTGGATAAGCGATATCGGATACTATACATATTAATGATTTCCTAAATAAATATCTGAAGCACAATATCCAACGCCGGACCCTGGGTGCTACGCTGGTCGGAAAAAATCCCGATTCCCTGTCATTTCGTGTCATTTCCCCTGCATTATCCATGGGCTTGCCCTGGGTTGAGCGTTCACCAGCGGAGTAGAGAAGGAGTCACAAGATGATTAGGACACAGGCTTCTGCGGTATCTAACCTTTCGATCGTCATGTCTTAATGACTTCCATGAGGTTGGTCAAAAGGAAGGAATTGTGGGTCCCGACCATCTGGGGATGGATTTTAGTAGCCGTAGCTACAGTTGCAATGCTGGCAGGCTACATGAGAAATATCGACTCGTTCCTCAGCGTCTCCGAACCGGTCCAGGCTAAAATCCTTGCCGTGGAGGAATGGATACCTCCTTACGCGATTGAAAGCGCGGCTTCCGAGTTCAAAGATCACGGCTATACTCTATTGGTGGTTCTTGGTAACGATAGGCGGTGGGTTGTTCCCATATTGAAGGAGGCAGGCGTTGACGAAAGGCTGATCGTGAAGATCCCTGTCCCGCCGGTAGTGAAAGACCGTACCTTCGCCTTCGGGGTCGCTCTCAAGAACTGGCTCCTGGCTTCGGGAATGCCGGGCAAGGCCGTTAATGTTTACACCGTGGGGGTGCATGCACGCAGAAGCCGGCTGCTCTGCCGCGAAGCGCTGGGTCCCGGTTTTAAGGTTGGAGTCATTTCATGCGCAGACCCCTACTACGATCCTAGAAAGTGGTGGGAATCGAGCGATGGCTTCAAAACAGTCATTAATGAGACCATTGCTTATATCTACACTGAGGTTGTTTTCTTGCCGGTTAGGGCGGTGAGAGGGGAATAGTGAAGGGTGAATGGGTGAATGGGTGAGTGAGTGAGTGAAGAGAAAAAGGAAAAGAAAATAATTCCTCTTGGTTCTGTCGCGACGCGACGAGCAGTGAATAGAAAAAGCAGTGAACAGGAGCAGTGAGCGGGGAGTAGAAAAGATGTCTCAAAGGCGCGAGAAGTGGAAGAAGTTTCGCCGGGCCATCTTCTGTCGTCCACCGATTCCGCCAGAATCTCGTTTCGAATCAGCAATATACCTCAAAGGGTAGTTCATTTTGAACCGCAGAATCGCTCAGTTCAGGTGGTATCAGGTAACATTCAGTTTGATGCAATTCGTGGCGATGAATTCTGTTGACAAAGAAGACTTCACTCTGTACTCGAAACACCGATAGAAGCAAGTTCTTAGTAACTTCCGAACAAACGGCTGGGATCTTTCCTATCAAGGAGGACCGGAGGAGTCTGTATGGCAGTCCCTTTAGCGGCTTGGATACGTGACAGGCTGGCCCTGAGCCTTCTCTGCACGCTTCGTCGCCAACTCCTAATTCGGGTTTGGAAAATGGACATTGGGGAAGGATGCATTATTTCTCGCAGCGCCAAGCTCGACAAGACGAATCCGCGGGAGTGCACATCGGGAAGTACACAGTTGTAGCCTTCGGCGCCGCAATCCTGACGCACGACTGGGTCAACGATTGCCACCGCGATGTGCATGCCGGCGACAACTGTTTCATCGGTGCACACGCGATCATCTTACCAGGGGTCACGATCGGGGACCATTGCATCGTTAGCGCAGCAAGCGTCGTCGCCCGCGATGTGCCTGCGGGTTCGCTCGTGGCTGGAAACCCGGCGCGAGTTGTCGAGAAAAACGTCAAAACCGCGCGCTATGGGGTTCGCAGTTCGCGAGCAAACTGACAAAGGGGAGAAGAATCGAGAAAAACATGTCAATAAGATCAACCATTATTTCGTACATGCAGCAGATTGCAGAGGAGGGTGATAAGGCCCCGCCTCCGCTGACCGATGACTTGGTCTTGCTGGACTCCGGGCTCAACTCTCTCGCGATTGCGGTCCTCGTTGCTCGACTCGAAGAGACGCTGGGATTTGATCCGTTCACTGAATCCGACGACATTTACTATCCTGTGACCCTTGGGGATTTCATCAGGTTCTATGAAAAAGCTGTCAAATAAAGTGAAGCCGCTCCGGGACAGGCTGGGTGACACATCAAGTTGTTCTGGCCGGTTTTTGTGGGGTGCTAAAGCCAGCGTTTCTCTGACCGATCTCCTGGACGGCACGAGCCTTGGCGGCCGACTGACGGAGCTGTCGGGCCGGTCAGTGCTGCTGAGAGTTCGCGATCAACTCCCCGCTGCACTGGCGATGATTGAACTCGACGGTGTTGCACGCCGGATGGTTATCTGTCCGCCGGACCTGCCTCCCGAGCACCTCCCCATAGCGATCGATAAGGCCGACGTGGATGCGATCGTATCCGATGGCGATCCACTCTCCATAGGTCATATGGGTGTTCCAATACACGTTGTTGTGACTCCGGCGATCACGCCATCAGACCGTATTGAAGCTAATGGCCACCCAACAGAATGGGTGCTCCTGACTTCGGGCACAACCGGTTTGCCCAAATTGGTGGTTCATGACTTGGCGAGCCTGAGTTCGCCAATCAAAAGCGGCCAGCACCAGGGAACCGACGTCGTGTGGGGAACATTTTACGATATCCGCCGCTATGGCGGGATGGCGACCTTCATGCGCGCCTTGAACAGTCATGGATCCTTAGTCCTTTCCAGTGCCGGCGAGTCCCCGGCAGATCATCTCACCCGGCTCGGAATGCATAGGGTCACGCACATCAATGGTACCTCTTCGCATTGGCGTCGTGCGCTGATGAGCCCATTGGCCCGAGCGATTACGCCTCGCCTAATTCGTCTGTCGGGTGAGATTGCAGATCAGGCGATTATAAATGCGCTCCGTTCATTGTACACGCAGACGGCCATTTACCATACTTTCGCTACGACCGAAGCGGGTATCGGCTTTGATGTTACCGATGGTCTTGAGGGCTTTCCAGCGAGTCTGGTCGGCAAGCACGGGGAGGTAGATATTAAGGTCGAGGACGGTTCGCTTCTCCTCCGTTCCGCACGGACAGCGTACCGCTATCTCGGCGACGAAAGTTCGGCGCTAATGGACCATGAGGGCTTCGTCGATACGGGCGACATCGTTGAACTCCGCGACAATCGGTACTACTTTCTTGGTCGCAGGACCGGAGTCATCAATGTCGGAGGGCAAAAGGTATACCCCGAAGAAGTCGAGACCGTGATCAACCGCCACCCAGCGGTGCGCATGTCCTGTGTCCGCTCTCGGCGAAGCCCGATCACCGGTGCTCTCGTCTCTGCCGACGTGGTTCTCATGGGCGATCCGGACCCTGCAGCCGGGAGGGTTGCCGAACTCAAGCAGGAGATCCTGAATATCTGCCGCGAAACGCTAGCCCGGCACAAAGTTCCGGCCCTGCTCAACTTCGTTACTAGTCTGGTTGTCACTGACAGCGGCAAGATCGAGCGTCACGATGAGTAACATTATTGTGACCGGCGGAAGCCGGGGATTAGGCCTGGGCATCGCTCGCAAGCTAACAGGGGCTGGCTACTCAGTCATTGTCATTGCACGTAAAGAGACAACCGAACTCACTTCGGCGATCGAGGAAGCCGAACGCAGCAATACAGGCTCTCTCCATTTCGTTCCATTCGATCTGGCGATGATCGACAACATTCCCAAACTGGTTCGGACGTTACGGACGGACTTTGGGCCGATTTATGGGTTGGTCAACAATGCGGCCCTAGGTACGGCCGGCGCTCTGGGCATAATGCACAATTCGCAGATCGAACACTTAATTCGCGTGAATACTCTATCCCCAATCGTCCTTACCAAATATGTCGTGCGTCACATGATCGCCAATGGGGTCGGGCGGATCGTGAATGTCGCCTCGATCGTCGGCTTCACTGGATACAGCGGCCTTTCGGTTTACAGCGCCACAAAGGCGTCG
>Ga0326727_10002509_pt1 | contig 62302 bp, 57 predicted proteins | sample MB2enrmetagenome_FD_207643 | JGI IMG/M metagenome (GOLD analysis project Ga0326727, IMG submission 207643) | Lab enriched peat soil microbial communities from McLean, Ithaca, NY, United States - MB29MY | ecosystem: Environmental > Terrestrial > Soil > Wetlands > Peat | place: USA: New York...
CCGAACTTAGCATCTCGTTACCCGACCGCTTCAATTTGAACTTCGAATGTAGTGTAGACTCAGCCATAGCCTAAACTGATTCAAAAGCACTTAACTGGCTCTTGGCCCTCTTCGTGACGAACTTGGGTTAGTGTCGAGATCAGCGAATCCGGAGAGTGCGGATTCCTTCCTTCCCAACTCCTCTGCTAGTTCTACTCGGGCCTGATTGAGTCGGTCCAAGCCCTTCAGCCTCTCCTCCCGGCGTGCTTCGACAGCCCGCAATTCCTCGTGTCGCCGTCGTTCCTCATCAACTACCCTGCGTGTCCGCTCGCAGCCTTCGAGCGTACGGGTGAGCTCGAACGAGGCGTGGCAATCTTACCAAATACTTACGAAGTTCTGACGAAGTAAAATCCCGCGATATGGTCCGGGCCGGACATCGATAATGGAAATCCCGGACCAAGACCATCGCCAAAACCTAGAGGGAGTATACTTTGTGCAGTCCATATTGGATTGGTGCTGCAGTGAGCATACGACTTAGCCAAATGTCTGTGGCCCGGTTCATGATATCACCTGCTTTTGGGAGGCCTCATGAGACGTCGTGACTTCATCAAACATTCAGCACTGGCAGGGGGGGTGGTGCTTTCCCCGCGAGGGCCACGAGCAGCCAGCTCGGAGGCGGCCTCGGGTCTGCAAGCTCCGATTCCAACGGTCCCGCGTCCCAAAAACCCGCTGCCCGACTTAAGCCCGGCGCGCTGGATTTGGTATCCCTCCGAGCGCACTCTGCAAAACACCTTTGTGCTCTTCCGCCGGCAATTGGACCTGCCGGATAAGCCGCGTCGCGCCACGGGGTGGATTGTGGCGGATAGCCGTTACCGGTTGGAAGTTAATGGCCAACGCATTCAATGGGGGCCGGCGCCTTCTGACCCGCGTTGGATGGAAGTTGATCCGATGGACTTGACCGCAGTTCTCAAGGAAGGCTCCAACGCCATCGGCGCGCAAGTGCTCTTTTTCGGCCAGGGAGATGGCACCTGGGCGATTGGGAAGTGTGGTTTTCTGTTTTGGCTGGAAATCGAGGATGCGAATGGCGAGAAGACAGTTGTCGTCTCGGACGAATCCTGGCGCGCGCACTTGGCGCGGGCCTGGAAACCCGGTCATTACAAACGGTGGTACTTGTACAGCCTTCAGGAAGAATTCGACGCGCGCCTCTATCCCTACGGTTGGACTGAGCCGGAATTTACCCTCACGGAGGATTGGCTTCCCGCCATGCCGCTGGATTGTCCAGCCGATAAGCCGGCGATCTGTTCCACGTATCCGGAGTATGAGTTCGCTATTGAAGGGAGCCGCCCTGCCGCTGCGCTCCGGGCGCGCAGCATTCCGCACCTGCGCGAATTTGAGGTGCCGGTGACCGGCCTTGCCGAGTCGTTGTGGATCGAGTGGACACGGCCGATTGAAGAATACTTTGAATGCTGTCCCCCCCATGCTTTTCGTGCGATCCGGGAGCCCGCCGCCAAGGAAATCACCTTGGGAGAATGGGAGGTGAAGCTGGATGGCGCCCGCACTGCCGCACTCACCTTTGAGTTCAAAGAGGAAATGGCTGGCTGGCCGTACTTTACCATCGAGGCTCCTGCGGGCACGGTGATCGAGTTGATGTTTCAGGAAGCCCACGAGGTAGGCGGCGCGGTCCTGCTGAATACGTACTTTCACAGTTGGGCACGATTCATCTGCCGCGAGGGAGAGAACCGGTTTGAAACGTTCGACTACGTGGCCTGCCGCTGGGTGCAATTGCACATTCACGGAGCCCCCGGCACGGCCGTGGTGCGCAAGGTGGGGTTGCGACGTCGTGAATTCCCCTGGCCCAACTCGCCTCACATCCGCTATGCGGAGCCTGCCCTGCAACGGTTGATGGAGGCAAGCGTCAACACGCTGAATAACTGCTGCTTGGAACTGGTTCAGGGCGACGCCGCACGGGAGCGGCAGCAATACAGCGGCGATGCCGGTCACATGATGCACGCCATCCATGCGGTACTCGGCGAGCAGCGCCAGTCGGCGCGTTGGATAACCACCTTCAGCCAGGGATTGACGCTGGAGGGCTATTTTCTGGATTGCTGGCCGGCATATGACCGATTGGCGCGCATCATGGAACGCCAACTGCAACTCTCCAATTGGGGACCGATCCTGGACCACAGCGTGGGGTTTAACTTCGACTGTTATTACCACTACCTTTACTCCGGCGATCTGGAGGCATTGCGAGAACCCTATCCACGCTTGCTCCGGTTTGCTCAGTACTTGGAGAGCATCGTGGGGACAGACGGGCTTCTGCCGGTGGAAAACCTCGGCACGCCCTGCGTCTGGATCGATCACAATGCCTACCAGCAGCAACGTCACAAGCAATGCGCGTTCAATCTGTACGCGGCTGCCATGTTGCAAAATGCTCTGGCCTTTCTGTGCGACGCGTTCGGCGATCGCATGCGCGCCCAAGCCGCCCGCGATTTCGGCCGCCGCCTTCAGGAGGCCACGGTGCGGCGCTTCTGGAGCCCGGACCGGAACCTTTTTATCAATAATCTCCCCTGGCGCGGGGAGGAGGGTTCGCCGCGCATGTGCGACCGCTCACTGGCCACGGCGGTCCTGTTTGATCAATGTCCTGCTGGGAGCGTGGGAGCCGCCCTGCGGGTGCTTACCGACTGCCCGGCGGAAATGGGCTTTTCCTATCCTGCCAATGCGGGTTGGCGGCTGTGGGCGCTGGGCAAGGGAGGCCGCGCGGATGTGATTGTGAAGGACTTTCGCGAGCGCTGGGCCAATATGGAATCGGTTCGGTTGAACAACACCCTTCAGGAGGGTTGGCACGTCAAGCCCGATGCAACTGATGAATGGAGCCATTGCCCCGTCGTCCCGCTTTACGTCTCCACCATGACCCTGGCGGGAATTAAGCCGCTGGTTCCTGGCTTCTCACGCTGCGAGATTCGCCCCCAACTGGCGGATCTCGATTTACTCGAGTTGACGGTGCATTCTGCCCAAGGCCCCATCGAGTTCAGCGGCCGAGGGAAATTCGGGAGCCGCGAGTTGACGGTGAAATTGCCTTCGGGTTGCGAGGGGGAATTGGTGGTGGATCAGCGAGAAACCCTGACGCTTTCACCCATCGCAGGATCCGCCGCGCCCAGTGGCCTAGCGCGCTACCGCCTGGCCACAGGTGCAACTACTTCTGTACATCTCAAGTTCACTTGAACGGGAATAGGCGGGTGCGTTGTCCCGTGGCGATAACCCCAAAGAGGGCAGCATCCTGGCTTACTTTCTCCAGGTCATTGTGATTGATTTGGAGGAAACTGTGGGCCAGATTCCATTGGACCGACCCATTGCAGTCAGGAACCTCAATCCGCTTCTGCCGCAGGGCGATTCGAATCCATTTCAGGAATAGCTTCTTCGTGCCGCTGACCAGCACCGGGGAGCATCCCAGGCCGATAAGCGGTTTGATCGCTCCACGGCGGTTGAGTTCCTCGTTGAACCAAGCAGCCCACTCTGGCACGACAGGCAACCCAAACCGCTGCGCGATGCGATACAGCACAAACGTCGGATCGTTGTCACACAAGATGGTTCGCTTGCCTTGCGGGTCCGCTCCCGGCCGTGTCTTGGCCAGTTCCGCGGAGATCGCGACGAGGTGGCGGATCGGTTTGCGGCCGGCGATAGTGATTGTCCCGCGGAAGCATTGGGCATCCTCACCCAGGCCAGCGGTGAGCGGATCGAATCCTGGAGCTTCCACGGTAAAGAGGTTCTGCTCGATGACGGCTGCCCAGATGGCGCCAACGTCGGAGTCGCCACCCATGACAGAGATGAGGTGGGCCTTTGCGTTCCGTCCGTCTTCGACCTCTCCAATAAATCGGTCCAGCCGCAGCCGGATTCGCGTGGTGGTGTCCTTCATTCGCTTCGTGTATTCCAACACCCCGAAGCGCTCGTGGGCATTCTTCATGGTTTCCTCTTGTGGCTCGTGAGAATTGGCTGCGGTGGGAGGCGTGGGTGAGGAGACGGCAGCACTACTTCAGCGTGGCAACTTGGCCGGTGCTGAACACGACTGTTAACTCATTGGAGAAGTGTTCTTTCTCCCTCACCGTGATCACGCCATGCTCGTCTTCTTCCTCCGTCTTATCCACCGACTTGATCGTTGTTTCACACTGCACCTTATTGTTACGACCAGGACATTGGGACAAACATCTACTGTCCGGGTCCGCATCATAACATTTTTCCGCGACGGATGAACCACACTGATGGGCAGCGGCGAAAGGAAAAAAGATTATTTCAGAATCGCCGTCTTTCCGTTGGCGAAGACCAGCGTCAGCTCGTTGGTGAAGTATTCTTTCTCTCGTTGGATGATTGTGCCATTGTCTTCCTCCTCGGTGGAGCAGGATACGGCCTTCACTGATTGCCACGTAGCCAGGTGTCGTTCTTCTCCGGCACCGAAGATCCCGTTCAACATTCCACTTACCGCCAGCAGGCCGATGTGACCAGAGTGCAAGGGAGTCAATGGGCGTCCGGAGATGTTTGCTGGCTCGGCAAACAAGATTCGACCCGCTTGCCGATAGGCTGCCGACCGCGGAAGCAGATCCTCGATTTCATCGAGCGGTAAGCCGCGATAGATAAGCTGTACTGGACCGCTTTCCGGCACGCTATACCGAGTGTCTGGATCGGAAGGCAGGACGAGGAGAGTTTCTGGATTCCGCGCGAAGCTGGCGTACTGAAGCCGTGCGCGCGTGATGTCGCTATCTTGCAACCGCTGCCGCTCGCGGCGATTCCGCCGCACAGCCAGCACAACCACCTGCTTGTAGCGGACGCATGCCGGATCGCCAAGACGGTACACGCGAACGTCACGGAACTGCGCCGCCAGTATCTGGCTACAGTCTGCAATGTGTTCCCCGGGGATGACCAACACCAGAATGCCACCCGCCTTCAACCAGCGCCAGGTGTGGCTGAGAAAGACTTCCTCCATGCGGCGGTTCTTGCCAGAGCTAAGTTCCCAGTCATAGGGCGGGTTCAAGTACAACAATGAGAAACTTTCGATCGAACCGTGTGTTTCGAGCGCATTTCCCTGGATGACCGCTGCCACTCGTTCTCGCGCCTGTTCTGCCCGATAAGCGTCGATCTCGATCCCATACCGCAGCACGCCAGGATCGGCAGTGATGGCTGTGAACGCTATGCCATCGCCGACGCACGGATCGAGGGCTGCCCAAGACATCTCGGGAAACTGCAGAAACCCTCGGATACGGCTCGCCTCAGCCGCTGGCAGCGGGTAGAAGCCAAGGCGCGACCTGCCGGCAAGTCGCATGAGAATGCTCCTTTCTCGAAAGTATGGTGGTATGAATCGCTGGGGACGGAGGAGTGGGAACTACGTAAGGAAAGTGACCGGTTATGGAGGGGATTCGGGCAGACTCACATTCTGCTGATGCAACCCTGGAACAATATGGGATTGTGCATCCATGCCTGTAGGCTTTAGCTGGTCCGCACGGGGCATTCGTAAAGATACTCAGGGTTGTCGTTCACGCGAACGCTTTTCAGTAGCCCACGCTTTCGCCGCTCCTGCACCGTTTTTGCCGACACCCCAAGCAGTTGTGCAGTTTCTTCAACCGTTAAATAGCCAGCCTCCCGAAGTCGATCATACCGGCTCTTCAATTGGTAACGTTCTTGGATTCTCTGGATCCGGACCGGCTGGTACGAATTGCCAACCCGAGTCAACAATCCCCGTTCGTTAAAGATCTGCGCTATCTCCTCGTAGGTATGGTCGTCCAGTAAACGGTCAATCTCTTCCAGAATCTCAGGACTGGTCTTTCGCATTTGCCAGGCAGAAAGCGGGACCGGCACGGCGAGCGACTCGGTCGCTCCTCCCTTAAATCGAACCTGGATTGCAATTTCGGCGCCTTTGACCAGAACCACATCTTCGATCAAGAGTCGGATCATGCGCTTGCGTTCCCGGTGCGATGTAGTTGGGCTTTCCCAAAGCTCTCGAAAGTCAGAAGCCAAAGCATAGATTTTCCTTTCCTGTTCCGAATCCAGCAGGCGACGATCTGACTGGCGCTGCTTCTCGTAGGTTTTCTGTGCTTCTTCCAAAGCGCGGAGCTTGTTGTTCCACTCCGCCTCGAGCGAGTCGGCCACCAGCCGGTGCGCAGGGTCCACGCACATATAGCGGCGCCGCGCTTGCTCCGCCTCGAAGCGAGCCCGCGCGACATGCGCCTGCCGGAGACGGTCAGCCTCTTGCAGACGAGCTTGGAGTTCTTTCTGCACGGACAAGGCGACTTCCAGAGCCAGTGGATTCACGGACTCAACGATCAGCCGGCTGATAACCTGATTCACCGAGTCTCCCGGAATGGCTTGGCAGAGGGGCAGGGCGTTTTCTGTGCTTTGGCGCTGGCAGACGTACAGGCTCTCCAAGCGCTTGCCTCGATCTCGATAGCGCACGGTCATTCGCGCTCCGCAGATCCCACAAATCGCCAAGCCCTGCAACAATGCCGGCCCTTCCCGAGGCGGACTTTTGCGCCGCTCACCACCGTGCGCCTGGGCATTCTCTCGGAGACGCTGAAGGTTCTCTTCGTAATCTTCCCAGGTGATATAGCCAGGGTGCGCGTCGTGAATCACCGCTAGCCACTCATTGGGCGGTACCGGGCGCGAGTAGCGCCCGGCAGCGTTCGGTCGTTGGCGACTCCGGTATCGGCCATAGACGAACGTCCCCGTATAACGCGGATTGCGGAGAGCCTGAACAACCCGGCTGCGATTGAGATCGCTCCAAACCAGCTGATCGTGGCGATGTCCCCCAGACGGCTGGTGGGGATACAGTAGGCCTTGCTGACGAAAGGACTTCACGGTTGCCATCGCTGACCCAGTGCGGCGAAACGTGGCAAACATGAGACGAACGCTTTCCTGAACCTGTTGGTCGGGATCGAGAACGACGTGACCCTCAGCGTCATACGCGAAGCCGACGGGAAGCGGAAGAATCAGCTCGCCCCGACGGGCCTTGTTCAGAAGGCCTCCTCGCATGCGCGCTTGTAAGACATGAAGCTCCGCTTCGCTCATCGTTCCCTTCAGGCCCAGCAGCAGCCGGTCGTTGAACTGGGCGGGGTCATACACTCCATCTTCATCCAGGATAAGGGTGTCAGTGAGCGCACAGATCTCGAGCAACCGGTGCCAGTCGGTTGAATTCCGGGCCAGACGGGATACCTCCAGTCCCAGAACAATGCCAGCCCTCCCCATGCCCACCTCAGTCACCAAACGTTGGAAGCCCTCGCGATCAGCTGTCGCCGCCGCAGAGTGCCCCTGATCAGTATCGATGACGTGAATACGCTCCAGCGGCCAACCCAAAGCCACGGCGCGCTGGCGCAGTGCGTACTGACGCTTCGTGCTTTCGCGGTTCTCTAGCACTTGGCGGGGCGTGGACTGCCGGATATACAAATAGGCATCTCGACTCACCTGACTCGCATTGACCTTCTGGGGGGAACTCGTATTCATGTGTATGCCTCCCTCGACCGGTAGCTCAAGGCCATTCCGGCAAGAATGTCGGTAATTTCTCCACGCAATTCCACTGGCGCAGAATGGACCAATGCCGCCTTCGAATCATTCCGCACCGGGCTCGTGGGCAGTGCGCACTTGGACCAGGATTCGATCCAACTTCGCATTCCTTGCCGTCGCAAGAGCGCCAGTCCCAGCCCTCGACTTTGTCTGTCGCGTTCCAACGCTTGCAATCGCAGGTCCTCGTAATGACTTATCAAGATTTCCCTGGCAATTTGGGTCAAACCAGGGGTTCCTTGCGCATCACACGTTTTTTTTTCGTCGTGATAGGGCGCGTTGAATACTTCGCGGGTGCACAGGGAAGCCAAATCGTCCCTCAATCATCCGCGCCAACTCGCCGAATCGCGGTGGGGGTTGAGCGACTTGTGCCTGGACGACAAAGTCCAGCACTTCCGTGTTCAGTTTGTGGGCCTGTCTGGGGCCCCTCTTCTGCGCGATCAGTCCTACCAATCCCTCTTCTTTGAAGGCCATCTGGGCTTGATAGTACGAAGGCCTTGAAAAGCCAAACGCCGCTGCGCTCCGACTTACGGGAACCCTTTCCACCCGCACTCGGCGCAGCATCTCGTACTTCACTTGCACCAGGTCCCTGGAATCGAAGAACTCGTTCTCTTGAAAGAGCCGATCGGTCACATGCTGGGGGTGCGGATTCAATGCTCCGTTCTGTCGCAGGGCGGCTTGCTTGCTGTCTTGCTTCTTCCCGCTGGGCATCGGCGAATCTCCTTCAAACCTATGTGTTAATATAATTATGTACATCATCGCTCCATGCCGTGTCAAGCCGTAAAGTTATCTTTGGCCTGGGATGCCCGAATATTGCATTAAATATAAGGTCCGTCCTACTGATCCCCCGGCTGCCCACGACGCATACGGCTAAATTCCCTTTACAGTGTTGTACTTATTTTCATTTACACACCTCCCCACTCTTTCCGCTCAAGAATTCAACTAGCTTGGTGAGTTCGATCAGATCTTCGAATCGGAAGCGACAACGGCCGGCAGCCATCACCACAAAGGGATCAGGCGCCCTTAAATCGGTAAAGCTGACAGGAATAGTGGCTTCCGAACCCGATTCGTTGCGGTAACTGACGCGATCATCACCCCAGTCTCTCCGGAAGAACAGGACCTCAAACTCCCGTCCAAACAGGGGATGAAAAGGATGGGTGACGTGGAAGCGCTGGGCTTCGCCTGTCACATCGGGTGTAATTGATGACTTCCTCTTTTACAGCCTGCCAGAAGGATATATGGCGCTGATCTTCGGGTCCAAAGATGCCGTTCAGAAGTCCTGAACACGCTAGTGTTGCGTTATCAAATTACGTTGACTTAATCAAGCAGCCAGGGGGTTGCCCGTATAAGTCCATTCAAAAGGCCGAGCCTCCTGGTTATAGGCTTTGATGAAATTCATGAGTCGATCCACCAGTTCCTGTCGAGATTTGAAGATGCCACGCCGGACAACCTTGCGGGTCAGGATACCGAACCAAATCTCGATTTGGTTGAGCCAACTGGCATGGGTGGGAGTGAAGGTGAGATGAAGCCGCTTGTGTTTAGCGACCCACGCCAGGGTTTTCTTACTCCGGTGAGAAGAGCCATTGTCGGCGATGAGGTAAAGCTCCTTCTCCGGATAGGCTTGGAGGAGTCTGCGGAGGAAACGAATGAACGTCGTGCTGTCGTTGCGCTGAATCGACTCGGCACGCACCTGTCCGCTATGGACCTCCAAGGACGCCAGCAGGGACGCCGTCCCGTGACGCTTGTATTCGTGGCTAAGTCTTTCGATACGATGTGGTTTCATGGGCAAGCGGGGCTGAGTTCGATCCAGGGCCTGAATCGAGGTTTTCTCATCGACCGAGAGCACCACCGCGTTCTGAGGCGGACGCAGGTACAGCCCGACCACCGCCAGCATCTTCGGTTCAAATTCCGGATCGGGGGAATCTTTCCAGTAACGGAAGCGGTGGGGCTGGATCGATTCTGCCGACAGGACCGACCGCACCACCGCCACACCCACGCCGAGATGCCGGGCCAAAGTGCGAATGCTCCAATGGGTCCCCACCGACTCGGGAGGCGTGCGGCAGGCGGTAGCGGCGATGCGATGGCGAATGCCGGCATCATATTTTCGTCTTCGTCCTCGACCAGGCTCGTCGACCAAGCCCGCCAAGCGGTCGGCAGCGTATCGTCGCCGCCATTTAATGACCACGGGCTTGGAGACTCCCAACCGCTCCTGGATCTGCTCGTTCCGTTGGCCCTCGCCCGCCAGCAACACGATGCGGGCGCGCAGGACATCTCGCTGGGCGGCGGAAGGAGAACGCGTAATGCTTTCCAAAGTCGTTCGCTCTTCGACAGTTAGCTTAATCTGGGGTGCTCGACGTGACATAATCGAGCACTATAAGTCAATGGCTTATATAAGTCAACTTATTTGTGTTACGCAACATTAGGCCCGTGCGGAATAGGTGTCGGCACATTTCTGGCAAAGAGCCATTTCGGTGTGTCATAGGCACAGGGGGTTCCCTACAGCAGGGTGTTTGTGTGGGCTTCGACCCTCCAGCTCAGTAGGGCCATTATGGACGCAGATCAACGGCCCGAACGCCGACGAATCGAACGCATACCGAGTAGAATCCCCGTCACGCTGGCCCTGCAATTTGTGGGTTGGGAGTTTCAGCAGAATGCGTATACAGTTGACCTTTCAAGATGCGGGCATACTCCCTCCCCGATGTTGCCGTGTGGTTTGAGTTCGCACCGAAAAATGTGATCGGCTGTGTGAAGCCGGGCTTGAACTACTACCGCCCTCGGCCATGAGCGGCCAGAGTCGCAATCCGACTCAACAGAGGGCGTAACGCTTTGCGCGTGATCCGATAGGGCGGCCGGTGTATGCTCGTGCACTAAGGTAGATTTGAAATCGGAAATTGCGGTTCAATGGGGTAGGGTACTACGTGATGTCCCCGCGTAGCCCGGTGAGCCGGAGGGTGGTTCGAACATTGCGGCAGGCTGGTCGGCTGCGAGTTTCCGCGATTCGACCTCTAACTGGGTTGCAACATCGAGCGCGTATTTGATGAAGTGGTGTCCTGAAAGCAGAAGGCCGATTCCCATGCTCAACTTCGGTGGATTCCGGGACCAGCGCGTAAGGATTTGCAGCAGGAACTTCCAGTACTCCCGCCGATAGGACGAGAGGATGCCTTGGCGGAAGATGGAGCGAACTAAAACGCCAAGCACGAGCGACAACGGATATGGCGTCGCTTTCTGCTCCTCCCGTGTTTCCCACTGCAAAAGCGAACGATAAGCCCGATTGTAAAACGCCGAGGGAGAATAAAGGGACACGAGAGTTTGGCGCATACCCTGCAACAGCACAGGGAGCGGGAGAAGGGTGCGAAAATTAGGCGGCTCGAGATTGATACCCGCCGACTTCTCCGCCAGTAATCGTCCCTGTTTCAACATTCGATCGCGTAGCGGAGTCGTGGCCGGCGCTTGCAGGAACCCGATCAGGGCCCAGGGGATGGCAGCGCGCTCAACGAAGTCTCTTTGCCGCTCGAAGATATCCTCCGTGTCCGAGTCGAAACCGATGATGAAGCCTCCACTCACCCAGAGCCCTTGATTCCGGATGAATCGGATCGAATCCATCTGATCCCGCCGCAGATTTTGATATTTCTTGGTTTCCGCCAGGGATTGTTCGGAGGGACTCTCGATCCCGATGAAGACGAAATGAAAATTCGCTTTGACCATGGCTGCGATCAACTCGGGCCTCTGAGCGAGATCGATCGAGGCCTCAGTGTAAAACAAAAACGGGTAGTCATGAGCTTTCTGCCACTCTTCCAGGTTTTGGGCTAATTCGAGAGCGCGCTTATGGTTGCCGATAAAGTTGTCGTCAACGATAAAGACCTGGTTGCGCCAGCCCAACTCGAACAGGGAGTCCAGTTCCGCCAGCAACTGATGCGGAGACTTCGTTCGGGGCTTCCTTCCGTAGAGGGTGATAATGTCGCAGAACTCACACTGGAATGGACAGCCACGTGAGAACTGTACGACCATGGAGATGTACTTTGTGATTTTGAGCAGATCAAAGCGCGGGACCGGCGTCTTGCCGATATCGGGCTTGTCGTTTATCACATAGAGCGGCTTGGCGAGGCCTTGCTCCAGATCCATGGCGATCCTGTCGAAAACCTCATCAGGCTCGCCCACGACCACATGGTCCGCCACTCGAAGCAGGACTTGCGGTTCACTACTCGCATACGGCCCGCCAATCATCGTCCGCTTACCCAGGACCCGGGCCCGGAGGAGCGTCTCGCGAATGTCATCTTTCTGGACGTGCATGCCGCTGACCATAACGAGGTCGGCCCAAAGGATGTCACTGTCCAGCAGCTCCTCGAAGCTTCGATCGACCAGCCTCAACTTCCAGTTCTTCGGACAGAGCGCGGCTATAGTGAGCAGACCTAGAGGGGGCGTCGTGGATTCTTCGGAAGTGAGATCCATGACGGCATCAAAGCCCCAGAAAGAGGGCGGAAAGCGCGGCCACACCATAAGAACCTTGATCGCAGCGCCGAGGGGGGGAAAGCTGTTCGGCTCGCGGCGGTCGCCATTTGGCGCAGGAGTGCGTGGCTTCTGGAAATTAACCATCTGGGACATAGCTCCCCTCCCGCGTTCATCCCGCAGGTTCTGAGCTTATGGGCGTGGGGTCAGTCGAGCCGGGTCGAACGGCATTAATTCTCGCCGAAGTTATAGCACAATTCCTCCACTTTTCACACGGATTGTACTGGTTTGATGCAAGGCCGTTCTATCTGCCCAGAATCGGCCTCGACTGACTATTCCGACCCGAGAGACCGCGCTAGGCTAAAAAGGTGTGGTTTTCGCATCCAGTCTTCGTCCGACTCCGCCAACTTGAATTCATTCACTTTTCTTATCACAGTCGGGCGGTTCTTCGGCACAAGAACCTCAATCTCACCGGGAGGTAAATCCCCATCCCGCCGATCATGATTCAACTAGCTCAGTCCCAATTGATTGCTGCCGGTTTTCAGCATAGCTCCCCATATGTCGGCTAGCGTTTACTAATACCTTCGAAGGCAGAGTCCAAGGTCCCGGGCGGGTGAGCACTCGGAAACAATCCACTTGAATGCGGAACGCCTTACGTATAGGGCTGGCCCTGGCGCACGAGACATGAGCTCAGGTATTCCATTGCGACGGGACGTTGGCCGGACCACTCGGATGTGGGTGCGGAAGAGGAGTCCACTAAAACGGGACGTCCAAATCTATGCCGTCACCTGCTGCATCATTGAAGGGATCATCGCCCTCATCGCTCGGCTCCGCAGCCTTCGAGGGTTCAGTCGCCCTTTCGCCACTTCCGTTCTTGGCCGGCCCAAGCAATCTCAGGGTGTAGACGACCACTTCCGTCACGTTGCGCTTCTGGCCGTTGCGGTCCTCATAAGTACGCAACTGGAGCCTGCCTTCAACATAGAGAAACTTGCCTTTGCTCACAAACTCGCCCGCGATCTCCGCCCAGCGGCGCCAAGCGACGCAGCGAATCCAGAGCGTGTTGGTCTTCTTCTCTCCGTCGCCGTTCTTGTAAACCTCCTTCACGGCCAGAGAGAAGTTTGCCACCGGTATGCCGGCAGCGGTGAACTTCATCTCACTGTCGGCGCCAGCGTACCCAATGAGCATGACTTTATTCAGCATAATTACCTCCTTCTTACGGGTGAGTGGAACGTGATCGGCAACGCCTATGCCTGATCGAAGCGGAACTTTCGGCTGATCCGATCACCGGCCAGCACGTCCATTTGAGCGGCGAGATCCGCCATGCCTTCCCGCACGCGGACGCGAATTACCGGCATGTTCCGCAAGGCATCCGTGCTTACTCCCTCAAGTAGGGCTCTCGCCTTATCGACCTGTTCCTTCAACTCCTGGTCGTCCACCACGTTGCGCAAGTCAAACGTCCGCAGGAAATCACGCAGCCTCTGTAAAGTTGATTCCCGCAGGCGCTGTGGTTTGCCATCCGGCTGGTCCCCCAGCCGATCGCGGAGGTGACTGACCAGTTCGAGCAGTGAGGCCCGCATCACCTGCTGGATCTCCGTACACGCTTCGGACATCGCCACCACGGCCTTTTCCCGTTCTTCTTGGAAGAATTGGGCCGAAATCTCCTGCAGCTGTTCCGGCACACCATAGCTGACGTATTGCCAACTGAAGGTGAAGTGGGAGCGCACCTCGTCTACGGGTGCGTAATCAGCCGGGTTATAGAGCGTGCGCAGTCGCCCCGCGGCTTCTTGATAGAGGCGCGGATAGGCGCTGAGAAACGACTCCACCCACTCGCCTCGTTTATCCTTGAACTCACGCAGCTTTTCATCCACCGTCTCCACCAGGCCCAGCGGCAAGAGGTGAATGCCGACCTCAAAGGGCAGGCACATGTCGTACAGGAAATGACGCATGTCGCCATCCAAGGTGTGGATGGCTTGCAGCTCCGGCGAGTCAAGTAGAGTCTTTGAGACGCGAATCAAGGCCTTGTCGGCGTCCACCGCGACCTGAGAGGAGCTGACCTTTCGACTGTTGCCCAGCAAGCCGAGATGAAGTTTGATGAAGACCGTTTGCTTGGAAAGCTCATTGTCCGAGCTTTGAATGTTCAAGATTGGCGTTGCTGTTGCCATTTCATCCTCCTTCTTGCAGTTGGAACTCTTAACTCAGATTCCCAGTTTAAAGTCCACCAACGAACCCCCGGGTGTCCAGGCCTCCCGCCACAAAAGAAGACTGACCTAACTTCCAGCACATGTCCTATAATCAAGCATTCATTCTTTGATTCAAGCGGGAGAATCACCATGAGTCCTTCGCAGAGCGCGCAAGTTGTGAGACCTGCCGGTTCCCTGGTCGCAGGGGGAAGGATTGCCTTTTGGATGCTGGCTACGTTTTTCCTCTGCGTAGCGGGTGCCCAGTCCCTGGCCGGAAACCCGGCCGACGTGCCAACCATCAGTGGCGGCTTGGGACCGTGTACTGCGGACTTCACCGTAGTCGACACATCCAATAAGCCGGTTTTTGACGCCAAGATCCACGTCAAGGTGAAATACGGTTTCATGAGCAAGAGAGATACTGACCTTGAAGTCGGCACCAACAGTGACGGTAGGGCGCGGATGGAAGGCCTGCCCGAAAAGCTGAAGAAGCCCCCCATGGAGTTCACCATCCGTAGCGGCGATGCGACCAAGTCGGTAACGAACGATCCCGCCGTCGAGTGCCACCCGACTTTCACCGTCTCTCTTGGAAAGTGAGAAGGGCTTCCTCTACTGGCGTTCTCAGTTAGCACAGCACCCTGGCTTGCCGGGAGCCATGTGTCAGTACTCGTTGTGGAAAATCCAATTGCGATCCCGGCATAGTTTGGCAAGGGGTATTTAGGCCTCGGATTTCGAGGGTGGCATAACGGTGAGCGGCCCATCCAGATCTCGCATGACGCGTCGCCGGGATGCGGGGGGGTTCTCCTGGTACTGGTAAACGCCCGGGCGTCGAGGCGCTGATAAACTTCCCCGACGCCATCTGGCGCAACGCCTTGATCTGCTCAGCCGCGAAGCGGGACACCGGCACGATGTAGCGCGCGGCCTGCATGAGAGTTATTCCCAAGCGGTGCGCCTTCCGGCAGCACTCTTTGATCTCCACACCTGTCCAGCCTTCGTCGTTCGGCAGCTGGCCTGACACGTTGTACTTCTTGAGATAGATTCCCCAGATCGTCTCGCGCTCCTCCTCCGAGGGCAGGTCAAAGAAGAACGTCCCCAGCGTGAAACGCCTGCGCAGCTCTGGCGGCAAGCTCGCAATCGAGTTACAGGTTGCAATGAACAGCATCCTCCCTTGCGAGACTGCGTCGATGATCTGGAGCGCCGTACGCAGACGTTCGGTCGAAGCACCCACCAGAGAACTCTCCATCCAGAAGCGGTGAGCGTTCGAGTAGAACAGAAGGCCGTCCTCGCCAAGCTGCTGGGCCAAGAACAGGGCGTCGACCAGCCCAATCGTCGCAGCCTGACGCTCGCCAAGCACGCGCGCTAGTTCGTCGCCACTGTTTCTGCCGATTGCATAGAGGCCGCGGACCACATCCCACCCGAGCAGGGGTGGAAGCTCCCGGCCTTGCTTGAGGGTCTCGATGATGAAATGCGTTGTGCTCGCCGGGTCAGCCGAGCGTACTGCGACAAGTGGAGTTGATACACAGCGCGCGGCATGGAACGCCGACGCAAACTCCTCCATAGATCGAATCATGTGCGTGCTCCTTTCGAGGAAGGACTATTAAGGGGGAAGGTAAAGCGAGATGCGCACCATTGACCAAACAGCTGTTCCGAACGACACAGACAACGCGTCCACTTGACCGTATAAAAGGGGTGGGTCATCACAGGTTAGCTAGCTCGGAATCGGAAAAGGAGATTTCAGATGAAAACAATCATGTGCTGCCTGGCGCTAATCGCTTTGGCAGTGTTCACGTCAGCCGTGTTTGCCCAGGAGCCAACCCTCACTTCCGTGGAAGCGAAGTTTGACACGACCACAGACAGGAAGAAACAGGACACCAAACTGGATGTTTACGTCAAGAACAGAGATGGGCAGGAAGTTGGCAAATCCGAAGGCAATGAAGGCGTTTGGGACAAACATTCTTCCCACCCCGTTACCTTGCAGGTCGAGGGCAATCCCACGAAAGCAGAAGTCGCGGAGGGCAGCATTCTGCTGACTTTCCACCCGCGCGGAGGCGACACTTGGAAGTTCAATTACAAAGTTACTCTTAAGTTCTCTGATGATTCCTCGATCACAAAAGAAGTTTATGGCTGTGTCTTGACTCAATACAACACAGCACGGACGGATCCCCTTTAGTGGTACCAGAGGCATAGCCAAGCCAAGTGGGGTCCTACCAGGGCAAGCCGCGGGTGGGGAATCCGGTGACTTCCACCCGACCGCCTTCCTTGATGCTGATGTCAGTCAGCTCTTCGCTGAAATCGGCAGGAGTGTAGCGGCGGCTGAACAGCCGCAGAACTTGGTTACGAGTTGTGCGCAGCGGCAAGACGCTTGGCTGGGCTTCATTGAAACGCCCCAGGATGGCGAAGTCGAGGCACCCACGGGTTTCTTGCCAGAGACGGCGCCTGTGTTGTTCGGACGAACCATCGCCCCAGATCCAGTGCCGACCCTTGGCGAGTTCGTATTCCGTATAGCCGCTGAACATGCCGAAACTTAGCTCTGGAGCTTGCTGGCGCAGGCTTTGGATCAATGGCAGCAAACTGTCCGCTTGCTGCATGGGCTCGCCACCTGAGAAGGTGACGCCTTCTGTCCCATGTTCCTGGTGTGCTTGAAGCACTCGTTCGGCCACGGCTTGAATCGTGAACTCGGCACCGTTAAAAGCGTGGCTGTCAGGGTTGAAGCAGTTCTGGCAGGCGAGCGTGCATCCCTGGCAGAACACGACGGACCGCAGGCCTGGCCCATTCGCTCGACTGGCAGGAATAAATGCGTGAAGCAACATGGCAGGTCTCCTTCAGCGTTGGGACTTCTCTTGCTGGACTTGTTGACCCGTGTAGTAGGCAGCCTTCTTCCGCTCCAACTTCATCCTGTCTCCGCCGCGGAAGTCCTCAAACACCTTCTCGCAGCTTCTGCCAGCGAAACCTTCCAGGTCCAATGTGGAATGTCCCTGCTCGTCAATGGTGATGGTGATGGTCTGATCCTGCATGGTGGCTCACCTCCGCACGGCAAATTGCAGCCGCACCTGCTGACCTTCCTTGGTCTGGATCACTTCACGCTTCTTCAGGATGTAACCCCTGGCGCGCGCCATGGCCAAGGTTTGCTTCTCTTTGTAGAGCTGCTGAACACGCCCTAGCCACTTCTCGCCGTAGCCGTGGTACGCGTCCAGTTCGTCTGCGATCAAAGTGAGCCGTCCGTCCGGTTGCCTGGCGAATCCAATATCGCCGCAAGCTCCACGCAATTCGTGACGCCGGATAATGATGTTCGCCCGCTTTGCTTCTTGCTCGGAGTAATACGAGTTCATAGGCACAGCTTCAGGGTGAACTTCCGGCCGGTACCCCATCTCGCGCAGTGCGTCGACAAGGTATTTCTCCTCCTTCAGCTCCGTGATGCTGACCCGATATTTCGACATGTCTTGCCTCCTTCTTCGCCAAATGGATTGCCGCCTTCCTCAGCTCGGCCTCTCCAGCTTCCAACAGAACACGACGGCCAGGACGATGGCCACCGCCATGGCAGCATGAAGGAACGCCATGATCGGGTGCTTGCAACCGAACTCATAGGCCAGCCATCCGTTTATAGCGGCGATGGCCAACATCACCCCTGCCAGTCGGTAGTTGTCTTCGTACCATTGTTTGCGCATGAGGGTCCTTTCCGGACACTCCGGCCCAGTGCTGCAGGACATTCGGATGTGATTGGGATAGCTCGGACGATTAGGCGTGCGCGCTCACAGGTGGATACCCGAAGGTGCTTGCGGTAGTGATGATTTCGGCAAAATGAGCCCCATATGCTCGCCGCCCACACACGAAGGTCAAGTTTCAACTCGGCCTAGAGTGGAGTAGAATTTTGCTAGTCGCGACCGAAGGAGGTGATTATGTGCTTTCGCTCTATTCTCGCGTTGGCATTTCTCGCCGCCACCGCTGCTCCAGCGGTGGGTCGAAACCATTCGGGCATGACTGCCATGGCTTCCCCGGCCAGCGCTGGGGCGCAACAGTCGTCGGCCAAGCCCCCCGTAGGGGACACCAATGCGTCGCGGCCCGTGCCAGGCTCCGATGGATCGAATAAACTCACTAACGCCATGGCGGCCCTTGAACAAGGCACGCTCACCGTCTGGGTTCCAAGAACATGGCTACGCAACGAGCACAATGACCAGGATCTCCAGTGGGCCAGCTGGTTTCTCCCAAAGTTCAAACAAGACTTTCCCAATTTCGATTTGCACTTCGAGGTCATGGAGCGTGAGCTGTTTGAAAAGGCAATGCAGTCCACTCCTGATCAACATTTTCCCGATGTGGCGTTCGTTCAGAACCTGCGTGAATATGCACCGCTCCGCGAGAGCGACGCAGTCATATCCATGTGGGGTAGGTCGCGTCTGGAGTGGCATGGCTGGTGGGTGATTTTCCGACAGGCGCACAATATGGCTGCGGCCCGAGCGTTCCTGCTCTGGTTGGTGCACCCACTCCACTACAAGCCCTCTTGGAACGTGAGCACGAAATCGATAAGCGCATCTGCCCAAGCGGCTGTCGAGGCTCTATCGCTAGAGGTCGTGTGCGACTATGTAGAAGAAGATCTCGACGCGCTCTGGCCGAACATGGATCCTCAGGCCGCTCGTTTCTCGGGGCCGGAGCACGACGTCAAAGCTGGAATGTTTAAGGTGTTCAATGACGTGACGGTGGCACCATCCATCGTCGAGCCTGTCTTGACCTTTGGCAATTCGAGGCTGGCGTTCGTGTTGGTAGCGGCAAGCGGGGAAGGTCCGAAGGACTTCGGCATGATTCATTCGGTCGTCATCCTGAGAAACGAAGGAGGGGGCTGGAAGGTGCTATACGTTCTGCCCCACGATCCCCTTCCCTTGCTGGAGGATCTGCTCAGTTCGTTTGACCGCCTTGGCTTTCGAGATGACATCGCTGAAACTACACCCGAAATAACACTACTCGGCCCGCCTGATCATGCTGTGCTCCCCCGCCAACCTGAACCGGAAATGGAGTGGGCGAAGATCGACCCGAAACCGGCAACCTACGTCTTCGAATTTCAACAACGCCTGCCATGGGGCGAAGACCGCTGGGAACCGAGCTACCTTAATCTCGTCTCGCCCGTCTCCGATGGCCCCACATTGCACCAGGAGTATTCCCATGCCGCTGGGCGTTGGAGGGTTTGGGCCATCACCAAAGGCGGGACAGTTAGCATGAGCGAGTGGCGCACGATCAGCCTGACCCCTTGAACACAACGGAAGGCTCAGATTATTTGACTAAGGGCCGAGCGCATCCTCCTGTTATGGGTCTTGTTTACATGCGGGTTGCCGAGCCCCCGGATGTTGCTGACGAAAGATCTGCAAGGACGAACTTACTTCGCACTTGCGAGCGTCGGCGGACCCGTTGGGCCAAGAAAGGGGCACGCGAACCGACCAAAAGCGGGAGTAGCCTTCCATTGTTTCGACTCAGAGTGCGGGAGAAGTCCTTTGTGAACTCAAAGCTGAACGAATCATCTCACTCGTACAACCAGCCCAGCAGATGTATTTGCGAGGGTCTTTGATTGAGATTGAGAGATTATCTCCGCTGCGGTCGTGCCCCTCTTCGGCGCAGGATGGGCACCGGGTCACATTGTTGCGCCCCACTGTGCGGAGCTTCGTGTTGATGTGGTCGAGGATGCGGAATTCTGGCCCACCTGTGTGGCTCCTCATCTCCGGTCCAGCCTTTGGCTCTGGCGGTAGGAGCTGCGGTGTGATAGCTTTCCCGGCAATCAATCGGGCGAGTTGGTCACCGGTCATCCTGGGGAGCGAATTCAGGCAGCACATCTGCTTCTCCAGATCTTCCTCGGCACCGTCAAACCAGAAGCGCTGAGCTGCGCCCCGGTGAATGCCCAGCGGCCCACGGATGGCATTGCCGTACCTGTCAGGTTTCAATGCATCGTGCTTGGGGAAGACCTCGATCCCTTCCCGCTGCCTGTTCCCCTTGACGGGGATGCCCAACCGCAGGGCAAGGCCGCAAATGTAGACCCGGCAATCCCGCGCTGGGAGCGGCTCCGCCAGAAATATCCAGAGATGTCCGCCCCGATGGCTTTTCTCAAGTGCCGACTCCACCCCATCTTGCCTGAGGTAGAAGCTGAGCATGAGGAGGTCCGCCAGCGAATCCTCATAGTCCGCGTCGATAGCCACCCACTTCCAGCATTGGGTGGCAGGGTTGATCGAGTAGAGGCCGATAGTGATTTCGCCCTCGAGGTGGCGGCGAATTGTGTCGGGTGTCAGGCTCAGCCCCTGGCCGGTTTTCTTGTCCTTGGGACGGTAGTAATAATGCCGGGTGCTTTCCGGGTGCGGCCGGTTGGACTGGAGGGTGTAAGCTCGCCGGTTGACGAAGAGGTGGAAGTAGTGCGCCACCACGCTGACGGGCGCTTTGGGACGAAGCTTCCGCATTGTGTCCTCCCCAAGGTCAGGTGGGCGCCATAGGTCCATAGTGATTGGTAATAAAATGAGCAATATTGCCCGTCAAATGGACCGGCTGGCAGTTGGGGCGAGGCTGTATTTTCCGTGACTTCCTACGAAGTGGGATTGGTTCGCTATCTCACCATGTCGTGGAGAATTGTCTTCAGGCCGGAAGCTTACACAAGAGGCAGAGGACGGATCGCCACGGTCAGGAAGGCCCTGACCCCAGCTCGGGATCTTTCTGTCTTACGGCCTCGTCAACGAAAATACTTCACACTTATAATCCGACGCTTCAAGAAGGTCGCGCATAGATCCTCCGCCCCGACGAGCGTGGTCATTGCCCACGATTGCGACTGCCCAGCCGTTGCCGTCTGCTGTCGACTTATCTCTGATCATGGCTGCGAATTTCCCGTCACGTGGGTCGTTGTAGCCGCCCGTATTGGGAGGGCTTCTTCAGGCTGTATTCCGAAGAGCACCCCCAGGGTGTATTGAAGTCATCGAACTTCGGGTTCAAGGAGGAGGTCACTCGCAAGCAGGCTCAGTCACGCCTGCACAAAGTGATCTTGCAGAAGGAGTCTGAGATCGTCAGGCAGCCGCGGTCGGTGATGACAGTGAAAGGTTGCGTGGAAGATCATTACATCCCTGAGTTCGTAACCAAGCGGAAACCCAGCACGCGCCGGGCCTATCTCCAGATCCTTAAAGCCCATATTGTTCCAGTACTCGGCGCAATGGAACTCGATCAGGTCACGAGGCGGGACGTACAACTGCTCATCAACCGCCTGCACGGCCAAAGTAAGTCGAGGCACACCTGCGATAACGTCAGGACGGTTATCCGCTCCCTTTTTCGACAGGCTATTCGGGATGAATACATCACCGCCAACCCCGCGACACTCATCCAGATGCCCCAAGCCGATCCTCGCGTTCCCAGAGCTGTGCCCAGCATAGAGAAGATGCAGGCGGTGCTGGATACACTCGAAGAACCTTACCAGACCCTCGCCTGGTTCGTCCTGGTGACCGGCTGTCGAATCGGAGAGGCCTTGGGGTTGAAGTGGGGAGCCATCAACTTCGACGACAAACTCGTATGGTTTCTCACGGCCAGCTACGCCGGGGAAGAGCACCTGACCAAAGGGCATCGCAGCAACAAACCACTTTACCTCACCGAGGCGGAGATCTCGAGGCTCAAGCAGCTCAAGTCGCTAACTCCCAACGCCACAGAAAGCGACTTGGTGTTCGCGGATCCCAAGCACCCAAACCGGCCGATGACCGAGCAGAACGCCCTTCGCTGCGGGTTGCAGAAAGCCGCGGAGAAGATCGGGATTCATCTTACCTGGCATCAACTGCGTCACTGGTCGGGGACCATGCTCTACCGGGCCGGTGTGCCGATCAAAGTCATCCAGGCCAGACTGGGTCACTCACGCTGGCAAACGACCGCGGATTGGTATATCGAGTCCGACAGGGAAGGAGAACGCGAGGCTGCAAATGTAGCTTCTCGGCTCCTGCAGGTAGGAAGGGAAGGCAGGACGATTCATCCCAAATTGTTAGCGCAACTGTTAGCGTACACTGTTAGCGTAAAGCTCGACAAGCAAGGTGAGTCGTGCTAAAGTATTGAACCAAAAGAGCGGAGAGGTGGCCGAGTGGCTTAAGGCGGCGGTTTGCTAAACCGTTGTACGGTCAAAAGCTGTACCCAGGGTTCAAATCCCTGCCTCTCCGCCAGTCCTCATCATTTCAAGCACCTACTCGCTATTGAATCGTGGTAGGTCCTGCGGACGGATGGTCGTCTGGTGTCCCAACGGTATCCGATTGGATTTGGCCCGACTCCGCGATTCGATTTTCCAGCATCGTCATCGCGTTCCGAACGTCGTCAGCCGCAGTCTTGATGTAATAGTTCGCCGCGGTGCTCACGTTCGCGTGCCGCAGGATTCGCTGAATCACCATATCAGGCACGCCCAACCGGTACAGATTGCTGCCCAGGCCACGCCATCCCATCGCTCGAAACCCTGCAACGCTTTGCTAAGGCGTTGGATGTCCCCTTATGAGTTACGGGTCTAAAAAATCCGTTTTGCGGGCTGGCTGCAGAGTGCGGCCGGAGATCGCACGACTGTCAGGTGACTCTTACAATGACCTCTGTGACATCGTCTTGCTGAGGGTTGTCACCTGCAAAGCTCCGAGCGGCACGGTAGATACCTTCAGCCAGTTCGCGCGCCGAATCTTGCTGATGGGCACGCACATATTCGAGAACTCGGTCGGTTCCGAACTGCACGCCTTCCGAGTCCGTCGTTTCAGTGACGCCGTCCGTCAGCAAAATCACGAGTTGTTGCGGCACCAAGGGGATTGCGGAGGTGACAAAGTGACAATCATCGAGTATTCCTAGCGGCAGGCCCGAGCTTTCGAGCACATGGACGATCTTGCCGGAGCCATTCATCAGAAAACCTGGGACGTGGCCCGCACTGGCATAGGACAAGGAGCCATTCGGTCCATCCAGGCAGACCAGCGACAGGGTAACGAATCGATCTTTCCCCAGGTCTGTAATAAGCATGTGGTTGACGCTGCTCAGGATCTTCGCTAAATCCGCTTCCACCTGAGCGAATGAGCGCACGTAAGCACGGGTCAACGCCATGATGAGCGCAGAATCCAGGCCGTGTCCACTGACATCGCCAATCCCGATGAAAGTACGTCCGTCCGGCATTGAGAAGGAGTCCAGGTAGTCGCCGCCCGTTTCCGCGGCAGGGTAGGCGGCGCTAGCAATATCAAAGCCGGGGACGCACATCACTGCGCCGGTGTAGAACAGCTGCTGTACTTCACGCGCCAGTCGCAACTGGAGTTCCTGCTCCTGCTGTTTGCGGAACTCCGTGATGTCCTTGAGCACGGAAACAAAATGGGTGATGACGCCTGCGCTGTCTTTAATCGGGGTGATTGTTTGCTCCGTCCAGTACAGTTCGCCAGACTTCTTGCGGTTCATAAGCGTTCCGCGGAAAGGCTCGCCTTCCAGAATCTGGTGCCATAGGCGACTGTAGAACCCCTTGTCATGCAGACCGGACTTTAAGATCCTGGGCGTCTTACCAAGGGCTTCTGCACGACCGTAACCCGTAGTGGCCTCAAACGCTGGATTCACATACTCAATCGTGCCCCGGCGGTCGGTGATCACGACACTATCGGCCGTCTGTTCCACTGCCCTGGAAAGCAAGCTAATCGTTTCCCGGGAGCGGGACGCTTCCGCTTCAGTGCGCTTCTGCTCCGTTATATCGCTGATCATTGCAAGCGCCCCTTCGAAGCGCCCATCCTCACCGATAATCGGCGATGTCGCGACGTGCGCCCATAACACTGACCCGTCCTTCTTGCGATATCGGGTTTCTAGCTGTTCACTGACACCCCGCTGGCGGCGCTGCAGCTCGGACCGTTTCTGCTCGATGTCACTCTCGAACAAGAAATCAAAGAGCGGCCTGCCAAGCATTTCCTCGACGGTATGTCCGAGCAGTTCAGCCATGCGGCCGTTGACGAAGGTTGTGATGAAGTTGGTATCCACTTTCCAGATCCCCTCGTAAGCGGTCTCCACGATGCCGCGATAACTCTTCTGGCTTCGCTCGAGTGCTTCGTGTGCACTCTGCTCACGTATTAGTTGCGCTCTCTCCGCGATCACGGCCGCCAAGATGATGCCCGAGACCGAAGTGACGCCAAGAAATGACTGCAGAAGAGTTGCGTTCTGCAGGGCGTTGCCTTTTATGAACGGGCCGAAGCCACGTGCTGTTCCCCACACGGCGATGGCAGAAATCAAGAAGCTCACGACTGCTGCCCCCGCCGTTTCGAACCGTATAGCCCCCCAGATCACGAAAGGAAAAACGCCGAACGCGAACATGTCGGCACGCATTAACCCAAGCCGCGGATCAAAGATCACCAACGCGCTGCCGGCAGCTCCGAGTAACAGGCACGCGAATTCGACCAATCGGCGGTCTTCCCGGATTGACATCAGCCCAGTGAAGGTCAGCACGAGCGGGGTAACGATCAACACCCCCATGGCGTCACCCAACCACCACATCAGCCACGCAGACGCGAAACCAGACCAGGCATTTACGCCGGTGAGGAACAAAACGCCAGCGCCGACGGTCGCACTTACCGCAGTGCCGCAGAACGCGCCACAAATGCTCATTCCGAGTACATCTCGAAGCCGAGTGAGGGAAGGCTGAAATCTCGGGATCTGCCGCAGGAACCAAGCGCCGCATAGCGGCCCAACGGTGTTACCCAAAGCGATTCCGGCCGCGGCGACATGTGGGATCTGGGTAAAGAAATTTACAATGAATGCGCCCAAGGCGACTGCCGGCCAGATGCGATAGCCAAAGATCAGCATGGCGGCCAACGCCACTCCTGCCGGCGGCCACAGGGGGGAAACGTTTCCGCTTGTAAAAGGGACAGCCAGCCCGATTTCGCCAGCCAGTAAGTAAGCGGCAAGAACGCCGACCAATTCCCAGGTCCGACGGCGCTTACCATGACTCTGAGGGAGGTTCAGGAGCGTTTCGGAAGTCGAATAGGCAGTGCGTGCCGCCGTATTCATAGCCATTTCACTCCCACGAGCAGTTCCTGGCTCCATCAAGTGGAACGCTGGTTCGCCGAGATCACCCGCAAACGGATTCGACGGCGTAGTTTCAACAGCGTCCAAGAACTGGAAAAAGCTATCTACGTGTACCTGGCGGCCTGGAATGAGGCGCCCAAACCCTTCGTATGAAAACCCACGGCCCACAGCATACTGGAAAAGGTTAAACGTTGTAAAGAATTAGATGTTGCGGGGCGCTAGAAGCATTGAGGTCTAAGACTTCAAGGGCGTGCGACAAATTTGTGGGTGCAGAAATGGACTTGTTGCACTCGCCGCCATCTTCTTTTCCCGCAGCCAAGATTTCTCCACGCGTCAGTGGCGCCTCCGTGTCCTCTGTGTGGACAAAAGACTGAACACAGAGGGCACTGAGACCCTCCGTGTGCTCCGTGTTGAAGCCTTGGAAGCATAGAGAACACGGAGAATCCTGCTCTGCTTGCGGCGGGAGGCCGTCGGTTTGGGGAGGTTGAACATGAGACCCCGCGGTATCTGAATGCTATTTACACATTCCGATTATGGGGCCACAGCAACGCAGCATGAATTCCAACCCACTTTGTTGCGCCCCGCCGCGTGAACGCCGCGTTGACTTGGTTGCAAGTTCTGGCGTAGGATGCCGCTGCTACGGCGTTCACGGAGGTTACATGGAGATGATGAAAATGCGCAGGCTGCTTGTTGTTGCTGCACTACTTGCTATCACCTTGTCAGTTCTTCCACTCGCTGCCCAAAAGTGCCAGCCGAATGACGAGCCGTGCCGGAAGGCTGAGGAACTCCGGGATTACATTAAGGCGAATTATACCAAGTACGAATACATGGCGGCGATGCGCGATGGCGTGCGTCTCTTTGTCTCCGTCTATGCGCCGAAAGACAGCTCGAAGACATACCCCATCTGGATGCTTCGCACCCCCTATTCAGTGGCGCCTTACGGCGTGGACAACTATCGAGGCTCTCTCGGTCCCTCGGAGTTTTTCGTGCGCGACGGTTACATCTTCGCCTACTGCGATGTGCGCGGGCGCGGCAAATCCGAAGGCACATTCGAGCACGTCCGGCCCTACATTCCTGACAAGACTGCAAAGAACCAGGTTGACGAAGCCAGCGACACCTACGATACGATTGAGTTCCTGTTGAAAACGATCCCGAACCACAACGGCCGGGTGGGCATCTCCGGCACATCCTATCCCGGCTTCTATGCCACCATGGCGGCGCTGAGCGGGCATCCGGCGCTGAAGGCAGTTTCGCCGCAGGCCCCGGTTACCGAATGGTTTATCGGTGACGATTTTCGGCATAATGGCACGCTCTTTCTGGCACACGCCTTTGGTTTCTTTTCTGGCTTTGGGCGCCCGCAACCGGGAGAAAACGAAGTCCCCGGCCCCCGTTTCGATTACGCCACCCCGGACGGCTACGATTTCTTCTTGCGCATGGGGCCGCTGGGCAATGCTGACCAGAAGTTCTTTAAGGGCAAGATCGAATGGTGGCGAGACCTTGTTTCGCACGACACCTACACGGACTTTTGGAAGGCCCGCGACCCGCTGCCATACTTGAAGAACGTTAAGGCCGCCGTTATGACAGTGGGTGGCTGGTTCGACGCCGAAGACGTCTACGGGCCGCCCCACACCTATGAAGCCATCCGGAACCAGAGTCCCGACACGGTAAACATTCTCGTCGAAGGTCCCTGGTCGCACGGACAGTGGAACCGGGATTCCGGCGAGTATCTCGGCGATGTGCGCTTCGGTCAGAAGACGGGCGACTTTTTCCGCGAGCACATCGAGTTTCCGTTTTTCCAGCACTTTCTGAAAGACAAAGGGGAGGAGAAGCTTGCGGGCGCCTACGTTTTTGAAACCGGGTGCAACGCGTGGCACAAGCTCGATGCTTGGCCGCCCAAGAATGTTGTGAAGAGGACGTTCTATTTCCAGAGCGCAGGCAAGCTTTCATTCGAGCGCCCCTCGGCTTCCGGCGAAGAATTCGACGAGTACGTCAGCGATCCGGCCAAGCCGGTTCCGCACATCTCCTGGACCAGCACAGCGATGACCTACGAGTACATGACGGGCGACCAGCGCTTTGCCTCATCCCGTACCGATGTGCTGGTCTACCAGACTGAGCCTCTGGAAGAAGAGGTGACGGTTGCCGGGCCGCTGACCGCCGCGCTGTACGTCTCCACCACAGGCACGGACTCCGACTGGGTCGTCAAGCTGATCGATGTTTATCCCGGGAACTACCCGGACCCTGACCCGAACCCCAAAGGCGTGCGCATGGGCGGCTACCAGCAGCTTGTGCGCGGAGAGCCCTTTCGCGGGAAATTCCGAAAGAGTTTTGAGAAGCCCGTGCCTTTCGAGCCCGGCAAGCCGGACAAAGTCGAGTTCCAGCTTCCGGGCGTTTTTCACACCTTCCGCCGTGGCCACCGCATCATGGTGCAAGTGCAAAGCTCGTGGTTCCCGCTGGTGGACCGCAACCCCCAGAAATTCATGAAAATCGATGAGGCGCGGGCCTCCGACTTTCAGAAAGCTACCCAAAGGGTGTACCGGTCGGCGAAGTTGGCATCGGGCATCACGGTGGATGTGGTGCCATCCGCATCGGGTTCTTCGCCGGAGTAAGGAGGACTCACTCTTATGTTTGGCTCACGCAGACATTTTCTCGGCACGGTGGGGACAGGATTGTTACTCAGCCACTCTCGGCTTTTGAAGGCACAACAGGCGCCTGCCATGGCGCCCCTCGAGCCCGTCGCGCCCTTTCCGAGTCGCTCGAAAGTCGCGCTCGTTCAGGGGCAGGAGCGCCGCAAGAATGTGCACGAGGCCTTGGTGGCGATTGATGACCAAGTGAGGCCAAGGTTGCAGCGTAAGAAGTACGTAGTAATCAAGCCCAATGGTCTCACTTCACGGAACCCGCTCGCTGCCACCAGTGCAGACGCCTTACGCGGCATCCTTGACTATCTGGCGCCGCGATTCAAAGGGCCCGTGGTCATCGCCGAATCCTCCGCGGGGGATACCCTGGAAGTCTATGAGAGCTACGGATACAACCGCCTGCTGTCGGAGTATGGCGAGGCGAAATTGAGCCTGGTGGATCTGAACCGTGAAGCGAAGTACGAGACCATCCCCCTCATCGACTTTGATCTGCATGTAAGGCCCGTACGCCTGGCGGCGCGGCTTTTCGATCCCGATGCCTTCGTAATTTGCGCGGCGGTAACGAAGACGCACAACACTGTGATCGCAACGCTGTCCGTGAAAAACATGGTGCTCGGCTCGCCCTTGCACAGTATTCCGGGTGAAACTCCCCCCTGGAGCGACAAGCGCAAATTCCATGTCGGCATCCGCCAGACTCACTACAATATGCTGCTGGCGGCACAGAAGCTGCAACCCAACTGGGGCGCAACCGTCATCGACGGCTTTGAAGGTATGGAAGGGAATGGGCCGGGCTCCGGCACCCCGGTCCCCTCGCGCATCGCCATTGCCTCGACTGATTACATCGCCGCTGACCGTGTTGCTCTGGAGACTATGGGAATAAACCCGACGTGGATCGGATACCTTGTCTACTGCGGGCAGGTGGGGTTGGGGCAGTACGACCTCGCCAAGATCGACGTCCTCGGTGCGCCCATAGCGTCCGTCAAGCGGAACTACCGTCTGCACTCGGACATCCAGCGCGAGCTGCAATGGATGGGGCCCATGGAGGACCTCCCGCCCAAACTTGGCGATTTGCGGCAAGAATCCAACAAGGTCCTAGCGTAAGGTGGGAACGCATGTCGCGCCGGTCTCCCGTCTGAGGGACCCGCACATGCCGGCCTAACGCGGGTAGCACGGGCCCCGCCTTTCACGTGTTCCGGCCCTTACATCAACGAAGCGCGCATCCCGCCCCTGCGGGATGCGCGCTACCGGACTTATCGGCTGTGGGCGCACGCACCCCCGCGGGCGGACCGAAACCGACTCCTTGTCTCTTGACAAACGGAACAGCATAGGCTAGAATTCTACGTCGAAGCTGTGCAGGAGGTCACGGCCTGCTGGGAAGACGATGCTGCAATGCTATGGCCCGCACCAACCCACTTCCGGATATGTCCCAAGCGGGACAAGAAGCCCGCAGATGGGACTGCCGTGCCACAGACACAAAGTCTGTCGTTGCAGGGCAAGCAAGAAAGAATTCTTCAAAATTGACGGAACGATGCGGGAATGTCTATGAAAACAAAGGACCGTTGTGGAAAACTCCGGAAGGAAGCTTGGATGTGTATGAAAACACATGTACTTAGCCTCTTATAGCTGGAATGTCGTTGAAAAGAAAGGTGGTTAATAGGTTGTTGGCAGTAAGCGAAAAGGGGCAGGTGGGGAAGACCCGCGGCAAGTTCCGAGTGTTAGCTATCGGTTAATCCCGAACCCAAGGGGGCGAGTGGTCTAAGCTCGTCAAATTACTTTCCCCTCTCCCCCTTGGCGGAGAGGGGCCAGGGGTGGGGTTGGCACGACTCTAATTCGAAAACGTCACCGTGATTACGAAAGGCTGCCGCTAGCGCCGTGCCCGAAGCTAAGGGATCACCGTTTCTCACCATCTCGCGGCGGTTGACATGCTTATCGGCCATGTGCAAAAATTCATGCTTTCGCCCGTTGGAGAAAGGGGCTTTCCCGTAAGCATCAACGGAAATGGCTGACGAACCAAAGTCGCCGCCCAAGGCGGCTAATGGAGGCGAGGTACAAAAGCCCGCACCGGGAGCGAGTGGGGCGCCCCCCCCGGCCCAGGCCGAGGCCGCTCCTCCCAAATCACCTCCGTCTTTGGCGGGCAGTCCCCCATCGGGAACCCCAGGCGCTCCCACCCCGCCGAAACCTGCCGGGGCTACGCCAGCGAAGGCTCCAGCAGCAGCCAAAGCCCCGGCAAAGCCTGAGCCTTGGTCAAGCGCACTTTTGGACGAGCTTCAGAAGAGGTTTCCAGGCGCCATCAGCGAGGCGGTCACTTTCCGAAAGATGCCATCCATTACCGTGGCCAAGGAATTCTTGCTGTCTATGTGTCATTTTCTCAAAGGCGAAGAAGGCGGCGCCTACACCCTACTCACAGACCAGACGGCGGTGGATTATCCCAAACGGGAGAAGCGGTTCGACATCATCTACCACCTCTACTCCTTCAAGCGTAATGACCGATTGCGCCTGAAGGTTATTATCGGTGAGAGCGAAACGGTTCCCTCAGTGGTAAGCATTTGGCCCACGGCGAACTGGCTGGAGCGCGAAGTCTACGACATGTTCGGAGTGGTTTACGATGGCCATCCGGATTTGAAGCGCATCCTTCTTCCTGATGGGTGGACTGGCCATCCTCTTCGCAAAGACTACGACATCCTGCGCCAGGATGATGCCTGGGTGAAATCAAACCTGGGAATCGAGAGCGGACAGTAATCGATGCCCGAAACCACTTATCTCGACGCGAACGAACTGCTCATCAACATGGGGCCGCAGCACCCGGCCACGCATGGGGTTTTGCGCGTCAAACTGAAGCTGGATGGTGAAAGGGTGATGGGATCGGAATGCGTCATCGGTTACCTTCACCGGGGCGTGGAGAAAATTGGCGAGAACAGGACCTACGCGCAGTTCGCACCCTACACGGACCGCATGGATTACGTCGCTGCGGTCACCAATGGCATGGGCTATGTCGAAGCAGTCGAGAAGCTGCTGGGAGTGGAGATTCCTCCCCGCGCCCAGTACACGCGGATGATCCTGGCTGAACTGCAACGCATTGCCAGCCACTTGCTGTGGCTGGGGACGCACGCGCTCGACCTGGGCGCCATGACGCCCGTCTTCTATACGTTCCGCGAGCGGGAAGAAATCCTGAAGATCTTTGAGAAATACTGTGGCGCCCGGCTGACCACGCACGCCTTCCGCATAGGCGGATTGCAGTACGATCTTTACGATGTATTCGAACAGGAATGCCGGAATTTCTGCGACTACTTCCTGCCCAAAATCGACGAATACGAGCAGTTGCTTACCAAGAACCGCATCTGGATAAACAGAACAAGGGGTGTTGGTGTCCTGAGCGCAGAGGATGCCGTTGCCTATGGAGTGACCGGGCCTGTACTCCGGGGCTCGGGCGTGAAGTGGGACATTCGCAAGGTGCAGCCTTATGAGGCCTATGACAAAGTGGAATTCGAGGTGCCCATAGGCCAGCATGGTGACACCTACGATCGGTACATCGTTCGAATGCAGGAAATGCGCCAGTCCGTGCGCATTATCCGGCAGTGCGTGGAACGTCTTGCTCCCGGACCCATATTCGGGAAAGTCGGCAAGGTGATTAAGCCGCCGGTCGGCGAGGTGTATCATTCCATCGAAGCGCCGAAGGGCGAACTCGGATATTTCGTAGTGAGCGACGGAAGTACGAACCCCTACCGTGTGCGGGTTCGGCCGCCCTCCTTTGTAAACTTACAGGCTCTGGACATCATGGTTCGCGGCCACCTCGTCGCCGACGTCGTGGCGGTGATTGGAACGCTGGATATCGTGCTCGGCGAAGTAGATCGGTAATGGGAAATCCGAGACTCGAAATCCGAAATTCGAAACTCGATGCGGGGTTGGCGGTTTTCGATTTTCGAATTTCGATTTTCGAGTCTCGGTAAAGGCTATGGTGCAAAACTCCATGGGGTTTCTCCAGGTCCATCCGCTCATCCTGGCGATGATCAAGATCCTGATTGTGCTCCTTGTGCTTTCGGGGATCGTGGCTTACCTCGTCTACATGGAGCGTAAGGTCTTGTCTTTTATGCAGGCAAGGTTGGGCCCCATGCGGGTCGGCCCCTGGGGCCTGCTCCAGCCTGTTGCCGATGGCATCAAACTCCTCCTCAAGGAGGATATTATTCCGGTAGGAGCGGACAAGTTCGTGTTTTTGATGGCGCCCACGATAAGCGTGGCGGCTGCCTTTACAGTCTTTTCCGTCATCCCATTTGCCGGAAACTTCTACATCAGCGACATCAATATTGGCCTCCTGTTCATCCTGGGTGTGTCCTCCTTGGGGATTTATGGCATCATCCTGGGTGGTTGGTCATCGAACAGCCATTACCCCCTGCTCGGGGCCATGCGCTCGGCAGCGCAATTGGTGAGTTACGAAGTGGCTGCGGGCATGGCGCTGGTGGGCGTGCTGCTGATTTCGAATTCTCTCAGCATGGTCGAGATCGTGAATCGCCAGCAGCAAATGGGCGTGTGGAACGTCTTCCTCCAGCCGGTGGCCTTTGTCATTTACTTGATTGCTGCGGTGGCTGAAACGAATCGCAACCCATTTGATTTACCGGAGGCGGAGTCGGAACTCACCGCAGGCTTCCACACCGAGTATAGTGGTTTCCGCTTTACCCTTTATTTCCTCGCCGAATACACCAATATGGTTGTGGTCTCCTGCATCGCTGTTACTATGTTTCTGGGGGGATGGCTGAGACCGTTTACGAACATTCGAGCGCTGGATTTCTTGAGGTTTGCGCCGGTCGTGGCATTTCTCGGTGCGGCGGCGTTTATCCTTTGGCTGGGCCTGAAGAGTCTGCTTCCGTTGGAGCGATATTTCTTCATCGCTCTGGCGCTTACCTGCGTTGTGCTGGCTGGCATTGTGGCTATCCCCGCGGTGTTGAATGCCATCCAGGGGATTTTTTGGTTTGGGACAAAAGTGCTGGCCTTTCTTTATGCCTTCATCTGGTATCGCGGCACATTCCCGCGATACCGATATGACCAACTCATGAACCTTGGCTGGCACTGGATGATTCCGATAGGTTTGGGGAACGTCATCGTGACTGCGCTTGTCCGATACTTTGTTGGTTCACACATGCCGAGCGCGCCGGCCGCGGGAGTGGGTGGTGCTCCACTTTGAGCGTAGCGCCGACCTTTAGGTCGGCAAGTGCTGGCCTGAAGGCCAGCGCTACAAGGCAAGTCGGCACGGCACTAAGGGTTGGGCAGATAAAACCGATGGGATTGACTGATCTTCTTCGTCGCGTATTCCTGGTTGACCTCATTAAGGGCTTGAGGCTGACGTTTTCCTACCAGCGCCCCAGCGCCACCTACACCGAACAGTATCCGCTGGAGCGGGCCGTGGTCGCGGAACGCTATCGGGGCGCGCCTCGCCTGAACAACCACCCGGAAACCGGCGAGACACTCTGCATCGCCTGCAACCTCTGCTCGCTGGCTTGCCCGGAGAACCTGATTGTGGTGGGATGGGCGCGGACCGAGGATCGCAAGAAGCGATTGACGACCTTCACCTACGACCTTTCGCGCTGCATGTTCTGTGGCTTGTGCGAGGACGCTTGCCCCGTGGATGCGCTGGAACTGACCCAGGACTTTGAGATCGCCCACTATTCGCGGGAAGGAATGATCTGGGACCGGCAGGCGCTGGAAGAGGGGCCGCGGCCCACGAGGTACACACGGTAAGAAAGGCAGAAAGCAGAGAGCAGAAACTAGAAATTGGAAACTGGAAACTGGAAACTAGAAGACAGGAGTCAGAAGCCAGGAGTCAGAAGCTAGAATGGAGACTCGAAGCTCGAAGCTCGAAATTCGAAAAACGAAACTCGAAATCCGATGTGTGGCTGGCGATTTTCGATTTTCGAATTTCGATTATCGAGTTTCGCCATTCCGCAGGATTGTGACTCCTGACTTCTGACTCCTGACTCCTTCAAGCGTATGCTCCTATTGATTGCATTTGGAATCCTAGCGGTGGTTGCTCTGGTCGCCGGCATAATGGTGATTACCCGCCGGAATGCTGTCCATAGCATTATCTGGCTGATCGTGACGCTTTTTGCGGTGGGGGGGATCTTCCTGCTGCAACACGCAGAGTTTCTCTTCGCGGTGCAGATCATTCTTTATGTGGGCGGCATCATGGTGCTGTTCCTGTTTGTCGTCATGCTGGTCAACATTGACGTAGCTTTGAAGCAGGCGCAGTTCAGTCGTCAGTGGCAGCTTGGATTATTCACCGCCCTCCTGGTGTTCGCACAGGTTGCTTACTTGATCTACAAGATCGGGGCTGGTTTAAGCCTGCCGGCCCAGCCTGCGGGTCCTGAGCCGGCGCACAATACCCAGGCGATAGGCCAAGCCCTTTACCAAACCTACATGCTGCCAGTCGAGATCGCCTCGCTCCTGCTCCTTGTGGCGATGGTAGGCGCGGTGATCATGGCCAAGAGGAAGTTCGAATGATCCCAACTGCATATTACATCTTGCTGGGCAGCGGCCTTTTCACCATTGGTGTGATTGGCGTGTTGACGCGGCGCAACGTGCTCATCATCCTCATGTCCATCGAGCTGATCTTGAACGCCGTTAACATCAACCTGGTGGCACTCTCGCAATATTTCCGCTCCGTGGACGGGCAAGTGTTCGCAATTTTCGTGATCACGGACGCGGCTGCGGAAGCGGCGGTTGGCTTGGGTTTGATTATCGCCCTCTTCCGCAATAAGGAAACAGTGAACGCGGACGAGATCGACCTGCTGAAGTGGTGAATGTCCAAAGCGTCAGTAGTCCGTTGTCGTCGTCAGTTGCAGCCGCTCACTGAAAACTGACCCGCCGTGGCGGGACTACTGAGAACTGACTTAAGCAAGTGCGGTTTCGAAATGCATTTCTTAGACACCATTTGGCTGATTCCGGTCCTTCCTATATTGGGAGCGCTGATTCAGCTCCTCGTAGGGCGCAAACTGTCGAACAAAGGCGTCTCCGCGGTATCCGTGGGGCTCCCGGGTGTTTCGTTTCTCTGGGCGCTGGGATGTTTCCTGGAGTTTCTTAAACTGCCGGGAGATGTCCATGTCTTCAGCAAAGTTATCTATTCATGGCTGCCGGCTGGAGCTTACCGGCTAGCCGACGGCTCGCTGGGCAATTTGAGCGTTCATGTGGGATTCCAGCTTGACCCGCTTTCCACCGTCATGATGCTGGTGGTGACGGGTGTCGGCTTTCTTATCCATGTTTATTCCATCGGCTATATGGGGCATGAAGGGGGCTATTACCGGTTCTTTGGATATATGAACCTCTTCATGTTCTCGATGCTTGTCCTGGTGCTGGCGGACAACTACCTGATGATGTTCGTCGGCTGGGAGGGTGTGGGCCTCTGTTCTTACCTTCTGATCGGCTTTTACTTCCAGCGCAGATCGGCTTCGGACGCCGGCAAGAAAGCTTTTGTTGTCAATCGCATCGGAGACGCGGGATTTCTGTTGGGAGTGATGCTGATGGCGGTTACCTTTGGCAGCCTGGATTTCCAACAGGTCACTGCACTGGCACGCAGCGGGCGCTTTCCAGTCGGAAGCACAGTGATCGTCGCAATCTGCGTCCTGCTTTTTATCGGCGCAACAGGGAAGTCCGCGCAGATTCCTCTCTATACCTGGCTGCCGGATGCTATGGAAGGCCCCACGCCGGTGAGCGCTCTGATTCATGCGGCCACCATGGTGACGGCGGGCGTTTATATGGTGGCACGCTCGAACGCGCTTTTCATCCTGGCGCCCACGGCGATGGCGCTGGTGGCTGGGATTGGCGCCGCGACCGCCATCTGGGCGGCGAGCATCGGACTGGTCCAAAACGACATCAAGCGCGCGCTGGCCTACTCGACGATCAGCCAGCTCGGGTATATGTTTCTGGCTTGTGGTGTTGGGGCGTTCGGCGCAGGAATCTTCCATCTGATGACGCACGCCTTCTTCAAGGCATTGCTCTTCCTTGGAGCGGGGAGCGTGATCCACGCTTTGAGCGGCGAGCAGGACATGCGCAAGATGGGAGGACTTTGGAACCGAGTCCCCACCACTGCGAAAACCATGCTAGTCGCTACCCTGGCCATCAGTGGAGCGCCTCTTTTTTCGGGATTTTTCAGCAAGGATGAAATCCTGTGGAAAGCCTTCTCGAGCCCGTACGGCGGCAAGTTGCTTTGGTTCATCGGCTTCGCCACCGCAGGCCTCACCGCCTTTTACATGTTCCGGCTTTTCTTCCTCACCTTCGCGGGAAAATCCCGCGTGCCGCACGAGGTCGAACACCGTATCCACGAATCGCCAAAGGTCATGACGATTCCCCTCATTTGCCTCGCGGTTGGGGCGTTGGCCGCCGGATACATCGGCTGGCCAAAGATGCTTGGCGGCTCGAATCGCTTCGAGCGTTTCCTGGAGCCGGTTTTTGAGAATCCCAGGGCGATGCCGGGCTTCGAATACGCCTGGAAGAGCGAATTCGGCCTCATGCTGCTTTCCGTGGCCGTGGCCGTGGTGGGTTTACTGGTGGCTTATTTCTGGTACGTCAAACATCCGGAAGTCCCCGACCGAGCGGCGGCCAAGGCTGGTCCCCTTTACCAGGTAGTGCTCAACAAGTATTACATCGACGAACTCTACGACGCGCTTTTTGTGAACCGGACGAAGAATCTCGGCAACGCCCTTGCCGCCTTCGACATGGGAGTGGTGGATGGAGGAGTGAACGGTGTAGGTTGGTTTACGCGCATGTCCGGGGAACTCTCGCGTTTTTGGGACACCTGGGTAATTGATGGTCTTGTAAATGTGGGGGCGTTTCTGGTCAAGGTAATGAGTTACCCGGCGCGGGTCATTCAGACCGGTCTCGTGCAGAATTACGCCTGGATGATTACTCTGGGCGTGCTGATTTTTATGGTGTATTACCTGGTGCATTTTTAAGGACGTAGGGGCGCCCCTTGTGGGCGCCCATTGTCTGAGGGCGGGCACAAGGCCCGCCCCTACGACTCTCGATTTTGAGCTGCTTTTCCGAGGTCAACGATGGCCTTCTTTCATGACCACATTCTGAGCTTCATCCTGTTTACGCCGGCGGTGGGGTTGATTGCGCTCATGTTTGTACCCGGCGAGAACAAGCAAGCCGTCCGGTGGTGGGGCAACATCGCCATGTTCGTCAGCTTCCTGGTGTCGCTCCGGCTGGTATTCTGGTTTGCGCAGGAGGCGCCGGATCAGCAGTTCAAATTCCTCGAAATTCATGACTGGATCCCCAGCATCGGCGCGCAGTACCACCTCGGGATTGATGGCATCAGCTTCCTGCTCATCATGTTGACCACCGTCCTCGGCTTCCTCTCGGTCCTTTCCTCATGGACGGCGATTCAAGAGCGGGCCAAGGAATATTACGCCATGTTCCTGCTTTTGCAGGTGGGTATGCTGGGCGTTTTCATGTCGCTGGACTTTTTTCTCTTTTACGTTTTCTGGGAAGTCATGCTCGTGCCGATGTATTTCATCATCGGCGTGTGGGGCGGGCCGCGGAAGCTCTACGCCGCCATCAAGTTCTTCCTTTATACCCTAACCGGTTCCGTCTTGATGCTGCTCGGGATTTTGACCCTCTACTTCCGTTATCACACCGATACTGGCGTCTATACATTCGACCTCATGCAACTGATGCAGCATACATGGCCCTTGAACCTTCAATATTGGGTCTTCTGGGCATTCATGATCGGGTTTGCCATCAAGGTTCCGATGTTTCCCTTTCACACCTGGCTTCCTGACGCCCATGTGGAAGCTCCAACGGCGGGCTCGGTCATCCTGGCTGCCGTCCTGCTGAAGATGGGCACCTACGGCTTCATTCGTTTTTCGCTGCCCCTTCTGCCGGAAGCCAGCCACAATCCCACGATCGTCAAAGTCATGGTCGTACTTTCCATCATTGCGATCGTTTACGGTGCGTTGGTTTCAATGATGCAGCGCGACATGAAGAAGCTGATCGCTTATTCTTCTGTCAGTCACCTGGGCTTTTGCACGTTGGGGATTTTCGCGTTGAACCCCCACGGCCTGCAGGGTAGCGTCATCCAGCAAATCAATCACGGGATATCAACGGGCGCGCTCTTCTTGATTGTGGGACTGATCTATGAGCGCCGGCATACGCGCGAGATCAAGGAATTGAGCGGCCTCTCGAATGTCATGCCGGTATATGCCACCCTGTTCATGATTGTGATGCTCTCCTCGATCGGCCTGCCTTTGCTGAATGGTTTTATCGGAGAGTTTACCATCCTCCAGGGTGCCTTCGAAGCGAACTGGCATTGGGCGGCGTGGGCCGTGGTGGGAATCGTGCTGGGCGCGGCTTACATGCTCTGGCTCTATCAGCGGACCATGTTCGGCCCCTGCGACAATCCCAAGAACCAGGCGCTCAAGGACTTGAACTTCCGGGAGATTATGACGCTGGTGCCATTGATTATCTGGGCTTTTTGGATCGGCCTTTACCCCAAGCCGTTTTTCAAAGTGCTCGATAAACCCGTGGCGGCAATCGTCGAGCGGGTTAATCCGGACTTTTATCGGCCTGCGGCAGCCAGTATCACCATTACGCTTCCCATGCAGGCTTCTCCGGCGACGTTGGCGGAGCCGGGGGCGCCAACGAAGCCTGCTTCGTCTGCAGCGCCCCAACCTGGAGGAGTCGCGCACTGATGGTCATGCCCTTCTTCCACAGTTCGGACTACCAAGCGATTAAGCCGGAAATCCTCCTGGCTATGTTTGGGCTGGCGATCCTGCTGTTCGATTTCCTCCTCGAGAAGCGGGACAAGTACATGAACGCGCTGACGGCCTTGGCGGGCTTGGGGCTCGCCGGCCTTAAGCTGTGGATGTATTGGGTCGCTCTGGAGGGGCGGGCGTACCACGGCTTCGGCGGCGCGTTCATGCTCGATTCGTTCGCGATTTTTGCCAAGCTCATCATCGTTGTGGCCACGGCGGTCGTGGTGTTGCTTTCCGTGAAGTATCTCGAGATTGAGAATGCGAACCTTGGCGAGTACTACGCCCTGCTCCTCTTCTCGGCCGTGGGGATGATGTTCCTGGCTTCGGGGACTGATCTCATCGTGCTGTTTATCGCCCTCGAGCTCATGGCGCTCTGCGAATACGTCCTGACAGGCTTTCTGCGTGGCAACCGGCGGTCCAATGAAGCGGCGGCAAAGTTCTTCCTGCTGGGAGCTTTTTCCTCGGGCTTGCTCCTTTACGGAATGTCTCTGCTCTACGGCATCGGGGGTTCGACCAACTTAATGGTGATTGCACAGCGGCTCTCGGATCGCCCTGTGCACGACCCTCTGGCTTGGATCGCGATGATCACGCTTCTGGCAGGAATCTACTTTAAAGTGGCTGCGGTGCCTTTCCACCAGTGGACGCCGGACGCCTATGAAGGCGCCCCAACTTCCATCACGGCCTTTATTTCGGTGGCGCCGAAAGTGGCTTCCTTCGCATTCTTCATTCGTATTTTGATCTCCGGGTTGTGGCCACTGCGAAGCGAGTGGCAGGTGTTGACGATCGGGGTTTCCATCGCCACCATGACCCTTGGGAACCTGGCGGCTATAACCCAAACCAACATCAAACGGTTCTTTGCCTACTCCACCATCGCTCACGTGGGCTACCTGCTGCTCGGTCTTGTCACCGCGGCCGACGGAAACCGGGAAGGCTTGACGGCCATTGCCATCTATCTCCTGGTCTATGCATTCATGAACCTCGGGGCTTTCGCGGTGATCATTGTGATGCGGCGGAAGGACCTGGTCGGCGATGAGATTGACGACCTGTCCGGACTGATGGCACGCGCGCCAGGGATGGCTATCCTCATGCTCATTTTCCTGCTTTCGCTGGCGGGTATTCCCCCTACGGCAGGGTTCATTGGGAAGTACTTCATCTTCCTTTCCTTGGTTGAGACAGGACATTACTACTTGGCCGTCCTGGCGGTGGCCTATTCGGTTGTGGCGTTGTACTATTATTTCCGGATTGTGGTTGCGATGTTTATGAGAAAGGCGGGGGAGGCGGTCCCTTTGGCGACCGGTGTGGGTGTGAGAGTGGCGCTCGCCGTCACGCTGAGCATGACGTTGGTGATCGGGATCTATCCCCAGCCTTTCATTTTGATGGCGCGTGAGGCCATCCGGCCCTTCTTTATGTAAGTGGAGGACATGTGCCCACGAGTACTGGGAAGCAGGCTAACCTCTGGGCCCAGGTGGGGTTCTATTCGAGCCTGGGTATTATTTTGCCCGCGGGTGCGGTTGTAGGTGGTGCAAGCGGTTGGTGCCTGGATCGCTGGCTGCATACCTCGCCGATTCTGACTGTGGTGATGGGCTTTCTGGGGGCAGGGGGCGGTTTTCTTGAGCTTCTGCGGATACTGAAACGAGCGGAGAAAGATGCGGACGGAGATAATTCAATCCCCGGAACTGGCTCGGGCTGAAGCGCGCATGCCGCGTTGGATGACGCTTTGTAGTCTGCTCGCGCTGATTGTGATCCTGTTGTACCGGCAGTTTACAATCGCGGTCGGTTTTGTGCTAGGCGCTGCACTGGGAATCTTGAACTATTACTGGCTCCACGAAGCGGTGGAAGCCCTAGTGGAGGCCGGCCAGTCCCGAATTCCAAAGTCGGTGGTGGCAAAATTCCTGATAAGATATCCGCTTGCATTCGGTTTAGTGCTCGTCTTCTTCAAGACCGGATGGCTACCTCCGATGGCTATACTGGCGGGGCTGTTTGTCCCGGTGGCCGGGGTTTTGATTGAAGCAATCATCCAGTTAGGGGCCGGATTAGTTTCACGGCACACCTAGCAAGTCGAGAAGTCGAGGGTCGAGGAGTCGAACACTTCTTGACTCTCGACTTACTCGACAGGTTAAGAAGAGACATGGAACATCAACTTTGGTTTACGGCAATCTTGAACAAACTATTGGGCGGCGTGGTAACGCCTTTACTGGCGAAGGTTGGACAAGCGCCTTCCGATCCGGCCCGTCCGATTCCGAATTACGTGGCGATGGAAGTCCTTGTCATCCTCCTGATGATGGTGGGAGTTGTTTTGCTGCGGAGGAGGTTGTCAGTTGAAAACCCTGGTAAGTTTCAACATGTGATGGAAGTCGTAGTGCAATTCACACAGGGGATGTCGGAAGAGATCATCGGCCATGGGAGCGGCCGTTACGTAGCGATGCTTGGGACTTTCGGGTTTTTCGTCGTGCTGTGTAATTTGCTGGGGCTCATTCCGACCTTGCAGACGCCAACGGGCCACATTCAAGTGACGCTCGGATGTGCTGTGGCCGCGTTCCTTTATTACAATTTCCAAGGGTTCCGGCAGCATGGAGTGCTCGGTTATCTCAAGCACCTTTGCGGGCCGATGCTGGCCATCGCGATCATCATGTTTCCGATTGAAGTCATTGGGAACCTGGGCCGGCTGCTTTCACTTAGCGTCCGTCTTTACGCCAACATGATGGTGGGTGACCTACTCGAGACGGTCTTTGGCGGCCTGATTCCTATTCTGGTGCCGGCGGTGTTTATGGCGCTGCACGTTTTTGTCTCGCTCTTGCAAGCGTACATTTTCATGCTCCTGCCTGCCGTTTATATCGGCATGGCGGTTTCAGAGGAGCACTAATTCGTTAGTAGGGGCGGCCCTTGTGGGCGCCCTGGGGTAACTATCCGCCATCTGACGGATTGCCCCTACGACGCAAGACCGCGAGTGTGAGTCCCGCTGGTTCGAGGGTCGGCGGGAAACCACCCACTGGCGGAAATTCATAGTGAACTCGCCCCCCTTCGGGGAGAGTTTAGAGGAGGAAGAAAGTGAAACGATATGCTGCGATGTGTCTGACCCTTTTGGGAACGCTTTTGGTTGCGGCGCCGGTATTCGCGCAGGAGACGGCAGGCGGTGGCGGCAGCGCAGAGACTACCAAATGGGTGATTATTACCGCCGGATTTGCCATGGCGATTGCCTCCGCGGTTTGCGGCTATTCTCAGTCGAAGGCGACCGTGGCGGCTTGCGAAGGCTTGGCACGCAATCCAGGCGCCCGGCCAGGCATTCAGTTTGCGCTGATTTTGGCACTGGTATTGATTGAGTCGATGGCACTGTACACCTTTGCTGTCATCTTTGCCAAGGTGAAGATTGGATAGTACGAGGATCCTGCGCTGGTTCGGTCAAAGGAGGGGAGGCTTCGGCCTCCCCTCCTTGGTCTTACAGAAAGTCGAGAGTCGAAGGTCAAGAGTCGCGTTCGACTTTCGACGCTCGACTTTTCGACGATTTCTTGGGGGACAGCACGATGCAAACGACTGAACCGATCACGGCCACGGCCAACGAGACGACCCACGATGCACTGATTCTGGTGCTCGCTGATCGTCGAATGCGAATCCCGTGGGAACGTTGCTCGAAAAAACTGGCTTCCGCAACAGAACTCCAACGCTCGACGACCGAACTCTCACCCGGCGGTTACGGTATTCACTGGCCTCTGCTTGACGAGGACCTTTCAATCCCAGGGCTTGTCCGAGACGCTTGAGAAAATCAGCGGGTGCGGCTTTGGCAGTTACGGAAGTGGAATCCCTGCAGCGTTTGAAAAAGTCAGGAACAGGTTAGGGAAGAGGCCCAGATAAAAGATGCCGACTACACTCACCGCCAAGGCAGTTCGGAGCGCCATAGGTAAAGAGGCGGTGGAAGCGCGGGTCTTGCCTCCCCGCATGTACATCGCGACAACGATCCGAAAATAGTAGTACACCGAGACGACGCTGTTCAGCAGGGCGATGATGGTGAGCCCAATCAAGTGCGAGTGGATGGCAGCGCGGAAAAGGAAGAACTTTCCGAAGAACCCTGCCGTGGTCGGAAAGCCGGCGAGAGAAATAAGGAAGACGGTCAAGCAAGCGGTGGTGCCGGGCCTGACATAAGCCAACCCGATGTAGTCGTCAATTTGCGTCGAGCGCTCGTCATTTCCCGCCAGGTGGGCGATCAATACGAATGCTCCAACATTCATCAATGCATAAGCTGTGAGGTAAAAGAGCACCGCGGATGTGCCCTCGTTGCTTCCCGCAGCCACACCGACCAAAACGTAACCGGCGTGAGCGATGGCCGAGTATGCCAGCAGCCTCTTGATGTTGGTTTGCCAGAGTGCCGCAAGATTGCCCAGGCACATGGTCAGAATCGCTGAGACCCAGATTATCCAAGAGCTGGTGGAACCTGCGGAACTCAAACCTCCCAGGAGAATCCGCAAAAGAACGGCAAAGGCTGCCGCTTTAGGGCCAACCGAAAGGAACGCAGTCACCGGGGCGGGCGCTCCCTGATAAACATCCGGCGCCCAGACTTGAAACGGAACGGTGGAAAGCTTGAAGGCCAAGCCTACGAACATCAAAAGAAGGGCCACGCGCGCCAGCGTTGTCCACTGCGCCGGATGGACAAGCCGCCCGCTCAACTCCAGCAGGTTGGTGGTGCCCGTCAGTCCGTAAACAAAGGCAATTCCGTAAAGGAAGAAGGCTGTCGCAAACGAGCCCAGCAGGAAGTATTTGAGCGACGACTCGTTGGCGAGAGCATCATTCCGCTTAAAGCCAGCGAGAATGTACGTGGAGATTGAAGAAATCTCGAGGCCGATAAACATCATGATGAGGTCGGTGGATGAGGCCATGAAGCACATCCCTGCCGTGCCCAACAGGATCAGCGCGTAGAACTCTCCGTGTTGAATGCTGTCGCGCTCGAGGTAGTTGATGGAGCCCAGCACCGTCAATGCCGCGACCAGCAAGAAAAGGTAGAAGAAGTAGAAACTGAAATGGTCCGCTGCGACGGACCTGCCAAAGGCCAGCCCCGGGTTATTGGAGGCCATCAGAGTGCCGCCCGCCGCAGCGAGCACTCCGACCAAGGCAAGCCAGCCTAGCAGGGACCTCCTTCTGGGCGCTACGAAAGGGTCGAGGACCATGACCAGGATTCCAAATCCACAGAGGATGATTTCCGGGAAAATCCTCAACAGGTCTGTGGGCTGGAAGGCGATCATCGCGCCACCCCCGGACGTGCGCAATGAACTCGGGCGGTCATCATCAAGCTATTTGAATCAATCCGTTGCATGACTGCGGCCACGCTATGATCCATGCGGCGCAAGAAAGGCTGGGGATAAATCCCCATGGCTAGAATGACAATCACCACGGTGGCTAGGATGAGCTTCTCGAGCGCGTTGCAATCCGCAAGATTCCTGTTCTTGTCATTCCTAATCTCGCCATAAAAAACGCGCTGGTACATCCAGAGCAAATAGACGGCGGCCAGTACCACACCCAGGGCGGCCAGGGCAGCGTATATCGCTCGGCTATGGTAGGAGCCAACGATGATCAGAAACTCGCCCACGAACCCGTTCAGCATGGGGAGGCCAAGGGAAGAAAGGGTCACGATCAGGAAAAACGTGCTGTAGACCGGTAGAGAAGTGGCGAGGCCGCCAAACTCGCTGATGAGTCGTGTGTGACGGCGCTCGTAGAGTAAGCCGACCAGAATAAACAACGCGCCGGTGGAAACGCCGTGGCTGAACATCTGGTAGATGGCGCCTTCCATTCCTTGGGTGTTGAGAACAAAGATCCCCAGTACGCAGAACCCAAGATGCGCGACCGAGGAATACGCCACCAGCTTCTTCAAATCAGGCTGGACCATCGCTACCAATGCCCCGTAGATGATGCCGATGATTGCAAGGACAATGACGAGCGGGGCAAACTCCCGCGAGGCTTGAGGAAACAGCGGCAGGCAGAAGCGCAACATGCCATACGTCCCCATTTTCAGCAGCACACCGGCCAGAATCACGGAGCCTGCGGTGGGGGCCTCAACGTGTGCGTCCGGCAGCCAGGTGTGAAACGGAAACAATGGGACCTTGATCGCAAAAGCCACAAAGAAGGCCAGGAAGAGCCATCGCTCAGTGGAAGGAGGCAACAAAGGACCGCTCGTGAATACCCCGATGATTCGAAGCAGGTCGAAAGTTCCCGTGACGCTGTAAAGGTAGAGAATGCCCACGAGCATCAGGGCGGAGCCCACCATGGTGTACAGAATGAACTTGACGGCCGCATAGACCCGCCGCTCGTGACCCCAGATGCCGATCAGGAAATACATCGGGATCAACATGACTTCCCAGAAGACGAAGAAAAGCACAAGGTCGAGCGACGCGAAGACGCCGATCATTCCGGTCTCAAGCGCCAGCAAAAAGATGAAGAACTCCTTCACCCGCTGCGCAATGCTGGTCCAAGACACCAGCACGCAAAGCGGGGTCAAGAATCCCGTCAGCAGGATGAGCAGTGCGCTCAAGCCATCCACACCCAGGTGATAGTTAATCGGCGGTAAGGCGATCCAGGGGTGGATCTCGATGAATTGCATGCCAGGGGTATCGGCCCGCAAGCCGGCGTAAAGTGCGCCCGTCACGATGAACGTAAGCAACGAAGCCACCAGTGCTACCCAACGGATTTGTTGGGGGCGCTCGCGCCTGAGGAAAGCGATGATGACTGCTCCCGCCAGCGGCAGAAAGATTGCGATCGTGAGAAGATGCTCAGCCAACCAAGGCATAGATTGAGCCAAATATGTACCGACTTGCGCTAGTCAGTTGTCCGTGGTCCGTCGTCCGTGGTCAGTTGCGACCAGCATGTAGCAGGCGAAAGGTAGGGAAAAACCTCCTCCAGCCTTCGGCCTACTGCCTACTGCCTACTGCCTTACTGCCTACTTTCCCTGGCACCTGACACCTGGCACCCAACACCTGCCCTCACCGAGGCCAGAGGATGTAAACCAGCCAAAGCGTGGCCCCCAGCAGGATCCATGAGGCGTAGCTTCGGATATTGCCGGATTGAATGCGGCGCAGGAGGCTTCCAACTCCAGCCACAGTCTCCCCAGTTCCATTCACCATGGCGCCATCGATAGCTCCAGCGTCCACGCGCCGCCAGAGGATCTTTTCCGACCCTAGGCGAAGTGGCCGGACGACCAACCAGTTGTAAAACTCGTCAACATAGTACTTGTGAATTAGTACGTCGTAGAGCCTGCTGAAGCGCTCCGCCAGGCGGGCAGGCAAGCGGGTGGATTTCAGATAGAACCAATAGGCAACGAGGATGCCGACCCCTGCAAAGAGCAATGCGAACACCATCAAAGAGCCGCTGCTGGGCCCGTGAGCAGCATGATGTGCAGATGCTTGAAGGAAATCCTCCGACGGTTTGAAGACAGGCTCCAGGTAACGGTCAAAGGCTTCGCTTCCCCCAAAAGCCTTCGGCCAGCTCAGGTCGCCCACGACAATAGAAAAGAGCGCCAGCACGAGCAGCGGCACGGTCATCTTGGAGCTGCTTTCGTGTACGTGGCGCTCGACTTCAGGCTCCATGCGCGAAGCTCCGAAAAAAGTCATGAAGAGCCCGCGGAACATATACAGGGCCGTCAGACCTGCTGTGAGGGCGCCGAGCCAGTACAGCCATGGTTGGCTGAGGGGTCCTTCATATGCCCCCGCCAGAATTTCATCCTTGCTGAAGAACCCCGATAAACCCGGCACGCCGCTAATGGCCAGCGTGGCGATGAAGAAGGTCAGGAAGGTGGTCTTCATCTTGTGGCGTAGGCCGCCCATCTTGCGCATGTCCAACTCGCCATCGAGAGCGTGCATCACGCTCCCGGAGGCTAGAAAGAGGAGAGACTTGAAAAAGGCGTGTGTCATCAGGTGGAAGATTCCGGCAGCGAAAACGCCAACCCCGCAGCCGATGAACATGTACCCAAGCTGGCTGATGGTGGAATAAGCCAGCATTCTCTTGAGATCGTTTTGTGTAAGGGCAATCGTCGCCGCATAGAAGGCAGTCATACACCCAACGACGCCCACAACTTCCAGAGCAAGGGGTGCATGTGAATAGACCAGGTTCGACCTCGCCACAAGGTAAACCCCGGCGGTAACCATGGTGGCGGCATGGATCAACGCGCTGACCGGCGTGGGACCTTCCATGGCGTCGGGAAGCCAAATGTAAAGTGGAATCTGGGCCGATTTCCCCGCCGCGCCCAGGAAGAAGAGAATGCCGATGGCCGTCAAGGTTCCCTGCATTTCACCAACATGGAGCGCCGCGATGTTGGCGAAGGTTTGCTGGAAATTCAGCGAGCGAAACGTCCAGAAGAGCAGGGCCACGCCGACGGTGAAGCCGGCATCACCGAGGCGTGTGACGATGAACGCCTTCTTCCCAGCGTCGGAAGCTGACTGCTTGCGGAAATAAAAGCCAATGAGCAAATAGGAACAGAGGCCTACGCCTTCCCAGCCTACAAACATGAGCGGGTAGTTGGCGGCCGTCACCAGCGTCAGCATCATGAAGAGGAAGAGGTTCAAATAAGTGAAAAAGCGATAGTAGCCGCCCTCGCGCTCCATGTACCCCCTGGAATAGAGGTGAATCAGGAAGGCGACAACCGTGACCGTCACGGTCATGACCAGCGTCAGGCGATCGTAGTAAAGCGCATAATCAACGTGGAGATTCCCGGATTCAATCCAAGTGAAGTAGCTGTGAATGAAAGGCGCAGGTTGGCCGGCGGAGGTTGAATACGTCCAAGCGCTGAGCAGCGCAAATACCATGGAGAGCCCTGGAGCGCCGCATCCGATCAGGGAAACCACGGCCTGCGAAAAACGCCGGCCAAATAGGCCGTTCAAAGTCGTCCCCACCAAAGGCGGGAGCAGCATTAGGATGAGCAGGATTTCCATAATCAGTGGTCAGTGGTCGGTTGTCAGTCGTCTACATCTTCATTGAATCGAGATCTTCAATGTTCAGTGTGTTTCGGTTCCGATAGAGCGCGATGATGATGGCCAGGCCCACAGCCGCTTCGGCTGCCGCCACTACGATCACGAAGAAAACAAACAACTGCCCGTCCAGGTTCCCCAAATAGCGTGAAAAACCGATAAAGGCCAGGTTGACCGCGTTGAGCATCAGCTCGATGCACATGAAAACCGTGATGATGTTTTTCCGAAAGACAAAGCCTGCGGCGCCAATCACGAAAAGCGTGACGCTGAGGGCCAACACGTGTGCAAGCGGAATCATTGTCGAAACCTCAGAACTCCCTCTTGGCCAGGACCACGGCGCCCAGAATTGCTACCAGGATCAAAATGGACGTGACCTCGAAAGGCAACACGTAGTTCCTGAATAAGAGGTGACCAATGGCGGCAGGCCCGGCGTCCAGGGACGCGGCGGGATGCGTGCTTCCCGCCGGGAATTGTCGCCAGACTGCTAGCAGGATTTCTACCAGGAAAGCAGCAACCAAAGGGGCGCCCAGCCAGTGGGCAAATCGACTGCGTTGGCTAGGCGCTTCCCGGCCGGCGTTCAGGAGCATGATAACAAAGACGAACAACACCATAATTGCACCGGCGTATACAATCACCTGGATGACGGCGATGAATTCTGCGCCCAGCAACAGATAAACGACTGCCAGCGAACACAGCACGACGATCAGAGAAAGGGCGCTGTAAACAGGCGTGCGTTGCGCTACGACGCTTATGGCCGCAAGCACGGCCAGAGCAGCGAAAATGTAAAAGAGCACCACCATGTCGGCTTCAAGAAGAGCTGATCCAGGCAACTACGAAGCTGGTCACCAAGATATTCAGCACGCCCACCGGCAACAGGAATTTCCAGCCGAAGGCCATCAACTGATCGTACCGGAAGCGGGGCAGAGTGCCACGCATCCAAATATAGAAGAAAAGAAAGCAAAAGAGCTTCACGCAAAACCAAAAGACAGGGAGAATCACACGAAGCACGTATGGCCCAAAGACGGGGCCATGCCATCCGCCGAAAAACAGTATGGTGGCCAGGCAGGAGACCGTGATCATGTTGGCATATTCGGACAGGAAGAACATGGCGAATTTCATGCTGCTGTATTCGGTATGAAATCCACCCACCAACTCGCTCTCGCCTTCCGGCAGGTCAAAGGGAACACGGTTGGTTTCCGCGATGGCGGCCATAAAATACACGAGGAATCCCACAGGTTGCACGAAGATGTTCCAGTGGGGAAGGAAGGTGTTCATTCCGCCGACATGCCAGAAGCCCGCTTGACTGTTCACAATGCCGCGCAGGCTCAACGTGCCGGCAATCATCAATACGCCCACCACGGCCAGCCCCAGCGACAGCTCATAACTAATCATCTGTGCGGAAGAACGAAGCCCGCCCAGCAGCGGGTACTTACTATTCGAAGACCAGCCGGCCAGCGCGATGCTATAAACCCCCAGCGACGTTACAGCAAAGATAAAGAGCAGGCCGACGTTCAAATCCGTAATCTGAAAACTGATGGTGTGACCGTAAATCGTAAAACTCTCTCCGAATGGAATCACGGCAATGGAGAGAAAGGCCAGGGTGAATCCCAAGAACGGCGCCAGCCAGTAAATGACCTTGTCGGCCTCGAGGGGCACGATATCTTCCTTCAGAATGAACTTGATTCCGTCCGCGACAGGTTGGAGAAGCCCGTGTGGCCCCACCCGGTAAGGTCCCCAGCGGGCCTGGATGTGCGCCACCACTTTCCGTTCCAGCCAGGTCAGGTAGGCGATTGCTGTCAGCATAACGACCACAACCACCGCGATTTTTATCAGGGTGATAAGGAGCAGCAACCCTGTGTCAGAAAATGTGGCCATAGGGTTTCTTGGCTTCGTCCACTGAATTGAGCGCCAAACTGTAACGACTCACCGTCCCCGAAGTAAAGAGCGAATCACGCGAGGAAAAAATCAAGTCTGTTCCCTCCAGCTCAGGTGGCATTCCCTCGGGCTGAGTCACGACAGCGCGGCCGACCAGCAAGCTGGGAAGAGGCACAGCGTAACCGGGCACCTTGGCGATGATCTCCCGCGTGACGTCATCTGCGGATTGGTAATTCCATTTCTGACCAAACAGGCGGGCCAAAGCAAGCAGGATTTCGAGATCGCTCCGGGTTCCCGCTTTGCGCATGGTCTTCTTGAGCGCCTGCACCTGCCCACAGGTGTTGGTGACGGTGCCCGACTTTTCGGCGAAAGTTGCGGCGGGCAAGACCACGTGCGCCATATCCGTGGTTTCGGTGGGGAAAATTTCAGCGACCATCATAAACACCAGCTTGCTCAAGGCCTCTTTCGAAATCCCAAACGTCTTCACGGGATTTGATCCAAAGACCAATAAGGCCTTGACTTGACCTGATTCGATACCGGCCATAGTTTCTCGCGCATGGCGCCCGGGTTTTGCCGGGATCTTCGCCTCCCAGGCGGATTCAAAACGCGCGCGCGCAGCGTCCTCAGTGAGGCGTGAGTACCCCGGAAGAGTCCCCGGGAGAACTCCCATGTCAGCCACGCCGCGGGAATTGGCGTAGTCACCCAGGGCGATGAATCGCGTCCGGCCGGAAAGCAAGAGTCCCCACCTCACCAAATCGCGAATCGCCACGCCCTGAATCTCATCGCCGAAAATGATGAGCGTATCGCTTTCCTTCTGGAGCTTTTCATGTAGTGAGTTGAGAACATCAACCCCGGCGGCGAACTCCGCCGCAGGTGAGTCGGTTCCGGCTAGCGCCCGGATCGCTTCTGCTTCGCGTCGAGGGTTTACCGTGACATAAAGGCTCGACTGGCGGCGGAGTTTAATCTCCTGATGATTGATGACGTAGAGCCGCGCCCCTTGCTGTTGCACGGCCTGTCGAATCTGGAATGCCGTCAGCGGATGTTGGTGGGTTGGGTCGCTTCCGACCAGCAGGATGCTGGAGGCGTGCAGAATGTCCTCCATCGCCGCGTGCCGGTCGGTGGCCTGCGATTCGGTCAAGGCGCGCACCAGGGAAGAGTAATCCGCGGTGCGGTGGTGGTCCAGGTTGTTGGTGGCGAGGATCGTTCGCGTGAACCGCCCGAGGAGGTAGTTCTCTTCGTTAGTGGTGCGGTTGGAGCCGATGACCGCGATCGAATCCGGTCCATATTCCGCCAGGATGCCCTTGAGCCGCTCGACCGTCACGCAGAGAGCTTCATCCCAGGCGCCGGCTTCCTGCTTACTGTTGCGACGGATCAGAGGAGCCGTCAGCCGCTTATCGCTGTTGACGAAGTCCCATCCGAAGCGGCCCTTGACGCAGAGGAACTCGCCATTGATGCCGGAATGGTCGCGGTTGTTGGCGCGGATGATCTGATTGTTCCGAACGGAAAGGGTCGTCTTGCAGCCGTCGCCGCAGTGATTACAGATAGTCCCGGTATAGGTCATCTCCCATGGGCGGGTATGATAGCGATAGCTCCCGCTGGTGAGCGCGCCCACAGGGCATATATCGATACACATCCCGCACTCTTCGCACTCAAGTTGCTCTCCACGATTGGGAATAATCTCGCTATGCGCGCCACGGAAACCGATGCCGTAGGCGTTAACGTCCAATCCTTCGTCGCACACGCGGACACATCGGTAGCACAGGATGCAACGCGGCCAATCATAATAGACCAGGCTCGAGAACTTTCTCTCCTCGTGATGGAGCTTGGACTCCATGAAGCGGGTCTCAGCCGCCCCGTACCGGAAGACGGCGTCCTGGAGCTCGCACTCGCCGCCCTTGTCGCAAACCGGGCAATCCAGGGGGTGGTTTGTGAGCAGGAACTCGAGCATGGCCTTCCGAGCGTTCTTCACTTCCTCAGTCTCGGTGCGGACCACCATCCCGTTGGTCACCACCGTGGTACAGGCGGTTTGCAGTTTGGGCATCCGCTCGATCGCCACCAGGCACATGCGGCAGGCGCCCTGTAAGGTCAGGTTCGGGTAATAGCAGTAAGAGGGTATTTCGATACCCACCTGCTTGGCGGCTTCAATCAGCAAGGTGCCTGCGGGGACCGTCACGGCCTTGCCATTGATCGTAAACTTGACCGGCTCGGGCGCAGCTCCCTTCTTTACAGTGGGACCTGGCATCAATGCGGCGCTTCGAGTGTATGGAGCCGGAATTTGACGGCTCTCTTCCTTGAGAGGGTGGTCCAAGGTCTCGAAACCCGGGTTTTGCGCCCCGTCTTTCATGCCACGCTCACCGCCTTCTTCTCGAATGGGCAATAGCCCAGTTTCAGGTGCTCTTCGAATTCAGGCCGGAATTTCTTCAGGATGCTGATAGTCGGCATGGCCGCCGCGTCTCCGAGGGGACAGAGGGTTTTGCCCAGCATGTTGTACGAAACGTCCAGGGCAGTGTCCGGATCTTCCGGGAGTCCGGCGCCAGAGTGGAATCGTTCGAGTAGCAATTTCAGCCATGATGTTCCCTCGCGGCAGGGGATGCACCAACCGCAAGATTCGTGGGCGTAGAACTCCATGATGCGATGGGCAACTTTGACCATGCATGTTTCTTCATCCAGAACCACGACTCCGCCGGAGCCCAGCATCGAGCCGATTTTGGCTACGGCATCGAAGTCCATGGCAACATCAATTTCGTCAGCCGTCAGCACGGGGCAAGAAGAGCCGCCGGGAATGACAGCCTTCAGCTTCCTTCCGCCCAGCACGCCGCCGCCCACCTCCTCGATCATACGCCGGAGAGGAAAGCCCATCGGCAGTTCATAGACTCCCGGCCTTTCAATGTGGCCGCTCAGGCAAAAAAGGCGAGTGCCCCCGTTCTTGGGCGTTCCCAGCTTGGCGTACCATTCCGCGCCGTTCAGGATGATGTGTGGGACGTTTGCCAGCGTCTCGACGTTATTGATAATTGTCGGCCCTCCGTAGAGTCCCACGATAGCAGGGAAGGGGGGCTTGATGCGTGGGTACCCTCGCAGGCCTTCGAGCGAATTCAAAAGCGCTGTTTCCTCGCCACACTCGTAGGCGCCCGCACCTGTGTGGGTGTAAAGGTCAAAATCAAAACCCGTTCCCAGGATGTTCTTTCCCAGGAATCCGCGTGTGTAGGCCTCCTCCAGGGCGCGATCCACGATGTCCATCAAATAGCGGTATTCTCCCCGGATGTAGATATAGCCTTGGTGAGACCCGATGGCGAAGCCGGCGATGATGATCCCCTCGATCGATTGGTGGGGATCGTATTCCAACAATGGCCGGTCCTTGCAGGTTCCCGGCTCGCTCTCGTCAGCGTTGCAGATAACGTACTTGGGTTTGGCGGATTGTTTGGGTACGAAACTCCACTTCATGCCGGTGTTGAAGCCCGCCCCACCGCGACCTCGAAGGCCGGAGTTCTTCATCTCGTTGATGACGGCGTCCGGCCCCATTTCTAACGCCTTCTTCAGGGCTTTGTAGCCGTCGTGCTGGAGATACACGTCAATGGAGGTCGAGTTTGGGATACCAAACCGCTTGGTGAGAACCTTCACCTCCAGCGGCGACCCTTTGGCGTAGCTTTGATAATCCGACATGCGTCACTTAGGGAACAGGGAATAGGGAACAGCGCGAAAACGACACTTGCCCTCTTCTTGGGCCAGAGCGAGATTCCTCGCTTCGCTCGGAATGACAGACTCTCCCTTCTCGCTGACGGTGCCCATTATCAATTTCCTATTTCCTGTTCCCTATTCCCTGTTCCCTCCCCGCAGCTTCTCCAAAATGGCATCAACCTTCTCCGGCGTGAGGTCTTCGTAAAAGTCGTAATTCACCTGCATGGCCGGCGCGCCGCAACAAGCGCCAAGGCATTCGACTTCCTCCAAGGAGAATAGGCTGTCGGGCGTCGTCTCCTTAGGGCCAATTCCGAGCCGTCTCTTGCAATGTTCGAGAATTTCCTCTCCGCCGCGAACCAGGCACGAGACGTTCGTGCACACTTGGAGGTTGTACTTGCCCAACGGCTTCCGGTGGAGCATCGAGTAATAGCCGATGTCCTCAATCACCTCGATCGGCCGGACGTCAACCCGGCGGGCAACTTCCTCGATGACCTCGTCGGTAATAAATCCTATCTCATCCTGAGCGAAGAGTAGACACGGGACGATAGCCGATCGCTTGAGCGGGTACCGCGAGATCACTTGCTCGAACTTTTTAAGCAGCGCGTCGGAAAGCATGGCGGCGGAAACCAGAAATCAGAAACTGGAAACTCGAAATTGGAAACTCGAAAATCGAAACTGGAAAATCGAAAGTCGAAACTGGAAATTGGAAACTAGAAAATCCAAATTTGTGTCCCGCTGAGGGCATAAACCAACCGCGCAAGGTCCAGAATCGAAAATCCAAAATCTAAAATCGAAAATCCCCTCACCGGTCCACCTCACCCAAAACAATGTCGATTGTGCCGATGCATGCGACCACGTCCGCAATCAAGCGGCCTTCGATCATCTTAGGCAAGGCCTGCAAATTGGCGAAGGAGGGCGCGCGAACGTGGCAGCGGAAAGGTTTAGGTGACCCGTCGCTAACCATGTAGAAGCCCAGCTCGCCGCGGGGCGACTCGATGGCCTGATACACTTCGCCGATGGGGGGATGGAATCCCTCTGTAACGATCTTGAAGTGATAAATGAGCGCCTCGATGGACGTCTTCATGCTCTCCCGGTCCGGCAACACAATGTGGGGTGCGTTGGCCTTGATACCCCCCTCGGGGAGGCCCTCCATTGCCTGTTGCACGATACGGAGCGACTGGCGCATTTCTTCCAGCCGGACCAGGTACCGAGCGTACACATCGCCCTCTGGCCGCGTCGGGACTTCGAAATCAAATTTATCGTAGCTCGAATAAGGCTGCTTTTTTCGAATATCCCAGTCCACTCCTGAGCCACGGAGCGACGGACCCGAAAGTCCCCAGGCAATGGCCTCGTCGGCGGTGAGCATTCCGATTCCGACGGTCCGGCGGAGCCAGATGGGGTTCTTGGTCAGCAAATTCTCGTATTCCTCGAGGTGGCCGGGGAATGCCTTCACGAACTTTTCCACTCGCTTGAGCCAGCCGAGGGGGGGCTCGAGGGCCAAGCCACCGATGCGGAAATAACTGGTCATCATGCGCTGGCCGGACACCAGTTCGAAGATGTGGAGGATATCTTCGCGCTCCCGGAAACAATAGAGAAGGACCGACATGGCTCCCAAGTCTATGGCGTGGGTCCCCAGCCACACCAGGTGGCTCTGGATGCGCGTGAGTTCGGTCAGCAGGACCCGTATCCACTGGGCGCGTGGGGGGATTTCGATGTCCAGTAGTTTCTCAACAGCCAAACAAAAGCCCAGGTTGTTGGAAAGCGGGGAAAGGTAATCCATCCGGTCGGTAAGCGGGATGCCTTGGGTATAGGTCTTGCTCTCGAAAGACTTCTCGAAGCCTGTGTGGAGGTAGCCGATGTCATAAAGGGCTCGAACCACCGTCTCGCCCTCGAGTTCGAGCACCAAGCGCAACACCCCGTGCGTCGAGGGGTGTTGCGGGCCCATGCTCAGTATAACCCGCTCTTCCTGACCCGGAATTTTCTCCAGCGTTATGGGCATCTAGCGATATCCCTCGGTAGGATAATCCTTGCGCAGGGGGTGACCTTCCCAATTCTCGGGCAGGAGAATTCTCCTCAAATAAGGATGCCCCGCGAACTGGATCCCGAAGAGATCGAAGACTTCGCGTTCGAACGCGTTGGCGGATGGATACACGGGAACCAGGGAGTCCACACGCGGATTCTCGCCGCTGCTCCGCACCTTGAGCCGAAGCCGCTCTACATTCTGGAGTGAAAGTAGATGGTAGACCACCTCAAATCGCGGTTCGTTGGGGTAAAGGTCTAATGCTGTGATGTCTGTAAGGTATTTGAAAGTGAGGCCGGGCTCGTCACGCAAGAACTCGCAGACCCTTATTAGTCGATCAGGCTGGATGTAGATCGTAAGCTCGCCACGAAACTCCCTTGCACTTTCAACGGACTCCGGAGCAAATTCCCGAAGCTTTTTCAAAGCAAGGTTTGATTCGAGATCGGAGGGCATGACGAATGATTGCTGGGTTCAGAGGGTCAAGTCGCGGCTCGCGGCGGCTGCAATATCTGGCGCTAAATCAACGGAATGGCTGATAGCGTAGCGCCGCCACTTGCCCCCGCTGCTGGCCGTGGGTCTTGCCCGCAAATGCCGCCGAGACAGCGGCGTTACACTGGCCATCTAATTACTGGACACGACAATCGGCGTAGCGCCGGCATCGCAGAATGCCGCCGGGAAAGCGGCGCTACAGTTTCCAGTCCAAGGCGCCTTTCTTCCAAACGTAGACATACCCTGCCAACAAGATGGCAATGTAAAAAAGCATTTCAAGGAAGCCGAACCACTTCAAGCTCTTGAAAATAACCGCCCAGGGATAGAGGAACACAGCCTCCACATCGAAGAGGATGAAGAGCATCGCCACGAGATAAAAGCTCACCGAAAAACGCTCATGCGCATTACCCACCGGCGGAATCCCGCATTCATAAGGGCTTAATTTCACCCGCGAAGGGCGTTTGACTCCCACCCATGCGGACAGGCCAAGGATGGCCGCTGTCACTGCCACTACAACCAGGAAATGGATCAGAACAGGCAAATAAGGGCTTGTCATTGCAATCAGTTACAGTGAATGTCGCGAACCCCACCCGAACATTTTACTATACGGAGGGCACACCAACGTGTCAAGTTTTTTCTTGCCTGCCGGCGGGTACAATCGTTACCATTGTCGCTGTTGTGGTGTGTTGTTCGTCCGCCAATACCGGGGCTGCGCGTGGGGTGGTGGGTTTGAAAACTAATACCAGAAACAACGGTGTGGTTTACCATGTCCAATGGGCCATAGTTTGGAGAAGCGGGTCGTGACCGTCCAGCTAAACGGTGAACTTCGCGAGGTGCCCGAAGGCTTGACCCTGGCGGCATTGATTGAGTGGTTGAAACTCTCTCGCGATCGCGTGGCGGTGGAACGAAATCTCGAAATCGTGCCCCGAGCCCGCTGGAATGTGACGCCCATCCAAGCGGGTGACCAACTGGAAGTGGTAAACTTTGTAGGCGGCGGCACGTAGGGGCAGGCCTTGTGCCTGCCAACAGGCATTGGGCGCCCACAAGGGGCGCCCCTACTATGAATTCCTACCTGAACAGTTCCGCGGCAGCAATTCTTGTGGCCCTGCTGATCAAGCTGGCGGTGATCGCTCTCCTTGCAGGTTTCATCGCGCGGTTCGGGAGATTCCGGCAATTGATCTTTATCGAGCAGCGTTCTCCAAGCGAAAAGCTCGAATTCGCGGCATTTCTCGGGATACCGTTCACGCTGGGTGTTCTGGCCCGCTTATTGGCCCACTATTCGACCACCGATCTCAGTTTGGAGGTGACGGTCGTGGCGGGCCTGCTGGGCGGGACCATTGCCGGCTTGGTCGTTGGGATGATGGTCAGCTTGCCGGCGGTTTTGATTGGACACGAATTATGGGCGGCGCCATTGGCGGTGCTCTATGCAGTGGTTGCAGGGACGGCCCGCTGGGTTTGCCCGGATAAGGAACAAGTCTGGAAGTTCTCCGGGTTCATTGACCTCAGCCTCTACCGTTCCATCAAGCAACGCTTCCAGCACCCGGCGGTGGATTGGCAGGTGCTGTTTTCTTTTCTATGTGTCATGCTCGAAGTCGCGCGCATGACGGTGGGGCGGATGACTCATGGCAAGTATCTTTACTATATGGATTCCCCGCATTTCTGGACCAGGGTCTTGATTGTGCTGGCGACGCTCATTGCTGTCGGCCTTCCCGTGCGCATTTGGAACAACACCCGCATTGAGCGCAAGCTGGTTGAACAGGAAAAAGCCCTCATGCAGGCGCGCATGGATGCGCTCATCAGCCAAATCAATCCCCACTTCCTGTTTAATACACTCAATACCGCTTCCTCTTTAATACGCTTTGACCCGGATATGGCGCGCACGGTGCTTTTGAAGCTGGCGAACATCCTGCGCCGCCGGCTGAAGAACCCCATCCATTTTGTGCCCCTGAAACAGGAACTGGAATTCATCGACGACTATTTGGATATTGAGGTGGTGCGATTCGGCCGGGATAAGCTTCAAATCCGCAAAGAGATCGACGCTGAGGCTTGGGATGACATGATCCCCAGCATGGTTCTCCAACCCTTGCTGGAGAACGCCATCCGGCATGGAATCGGACCCAAAATCGAGGGAGGCACGATAACGCTCCGTGTTACTCGCAGCGAAGGACACTTGGTGATCGGGGTTTTTGACGACGGAGTGGGGATCCCGGAGCAACGCCAGCGCGACATCCTCGAATCGGGCATTGGCATCAGCAACGTCCACGAAAGGTTGAAGGTCCTCTACGGCCAGGATTTTTCCATGAAGATCGAGAGCCAGGCCGGGAAGGGGACCGCAATTCGCATTGAGATTCCGGAATTGGTCACCGCCGGGCAACCTGCTTCCGCCGAGACGGCGCAGGTCTAAAAACAGGATTCAGGAGTCAGGATTCAGGAGTCAGAAAAAGGGGCTGGGTGCTAGGGACTGGGGGCTAGGGAAGAACAGGAAGCGGAGGGTTGCAAGCGGTGGGCGGAAGGTGGAACGGGGGGAAACATAGCCTCTGCTCGAGGACTTGTTTCTCCCCAGCCCCTAGCCCCCAGTCCCCAGCCCCTTTTTCTGACTCCTGACTCCTGACTTCTATGCACCTTTCGTTGAATAAACTCGAGGAAGTGAGGATGCTGGTATGGCAAATGATGAATCGGGGGAGAGCAAAGCGCCCCCAAAGTCGATGAGCATGATCGAGCCACGCTTTCGCAACATCTATCTGGCGTTTTACAAGGAAAGCTACTTCACCCCCACCGCGCTTGACCTCAAGACCAAAGAACTGATAGCCATTGGATGTTCCTTGCTGGCCAAGTGCGAGGGTTGTTTGGAAGGGCATATCAAGAAAGCGCTGGAAATCGGGGCGACCAAACAAGAAATCGGCGACGCGATTGTGATTGCGGTCGGCATCGCCGCCGCGGGCGTTGTGGATATGTCCGATAAAGCGGCCATCAAACTCGACCTCCACCACTTTGAATATTGACTGACGACTAGTGAATCGTAAAAAGTGAATCGGTGGGTTTTATGCTGTCATCCTAAGCCCTTCGCTGTCATCCTGAGCGCAGCGAAGGATCTCGCATTGTCCGCTCAGGGTAAACTCCGCGAAGGATCGCCGCAGTTCGCTCTTCCCTGTCCCCACCAAACTGCCGTGATCCTTCGCTTCGCTCAGGATGACAGCAGGTGCAGACCACCTACTATTCACCATTGTTTTCGGGGCGTGCTTGGACTCACTTGTAATCTGCGACTTATTCGTTCTGCTGTTCCTGGGGTTGGCTGACAATCAGATGATAGCCGTTCTGCTCCCCTCCTTGCTGGGCTCGCTGCACGTCAGCGTCGGAGTGGCCGGCCTGCTGGTTGCGGTTTACGCCCTCATGGCAGCCGTGGCTTCTTTTGTCTCCGGGTTTCTTTCCGACCACTATGGCCGCCGGCGGTTCCTGCTTCTGGGTGTTCTCCTGTTCGCGGTCTCCTCTTGGACGGCTTCGCGCGTGGGAACTTTCCATGGGCTTGTACTGGCTCGAGCCCTGACGGGCTTCGCGGCGGGGATGCTTTCCACATGTTCCATCACTTACGCCGCCGATTGGTTTGATTACAGCGTGCGGGGCAGGGCCCTGGGATTGATCTCGTCCGCTTATTTTGCGGCGCCCATTCTGGGTGTCCCCTTGGCAGCGCAAATAGCCGACCGCTACGGCTGGCGCCGGGCGTTCCTCATGTTCGCCATTTTGGCTTTAGCCACAGGGGCGCTTTCCCTCAGCTTGCCGAAAGACAGGTTGACCCCCCAGCCCTCTTCCAACAAGTTGAGGACCGCTGTCCGATCTTTTCGTTCATTCCTTGTTCGGCCTGACACGGCCGCGGTCTTGGCCATTGCTTTCCTGGTGTCCGGTGGGCTGGTCGGATTCCTCACTTACGTTGGCCAGTGGCTGAACGGCCAATTCGGCGTCTCCACCCGAACCATCGGGTGGGTTTTCATGTTGGGCGGCTTGGTGGCCGTCGGAAGTGCCCCAGCGGGCGGCATCATTTCTGACCGCATGGGGAAGCGCCCGGTGGCGATTGTCAGTAACATTATCCTGGCGCTGGCGGTGGCCTCCATCCCGTTCCTTTCCTGGGGGCCTTGGCTGTTGGTGGTTTTTTCCGTGGCCAGTTTGGGCGCCGCTTTTCGCCAGGGGCCTTTGACCGCGCTGATCACCGAACTCGTTCCCTCGACCCAGCGCGGCGCCTTTATTGCCCTCAGGAACATATTCTCCCAGACGGGCATCGGCATGGCCGCCTTCCTGGGCGGATTGCTCTACGAACGGCACGGCTATGGGGCCGTGACAACACTCTGCGCGGTCATGACAGGACTGGTTGTTCTCCTGTTGATTACGCACATCGCGGAACCGCAGCCGGCGTAGAGAAGGATTCAGGATTCAGGATTCAGGAGTCAGGAGTCAGAAGTCAGAAATCTTCAGAAGACGGAAAAACGAAATTCGAAAATCGAAACTCGAAACTCGAAAACGGGGACTCGAAAATCGATATCTGACGCGCTAGCCCCCAAATCTGATGTATGGCTGGCGATTTTCGCTTTTCGTTTTTCGAATTTCGATTTTCGGTTTTCCTTTTTTGGAGGTGTGCTTGGTTACGAAACGAAGGATCTGGCAAATCATCCGAAACGTGCTATTGACGCTGGCAGTGCTGGCCGCCGGCTTCTTCTTCCTCTTCGTTCCGTGGTTCTTCGCTAACTTCGCAACCACGGGGCGCTATCACTACCCCGACCCGAACGATGGCAAGACACCCAAATCCTACGGCATGGATTTCAAATGGGTCGAGTTCCCCTCGAGTGATGGCGTCCCGCTCAGGGGCTGGTATGTTCCCGCCGCAAGCGAAGCGCGCGGCACTATTGTTTACTCCCACGGGTTGAACCGCACGCGCATTGAGATGTTGCCGATGGCGGCTTTCGGCCACCAACTGGGCTACGATGGCTTGCTGTTTGACCTCAGGCACCAGGGGGCGAGTGGAGGCGAGCTGACGACGCTGGGGTATCAGGAGCGTTTGGATGTGATCGCCGCCCTGCGCTATGCCCTTTACCAACAACGCGCCCCGCGCCCCGTGATCCTCTGGGGGGTTTCGATGGGTGCGGCCGCTGCTCTGCTGGCTGCCGCTGAGTCGCCTGAGGTTGCCGCTGTGATCTCCGACAGCTCCTTCGAGTCTCTGCGCGCAACCGTCCAACACCACTGGAAGCTGTTCTTTCATCTTCCCAGCTTTCCCTTCGCCAATGAAATGGTCTATTGGATTGCCTGGCGGGGAGGCTTTCGCCCGTCCGACTTTGACCTCGATAACGCTGTGACCCGTATCGGTAATCGCCCCATCCTCTTTGTTGCTCGCCAGGATGACCGCAGGATGCCGCCTTCCATTGCGCGAGAGCTATATTCCCACGCCGCCAGCCCGCAGAAAGCTTTGATCGTTTTGCCCGGCCAGCGCCACGGCGAGGGCTTTAATCAGGCGACGGAACAATATGAGAACGCCGTCCGCCAATTCCTGTCCAGCGTAGCAACGCCCCAACCCTAACCGCATTGACAGACTATCGGATTTGTCATACACTGTATGTACGGACTAGTTGAGGATTGGATATGAACAGCGTAGCCGTAAACAGGAAGAACCGGACGAAGAGACTCAATTTCCGCGCGACAGAACGTCAGGAAAGACTCATTCGCACGGGGGCGCAAACAAGAGGGGTTAGCGTCACAGACTTCATCCTCGAGAGCGCCTGCCTCCAGGCAGAGCACGCCCTTGCAGACAAGCGAGAGTTTGTCGTTTCCCCAAAACAATGGCAGGCATTTCTCGAGGCGCTGGACAGGCCAGCCCACGTGAACCCGAGGCTTGCACAACTTTTCTCCAACTCTGTCGTTTTCCCGCAGGCAGCTCAGAAGTGACAGATAGCTCGTTTCCAGGCGCTACCGGTTCCCTTTTAGCCAGTGAGAAGCTGACCGAGGATCACCATCTGTCGTCATTTGACTGTGGCAAAGCCCCTCTCAACGACTGGCTCAAACGCTTCGCGCTCATCAATCAGCAGAGTGATGCAGCCCGCACTTATGTTATTCATCGTGGCGGCAGGGTGGTCGCCTACTATTCCTTAACGGCAGGGTCTGTCCGCAAAGAGGAGTCACCCGCGCGCGTCGCCAAGGGCTTGGCGAGTCATCCTATTGGCGTCATCCTTCTTGCACGTCTGGCGGTGGACCGAACTGAACAAGGCAAGGGACTTGGGAAAGCCCTTCTTATCGATGCCTTGACGCGATGTTTGGAAGCTGCCGAGACGATCGGCGCCCGCGCCATCTTGGTTCATGCCATCGATGAGGAAGCCGCTGCTTTCTACACGCGTTTTGGGTTTGATCCTTCGCCGCTCGAGCCAAACCAGCTTCTACTGCTCATGAAGGACCTACGCGCAAGCCTGAAGTCGCTCGCCTCCAAATCGCGGCCTTGAGGAAAACTCCGCACCAGAAGTAGCGCAGACCTGCTCTGATTTAGTTGGCCACCTTTCGGCATTAGCCCTCGCCCCTGGGTAGAGGGTGGCCCGCGTCCGGCGTTTTCATCAGCCGGCGCCGGACGGGGGTCACTTGGGTACATTTGCAGGAAAACTCCGTGTTCCCCGTGGCCAGAAAAAGAGCTAACGACGAGTAGAGAGGAAGCGCACCACATGCTGATCACGCCAGTCCAACCGATCACGGGGACGTGCACGCGGGGCACTCGTGTCTCTTCCTCCCCCTCTAAAATTCCGTACGGTGGGTTTTCCCCAGTACG
>Ga0326727_10002510_pt1 | contig 62293 bp, 54 predicted proteins | sample MB2enrmetagenome_FD_207643 | JGI IMG/M metagenome (GOLD analysis project Ga0326727, IMG submission 207643) | Lab enriched peat soil microbial communities from McLean, Ithaca, NY, United States - MB29MY | ecosystem: Environmental > Terrestrial > Soil > Wetlands > Peat | place: USA: New York...
GGCTCGCGCATACTTTTCAAAACTCGGCTGGCAGGCAAATGTTATCTGGCGCATCGCGTTTTCACTCCACCTACAATTTAATACTACTGCGATGCGGCTGCGGGACTTAATCAGAGGTTCCTTAGATTGACAGTTCCGATGTCAGCGGCGATGTAACTAGTAGAATTGTAGCCACGGCAAGAGAGATTATCTAACCTCTGTGATAGTTGTTTCCTCAACATCCTTCTTTGTCTCAGCGTCTGTTCTCTCGCGGCTGTAAGAAACAATGGACACCTCAAGTCGTGGGGTACTTCTAATCTCTTCGGAAAGCTCTCCAACATACTCATAAGGAACCGTTACAGGGAACTTGAAATCGCGCGGAAATGTCTTTTTGAAGTCTCCCGGGGCAAAGTCGAACCAAACGTTCGCGGCAAACTCGAAATACTGTTGCAGCCGGATATTCATATCGATGTCTTCTTTTGGTTCATGTCCGCTGATAGTTGGCAGAAAGTGGTGGACAAAGTTATGCTGTTCGTCCCACTTGCAGCCAATTACTCCGGGATTTTGATGACCCATATTGCGGTAGTCTTTAATCTCTTCCCGAATAGTCATTTTCTCAAAAACATCTAGTCGTTTCTCATAGGTCCAAAAGTATGGCACATCGGGATGTTCTTTTTGTCCGCGTGTAATAGCAGTGCGAAGAGCTTCAAAAACGTGCTCAAGATGCCAGAAAAAATCCGCTAAGTGTGACCGGCAAATTACAATATCCGTCTGCACATTGTCTCGCACCTTTTGCTCTTGCTTACGCATTTCCTCAATATTCGTTCGTAATGCTGCTGATTGCGAATAGACGCGCACAAAAGCCAAATGGTAGGCGGCAAAGTTTATCGAGAACCAAATTTCAGACAAAGCGCCCGTCAACTCTAAGTTAGGAACATCTGGCATTTCCATTTTCTCGCCTAGCCTTTTGACCATCTCTAACCTCGCATTGAGAGGATTCTACTTATAGCGGCGCTATCTTACCCGATCTCCCTCTCCCACCCCTCCAGCGCCCGCTTGAACTCGCCCATAAACTTGCCCGCGTCCGCGCCGTCGATGGTGCGATGGTCAAAGCCGAGGCAGAAGTACTGCACCGATCGGATCGCAATCGTGTCGTTGCCCTCGGTGTCGGTCATCACCACCGGCTCCTTGCGCAATCCGCCGATCGCCAGAATCGCCGACTCCGGCTGGTTGATGATCGGCGTGCCGAACTCCTCGCCAAAAATCCCCGAGTTGGTCAGCGTAAACGTCGACCCCGAAGCCTCCTCCGGCAGCAGCTTCTTCGCCCGCGCCCGCGTCGCCAGGTCCGCAATCGCCCGCGCCAGCCCCGTAAAGCCGCGCCCTTCGGCCTGCTTCACTACCGGCACAATCAGCCCCCACTCCAGCGCCACCGCAATCCCCAGATCGATGTTCTGGTGATACTGAATCGCCCCATTCACCAGCGAAGCGTTTACAATTGGATACTTTCCCAGCGCTTCAATCGCCGCCGTAGCAATAAACGGCATATACGTCAGCTTCACGCCATGCTTCTTCTCGAAGCCATCCTTCTCCCGCTCGCGTAAGCGCGAGATGCGCGTCATGTCCACCTTGTAAACAATGTGCACATGCGGGCTTGTCTGCATGCTCTCCACCATGCGCTGCGCAATGATGGCCCGCATCTTCGTCAGCGGTTGCGGCTCTTTCGGTACCGCCGCTGGCGCTATGGCCGCCGGCGCTGCGGCGGGTCGCTCCTTCGGCGCAAAAGCCGCTGGCTCCCTGCTGCCAGCTCCATGCTGGATCAGATACCGCAGCACGTCTTCTTTTGTGATGCGCCCCTCCAAGCCTGATCCCGTTCCCGCAATCCGGCTCAGGTCTACGTTGTTCTCCTGGGCCATGCGTCGCACCAGCGGCGACGTACGCTGCGCCACCTGCGGTGACTGCGGCGCTGCTGATCCCTTAGGTTGTACTGGTGCTGTGGAACGGATTGTCGAAGCGGAAGGTGTTGGACTTGACGCTTGCGGAGTCGCTGCACTTGCGCCGAAGGCGCCGGCACCCGCACTGGTGGCGCCGATCACCGCCACCACCGTATTCACCTCGACGGTTGCCCCCGCTTGAATCCTGATCTCGGCCAGCACGCCCGCCGCGGGCGAGGGAATCTCCGCATCCACCTTGTCCGTCGAAATCTCAAACAGCGGCTCGTCCTTCTCCACCCGCTCGCCGGCCTTTTTGAGCCACTTGGTAATCGTGCCCTCAAAGATCGACTCGCCCATCTGGGGCATAACCACGTCCGTTGTCATGGAGTTTCTCCGCGAAGCGGGACGCTTCGGCTACGCACAGGGCTGGTTTTCGTCATTCCAGGGGAAATATCCGGCGCGCCCGCTTCAAACCGAATTATAAATTGCGCCGTTTCCGCTCGCCGAACTGATCGATGCCCCCTCCTGAGCGCTCGCCTCGCCCCGGCGAGTCGCGAGTGCCATAAACCCCAATGCGATCCCGCTCTGCCACAACAACCCGCCAACTTGCTAACTCGCCAACTCCGCGAAGCGGAGGCTAACTTGCTGCCTTTGTCGAATTACAGTTCAACAAGCTCTGTGAATTTCAGTCAGCCTCGTTACTCATGTTCGAATCGGCCGCTCGCCCTCGCCCGTCAGCCGCTTGACTTCATCCGGAACCCGCATCGGCGTATCCTCTGCCGGAATCTGCTCCGGAGCCGCCGCCTGTGCCCTCAATCCTGCCAAGCTCTTCACCTCCACCACCGTCTCGCCAAAGACCTCGCCGAACTCCCGCGCCGCCATGTGTGCAAGTTCCTCCAGTCCCGGCAGCTCCTCTGGTCTCTCAACTTCCCGTGCCAGGCTCGTCACCGCGTGATCCGCAATCCCGCAGGGAACAATCAATTCAAAATCCCGCAACTCGGTCGTCACGTTGAAGGCAAATCCATGCGACGTAATCCCCCGCGCCACATGAATCCCAATCGCGCCAATCTTCCTCTCTTTTGTGGGGCGCTCCTGGCGAGTCAGCGACTGGTAGGCCGGGACTTCAGTCCCGGCAATACTGCCCATATCGTCAATGGGGGCTTTAGCCCCTGAGGTATGCTCTTCGGGAATAGAACTGACCACTGACCACTGTCCACTGACCACTGTTTTTCCGCACCACACCCCGGTCAATCCGCAGATCCGCCCCGCCCTCACTCCAAACTCGCCGCACAGCCGGATCAGAGCCTCTTCCATCCCGCGCACAAAGTCCACCGGCCCCATCCGTCCGCCGCTCACCGTCCTCAGCGTGCGTAGGTCGAAGATCGGATAGCCCACCAGTTGCCCCGGCCCGTGATAGGTCACGTCGCCCCCACGGTTGATCTCGTGCACCGTCACTCCGCGCCGCCTCAACATCTCATCCGAAGCCAGAATGTTCTCCCGCTTCGCATTGCGCCCCAGCGTCAGCACCGGCGGATGCTCCAGCAGCAGCAGCACATTCGCAGCTCGCCCCTCGGCCACCAACCCAGCCACCTCTGCCTGCACGCGCAGCCCCTCGTCGTAGCTCACCCGCCCGAGATAAAGATACTGAATCATGTCTTTGATTGTAACGAGGCGGCGCTTCCGCAAGTTAAAGCCGCGGGCGTATCGTTTTCGCGCTACACTAGCTACTGGCAGGAGGACCGGGCGGTCGCTGCCGGAGGGCGTGCGCAAGCGCGGTTCGCCGGGGGAGGAAAGTCCGAACTCCGCAGGGCAGTGTGCCGGATAACATCCGGGACGTGGGCCTCAAAACCCATGGACGGCCAGTGCCACAGAAAATATACCGCCGGATGCTCGTGCTTTGGCGCGCGCAACTGGCCCGAAGGGCGATTGCCTGGACGGCCAGTCCGGTAAGGGTGAAATGGTGCGGTAAGAGCGCACCGCTCCGGCGGTAACGTCGGAGGCAGGGTAAACCCCACACGGAGCAAGACCAAATAGGGAGGGAAGCGCGCGCCCGGAGCAGGTAGCGCGCCCGGTGCTGGCCCGGCGCCGCAAGGTTGCTCCAATGCAATGACCGAAACCTCCGGGTAGGTCGCTGATGAGCGTCTGCGGCAACGCGGCGCCTAGAGGAATGACCGCACACGACAGAATTCGGCTTACAGGTCCTTTTGCCGAATTCGAACACCCGGCAAGCAATTTTGTTCGCCGGTGTGAAAACGACAGCCCCGGCCAGGAGCATTTCCTGCCGGGGCTGACCAATATATTAGGTCCCCATTGTGGGTATTTTGATATCACATGTTTGGGAGAGTTTCTTCGAGACAGATTCCTGCTTTTGTAGAAGCTCTTGTTTATCAATACGTTGCTGCCAGATTATGAATAATTGCAAGACATTTTGATAATGTCCTGTGCCTGGAAAATCTCCACGACCTGCATATGGATTATTAGGGGAGCATGTCTCTTAACGTTAAAGCAGAAGCTGCGGCCTACGGAAGAAAATGCCACTTCTTCTGCAGCAATACCTTCAGTGAACATTACTGAGAAAGCTTCTAATGCGTTATGGACGGGGAGCGTTGAACGTACGACTTTCTCCCAGAGGGATGGATCATTCTTAAAGATCAGTGGAAACGGGCTTGGGGCTTTTATTTGTATTCCATTGTCAATGAGTTGAATGGAGAAAGAGTCTAATACAGTATTCATTCCCAGGGATTTAAGTTCGCTATCGCATTTGTCTATAAGAGGAACAATATCACCTGCATAGGAATGGCATTGATCCGCAGCGAGTTTATAAGACTCACGTAAGGCAGCTTTACGGGCTAATTGCGCGCTCTGTTGCAATCCCTTCTTCGCAAGGCTTAGTTGTCTCAAACCGAGTATGGCAATTATTACTAAGCCAAGCTCACTCAGGGCGGATAATGCTTGCCAAGTAGTTGAAATTGGGTCTGAAATTAACATGGTGTGAATTGTAACGCAAAAAACGTGCAGTGAACAGATAGTCATTGCTATAGTAGGTTTACGATGAAAAGATGCTGCTCGTAAAACTCCTCTCGCCAGCCGCTCGCGCCCCCGTCGTCGCCCATCCCGGCGAAGACCTCGGCTATGACCTCTTTGCCCTCGAAGCCGTCACGCTCGCCCCGCGCACCACCGTCAAGGTGCGCACCGGCATCAGCGTCCAGGCCCGCCATCCCGCCACCGGCGCGCCTCTCGGCCTTCTGGTGCGCGACCGCTCCTCCATGGCCGCGCGCGGCATCATTACCACCGCCGGGGTCATCGATGCCGGTTATCGCGGCGAAATTCTCATCCTGATGACCAACCTCACCGACGCCCCCGTCGAACTCCAGGCCGGCGAAAAGATCGCCCAGATGATTCCTGTTCCTGTCTTGACGGGTCTAGTCCAAGAGGTCAAAACGCTGGAAGCGTCCGCCCGCGCGGAAAAAGGCTTTGGCAGCTCCGGACGATAACTACCTGCGGTGGGGTAACTGTCTTCGGCTCTCAGAACTTGCCGCATCAGCAGCCCCCCTTTCGCCAGAAAAAATGAAAGGATGGGCCATCCCGCTAATTCGCGCGCAGCGCGGCTAACTCGCTAACTCGCCGCTTCTCTACGGATTCCCCAGCCCATCCCCCTTGTGATAATTCGGATACGGCGGCACGGGAATCGCCGGCACGGGATGCGCCTTCAACTCGTCCAGCACCATCTGCACGCCGGTTTCGAGCTGCTTGTCGTGTCCGGCAGCCACATCCTTGGGCAAATCCTCCACCTTCACATCGGGCGCGATGCCGTGGTTTTCCACCTCCCACTCGCCATTGATGCCGTAGATGGCGAAGTTGGGCGCGGTGACACGGCCGCCGTCAAGCAGTGTCGGGTAGCCGCCGATGCCCACAAGGCCGCCCCACGTCCGCGTGCCCACCAGCTTGCCGATGCCCGCCTTTTTGAAGTACCACGGCATGGCGTCGCCGCCCGAGCCAGAGTTCTGGTTGATCAGCATCACCTTCGGCCCGAAGATCGCGCCCACCGGGTCGTGTATCGGCTTGCCGTCGCGCGCGATGGCTCCGGAGAGCGGCGTCCGCTTGAGCACCTCCACCACGTAGTCGGCGATGAAGCCGCCCTCGTTCCAGCGCTCGTCCAGCACTAGCGCCTGCTTGTCCAGTTGTGAGTAGAAGTAGCGGTTGAAGTTCGTGTACCCTGAGCCGCCGGTGTTGGGCATATAGACGTAGGCCACCTTGCCGCCGGAGAGTTCGTCGACCTTATGCCGGTTGCCTTCAATCCAATCCAGGTTGCGCAGTCCGTCCTCGTCGCTGATGGGAACCACCGTCACGTCGCGGGCGTCCTTGCCGTCAGCATTGGCGCCCACTCGCAGCACGGTTTGCTTGCCGGCCGTCCCGTCGAAGAACTCGTAGAGGTTGTCGCCTGACTTCAGTTCGCGGCCATTCACCGCCAGCAGGTATTCGCCTTCCTTCACTGAAACTCCCGGCAGCGTCAGCGGCGATGCCAGCCCCGGCGTCCAGTTCTGCCCGCCTAGTATTTTCGCAATCCTGTACCGCCCATTCTCCACCTTGTAATCGGCGCCCAGCAGGCCGGTCTTTGCCTCGTGGTCCGGCTGGAACGGCGAACGGATGAACATGTGCCCGATCGTCACCTCGCCCAGCATCTCCGTGGAGAGATAGCTGAACTCCGAGCGTGATGCCAGCGCATCGAGGTAGGGCTTGTACTTGGCCTCGGCCTTGGGAATGTTCAAGCCGTGTGTGTGCGGATCGTAGAGAAAGTCGCGCTGGATGCGCCACGTTTCGTGATACATCTGCCGCCATTCGGCGCGTGCATCGATCACGGTTTCCAGATTCCCCAGATTCAGCGCCTTCCCCGGAGCGCTTTCGCCAGGCTTCAGGTCCTCCGCCGAGGCGATGTTACAAAGAACGCCCGTGCGCGCGTACAGAACCTTCGACCCATCGAAAGAAACGATGAAAACATCCACGTCGTTGAGCACGACCTCCGGCTTGCGTTTTTCCAGCGTGAACCGCCAGACAGCGCGAATGTAGGAACCGCCGTCATTATTGGTAGGACGGCCAACCGGGGTGCCTTCGCCAAGGTAAAGCACGCCGGTCTTGCCCACGTCGATCCAGTAATAGTTGCGCGCCGGAATGGGCAGCGAAAGAATCCGGTCGCCGATCTTCTCCAGATCCACCTTGACCACCACCGGCTTCTCGGCATCTTTCTTGTCAGCGTCCTTCTTCTCGCTTTCTTTCGTCTCCTTGTTAGCATCCTTGGCGGTTTCGTCCTTCTTGTCTGCTTCCTTTTTGTCGGCGTCCTTCTTATCTGCGCCCTTCTTCGTCTCGTCCTTGATCTTCTCGTCGTCGCTCTGCGGAGGCAGCGGAGAAGCCCCGTCCGCCGCCAGCACCACCACGTAAGCGGCGTTGGTTTGCGCGCGGTCCAGCGAGGAGAGATCAATGCCCGCCTTCGACGGCCCGTCATCCGTGGACGCCAGGAAGTAGAGATACTTGCCGTTGGGATCGAAGACCGGGCTCATGGCATCGCTCATCCCGTCGGTCACTTGCGTCGATTTGTGCGTCTCCATTGAGTACAGGAAGATCGCGTCCAGTTGATTGTCCAGATCGCGATGATAGGCAATCCACTTCGAGTCCGGCGACCAGGCGGCGTGGAAGTTCGAGCCAAAGCTGCCGTAGGTTTCCTTGTCCACCAGCACCGGCTTGCCCGTCGGCACATCCACAACCCACAGCCGTCCGTGCTTGTCGGTATACGCAATGTGTTTGGAGTCGGGCGACCACGTTGGGCTGTAGAAGAAGCTCGGCTCCGGCCCCAGGTCAATCACCGTCGGCGGCTTGAATCCCGTCTGCTCCCTCAAATAAAGCTGGTACTCGCCGCTGGCGTCCGAGAAGTACGCAATGGTCTTGCCGTCCGGGCTCCATGCCGGGTCGCGCTCCGCCACGCCGGGCGTCTCGGTCAGGTTGCGCGTGTCGCCCTTTTCCGCCGGCACGGTGAAGATCTCTCCGTGCGCTTCAATTACGGCGCGCGCGCCGGTGGGCGACAAGTTGATGTTCTCAATCTCCCTCGGGTTCAGGTTCACACGGTGCGGAACCAGCGAAGCCAGCTCCCCGTGAATCGTAACCGGAATCGGCATGTTCATGCCGTTCGTCGGGTCCACCAGCAGAATGCGGCCAAACTGCTCTACGATCAACGCGCTCCGCTCCGCCCCGCTGATGTCTTTTGCCGGTCCCGCCTGAAAGGACTTCATGTCCAGCCCGTTGTTGGCCATCACCTGCGTCACCTGCTTGCTGATGGTGTCGTATCGATAGAGCGTGACTGGGCCGTTGTTGCTTCCCGTACTGTCGCGGTCGCTCAGGAAGTAGACCTGGTCGCCCACCCACGCCGGGTTGGAGTCGTTGGAGTTCTCGCGCGGCACCTTCTCCAGGTCCAGCGTCTTCAGGTTCACGATCCAGATCGGCGAGGTCTGTCCGCCCACGTAGCGCTTCCAGGCCGGTTGCCACTTGCTGAAGGGCTGATAGGCAATCGACTGCCCGTCCGGCGAAAGTGAGCCCTCGGCGGCCGAGGGCAGCGGCAGCGGCTCAGGAACCCCGGTCCCGTCGGCATGAACGCGGAAGAGCCGTGTAAAGTGCCGGTAGCTGGCCATGCCGCTGGCAATCAGCACACCCTTGCCGTCCGGCGACCAGCCTGCAACCCGGCTGCCGCCCGGGTGCCATGTAATGCGCCGCGGAACGCCGCCCGTGGCCGGGATGATGTACGCGTCGGTATTGCCGTTCAGGTGAGCGGAATAGGCAATCCACGCGCCGTCCGGCGAGAAGTATGGGCCCGCGGACACTTGCCCGTTCGACGTTAGCCGCTCGGCCTCGCCGCCGTTGCGGCTCACCGTCCAGATGTCGTCGGCGTAACGGAAGGCAATCTTATCCTGCGAGAGGGCAGGGTAGCGCAGCAGCAGCGGTGCCGCTGTGGCCGCCGCTGGGGCTTGGGCAACGGCAAATACGGGCAGTAGTGCGAGCAGCGCCAGCAGTACGGGCGCAAGGCGGGAGTAGACGCGGATCATCGTGCCTCCTGAATTGGGTGATTGGGATTGAGTTCAAAAACAGGCGCAAACTGCGCGCCCTCTCATGCTACGTCAGACGGTAGCCAAATGGTTCCGTTAGACCGCCCGGTTTCGTCTTTTATTCGTCTTTTTCTCGGCGCAGGAACCTATCCGCGCCCCTTTGCGTATCAGAAATGAGCGCCCTCCCCTGGGCTGCGGTGACTTTTGCCTGCCGGAAGGCGCCCAATCGGACGGCTCTGTGTTTAGGTCAGTACCGGTGATTGCGTACACTGGAAGTGAGGCGGGGGTTATTCCCTGCAAATACCAACAGAATCAATGCGGACTTTTGTAACGGAAGGTTCTACTCAGTCAGAAAGGCTAGCGCCGCTACCACGCGCGAAGCGTGGCTAACTCCGCGAACTCCGCTCTTGTTGATTGTTTGTAAGACCCGGCAACAGAAAGATCGACCATGCTCTTCGGTGAGGCAGTCAAACTCGCGCTTCAGTCTTTGTGGGCCAACAAGATGCGCTCCATTCTCACCCTGCTGGGCGTGGTCATGGCCGTCTCCTCGCTCATCATGGTCGTCACCCTGGTCGACGGCGCCAACAACTACGTAGCTACCAAGCTCGTCAGCCACGGCGCTGATGTCTTTAGCGTGGGGCGCTTTCCTCCCGTGATCTTCTCTGCCGAGGAGTACTTCAAGTATCAGAAGCGCAAGATTCTGCAGTACGACGACTTCGAGACTGTGCGGGACGAGTGCGCCGAATGTACCGAGGTGGGCGCATCCGTTAGCCGTACCACCAATGTCTCCTTTAACGGCCACTCCACTACCGATACCGAGCTTCGCGGCATTAGCTGGGCCATGGTGGATCTCAACAATCTGGATGTCGTGATAGGACGTGGTTTCACCCCCACCGACGATGAGGTCGGCACACACAATGTCATTGTGGGCTATGACATTGTGGACAACGTCCTCGGCGAAGGCGACCCCCTCGGTAAAGAGATTCGCGTCGACGGTGTCCCTTACACCATCATCGGAGTGGGCGACCGCCAGGGCAAAACCCTGGGCCAGTCGCAGGATAACTGGGTGGCTGTGCCTATTACTACATACCTGCAAACCTACGGCCACAATGACCCGCTGGGCATCTACGTGCGCGCCAGCGGCGGAGCCGAAGTCATGGAGCGCGCTGAGGACGAGGTGCGCGTCATGATGCGCGCCCGCCGTCACAACCGTCCCGGCCAGCCCGACGACTTCGAGATCAATACCAACGATACCTTCATGGACATCTGGAAGCAGTTCTCCGCGTTGTTCTTCGATGTCATCATCGGCATCTCCTCTATCGCGCTGGTGGTGGGTGGCGTCGTCATCATGAACATCATGCTCGTCTCCGTCACTGAGCGCACCCGCGAAATCGGCGTGCGCAAGGCCCTGGGAGCGCGCCAGCGCGATGTGTTGCTGCAATTCCTCATTGAAAGCGCCACCATGGCGCTGGTGGGCGGAGTGATCGGCGTGGCGCTCGGCGTGTTGGTGGCCTATTTGGTTACCGTAGTCCTCGGCTTTCCCGCCGCCGTAAAGTTGTGGAGCGTATTCATGGGCCTCTTCATGGCAGGCGCCGTGGGCGTCTTCTTCGGCGTCTATCCGGCCAGCAAAGCCGCCCGCCTCGATCCGGTCGTGGCTTTGAGAGCAGAGTTGTGAGACGTAGCTGTCAGCTATCAGCTTTCAGCCGTCAGTTATTCGTAATCTGTTGTTTGTGGTGAGGAGCCGCGTTGTATGGCGCAATCGTTTCGAGAGTTGCTGGTTTGGCAGAGAGCAATGCAGTTGTGTGTGGCTGTTTATCGCTTGACACGGGACTTTCCGCGTGAAGAACTTTATGGTCTGTCAAGCCAGTTGAGGCGTTCGGCGGTTTCCGTGCCTAGCAATATTGCAGAAGGACATGGCCGGCTTAGCAGAGGCGAGTTTCGGCAGTCTTTAGGTATTGCCCGTGGTTCTGATTTTGAGTTGCAAACACAACTCGAAATCGCTCGTGCACTTAAGTTAGGTGAACCTTCGTTGGTCACTGATACGGAAAATTTGTCGCATGAAGTTGGAAAGATGATTTTTGCGCTTCTGGAATCGGTTAATGACCAGATTCGGCAAGACTGATAACTGACGGCTGAAAGCTGATAGCTGAAGGCTGTTCTCGTGGAGCTGTAATGGCACAGGGTCAAACTCGCGAATCCGTCAAAATGGCCCTCGATACACTCCGGGCCAACAAGCTGCGCTCAGGCCTCACCATCCTGGGCATTGTCATCGGCGTCACCACGGTCATCGTCATCTCCTCGTTCATCAACGGGCTCAACAATCGTGTTGCTGAGATTGCCGACTCGCTGGGTACAAATGTCCTTTTGGTTACCCGCCTGCCCTTCGGCATCGGCCGCCCCTCCACCGAGCTGCTTACTCGCAAATACATCACTTTAGAGGATGCGCTGGCCCTGCGCGAGCTGCCTCACGTCGTAGCTGCGGATGCCAATACTCGCTATACCAAACAGTTTGGCGTAGGCAACGTGAGCATCAAGTACCAGGGCCACAAGGTGGCTGGCGCCATCCTGCAGGGCAACACCGCGCAGGTGGCCGAGGTCTCGAATCTGGTCTTGCTCACGGGCCGCGTCTTTACCGACGAGGAGGACCAGCGTCATGCGCAGGTGTGTATGCTGGGATACGACACCGCGGATAAGCTCTTTGTGAATGGAGAAGACCCCATCGGCAAGGAAGTCAACGTCGAGACCGGCCTTTATACCGTCATCGGCGTGCTCGACAAGCAGAAAATGCTCTTCGGCAGCGGTCAGAACCCGCAGGACAATGTGATTTACTTCCCCATGGGCACCTTTCACAACCTGCATCCCGAAGCTCTGGAAATGTTCCTCACCGTGAAGTACGACGATCCCGCCAACAAGTCATTGGTCGAAGAGGAGGTTCGCGAGGTAATGCGCATCCGCCGCAAGGTCAAAATCTCCGCCGACGATAACTTCGACATCTTCGGCACGGACTCTATCAATAAGCTCTGGGAGCAGATTACCGGCGGCCTCTTTGGGCTGATGGTCGCCGTCTCCAGCGTCGGCCTCATGGTGGGCGGCGTCGGCGTCATGAACATCATGCTCGTCTCCGTCACCGAGCGCACCCGCGAGATCGGCATTCGCAAGGCCATCGGCGCCACCAAGCATACCATCCTGACTCAGTTCACCACCGAGGCCGTTACCCTGTGCGCCGTGGGAGGCATCGTCGGCGTCATCCTGGGAGCCGCGCTTACCGGGCTCATCTACGTGTTGCCCATCGGCCTCTCGCCCACCTTGTCCGCCGTGTGGGTGCTCACCGGCTTCGGCGTCTCCTGCGCCATCGGCCTCCTCTTCGGCATCTATCCCGCCTGGAAAGCCGCCAACCTCGACCCCATCGAAGCCCTCCGCTACGAGTAACAGCCGTCAGCGGTCAGTGGACAGTACGGTGTTCCAAAGCACGTAAGCCTGTCGAGAAATTCGAGAATTCGATTGACAAAGCCAGATAGCGACGCCTATCTACTTTGTTAGCTGACGGCTGACGGCTGACGGCTGACGGCTGACGGCTGACGGCTGACGGCTGACGGCTGACGGCTGTTAACTGTAAGCTGTTAGCTGTGATTCCCCACGTCTTCGCCCAATCCGTCGCCCTTCTCACCACCGCTCTCGCCATCGCCGGAATGGGTTACTTCCTCGCCGCCCTGATCGCCGCGCGAATCTTTCTCTCTGCCCGCCGCGCCCCGCTTCCATCCTTCGCCCCCGCCGTCACTATCCTCAAATCCCTCAAGGGCCTCGACCCCGGCATGATCGACGCCTTCCGCAGCCACTGCCGCCAAACTTACACCAATGATTTCGAGCTGCTCTTCGGCGTAGCATCGCTAGCCGACCCCGCCGCCGCCGCCGTTCAGCAATTGCAAGCCGAATTTCCCGATCGCGAAATCCTTCTAGTCGAATGTCCCCAACAACTAGGAACTAACGGCAAAGTCAGCACTCTTGTCCAGCTCCTCCCTCACGCCCGCCACAGCTTCCTGCTCATCAACGACTCCGACATCACTGTCTCGCCGCGCTACCTCGCTCGCGTCATGGCCTGCTTCGCTCCGCAAGCGGATTCCGCCGGCACGGTTGCGAAGGAGGTCGGCCTCGTCACTACCCTCTATCGCGGTCGCGCCCACCACACGCTCGCCTCCCGGCTTGAGGCTCTGGGCATCGCCGCCGACTTCCACGCCGGAGTGCTCTTATCCAAATGGATCGAGGGCGGCCTGCATTACGGCCTCGGTTCCACTCTGGCCATCCGCCGCTCCACCCTCGACAAAATCGGCGGCCTCGCTCCCTTGGTCGATCACCTCGCTGACGATTACGAGCTGGGCGCGCGCATCTCCGCCGCCGGCTATCGCGTGGCGCTCTCCGCCGAAGTCGTCGAAACCAACATCGCCGCCTACGGCCTTCGCGGATTCCTCGATCACCAGTTGCGCTGGGCTCGCACCGTCCGCGACGCCCGCCCCTGGGGCTACGTCGGCCTCATCTTCACTCACGGCCTCTGTTGGGCGCTGCTCAACGTTCTCGCCAGCGGAGCCAGCCTGCTCAGCCTCTGGCTGCTCGGCTTGAGCCTCTGCCTCCGCCTCGCCCTGGCCATGACCGTAGGCGCCGAGGTGCTCTCCGACCGCCAGATCCTGCCCAATCTCTGGCTGCTGCCCTTGCGCGACCTCATTGCCATGGCCGTCTGGGTCGCAGGCTTCTCCGGCAACTCCATAGTCTGGCGCGGAGAGCATTTCACGCTCAAAGGCGGAAAACTGCAAAGAATAATCGCATAGATTGAACAGAATAGGCCTGTTTGGAACCGTTTAACACAGTAAGCGTATTATGCATTGTGGTTCTCTCTGCGTCTCAAAGGCGGCGCAGGGTATCCCGGAAAGAGTTGTGGAATGTTAGCGCACGCTGAAAAGAGCCGATTGCCGGAAACGCCGGGTTGTATGTCCGGTAATCCGGCTGTGCAGGAACCGATGCCGGCAAGTTTTGAGGTCGCGGGACCTAGCCTCATTTCAGACATGATTTACGACCTGCGGATTCAGGACGGCGGCTCCGGCGGTTATTACGCGGATGTGGCCGCATTCTCTGACCGGCTGCTGGACGAGATCGAACTGCGTGCCGGAGCGGCGCTCGATGGCTACATTCTCCATGTACTGGCGTTTCTGAGCGAGGCTCCCCGCAGCCATGGCGAGTACGCCATCGAGTTGCTCTCGCTGGGTCAGGCGCTCAGGCGATACGGGGGCGCTGCTGAAAGCACGCCCGCCTGGGTTGTAAAGGTGGCGCGCTTCCTCTTCTGCTTGCGGCGTCGTCCGGCGTTAATTAAGCCCCTTGCCGACCTGCTGCGGGCAGCGATCACCCGGCTTTTCCTGGTGCCCGCTATCGGTCGCAAGCCAAAGGGCAAGCTCTGCTCGTTGGACGGGCTGCCCCGCCTGATCCTGTGGCTCGAGGCCACCGGAGAATTCGAACAGGAAGCGATTCGCCTCAACAATTGGCGGAGTTTTCTCGATACCCTTCCTCCTGCGGAGGCCGCTCGCTGCATCGAATCATCCGTTGATCTGTTTGACTGGTTCCAGCGCGAGGCGGACAAGGCGCTGGGAGTCTATACGCTAGGGGTCCAGAGGTTTCTCTCCGCGGAATACGCCCGGCGCGGTTGCCGCGAAGATCAGCTCTTTTGCGGCAAAGAGCCGGTGGAATACCACTTGTGCATGGTCGCCGCCGAAATCATGAACCGCGGATTGCGCGACGATTTCTCACGCTCTGCGCGCAAGGTCATCCTCATGCCCGCGTGCATGCGCGGTGCCTATGCCACACGCTGCCAGGCCCGCGCCTCCGGCGTCGACATCCAGTGTGCGGCTTGCAGCCCCGGTTGCGCCGTAAACCGCATGACGCGCCAGATGAGCACTCTGGGCGCAAGTGTCTACCTCGTTCCGCATTCCACCGGATTCAGCCGCTGGCTCGACCGCTGGCAGCGTGAGCCGGACACCGGCGTCGTTGCCGTGGCCTGCCTCTTGAATATCCTGCCCGGCGGCTATGAGATGCGCGCCCGCCAAATCCCCTCGCAATGTGTGCCGCTCAATTTTCCCGGCTGCCGCAAGCATTGGCGCCGCAAGGCAATCGCCACCTGCATCAATGAAGAGCAGCTCGTGCAGATTGTAACTTCGTCTTAATCCCCCGTACTCGCCGCCGTAAAATCCAGCTTGCTCATCGCCGCGCAATCAATCGAAAGGCAGGCGCCCAGCTCGTTGAAGTTCTGATCCCAGCGCGGGCGGTCGTCGGTCGCCAGGCTGGTGAGCGCGTAGCTCGAGGTGCGCAGTATCTCGTACCAGATGTTCTGCGCCTGCCACAGGTTCAGCTCGAAGGGCAACTCAACTAGCGTGCGGGCCAGTCCCAGCGCCCGGCCCAGCGACTCCAGCGAGCCCGACGACATCAGCAGCTCCACCATCGCGCGCCTCATGCGCTGGTCGGCAATGTAAGACAGTGTCGCTGTCTCCAGCGGAATCTGGTCGGTCTTGGCCAGCGATAAATACGCGCGCAATTGGGCCTGATCGATGGGATACGCCTCCAGCGCCCGGCGCAATCCGGCGTTGATGGCGAATCCCGCGGCCAGGGTCAGCGCCGGCGGCTTGGGCAACCCCGCCTGCGAGAGATAGTGCAGCAGGCTGGCGTGCTCATCGTAGATGGTGGTCAGAGATTTCTCGATCTCCGAGAGCGTGGTGTTGAGGATAATCTGCACGATGCGCCGCTGCTCGTCGGTAAACAGCGAGGTTAGCGAATAGTCCACGTGCCCGAAGTAGCTATCGATCTGGCGAATCACCTCAGGGAAGTCGGCCCGCTGAACGTGACCCGCGACCGATTTGCAGAAAGCCTCAAAGGCGGTCGCATCCTCCACCTCATACGCCTTCACCGCCGCGGTAATGTTCTGGTCGCCAAAGTGCAGCACCGCAAAGGAAAAACTCTGCTGCTTGCCGGTGATCGCGCCGACAATTTTAATCCTGCCCAGGGCCAGTCGGCCTCTCCCGGAGGAATACGCTTCGAAGGAGTCGCGCCACACTCGGAAGCAGAACAGGTCGGTCTCCTCGGCAAAAGAGGAAAAGATGGAGCTAATGGCGTAGTGCGCCGCCACCTGTTCCAGGCTTAGCTCCTTGGGCTTAACCTGCTCATGATAGATTTTGGCGCCATCCCCGGCCGCCGCTACGTTGGAGCGCGCCTCCTTCAGCCGGGCCAGAAACGCCGTTTCCTGGGATCCGGCTAACTGCGGAAAGGCCGCCCTCGCCAGTTGCATCACCCGTGCCGCATAGGCAATCACCTGCACCGTCTCAATTCCCGAAATGTCGTCGAAAAACCAGCCGCAACTGGTGTACATCAGCTGCGTGTGCCGTTGCATCTCCATCAGCTCCAGCGCGTGCACCCGTTCCGGCACGGTGAGCGCCCGCAGTTGGTGCTTGCGCAGGAATCGCTCCACCGACTGCGGGCTGCGGTCCAGCATGGCCTCGATGTATCCGTCGCGCGCCGCCCACACATCTTTGAAGAGCTTGTTGCCTTCCTGCTCGGTTAGCGGAATCAGCTCGTCGCGCAGCTCGTCCAGCGCCTTGCGCAGCGGCGCGCGCCACGCCTGGTTCCAGCCCGCCTTGCCCCCGTTGCAGCCGCAATCCGAGCGCCACCGCTCCACCCCATGCACGCAACTCCATGAGGTGTTCTCCACAATCTCCGCCTCGTACTCCGGCGGAAACTGCTCCAGAAAACAGCCGTAGTTGGTCAGCTTGACAGTCGGATCGTCCTCCAGCAGCCGCAGCGCGTAGGCCAGCGCCATCTCGCCGTATTTGTGGTGATGCCCGTACGATTCCCCGTCCGTCGCCACGTGCGCCAGTTGCGGCTTAGGGTTGTATTCAAAGCCGCTCTTTAGCCGCGCCGCAAATTTCTCGCCCGAGTTCAACAGCCCCTCGAAGGCAATCGCCCGCGACGCCGGTCCGTCGTAGAAAAATACGGCTATCGAAGCGCCCGACGCAAAGCGCACCAGGTAAGGGTGGGTCGTATCCACGCTGGCGTTGGGCTTATCCGTCCAGCCCCCGCCGTCCTTCAAGCTGCGAATCCGCTTGCACTGGTGCGGCGCCAGCACCGTGAACTTGATGCCGTGCTGGGCCATCAGTTCCAGCGATTCGTTGTCCGCCGCCGTCTCCGCCAGCCACATCCCCTCCGGGGCAATCCCATAGTGGCGCTGATAATCGGCGATTCCCCACCGTATCTGCGTGATCCGGTCCCGCCGGTTGGCCAGCGGCAGAATAATGTGGTTGTACACCTGCGCCATTGCCGAGCTGTGGCCCTTGTAGCTCTTCCGGCTGCGCCGCTCGCCGTCCAAAATCATGCGGTAGCTGCGCGGCGCGTTCTCCAGCAGCCAGCTCAGCAGCGTCGGCCCGTAATTGAAGCTGATGCGCGCGTAGTTGTTCACGATGCGCGTGATCTGGTTCTTGCTGTTCACCACCCTCGCCGCGCCGTTGGTCGCGTAGCACTCCGCGCAGATGCGCTCGTTCCAATCGTGATAGGGAGCGGCCGAGTCCTGCGTCTCCACCGTCTCCAGCCACGGATTCTCCCGCGGCGGCTGGTAAAAATGACCATGAATGCAGATAAATCGTTTACTGGCGGCCATGAAAAATCAGCTCCTAGCCTAGAGCTTATAGCTTTTAAGCTAAAGCTCCGGGTGCTTAATTCCTACAATCGCTTCCGGCTTCTATCTTCAAGTCTGCGCAAAATCTTGTTCGGCATCCGAATTCGCTGAAAGCTGATGGCTGATAGCTGCGCTTGATTATTGTAGGCTGGTCCGCCCCGCCGGCGCAGTGCTTTTGGCCAGATCGCAGGCCCTCCACAGGTACCAACTGGCCACCGAACGGAACGGCGCCCACCGTATTCCCCTTTTGAGCAAAACCTCCGGCGGGGGCAGATCCTTCGCCTCCAGAGGCCGTGTTTTGGGCGTTTTCAGGAAGGTCAGTGCAAAGCCCTTGCGCACCCCGTAGTCCGTCACCGGCAGCACGTCCGGCCTACCCAGACGGAAGATCAGCAGCATCTCTACCGTCCACGGCCCAATGCCCCGCACCTCGGTCAGCCGCTCCACAATCTCCGCGTCCGTCATCTTCTTGATCGCTGCGTGGCTGGGCACAGTCCCATCCAGCGTCCGCGCCGCCAGGTCTTTCAGCGCGCGCACCTTGTTTCCTGAAACCCCTGCCGCCCGAAGCACTTCTTCTGGTGTGTCCAGCAGTGTCTGCGGCGTCGGGTCGCCCCCATAGTGCTCCCGCACCCGCCGGTGAATCGTCGCCGCCGCCTTGCCGTGCAACTGCTGATAGAGAATCGACTCCAGCAGCGACTCAAAGGGCGAGGGCGAGGGATCAAGCCTGAGCGTGAACTCGCCGGCCCGCTCGATCAGCGCGCCCAGCTTCGCATCATTCGCGCGCAAATGCGCCAATGCCTCCTCGGCGTCAAAGGGTAATTTCCGGCTGCGGCCATCGTGAATCATAAGGGAATAGTGTACCGTGTTGGGACTTTCTTCCGGCTCCATGGTGCGCAGGCGGCTGCGCCCGCTTGCCGGACCGCTGTAGAATCCAGGTCAGATAGACAAGGGGGCAGCACTATGAAGATGCGGCCGGGTACACAAACAGGTTTTCTGCTCTGTGGCAAGGAGTGGACGGAGGGCGAGTTGCTCGATGTCCGCTCGCCCTGGGATCAGGGTCTGGTGGGACGCGTCACCATCGCCACCCGCGCCGACGCCCGCCAGGCCGTGCATCACGCCGTGGCCAGCCTGCGCCGCCTCCGCGCCATGCCGCGCTGGAGGCGTCGCGAGATCCTGGAGGACGTGGCTTCTACGCTCATCGAGCAAAAGGAGCGTTTCGCGCAGTTGATGGTCGCCGAGGCGGGCAAGCCGCTTCGACTCGCGTGCGCTGAGGTGGACCGCACCGTGCTCACCTTCAAAACCGCCGCCGAGGTGATTTCGCAGTTGAGTGGCGAGACCATTCCGCTGGATGTGACCGAGGGCAACGAAGGCCGCTGGGGACTGGTGCAGCGCTTTCCCGTCGGGCCGGTGCTGGCCATTACGCCCTTCAACTTCCCCCTTAACCTGGTGGCGCACAAGGTCGCTCCCGCGCTCGCCGCCGGCTGCCCGGTCATTCTCAAGCCCTCTTCGCAAACCCCGTTTACCGCGCTGGCCCTCGGCGAGGTCATCCTCAAGGCCGGCTGGCCCGCTGAGGCGCTGGCCGTGCTCCCGCTCAGCAATGCCGACACCGCTTGGCTGGCAGAAAAGGAAGACAGCATCAAGCTGCTCAGCTTTACCGGCTCGGCTAATGTTGGCTGGGAACTCAAGGCTCACTCCGGGCGCAAGCGCGTCCTGATGGAGTTGGGCGGCAATGCCGCGCTCATCGTCTGCGCCGATTGGCCCGACCTCGACGAAGCCGCCGTCCGCACCGCCCGCGCCGCTTTCAGTTACGCCGGCCAGTCCTGCATCAGCGTGCAAAGAGTCTTTGTCGAGCGCGCCGTTTATCAGACCTTTTTGTGGAAGGTGGTCGAGGCCGCCGCCAAGCTCGCGGCCGGCGATCCCGCCGCCGAGGCCACCGATGTGGGGCCGCTCATCACTCCCTCCGACGCCGAGCGCGTCGATTCCTGGATCAAGGAGGCCGTCAAGTACGGCGCCAAGCTGGTGGCCGGCGGCGAACGCCACGACTCGGTGATCACCCCGGCCATCCTTACCGGAACCAAGCCGGGGATGAAGGTGCGCGACGAGGAGGTATTCGGCCCGGTCGTGGTCATCGAGCACTTTGACGACTTTGAAGAGGCGCTGGCCGACGTCAATCACTCCAGGTACGGCCTGCAGGCCGGCCTGCTCACCCGCGATGTCGTGCGACTCCTCACCGCCTATCGCGAACTCGAAGTCGGCGCCTTGATCGTCGGAGACACGCCCAGCTGGCGCCTGGACCCCATGCCCTTCGGCGGCGTCAAGGACTCGGGTTTGGGACGCGAAGGCATTCGCTCGGCCATCGAAGAGATGACCGAGCCGCGTATGCTGGTGATCGCTGGACTGTAGCCTGCGCGGCTGACGGGGAATTCAGTCACGCCATGCCGGGAAGACGTATCTCGACCTCCGGCACGCTTCTTTACTTAGCCTTGGCTTTTAGTGCGGCCCAGCGCTTGCGTTGCGCGTCCGCTATCCGCTTGCGCGCTTCGGCGCTCAATTTGCGGCGCTTCTTCCCCTTCTTGGGGGCCTTCGCCGCTTTCTCGGTTTTGCGCTCGGTTACTTTGGCGGCGACTTTGCCGGTGCTGGCCAGCAGGGAGCGAGCCTGCGTAAGGCTGGCAATTTCGGCGTCGATAAGTGCAAGAATTGAGTCAATAGCCATAACTCAAGCATAACTCACAATCCGGCTTTTGCACAACCTCGCAGGTCAATAAGTCATCCTAATGTGTATGTGATTCCCGGCATTTCACTCCGCCTTGCCCACGCCATTCTCCTTGTATGCCTTCTGCAAAATATAATAAGCCTGCTTTTTCTCGCCCTGATCCGAGATAAGTCCCTTGCGGTTGAAACCATCCTGTATCCCAGCCAACGGCCGGTTCGGCGAGCGAAAATCCATCAGTATCCACGGGCTCATCCCTCTTAGTTGCGGAATCCGGTTCAGCATTCCCAGTTGATGCCGGTAGATATTCGCCTGGTACTCCTCCGTCCAGCGCTCGTTTTCCCCGCCATGCAGCCCCGCCTTGGCTCCGCCGCCAAATTCGCTCATGATCATCGGTTTCTGATACTCCACGCGCCACTGAGTAACATCGGCTGTCTCCGGCTTCTTCTCATACCAGCCGATATATTCATTGGCGCCGATCACGTCCAGCACCTTACCCAGCGGATCATCCACAATCTTTGTATCTCCCTCGGCGCGCACTAAGAGCGCCGCGGTAATCAGCCGCGTCGGGTCAAGCTCGCGCGCTCGTGCCGCCTCGGTTGTAATAAACCGCGTCCGCGCTTCGGTGTTCGGAGTCTCATTGGCCATCGACCACAAAATGATCGCTGCGTGGTTGCGCGAGGTGCCGATCTCCTCCTCTAACTGCTGCTCGGCCTTGGCCAGCACCTGGGGATTATCGAACTGCAACGCCCAGTAGACCGGGTTCTCTGACCACACCAAAAGGCCCATCCTGTCCGCCGCCCTCAGCATCGTCTCACCGTGCGGATAGTGTGCCAGCCGCACATAGTTGCAGCCCAGCTCCTTGGCCCAGCCCAGCAGCGTCTCCGCGTCTTTGTCGGTATTCGCCCTGCCGCCGCGATAGGGCGCTTCCGCATGAATCGAGATCCCGCGCAAAAAGACCGGCTTGCCGTTCAATAAAATCTCTGTCCCGCGCGCCTCCACCGTGCGAAACCCAATCAGCTCCTCAATCGAATCCTGCCCCGCGCTGATCTTGACCTTGTATAGCTTCGGCCTCTCCGGCGACCAGCGTTGTAAATCGGATGCAACCAGAAGAAACTTTGCGCGGCTATCCGCGTCGAGAACGCCAGAGCTTTTGGAGTTAAGCTCGGGAATTTCAACTTGAACTTTGTCGCCAACATGCCCGCCTATGACGTGGACCCAGCCTTCTATGTGTGCAAGATGCAGGGAGCCGATGACGCCGAAATCGTTGCCGTGGGGGTTCATTGTCGTCTCCGGCGTTCGGGATAAATGCACATCGTACTGATCAATGAATGTTTCCGGTACCTCAATCAGCGACACCGTCCGCGTCAACCCGCCATAATTCCACCAATCGGTCTCCAGCGTCGGCACGCCGTCCGCGTGGCGCGTGTTATCCACCGCTGCCACCACAAAGTTACTTCCCGCGTGAACCGCTGCAGTCACCTCGCAGTTGAAGCTCGTGAATCCTCCCTCGTGCTCGCAAACCTTCTCGCCGTTCACCCAGAACCACGACTTATAGTTGGCCGCGCCCACATGCAGAAAGACACGAGTATGTTCTTTGGGCTGGTAAGTGAAATCCCGCTCGTACCAGATGGGCCCCTCATAGTACAGGAGCGACTCGCGCTGCGTATTCCAGTCCCCTGGAACCTTCAGCCGCTCCGCCTTGGAAAAGTCATACTCCGTGGGAAACGTATCTCCCGGTTGCGCCTTCCGGTTCAGAAACCACCCGTCCTTCCTCTCTTCGTGATGAAAGTTCATGAGTCCGGAAAAGTACGGGTCCTCAATAGCCGCCCATTCGCCATCGAGTGAGATCGCCGGACGCAGGTCCGCGCCTGTGAGAATGATCGGCGACGTCGCGGCTTCCCCGGCCCACGCCGCTGTCATGCTCAGCAGCGCTCCAGCCATCGCGGCAAGAACGCTCCGGCAGGCAATCCGCGCGTTCCTATGCGCAGCCAGGCAATAAGTCAGACGTTTCATTTCATCTCCTCGGCATTTGAAATTCAATCGGGTCAGTCACCGTATTCCAACGCTTGCTACATCAATCCCGCGGAACCCCTCATTCTATCGTCTGCACCGTCACGCTGGCCTTCCCGCACAAAGAAAAAGGGGACAGGCGCTCTGCCTGTCCCCTCGTTCGTGTTTTCGCGCTGCTCTGCCGCTATCCCAGGAACATCACATGCACATACGTGCCCAGCCGCACGTTGTACGCCAGGTACCAGCCATCGTGATCCGGGTCCTCGTAGATTACGATCTGGTCGCTGTCCCAAAGCCAGCCGTCGCAGAAGGCAATGTCAAAGGCTGCTACGCTCCAGTTCCAGCCGTTGAACCAGAAGCGGCCGGGACCGCCGCCGCCCAGACGCCATACATGATCCCGCCCAAAGCCGCCGGTAAAGCGGCCATGCTCGAAGGGGTGGTCAACGTGATAGTTTGCGTCGCCGCGCCCGGTGTCGTGGCCCACCCAGTTGTCATGTCCGCCGAAAACAGTTTTGCTGTGATCCACGTGCGGCGCGTTGGGGTGGCCCTCTTTGTCGCTGTAGTTGCGCTTGGGCTCGGCCGCATGGGGCGTGCCGGTGAATGCCTTTGGCCCTTGCGACGGAATCGCCTGGTGCCCCCCGCCGCCCGCCGGATGCCCGCCTTCATTATGCTGCGCAAACGCAGGTGCGGAAAGAATTAGTAATGTTGCTAATGCTAGCTGAGTAATCTTCATCATTTCCTCCGGATGCCCTCGGGGTTTGCCGCATTCCGTGCTACTTCCCCGGCCGGGCTATCTTCAAACAACATTAAATACAACCCGGCTCATACTGGCAAGTTGCGTTTTGATCGATTGAGTTCGGCGAAGACGGCGCACGGTGAAACAAACAGTTGCTGGCGCTAAGAGCGCGTGGGACTGGGTCCATAGCGCGGTAATTGGTGTCAGAGAGTTACGTCTTCAATCGGCCGCCGAGGACTGGGTCGCGCCGGCCATGTCGGATAGCCCATGTAGAAAACAAAGTTTGGCTGCCACGCGGCGTCGCCCAGCAGTTCGCCAAGCAGGCGAGCCTGCAGCGGTTCTTTTCCCTGCGCCCGCTCGTGGTCGATCATCTCCACAGCCTCATTGCAGGGCCGTCCGGCCACGCCATGCGCGGCTGCCAGCAGATGCGCGCGTTGCCAGATGCGCCCCGTGCGCAGGCAGTCTTCCCGGTTATAGCGGTCCTCGACGGCAAGAATGCCAATCAGCGGCGCGCTCAACATCAGTTTTGAGTACTCCTTCAGCGGGTCTCGCGACACAGCCCATCTCAGCATCCACAACGGCATCATCTTGGCGATCCCTGTGGCGATTGGCGGCAACCCGAAATCATCGATCGGAATACCATCCCGATCTTTCTGCACGGCAGACCAGCGAGTCCGAATCCATCGCTCTGCGCCACGATTCACCGCGGGGTCGGAATAGATCTCTGTGTTTGCCGCGGAGCTGATTTCCACGATCTTTTTGCGGTCTGCTTCCGCTGTGAACAGGAAAATCCGTACACCAGGATCGTTGCTAGCCAGGCTGCCCAGCGTGTCGATGAACTGCGGCGGCAAGGGACTGTGGGGCAGGTACGCGCTCCGATTCGTGTGGCGCCGGGGGATGGCGTCGTAGAGTTCGGATTCCTCGTGTTTGCCCGGCGCGAGGTCGATGCGCGCCAGAAGTTGCGGCGCTGGATCGGCAGGGATCGGACTTAGCTTGGCCGGAAAGAGCGTCATGGTTGCCTGGTAGCCGTTGGCTGCCGCTGCCAGCATCAGATTCTCCAGAGCGCAACCCATTCCGATGTGCTCTTCGCGTAAGTAGGGATCAAGCGCGCCCACATTTCTTGTGGTGTCGATGAATAACTCGATGGAGGATTTCGTCACTTTGAAGAGCCACGGCTGCGTATTGTGCGGACTCGCGGCCAGAATTGCGGCTCGCACCAGCGCTAAGGCTCCAGGGTTTGAATCCTTGCGCCAGTCTTTCCAGGGTTCGAAGGCCGGGCCTTGGCCGGCGCTGAAGACACCTTGATCGCAGGCGCGCCAAACGCCTCCACCCACGGCGAGGACGGTAACAGCCCCCGCGCTCTTCAGGAAGAATCTGCGTTGCATAGATCACCTCTCGACGGAGCCTTGTCGTGCGAAGGCGCAGCTACACTCTAGCACAGGGAGGAATCCAGAACGGCAAAACTTCCCGGGTGCCCCATCCATTTCGCGTCCTTTGTGAAATGGATGGGATAGCACGAATCTTCTGGCGCGCAAGCGCCGTCTGCCCCACCGCAGGTGGTGGCGCGCAAGCTCCGTATGCCTGGACGGCTAGTCCCTTCGCCACGCATACAGCGGGAAACGGTTGGCCAGCTCCGCCACCTCGTGGCGTATCTTTTCGAGCGCCGCGTCGTCGTTGCGCTTCTCCAGAGCCTTCGCAATCCACGCGGCAATCACCACCATCTCCGCCTCTTTCATTCCCCGCGTGGTCAGCGCCGGCGTCCCGATCCGTATTCCCGATGCCTTCAGCGGCGGGTTGGTGTCGAAGGGAATTGTATTCTTGTTCACCGTGATCCCCGCCTTGCCCAGCGCCAGTTCCGCCTCCGAGCCCAGAATCCCCTTCTGGAAAACATCCACCAGCATCAGGTGGTTGTCCGTCCCGCCGGAGACAATGCGGAATCCAGCCATCTCCAGCGTCGCCGCCAGAACCTTGGCGTTGGCCACTACCTGCATCGTGTAGCTCTTGAACTCCGGCCGCTGCGCCTCGCCCAGCGCCACCGCCTTGGCCGCCACAATGTGCACCAGCGGCCCGCCCTGCTGCCCTGGAAAAACCGCCTTGTCCACCGCCGCCGCCAGCGCCTGCCCGCACAGAATCAATCCCGCTCGCGGTCCGCGTAGCGTCTTGTGCGTAGTCGTCGTCGTAATCTGCGCGTGCGGCACCGGCGAAGGATGCACCCCTCCCGCCACCAGCCCGGCAATGTGCGCCATGTCGAAGATGTACGTCGCCCCCACTTTGTCGGCAATCTGCCGCATCCGCGCAAAATCCCATAGCCGCGGATACGCGCTGCCCCCGCCGATGATCGCCTTGGGCTTCTCCCGCTCGGCAATCGCCTCCAGCTCGTCGTAGTCGATCCGCTCCGTATCCTTCCTCACGCCGTAAAACGTCGGCCGGTAGAGCTTCCCGCTGAAGCTCAGCTTGTGCCCGTGCGTCAGGTGGCCGCCATGCGACAGGTCCAGCCCCAGAATCGTGTCGCCCGGCTGCAACACCGCCGCGTACGCTGCGGCGTTGGCCTGCGAGCCGGAGTGCGGCTGCACATTCGCGTGCTCCGCCCCAAAAATCTGCTTGGCCCGCTCCCGCGCCAGATTCTCCACCACGTCGGTGAACTCGCACCCCCCGTAGTACCGCCGCCCGGGGTACCCCTCGGCGTATTTGTTTGTAAACACAGAGCCTGCAGCCTCCAATACCGCCTCGGAGACAAAATTTTCGCTGGCTATCATCTCCAGCCCCTCGTGCTGGCGATGCGTTTCATGGGCAAGGGCCGCGGCTACTTCGGGGTCGGCCTGGGCAAGGGTCAAAGACATGCGATCGGTCATGCTCAAATATTAACCTCTTTCCCTCGCGCGATACACCCGGTATCCGTCGCTCCTCATTCCTCGATCTGAGATAAATTGACTCCCGTCGCCGCCACCTGGGTAGTGTGAACACGCCCTAACAGAGAAAATACTTAAAAGATTTTTCATATTATGGTCAATCAGGGCTGGACATTGCCTTCCGATAGGTTCACAGTTATTGACGAGCATACATATTTCCTAGATCTGCTCACTCCTCTGCCGCTGTCTACGGGCGGCGGCAGAGAAGTTCTTCCCCTTTAAATCGCCTCCCGCCTAATACCCTCGTTTCCACAAGTCTTTTAACTCCAACAGATTTCGTGCCGTAGAATGCCCAATCAACATGTGGGCTTGATCCACGGTGTGGTAAATTCCTTTACCTTGAAAACTTTTCCACAAAAAAACTTGCATTATGGATAAAATTTGTCTAATATAAACGGTGTTGGGCTTCCCCTTCGTTTACTGTCTCACTCCACACGCGGCTTCCCCTGATCTGCTCCCTCTGCCGTTGCCTTCGGGCGGCAGCAGAGAAGTTTATGCCCCTTGCCACCCTTCCCGTATTACTACCTCCGCTCTAATCTGCTATCGTTTCCATCTGTCATGCTCAAATATCAACCACGTTCCTTCGCGCGATACAGCAGATCCTCGCCAGCGAAAAATGATAGAAATCAGAAAAGTACGGTCAATATTGACCGGAAGTGAAAGACATCAAATATCAGATTGATATGGTCAATATTAGCCAGACTTAATCTTTCGCTTAGCTCAATGTTGTCCTTAAGCACGCGTTTCCCAGACCTGCGTGTCCTCTGCTGCTGTCTGCAGGCAGCGGCAGGGGTTGATTCGCTTCTCTATATCGCCTCAAGCCCAATCCGCTCGCTTCCTGAAACCTGCTGGAAGATCAACTCCGTCAAAATCTGCTATCGTTTCCATAATTGATCGAGATAGCTATGATCTCCTCCCTGAAACAAATAGCCTTGACGGCGTTCCTCGCCTCTGCCCTGCTCTCAGCCGCCGCGCAGACTCCCGCCATCGACACTGCCCTGCTAGCCAAAGCAACTTCGGGCGACCCCGCCGCCCAGGTACAGTTGGGAGACAACTGCCGCGCCGCGGGCGACGCCCTCCCTCGCAATCCCCTCCAGTCCGCCGAATACTACAACCAGGCCATCGACTGGTACCGCAAGGCCGCCGAGCAGGGTTCCATCCCCGCCGAATTGCATCTCGCCGCCCTCTACCGCGACGGCGGCAAGGGCTTCCCGCGCGACCCGGCGCAGTCAGCCGTGTGGTATCGCAAAGCCGCTGAGCAGGGAGACGTCACCGCGCAAGCCACTCTCGGCCTGCTCTACTCCATCGGCCAGGGCCTTCCCCGCGACGATGTCGAGGCCTTTTTCTGGCTCGACCTCGCGGCCTCCGTGCCGGGGCCCAATCAGCAGAAGTACGTCGCCAATCGCCAGCTCGTCGGCGCCCGAATCACCGCTGATCAGCTCGATGAAGCCCAGGATCGCGCAGCCAGATGGCTCGCTGCCCATCCCCGTCTCGCCGTAACCCAGTAAACGTCGCTTTGGCAGTCTATCGATCCGGTATGCTGGATACGATGATTGTTTCTCCGTTTTTCAGGACTTTCCGGGCCGCGCTCGCTCTCTTTTGCCTCTCTGTATGCGCACTCTCTGCCGCGCGCGCCCAATCTCCGGCCGTCACGCTCACCCCGGCCGTGGTCCTGGCCGGCTCTCCGGAGCTGATTCGCGTTTCTGTCGCCGATGCCGCCGCCATCGACGGCGTATGGCTGGACCGCAAGCTAGAGTTCTTTCGCGGACGCGATGGCCAGGCGTGGTTCGCGCTGGCCGGCGTCGATGTCGACGCGCCCGTCGGGCCGTCTGTCCTGAAGCTAACCATCCATGACGCAAATGGCGGTGCGCGCTCCCTCAACCGCCCCATTCGCATCCATCCCTCCCACTACCCCACCAGCTCGCTCACCGTCGCGCCGGAATTCGTCCAGCCCGGCCCCGACGCGCTCAAGCAAATCGACGCCGAACAGTTGCTCATCCAACAGGCTTATCTGTCCAGCGCCCCCCAGCCGCTGTGGAAGGGCAACTTCCACGCGCCGGTCAACTCCCCGCAATCCGAGCGTTTCGGCACGCGCCGCATCTTCAACGGAACGCTGGCCAGCAATCACAAGGGGCTCGACTTTCGCGCTCCGCCCGGAACGCCGGTCCGCGCCAGCAATAGCGGCGTTGTGGTGCTCGCCCACTCGCTCTACTACGCCGGCAACTGCGTAATTATCGATCACGGCCTGGGCTTTTACACGCTCTCCATGCACCTCAGCCGCATCACCGTCCGCGAAGGCCAGCACGTCGCGCAGGGCCAGCGGCTGGGCCTGAGCGGCGCCACCGGCCGCGTCACCGGCCCTCACCTGCACTGGGCCGTCCGCTGGCAGGGCGCCTTCCTCGACCCCGACAAGCTCCTCCACCTCGACCTCTCAGCCGTGCACTAGAAATTATTGATGTGCTTTTGGTTCTATATGGAAGCGTGCGCTTCAGCCTTTGTCAACTGTTCACTGTCCACTGTTCACTGTCTTTCTCAGCGCCTTGTACGCCCGGTACACAAACCACCCCATGTACCATCCATCGATGTATTTGTACGGCGTCTCTCCGGTCGTGTAGTGGCCGCAGGGCAGAATCCGCCGCTCGAAGTTCAGCCCAATCCGCCGAAACGCCTTCTCCACTTGCAGCGAGTACTCCAGCGGAAAAGTCAGATCATAATTCGCGTAAACCAGCAGAACCTTCTTTCCCGGCCCATTCACCTCCGCGCGCATCATCTTGTCGTAGTAGCTGCACGGGCTGATGGCCGCCCAAAGATTCCGCACCCGTTCCTGACTCAGTCCCGCCTCTTCCAGCGCCTGCTTCACGTGCCGCGTACTCTGCCCCGCCCAGGTCACGTCTCCAAAGGCCGTCGATGCATGATTGAAGGCATTCACCCTCAGCCGTGCGTCATGCGCGCTGGCCAGGAACGCGTAGCACGATCCCAAACTAGTTCCCAGCACGCCGAAGTGCTCGTAGCCCTGCTCCTCCAGCCAATCCAGGCAGCAGCGAATATCCACCACCGCCTGCCGGCACGCTGACAGCGTCCGCCCGATGTTCGCGCTCACCGCGTAATCCGACCGCTCCAGCTCCGCCGGTCGCCGAATATCGTGGTAAGGCTTGGAGAGCCTCAGCGCCGAGATCCCCATTTTATTAAATATGGCGCACAGCGAATTGTGGCTAAATGCGTCGGCATTCCACTGCGGCATTACGATGATCGCCTGCTTCGGCCTCTTGGGGTCCTTGTGCTCTGGCGCCGGGTACCAGCGCGCATTCACCAGGTTGTTCTCCGCGTACGGCGTCCGCTCCGGCGAGGTGAAGCGCAGAAACTGAGCCTTAGGAATCTTTCCCTCCGCCGCTTGCTGCCTGATCGCCGCGTCCTCAGCCAGCGTCTCCGGCCTCACGTTGGTGGGAAACAGTTCCGGGTGCCGCTCTTCCAGCCGGAAATCCGTAGGCCGCTTATAGCTGAAGAAAGTATCGCTGTGGCGAATCAGAAACTGGTTAATCAGCACCATCGCCGCCTCGGCCAGCGAGGGGTCGGCCACAATCTCCGGTCCCGGTAGCGCCTCCTCAAAGCCGTGCTCGCGCAAAAACGGCTCTATCCACTCGAAGCCCCACTCCAGCGGTCGCACCACGCGATTCTCGTCCCGCGTGGTCAGCGCCGTCTCCCACCGGTACATCCAGTTAGCATATGTTTTTTTGAACATGATTTAGCTTCAATTTTATCAGCGTGGGAGGCGCGAATTGTGAATTCAGGATGAAGCCTGGCTCTTTGCTAGTTGCGTTGTGTTGCGTAAAGAGATGAATGTCGGCTTGGAAGGCAAAAAATACCGTACTGTGGAGCAACAGTCATGAAGAAAGAATGTGTTTGTGAGGGGATGATATCGCTTACTTGCTAACCTGCAATCACCGTGAAGTGGCAGCTAACTTGCTGCCTTATCAAAAACCACGCTTTGATCCTGCCTGTTCATCAGAATACTTCTGGGCGGTCTCGATTCTGAGACCTGGGAGTCCGTGAATTTTATGGCGCGCTAGCGCCGCCCGTCCGAACGGCCAGTCCCCCACCGCAGGTGGCCCGCTTCAGCGCAACATACTCCGCCCCCACCCATCCCAATCCGATCAGCGTGATCAGCGCGATGACAATCTGCGAGATCACGCAATACAAGCACCACACCTGCAAAACATACTCTTCGATGAAGGTAAGCCGTAGCGCAAAGCCGAGTCCCACGAGCGAGGCCAGGAACGCCAATGCCCGCTGCCGCCAGAGCGCCAGTCCCGCCAACGCCAGGTAGCCGGCAATCCCAATCATCGCCACCGGTACTCCTGCGACCTCGGCATACGGGCTGTGGTTTACAATCCCGCAGTCCCATTTTTCGTTGATCGAGCAGGGTTGGGTGTCAGTGCAGTAATGAACATGCAGCGCCAGCGCGGAAACCGCCACGCCTGCCAGGGCCAGAATTGCAATCAGGTAGCGCATCGATTCCGATGCTACCAGAGCCCCCCTCGCGGACTACCATGGATTCATGGACCCGCAATCTCGCGGTAGCCGCGTCGCCTTTTTCGGCGGCACCTTCGATCCGCCTCATCTCGGCCATCTGGGCGTGGCGCGTGCCGCCCGCGCGGCGCTCGGTCTGGACCTCGTGCTCTTTGCTCCCGTCGGCGCGCAGCCCCTCAAGCCGCAGGGCACGGCCGCCGCATTCGAAGACCGCCTCGCCATGACCCGTCTGGCCATCGCCTCCGACCCCGCCTTTGCCCTCTCGCTCGCCGACGCGCCCCAACCCTCCGGCGCACCCAACTACACTCTCGAAACGCTGCTCACTCTGCGCGCCCAGTTGCCGCCGCCGAGCGCCCTCTTCTGCCTCATGGGTGCCGACTCCTTTGCCTCATTCCGCCGCTGGCATCGCGTCGCAGAGATTCCCTTCATCGCCTCCCTCATCGTCGCCTCCCGCCCCTCCGAGTCTCCGTGGTCGCTGAACAAGCTCAACTCCGCCCTCCCCGCGGGCCTTACCTTGGTGCCTGCGCCGGAGCCGGACACGGTTGAGTCCGGGGTCGCCCTCCGACGCTTCACCCTCCGCAATCCCGCCGGCCAGCAAGCCCCCTTCTACCTCCTTCCCGGCCTGCACATAGAGATCAGCGCCTCCCAGATTCGCGACCAGATTCGCTCTCAGCCTCGCTCGCCCGCCTCCGTATCAAACCCCGATTGCGCCCTGCTTCCCCCTCCCGTTTTGGAATACATTCGCGCCCACAACCTCTATCTCTGACTTGCCCCCGTCTCCATGAAAGGCTACGATGAACACGGAGAGAAATCACAAAGAATGACAACGGAAACCAGGCAGCAAACTCGCATGTACGTTCAGACCGCCGCCGCGGTCTGTGAAGACAAAAAAGGCATCGACACCCGCATCCTCGAGCTCGACCCCATCGACTCCGGCCTCTCGGACTTCTTCCTCGTCACCTCGGCCTCCAACGACCGCCAGGCCATCGCCATCGCCGACGAGATCGAAGATCGCCTCAAAAAGTCCTTCGGCCTCTTTCCCAACTCCGTCGAGGGCCGCCGCCAGGGCCAGTGGATTCTCCTCGACTACGTGGACTTTGTCGTCCACGTCTTCCTCTCCGACCGCCGCGCCTTCTACGACATCGAGCGCCTGCGCAAATCCGCCCGCCCCCTGACCCCCGCCGAGTTCGACGCCGAGCTCAAATCCGCCCTCGCCGCCCGCACCGTCGCCGCCCGCCAAAAGGCCTCCACCAAGGCTAAACCTGCGCCCCTGCCGAAGAAAGCTGCAAAGAAGGCCGCTAAGAAGCGCGCCGTAAAGCCCGCCGCGAAAAAGTCCGCTGTCAAGAAAAAAACCGCCGCAAAGAATGTTGCATCCAGGAAATCCCCCGCAAAGAAAACCGCGGCCAGAAAGTCTCCGCCCCGCAAACCTGCGCCAAAAAAGAAAAAGCGCTAATCTGGTTGCATAAGTCGGTTTTGTGTCCGGGCGCGACTTCACTGCTTGCGTAAAAACGCCCCGGCGGGAATGATGACTCCGCTGGCGAGGCTACGGCGCTCTGGTCGATCTGGGCTTCGACAAGCCTCTGCAATGCAGTTATCCTCTCTTCCATGAACCTTACTCTGGCGCATATCGGCGCGCGACCCGCTGCGAAGGACGGCTTCGAGGCTCTTACCACGCTATATCTCAAGCGCTGCTCGCCTTACGCCCGCTGCAAATCCGAATCCTTCCGCACCGAAATCGCGTTGCTTGATTGGCTCGATAAGCAGCAGGGGCGCACGCCCGCGGTTGCCGTGTTGCTTGACAGCCGCGGTCGCCAGATGAGCTCCGAAGCCTTCGCCGCATGGCTGGGCGCGCGCCGTGACGATGGTTCGCAGCACCTTGTTTTCGCCGTGGGGCCGGCCAGCGGATGGTCCGAGTCCGCCCGCAAGCGCGCTCAACTCCTGCTCTCGCTCGGGCCTATAACCATGGCCCATGCTCTGGCGCGCCTCGTCGTGGCCGAGCAGCTCTACCGCGCCTTCATTATCCTCACTGGGCACCCCTACCACGCCGGACATTGACGGATAGTTGTCAGTCTTCAGTTGTCAGTTCTCGGCTCAGAGATGACAATAAACTTTAGCTGTGTCTCGCTTTTTTGAGCGAACGGTTTGTGACTGACAACTGACAACTGAGAACTGTTATGACCGATTCCCGTCGCGGTTTGCTCCTCATCAACACCGGCCCCGGCAAGGGCAAGACCACCGCTGCCCTAGGCACAGCCCTGCGCGCTGTCGGCAATGGCATGAAGGTGCTGATGATTCAATTCCTCAAGGGCTCGTGGCACTATGGCGAACTCGACGCGGTCCAGGCCTTTGGCTCAAACTTCGTCCTCAAGCCGATGGGCCGCGGCTTCGTGAAGGTCGGCGGTGCGGAAACCGATCCCGAGGACATTCGCCTGGTTCAGGCCGCCTGGGACGAGGCGCGCGCCGCCATAGACTCCGGCGAGTGGGATATGGTCATCCTCGACGAGATCAACTACGCCATCAGCTACAACATGCTGGACCCCGCCATTGTCGCCGACGCCCTTCGCTCCCGCCCGGAGATGGTCCATGTCATCCTCACCGGCCGCAACGCCCATCCCCTGCTCATCGAGCTGGCCGATACCGTCACCGAAATGCGCGAGGTCCGTCACGCCTACCAGAAAGGCATCCTTGCCCAGCGCGGAATAGAATACTGATCGGTTTCTATGTGGAAGTTGGACAGGGCTGTGACCAACCCGTTTTTCTGATTGTGACCAAATCTACTCCTACTCCGATTTTCCTGTCAAGTAAAACGGTCACATCGTGACCAAGAAATGTGACCGGGCGCGGTCACACCGGGTAGAATCCACCCGGAGTGAGCGCGTCGCCAGCCTGTGCCCGCTCGATCACTTGCTCCCGCAGATGGTACGCCCGCTCCCGGACACACCACGCCTGCAGGCACAACAACGAGCAGAAGACCCAACGATGACGCTGACCAGGCCTGACTGACGGCCCAGTGAGCACGAGGTGAGGGCGGCTGACCGGGAGCAAACACCGGCAGCAGGATGGGCGAGAGGTACTACGCTGCGTTTTCATGGTGGCACTTTACGCGCCGGCAGTCATAGGGCGAGCCGGTGGGAAACCTGCGGCGTCCTTTGCCGCGTCCAGGTTTTCCACGGGCAAGTGGCGAAGCCACGCGCAGCGCCCTTGACCCGGCGCGACACCATGAAAAGAAAACGCAGCGTTCTACCACTCTCACCATCAGGCTTTTGCTTTTGCTTTTGCTTTTCGAAAAGCGTGCGGGCGCGTTGCTTATCCGCGCCCGGCGCGATGGCCCGCTGCGACGCTGGCGTCAGCCAGCGGCGGAGGAGCAAAGCGACGACAGCGGGCCGAGCGCTGCGAGCGGGCGAGGGAACCGCGCCGCACTTAGGCGCGGCGTGCGCGGCGGCGGGCAACTGCACGCCGACGCCCGCCGAGGGGGCGAGCACACAGCGAGGGAGCGTAGCGAGGCGCGCTGAGTTTCGCGCGCCGACACCGCGCGAAGTGATCTGCTCACTTCTCACCATCACTCACCATGAACCTCGATGCGGCGGCGTGGCGGAACCGGGCGAGCACCCACGCGCAGCCCGGCGGCAAGCGAAGCCGAGGGACGAGCGGAGCGCAGCCGCGCCCGCCGTCCGCGCGAAGCGGGGCCGAGACCTGACCGAGCGCGAAGCGCGAGCACCGCGTATAGCGTTTGTCGGGTTTATCTATGGTTTTTTGTTTGGTATATCGAGATGGGTTGTATCTATGGTTTTTGGTTCACGCCGCGTTCTTTGCGGCGGGCGGGTTCGCGCCGCGTCCTGTGCGGCGCGCTGCTGCCCCGTCCTGGAGTCGATCGCGATTGGGTGAGGCTAGACCATGGCAATCCGCTGGCTTTTGGTTCGCCGCGGCCGCGGCGCCACGGCGTCGCGTCCTGTGCGGCGCGTGGTTGCCACGGAGACGAGCTGCTGACGAGCCGGTGAGGCTGGGGGATGGCAACTTTGTCCTTGCCTCGCCGGCTGCCGGGGGAGATCAACTCGGTTCTACGTCGACGATGAACACGACCCTGACCTGGGTCGCGTGGAGCGCGGCGGCGGTCGCCCGGGCGGCGGCGATCACTTCCCGCTCCCGATCGTAACTCGCGATGATCTGCGTGGACGATGGCCGGTAGACTTTGAATGCGCCGTCCTGCTCGTGCACACAGAACGTCGGAATCCCTGGTGGATACACCCCACGGCTCATGGCAGCGTCACGAACGGGCTAAGAAATTCGACTCGCTCCGGCTCTGGCGCCGGGGCCGGCGCAGGTTCCATCGCCGGGAATGTCCGTTGCGCCTCGCGCTGTCGTTCCGCTTCCTGCTCGATCAACTTCATGTCCTCTGCATGCTCCATCCGCTCTCGCTCCTGTTCGGCTTTGGTCATACACTCCATTTTTTCACCAACAAAACGGGCGCGGCGGAAGCCGCGCCCGAGTCCAGTCCTGCGTGCCCGCTCACTCGGGCTTTGAAATCACTCTAGCTTTTCGGGGAACAATTGTCCACTTATTTTTACGGCCGGGTGAGCCGCTCATGTTTTTTTCACCAGCGTAAGCGCTACCTGGGCCGCGTAGAGAAGTTGCGAACCTTCCCTGCCGGTGAAGACGCCCAGGGCTATGCCCTGGGCGACGTGCGTAATAAACTCCTTGATTTCGCTGGCGCTGCCCAGTTCGGGCAGCGCCAGTTTGAAGGCGAGTTTTTTCGCCTCCTCCGTGCGCTTCAATTCTGGATGCGCGTCGACCGCATCCATGAACCGCTGAAAGTTTTTCAGGCGCTTTGCTTTTGTTCTTCCGGTCTTAGGCTGCATTGCTCCTCCTTCGCTTTTGTGGGTTCGAGGTCTGCTGCTTCGAGATCGATGCCCTGCGCACCGAGGTACCAGCACGATTGCTGCATGTTGGAGTGGGAGAGTAGGCGCTGCACCTTGCGTAGGTCGTGCGTGCGCTCGTAGAGCGCACGCGCTGCCGTTCGGCGCAGATCGTGAAAGCCCCACTCTGTTTTCACTCCGGCACGCTTCTTGGTTTCGTGAAGCCAGTTGGTCATGCTGCCGTAGTTGGGTTTCTTCCTGCGCACGTTGAACGTGGCCAGTAACGATTCCTGCGCGTCGTTGGTTGACGCGCAGACAAAGAGCAGCCGTTCATAGAGCCTCTGCGTCATGGGTACGAGGTACATCGCCGCGTTCTTCGTTACGCCGCTGATGATGCGCTTTTCGAAGTTGCAATTGGCCGCCGTGATGTTCCAGATGGCCGCGCGACGCAGCCCCGCGTCGCGTGCCAGAAGCATTGCCAATTGCAGCGCACTGCCCGCCGCGTGGAAGACCTGCTCGAACTCCAGTTCTGTCACCGTCACTTCGCGCGGCCTGGGACCTTTGAGCTTTGGGATGCCTGCGAAACAGGTAGACCTGGCCCCGATGGCCCGGAGTAGCCCCCGGAGCAAGGTTTGGAGCGTTCGTCTGTAGTTGGCGTTGGCGCTGACCTCGTAGAGGTCAGCGCAGACAGCCGCGATGTCACCCGCTCCAATCGCTCCGGGATGGAGATGGCCACAATGTTTGAAGAGTGCTTCCCTGACGCGGATTTGGATTCTGAGCGGGCCAGCAACCTGCGCCGTAGTTCTCTCATCGCTGCCCGCTGCTGAGGGTTGGGTTTGAGCAAGGTCTCGGCTTCGAGTGCTTCGCTTTGGGTTGAGTAGCTGCGCCGGAGCCGCGTTCCGTCCGCCGTCCGGATGTCGATCTGCCAGCTCTCACCACGCTTTCGAATGGGCATTGTGACCTTTCCGGTCTCGCCTTTCGTATGAACGTCCTGTGACTGGGGGCACCATAGCGACCTCAGACTCTGGCTGGACGGTCCCCCACACTCTCTTCCCGCAGCCGCAACAGGTTGGATGAAATGGCTGGAACTCGGCGAGGTTAAGGCGAATAGTATGGAAGTAGGACCGAGCTGGAGAGCTTCGCGCCGGTCACAATTTTCCGAGAGAAAGGCATCTTCCGTGCTGAATCGTTCTGAGACTACTGTTCTTGCCGCCGGCTTATTGCTGGCATTGGCCTGCGGAGCGCTTGCGCAGGCTCCCGCACCGGCGGCTGCTCCGGCGGCTACTTCGACATTTACAATGCCGCCGCCCCATGTGAATGCTCCGCTGGGGGAGATTAAACGATGGCCGGGGGACGGGAATGGGGCTTACAAGACGCACCAGTATCGCGACCTGTTTGCCGAGCAGGGTCACACGGCTGCCGAAAGCCGGGCAAAGATCGAGAAGGCGTTTCAGCAGCTTTTTCATGGCGACGGACAGGAGGAGCGGGTCTACTTTGAGACCGGGGTGAACGAGAACGGGCCGCTGGCTTATATCACGGACTGGGCAAACAACGATGTACGCACGGAGGGCATGAGTTACGGCATGATGATTGCCGTCCAGTTAGACAAGAAGCGCGAGTTTGACGCGCTGTGGAACTGGTCGAAGACTTATATGCTGGTCACCGATCCTAAGAATCCTTCCGTGGGTTACTTTGCGTGGTCATTCGGCACGGATGGCAGGCCGCGCTCGACGGGGGCCGCTCCAGACGGCGAAGAGTACTACGTGATGGCGCTCTACTTTGCGGCGCATCGCTGGGGCAACGGGAAAGGCATTTATAACTACCAGGCCGAGGCGGACAAGATTCTGCGCGGGATGCGGCACCACCCGGTACTGACGGGAACAAGCCCCTTCCGGATTCACCCCGAGGATGCGCCGTTTACCATGCCGGATCATCCCTGGCCGAGCCCCAACAACAAGGCTCGGGAGCGTGAGCGGGAGGCGGCCGTGGCCGCCGGCAAGGCCACGCCTGCGCCGCCAAGGTTCATGTTTGGGCGCGGACCGCGCACCGAGACGATCGGGCCGATGGTGGACGAGGATCATTTCATGATCCGATTTGTGGCGAGTGTGGGGGACGTATCGACAGATGCGAGCTATCATCTGCCGGCATTCTATGAGTTGTGGGCGCGCTGGGGTCCCGTGGAGGACCGCGCGTTCTGGGCCAAGGCGGCGGATGTGAGCCGGGAGTTTTTCAACCAGGTCACCGGCCCGGAGACGGGACTTACACCGGACCGGAGCAATTTTGACGGGACGGCGATTATGGGGTGGGATAGAAAGCCGACGCCGTTCGCTTCCGACTCGTGGCGGAGCGTGAGCAACTGGAGCGTGGATTACTCATGGTGGCGGAAGGACGCGCGGGAGACGGAGCTGAGCGACAGGCTGCAGAAATTCCTTTACGACGAGGGAATCGGCAAGTTTGCCGATCGCTACACGCTGGATGGAAAGCCGCTGTCAACGGGGCACTCGACGGGGATGGCCGCGGCGGCCGCAGTGGGAAGTTTTGCGGCGACGCCGGGACCGACGGCAAAGGCGTTTGTGGAAACGCTCTGGAATACGCCGGTTCCTTCCGGCGATTATCGCTACTACGACGGGATGCTCTACCTGATGAGCATGATGCACTGCAGCGGGAACTTCAGGATTATCGAATAGAGTGAAGGGCGGCGCGACTTCCGAGGAATCGGCATCATGAGCCGCCCGCCTGCTTTTCGCGGACCAAGTTCGCACTATGCGAAGACTGCTTGAGGGATTGGCGGGCTGAGGAGGCCGGAAAATCGTTCGGGCAGCGTTGCCACTGGCGCGGCTCAGGCCCTATCGGCGACAATCTTTCTGCTATGAAAAAACTTACTCGCCGCAATTTTCTGCTCTCCGCCACGGCTGTCACGCTGGCCGCGACGGCTTCGCCTTCACTTTTTGCCACGACAGGCCGCCAGCGCGTTTTGGTGGGTTGCGAGACGTCCGACGGTATTCTGGCCTACGACTGGGATCCGGCAACCGCTGAGCTGTTTCCTGCCGGGATCGCCGCGAAATTTGCCCACACGAACTGGCTTGCCTTCTCAGAGGGCCACAAATACCTGTACGCCGCCGCGAGTTTGGAGAGCTATAACGGCAAGCATACCGGCGTGGTGGCCAGCTTCCGCGTGGCGGAGGGCAAACTGGAGCAGCTCTCCGCGCAGAACTCGGCCGGCACGGGCACCTGCCACGTGGCCCTGGATCAGACGGGGCGCGTGCTGCTGGCGGCTGACTATAACGGCGGCTCGGCGGCAAGTTTTCTAGTGACGGAGGGCAAACTGAGCCCTGCCGTGTGGAGCGAGCACTACATCGGCCGCGGGCCTAACAAGGACCGGCAGGAGAAAGCCCACGCGCACTTTGCCTCCTACTCGCCAGACAACCGCTTCGCGTACATCAACGACCTGGGCATGGATTGCATTCACATCTACACGTTGAACTCCGAGGCGGCGATGCTGAAGCAGGCGGGAACATACCGCGCCAGGCCGGGCGCCGGACCGCGCACGCTGCACTTCCACCCCAACGGGCACACGGCCTACTCGGTCAACGAGCTGGATTCCACGGTGGACGTGCTGGAGTGGAACAAGGCAGACGGCAACTTGAAATTTGTTACGCGCATCGAACTACTGCCGGAGGATTACCACGGACCCACGCGCGCCTGCGACACGGTAATCACCAGGGATGGACAGAGCGTGTACTTTGTCAATCGCGACAACAATTTTCTCTACAGCTTCCGCGCCGAGTTTGCGAGCGGCAAGCTGACGCCCATTGGCCGCAGCAATTGCGGCGGCAAGTGTCCGCGCAACTTTGTGCTGGACCCCACGGAGCGCTGGATGCTAGTGGCCAACCAGGATTCGGACCTGATCAGCGTCTTCCGGCGCAATCCGCGGACTGGAGAACTGGCCAATGAAGGCAAGAGCTTTCCGGCACCCACGCCGATGAGAATTGTGTTCGTTTAAGGCCTGTTCCCTGCTCCCTATTTCACGGCTTTGCCCAGGGGATCGTTGTCGCGGTCGGTGGCTTCGGCCAGCGCGGCGAGGCGTGCGGTCAGCTCGGGGGTCCAGCTTGACTCCGGGGCACGCCAGCTCCAGTTGCCCGCGGCCTTGGCCGGCGTATTCATGCGGGCTTCCGCGCCCAGCTCGAGCAGATCCTGGGCGGGGACGACAGCCATTTGCGCCACGCTGGCCTCGATGGCCCAAATGAGCGGCCAGACAGGCTTTTTACCCACCGGCCCCACATATGCCTCGATGGCGTCGCGCTCCTGCTTGCCGGCGGCCTGCCACCAGCCCAGGGTGGTGTTGTTGTCGTGTGTGCCGGTGTAGGCCACGGTATCCGGAGTGTAGCGGTGGGGCAGGTGAATGTGCGAACCCTTGTCGCCGAAGCCGAATTGCACGACTTTCATTCCCGGCAGGCCGAGTTCCTTTCTGAGGGCGTCCACCTCGGGGGTGATGCTGCCCAGGTCCTCGGCTATCAGCGGCAACGGCCCCAGAGCCGATTCCAGAGCGCGGAAGAGGGCGAGACCGGGGGCCTTCACCCACTCGCCATGAACGGCGGTCTCCTCGGAGGCGGGAATGGCCCAGAAGGCCTCGAAGCCGCGGAAGTGGTCGAGGCGGACGATGTCGTAGAGCTTGCAGGAGTGGCGGATACGCTCCACCCACCAGTCGAAGCCACGCTCGGCTAAAACATCCCAGCGATAAAGCGGGTTGCCCCAGTGCTGGCCGGTGGGGGAAAAGTAGTCGGGGGGAACTCCGGCGACGCGAAGGGGCTTGAGGTTCTCGTCCAGCTCGAAGATTTCGGGGTGAACCCAGACGTCGGCTGAATCCATATTAACGAAGATGGCCACGTCGCCCAGAATGCGGATGCCTTTCTGCGCGGCGGCTTCGCGGAGTTGATTCCACTGGCGGGAAAAGGCAAACTGGAGGGCCTTTTGCTGGGCGATAGCGCGGCTGTGCTGTAGGGTTGCCTGGGCCAGAGCCTCCGGCTGGCGGCGGCGCAGCGGCTCGGGCCACTCGGTCCACGCACCGGTGTCGAACTGCCGTCGTAGTTCGGCGTAGAGAGCGTAGTCTGCCAGCCAGCCTGCCTCAACCCGGCAAAATTCCTCAAACTGCCTCCACTGAGCGGCCAGGTTGGGGTCGTGCGGCCCGCGGTCAAGAAAATTGCCCGCTGCCTCAAAGAGCAGAGGGAACTTGCGCTCCTCCACCTCCCCGAAGTCCACTTTTCCGCCCCGTCCAGCCTGTTCCGCAATGCGGGCACCATCGATCCAGCCCCAGTCAGAGAGGAATTCCAGGCTGATGAGCAAGGGATTGCCGGCAAAGGCCGAGGTGGCCGCATAGGGCGAGTTGCCGAAGCCGGTGGGGCCGAGGGGGAGAACCTGCCAGACGTGCTGCCGCGCGCGGGCGAGGAAGTCGATAAACTCGTGAGCGGCAGGGCCCAGGTCGCCGATACCCCCATAGGAGGGCAAAGAAGTAATGTGCAGCAGGACGCCGGAGGAGCGGTAAAAAGCCATGGTTTGATTATCGGCGCTGGCGACGCCGGACGTGATGCACAGACCGGCAAAACCGGACCATGCCCCAGAAAAAATCTGAGAATACCAGGAAACTTGTTCAAAGGCCGGATGCGCAAAGGCCCGCGTCCTGAGCGGATGCGGGCCTTAGTGCTGATCTCTGCTTGATTAGAGCAAAATCAGAGTATACGTGCCCTTGTTGAGACTTTTTGACGTGGCTTTTTCTTGATGAAAAAGCCACTTGGCGGTATTACGTCCGGGTACAGCTACTCTGATTTTGCTGTAGGCTTAAGAGACCCGTTGCGGGCCTTTTGCCTTGGGAATCAGGATGCGCTTGTGCTTCTTGTAGTCGTCCATGATGACGTTCATGAAGATGTTGAAGGCCTCCGCGCGGCGCTGGTTGAGAATCTGATCTTTGGTCTGGTCAAAGTTCTGAGCGATCTCGGCGGCGGTTGGCACCTGCCTGTCTACAAGTTTGGCCACCACGCCGGTTCTGCCGGCGCTGATGGGCCCGCTCAGTTCGCCGGGCTTCATATCAAAGAGCTGCGGGGCCACCTGGCCAACCTGACCGAAATCGGGCACCTGGCCGGTCAGACCTACCAGATCGCTGGTCTTGACAGCGGCACCCATCTCTTTGGCGGCCCTGGCCAGATCGTTGAGGTTTTTGGCCTTCTGCGCCAGTTCCTGGGTCTTCTGGCTGAGCAGGACAGGAAGTTGCTCGTTGCGGTAATCGTCAGCCACATGGCTCTTCCAGTCGGCGAAGGCGGGCGCGTGGGCCGCGGCGACAGCAGTAACCTGAAAGACCGCGTAGCCCTCGCCGGTGGTCGCAAACTGTGGCGGGTCGCCCTGCTTGGACTGGAAGGCCTTGCCGATCATCTGCGAGGAATCGGGCAGCGCGGAGATCACGTCCCTCGCGCCGACCAAGGGCGAAGTGGCCACAGCCAAATGGTGAGCGGCGGCGGTCTTCTCCAGGCCGTTCTTGATGGCCTCGGAGGTGAGCGTGCGCGCGTAGATTTCTTCGGCAGCGGCCTCTTTCATGCGAATCAGCGTGGCCTGGATGACGGGCCGGACTTCATCGAGAGACTGGGAGTGCGCCGTCTGCCGCTCCTCGACCTGCAGGATGTGGTAGCCGTATTGGCTCTTCACGATCTCGGTATCGCCGATCTTCTGGCTGAAGAGGGCCTTCTCGAACTCCGGCACCGTGGCGCCGCGCTTGAAGAAGCCCAGTTCGCCGCCCATGTTCTTGCTGGAGTCCTCGGAGTTCTTCTGGGCCAGCTCGGCAAAGTTTGCGCCGCCCTTGATCTGCTTGAGCAGTGCTTCAGCTTTGGCCCTGGCCGCGGCGTCTGTCTTAGCGTCTGCTCCGGGCGCCACCTTGATGAGGATGTGGCGCGAGCGGGCCTGCTCGGGAACCGTGTACACGGACTGGTGCCCGCTGTAGTACTGCTGAATCTCCTGCGGTGTGGGCTGCGGCACGCCGCCGGGCATCTCGCCGGGAGTAAAGGCAAAGTAGGTGATCCGGCGCTGTTCGGGCACAGCAGAGGCGTAGCGCGCGGCATTCTTCTTGAAGAAAGCCTCCAGGTCGCTGTCTGAGGGGTTGATGGTTTTGCGCAGGTCGTCGGCGGAGATCACCGCGTAATCGAACTTGATCTTGACGTTCTCTGTGAGGTAGGCGTTGCGGACATCCGCATCGCTGACCATAACTCCGGCGGTAATAAGCGACTGCAGCCGGTGAAGGATAATTTCCTGCTGGATCTCCAGCTCAAACTCGGCGACCGACATGTTGAACTGGCCGGTGACGAAGGCGGTGTAGCGGTCGGTGCCGATGTACTGGCCGTTAGGGAAGAGATACTCGCCAAACTGCCCCTGGTGGAGGAACTGAACCACATCGTTGTCCGAGGCGGTGATGCCCAGCTTTTCGGCCTCGGCGAGCAGGATCTGCTGCTGTACCAGTTGCTGGCCAACCTGCTGCTCGAAGATGCGCAGAATTGCCGGGTTGTCGGCGTATTGCGGGTTCCGCTGCTGCACCTGACGGCGGGTAATCTGGCTAACCCGCTCCTGGCTTACCGCGATGCCCGAGGAGAAGAAGCGGCTGTACCAGTGGGGGTAGATGATGGCGTAGGTGTCGGCGGCGGAAACGCTCATGCCGGTCAGGCCGGGAATCAGGTAAACCACCATGCCCACCGAAGCGGCGGCGATGACAACGATAAAGAATGCCTTGGTAAAGCGATTGTCTCTCTGCAGGAAACGGATCATGGGCGGATCAGGACCTTCTACTCTCTATGCGCAAACGGGCTAAACTCCTGCGCCAGCATGGATTTGGCTGGCGGATGGGCATCGGCCTGGATGCGCAATTATCGCTGAATGCGATTCATAGCCATTATAGACGAGCGGAGATGCGGGCGCTGGCAGAGCCGCAACGCAAAGCGGACACCCCGGCTTCCGGGATGCCCGCTGACATACAGCAGGAGGCGTTTAACGCCAGTAGTAGTAGCCGCCCGAATAGACGTAGGGGTGAACGTAGATCGGCGGCGGATAGCCATAGGGATACGGCCGGCCGTAGGGACCATAGCCGCGCTGGTAGAGCGACGGACCACCCTGATATAGCCCCTCGGCCATCCGGGCCGCTTCCTTGGCGCTTACCGGAGTAACCGTCAGCGGGGCATTCAGGTGGAATTCCACCAGCGCCTCGGCGGGAATCCAGACATGCGGTCCGGGAGTAGCCGCTGAAGCCGCCGTTCCCGCTGCCAAGCCTGCCCCGGCGCCGACTGCACAGCCAATGCCGCGTCCCGCGATGCAGCCGATGATGGTGCCCATCATGGTGCCGCCAACCATATTGCTGGCCGACCGCTCACCTTTACCCGGACCCTTGACCTTGAACTGGCCGGTTTCCAGAGGGTAGTTCTGGCCGCCCAGGTCCAGCGAGGTGAGCTTGAGCGCCAGTTCAGGGCTTCCTGTGAGCGCGCCTGACTGCTTGACCTCGGAGACCACTCCATGAGCGATGGCGCCGCGCGGAATCGCCAGCACGCCATCCACCCTTACATCACGAATCACCATGAACTGGAGAGGCTGGCCGTCCCTGGCTCTCTTGTTGTTGACCGATTGCATGGTCCGCAGCCGCAGAAGGGCGCCCTGGGGGATAGTCACCGGACCCTTGGGCGTCTCCACGGCTGGCGGCGGAGGCACGTTGGGGTCTTGCCCCTGGGCCTGTCTTTGAGCCTGAATCTGGGCCTGAATCTCCGCGCGGATCGCAGCACGGACCTGGTCATCAGAGGATGAAGCCGCGGGATTGTCTCCCGCATCGCCCGGCGTGCTTTCCGCCGATTCCGGCGCGGCAGGCGGATTTTGCTGATTGCCGGCCTTGAGGTTGTTGTGTACCTTGGTTACGCCCGCCACATGGCTGACAATCGACTCCGCCAGATCACGGTTGGACGCACTTGCAACGGTTCCCGAGAGCGTGACCTCGCCCTGTATGGTGGCCGCAGTGATCAGGTCGTTCTTCAGTTCCGGGGATGCGTCGAGGGCATGCACCACGTCCATCTCAATCTGGCCGTCGGTGTGGACCGCGTCCTGAGGGGAAGTGGGAGAAGCCGTGCCCTGGGCGAGCGACAACACGCTGCACAGGGCGACTAAGCCGGCCCACGCCAAGGCCTGGGGGATAACTCTCTTTAAGATTGGCAGATTCATTGTTGTCTGTCTCCTGCGCCTGAAATCCTGTTCTAACTCGATTTGATTAGACGCGAAACGGCGTGAACCGTCTTTATGTTAAACACCAACGCGGGGAAAAAGTTCCGGAGCTCGCTGGCCGCTGTATCTTATTCTACGCCAGCGCTTTATCCACCGCCGCGGCCAGCGCAGCCAACCCGGCGGCCAGATCGGCCCCCAGGTGAACGCGCAGTGCCCTGCGGCCGCGCGACTCCAGCACGGCCAGGTCCCCGGCAGCCTGGGCATCGATTACTACGCCAAAGCTCATCTTCTTTCCCGGAATCGCCATATCCACGGCGTGGTCCGCGGTGATCTGCAAAAAGACGCCGGTATTGGGGCCGCCCTTGTAGTCCTGCCCGGTAGAGTGCAGGAAGCGCGGGCCGAAGCCCAGGCAGGTGGCCACTCGCTTTACGTCGCGCACTTTGTGGCGCAGAACCTGGATGGCCGCCTCATACTCTGGGAACATGGGCAGAAAGGCGAGCGCGGCAAAGTAGTCGCCGGGGTGAATCTGGTTGAGATGCGCGCGCAGATAGCCGGCCAGAGTCTGAACGGGCGCGGCAGCTTTGAGCGTGGCGGCGTAGGCCTCGGTGGCGTAGAGCCCGATGCCATGGTCCGTGAACACAGGCGCACGCTCTGGAAGCTTGCCGGATTGCTCGTAGGCTGCGGTGAGGGCGCGGGTTTCGATCTTGGCCGACTCCACATCCGGCTGGTTGAAGGGGTTGATGCCCATCACCGAGCCGGCCACGGAGGTGGCGACCTCCCAGGTGAAGAACTGCCCGAATATCTCGTATAGATCGTCGATTTCGATGAAGACGACCTGATGGCCAGCCGCTGCCAGCGCTGCGACTTTGGCGTCCTGAGTTTTGTCGGCCGTCCCCGCAAAGCGAATGTATACGAAGATACGATCCTGACCATAGGCTGCCGGTGCGGCCAGCACCTCACGGTCGACCGGCGTAATGCCCTTGCCCCGCTTGCCGGTGGATTCGGCGACCAGTTGCTCCATCCATGCGCCCAGGTCGTAGATCTCCGGCGAGGTGAAGATAGTGAGCTTGTCGCGACCGGCGTTGGCCGCGACGCCCAGCGTCAGGCCCAGCTGGACGGCGGGGTTCTCCTCAGGAGCCAGTTTGGCTGCTGCCACGGCCTTGGCGGCTACAGCAAGCAGCTTCTCCGTGTCGAGGCCGGCCAGCGTGGCGGGAACCACGCCAAAGTTCGACAGCGCCGAGAAACGCCCGCCAATCTTCGGATCGCCGTAAAAAATCTTCCAGTAACCGTCCCTCCTGGCTACCTGCTCAATCCTCGAGCCGGGGTCGGTGATGGCCAGAAAATGGCTGCCGGCCAGGCCGGCGCCCACGGCTTCCTTCATTTCGTTAAAAAAATACTGTTTAAGGATATTCGGCTCCAGCGTGGAGCCGGATTTGCTGGCCACTACCACCAGTGTTTCAGCCAGGTTGACCCTTTCGCGAATGGCCTTGATCTGCATGGGATCGGTGGAGTCGACGATATGGAGCGCGGGAAAGTTATCCTGCTGGCCAAAGGTCGCCGCCAGCACCTCGGGGCAGAGGCTGGAGCCGCCCATGCCCACGAGCAAAACAGATTTGAATCCGGCCGTCTTCACACCGGCAGCCAGCGCGGCAAAGGAGGCCGCGTCCTTCTGCTGGCGTTCAACGATGTCCAGCCAGCCCAGCCATTTCTCCTCGCCGGTGTGGGTCCACAGGCTTGAATCCTTGTGCCATAGGCGGGCAACTTTGCCGTTATTGGTCCAGTCAGCGGCAGCCGCGTTTACGGCAGCGCGTAGGTCTTGGTTGATCTCAAATCGTAAATTCATACTGTTCTTCATTGTGCCCCTGACAGCCCGGTTTCATGAACATGAAGCACCAGATAAAAACGCCAGCGCCATCAAATCAGGAATTTCCCTGTTTGCGGAAAGAGAAACGCATCGGGGTTCAAGCGGCTCCGGGACGTATAAAAAATGATCACTTCGAGGCTGCTCCTGTGAGCATCTCTTTCTCGATCCAGGCCATGGTCTTTTCCATGCCGTCGCGCAGGCGGATGGAGGGCTCCCAGCCGAGCAGCTTTTTAATCATCGTGTTGTCGCTGTTGCGGCCGTTGACTCCCTTGGGAGCGCTCAGGTTGTAGTTCCGCTTGAGCTTGACGCCGGCAATCTCTTCGGCAATGTCCACCAGCTGGTTGATAGTCACCAGCTCACTGGAACCGAGGTTGATGGGGTCCAGGATGTCGCTCTTGAAGATATCGACAACGCCCTTGACGCAGTCGTCGATGTACATGAAGCTGCGGGTCTGGTGACCGTCGCCCCAGATTTCGATCTCGTGCTTGCCGGAGTGCTTGGCCTGGAGCACCTTGCGGCTGATGGCGGCTGGGGCCTTCTCGCGGCCTCCATCCCAGGTGCCGAAGGGTCCATAGACGTTGTGAAAGCGGGCGATGCGGGTCTCCAGGCCGAAATCCTCGTGGAAGTGTCGGCACATGCGCTCGGTGAACAGCTTCTCCCATCCATAGCCGTCTTCAGGCAAGGCAGGATAGGCGTCCTCTTCCTTCAACGGAATCACATCCGGGGATTTTTGCTTATCGCCGTTATACACACAGGCCGAGGATGAGTAGAACAGGCGCTTCACGCCACAATCGCGCGCGGCTATCAGCATGTGGGTGCTGGTGAGCACCGTGAGCATGCACAGCGCCTTGTTGTTTTCAATAAAGCCCATGCCGCCCATGTCGGCCGCCAACTGGAAGACGCCGTCCATGCCCTTAGCCGCCTCCAGGCAGGAGTTGCGCAGTTGCAGGTCCAGTACCCGGTTATCGGCCGCGGGATTCTTCTGATACCACTCGTTGAACGGCTTGACATCGACCGCGCGAACGCTGGCCGCACCCTCGGCAAAGAGCGAATTCACCAGGTGGCCGCCGATAAAGCCGCCGGCGCCGCAGACCAGAACCTGTGCACCACGAATAGCCATTGATTACACCTCCATGGATGGTCGAATGATGGTTGAAAAATGAAACGCTCAGGGAAACAATTGCGATCAAAAAGCAAGGGCGCCGCAGCCAGGCCCTACATGAAAAGAATGATGAAAAAGCTCGCTTGACGCGGCGCGCGAGTACAGTATTTCATATTCGAGGGCGGCGAAAGCTATGAAACAGACCTCGCCCGGAAGTTCCATGCGCCCACCACGGAGATCCTCTCAGGCCCGCCCGGCCAGCAGTTGCCGGAGAAACTTGAGGACGAAGCGCGGGTTGTGCTTGAAATAGCGATTGGCCAGACGCCGCGGCTCGATTGCCAAGCGAAATACCCATTCCAGCCCGCAGCGCTGCATCCATCGCGGAGCCCTGCGTTTGCTGCCAGCGATGAAATCGAAGGCGGCTCCAACGGCGCACATTACGGCGTGAATCCTGCCCAGGTGTTCAATGATCCAATACTCCTGCTTGGGGCAGCCGAGGCCAACGAAGAGCAGTTGCACGCCAGACGAGGCGATTCGCTCAACGCTGGCCGCGTCTTCTTCGGGGGTAAGCGCCCGGAATGGCGGACTTTCTGCGTAGTCCACGTTGAGATTGGGGTGCCGCAGACGCACCACGCTGATCAGAGCCTCCAGAGCGGCAGGACTCCCGCCATAGAAGCCGACGGATATCCCGGCTTTTTCTGCTGCCGTCAGCAATTTAGCCGAGGCATCGGTACCGCAGACCCGCTGGGCTCGCCGCTCCCCCAGCATGCGAAGCGCCCATACGAGAGGCATTCCATCGGGAAAGATTGTGCCGGCGTCATTCAGCCGGGCAAGGGCAACCGGCTCCTGAATGAATTCCATGACCATGTGGACAGCGGCGAAGAAGAGTGCCCGGGACTGCCTCTGCCTGGCCCAGGGAAGGCTCTTTTGAATCAACTCATCGTAGCTGCTGACGGCGACATGAACCCCAAGAACAGACCGGGAGACAAAGGGATTCTCTGTGACGGCAGTCGCAAACACTGTGGGGAATCTGCTCATGGAAATCGTGTGCGCCTACGAAAACGGCGACGCCAGATACCACTGTACAGCCAGCGGGGCTATTTACGCCGGTCCTCAATAGTAATGGGGGGGGTCAAAAGTGATACATCACGCCCAGGGTGATGCCCTGAGGATACCTCGACCCGGCAGGCACCCACATGCCGCCCGCGATCTGCCTATGCACCATATCAGGCCACCACTGGAATTCATAATCGGCCCGCACCCAAAGTCTGTGAGCGACTTGATAATCCACTCCTGCGCCCGGTATGTAAATGGTGCGGGAATCGTGATAACGTTCATAAATCCCCGCTTCCCACACGCCCTGATCGAGATTGCCATATCCCACGAGAAACTTGCCGTATGGGCGCAGGCTGCGATAGCGGGGCCAGGAGTAAATCACTCCGCCCTCGGCAGTGTCCATCCGCAAATTCGGCACATTTGAGTTCGATCGGCCGTAGTTGAGATCGCGAGCCTCGGCTTCCATACCAAGGCCGTTCAAAATGCGCGGCATATAAGGCAGCTTATAATCGATCCACAGTGTTCCGCCGAGTATATGGCCGGGCTCGTCCGCTTCGGGGTTGTAGCCGGAGACGCCTGCGCCCAGGGCAAAATGATTTTTATTCTGCGTGGCTGCCGGTACGGTTTGCGCAAGAGTGGAGCAAGCCGCGCAAACAAAAAGTACGGCCATGGATGGCACATGATAAAGTTTCAAGCGCATACCGCGTCTCCTTTTTTGGTTGCAGGCCCTCAATCACAGAGTGCTCTCGCCCGAGGCGCTCCCTTTCGATAGAGTGTACATCCACGCTGTAAAAATGCAAGTTAAAGGTCCAGCGTGTTTCTGGCCTTGGCAACCAGTTTTAGGTTGGCGCATCCATCTCCCTAAAAAGGAAGGGTTTATGGCTGCCTCCGTCCTTGGTTTGGCGCCGTCCAGCAAGGCGTGATGCGAATCAAGTTTAACCCGAGAACGTCTTCGACCACAAACTCCGGCGAATCCGCTGGAACGGCCACGATGCCTCCCTTGGGCAACTCCAGGGTCTCAAAGCGCGCCCCGGCAATCCTTGCCGTCCCTGCGGCCGCGAACAGGTACTGGAGCCCCGGTTCCGGCTCGGCTTGACCCGGCAGAGCCGGTCCGGGGATGCTGGCGCTTGCCCTGCTGCCTGCTACCTGGATACGCTCAATACGAAAGTAATTCCCCTCCATCAGCAGGATTCTGCCGGGCAGCATTCTGGGTGGAATCTTACCGGCGCGGGTCTTGAGGCGCGTGGCTTCGAGAGATTTCTGAATGTGCAGCTCGCGCCCCCTCCCGTAGTCGTACATCCGGTAGGTCAGGTCGCAGTTCTGCTGGGTTTCCAGCAAAATCGATCCCGGCCAGATGGAGTGAACCGTACCGGCATCCACAAAGATCATCTCTCCGCAAGCCACAGGGAGCAGATTCAAGTTGTTTTCCAGCGTGCCCGCCTCGATCGCGGCCTTGACCTGGTCCATAGTGACACCCGGCTTGAGCCCGCAGGCCACCTGCGCGCCCGGCTCGGCATCCAACACATACCAGCACTCTGTCTTGCCGCGCGGCTCGCCATATTTTTGCGCCACTTTATCATCCGGATGCACCTGGACGCTGAGTTTTTCTTTGGCAAAGATGACCTTGATCAGCAGCGGCGAGGCACCCTCACTACCACGTGGAGGTGCCTGGCCCAGAAGCTCTTCGGGGGCCTCTGCAAAGAGCGCGCCCAGCGTCTGGCCGGCGTGAGCGCCGCTGGCCACAACACATTGGTCCCCGGTAAGCCAGGCCTCTCCGGTTGGATCATCACCCTCTCCGGTCACCCGGTCGTACCAGGGATGAAGATCCCGGCTGCCCCACACCCGCTCGGCAAACCAGGGCGCAATGCGAAATGGAGCCCAGGCGGAGTTGGCGGATTGGGTGATGATTTCCATGAGGGTCTTCCCCTTTTGACCAGGAAAACAAACTTATGTCAGGCCATCTGGCTGCAATTTCACTCTACCAGACGGACAAACCTGCCCAGGACAACATCCGGAAATGCACGAAGAGCGAACTGCGCTTTATAGATATGCCCACGGACGCCCCCTCCCGCCGCCGCACCATCAGTGACGCCAATCGAGCACAAGCGCGTCTTTGTGCGCGAAAGATTCACTCCATCGAGTCAAGCTTACGCGAATTCTCTCATTACGATCTGGATCGGTTGTGTATGTATAATTGAGGCAGCTTAACTTCCAGAGGAATGGACAAATGAAACGATTCGGATGGATTCTCGTAGTGCTGATGCTGGCCTCGCCCGCGTGGGCGGCCAATAAGGCGGCTAATAAGGCGGCCAATAATAAGATCACCGTGCAACAACTCAAGGACCTGCTGGTTTCCGCGCAGCAGGACAAGATGAACGACCAACAGGCAGCCACGCGGCTTAAAGGAATGGAACTGAGCGAGGAACTAACCGCCGCCGTAAAGTCAAACCTGCTGTTCGCGTCCCCCGGCCCTCTCACTAGCGAGCAGCTCAACGTCCTTGAGGCGCGCAGCGCCATGCTGGCGCCGCCAGCCTCCGATCTGCCGTCGGATGCTGCACCCGACGCCGCCGCGCAAAAAGCCATCCTGGACAAGGCCATTGAATTCGCCGCCAAAAACGATCAGCAGATTCCCCACCTGACTGCACTGAAAGTGATCTCTCACTATGCGCACCTCAACGACTCCAACAATGCGAATGCCTTTGGGTCGGAGGGCATTATGAGAGATCAGGGCGATGTGAGGGCCATGAACCTGACGAGCAGGTACACGGAGACTGTGGAAAACGACCAGGGGATTGAGAAGGTTACCGTTTCTACAGCAGACTCTCGACTATCGCACGTGAGCCCAATGCCCGAGAATACCACGAGGCCAGCCATGAGCCTGATTCTTCGTAAGGCCGATGAAGGCGGCAAGATCCACTGGTTGCGATGGGAGACGATTTCCGGAGTCAAAACCGCTGTCTTTTCTTTCGAGGTGGACAAGAAAAGCGCGCTCTACAGCGTTGACTACTGTTGCTTCCCGACCAATTTGAGTGGCGGATACAGTTGGAAGCCCTTCAAGAAGAACGTGGGGTTACATGGCGAGTTCTTCATCGATCCCGGCACAGGAAACACATTACGGCTGGTGATGCAGGCGGAACTTACTACTTCAGACTTCGTTGATCAGGAAGATACGCGCATCGATTATGGTACGGCCACGATTGACGGCAACGTGTATGTCGTCCCCGTGGGTTCCTTCACGCACACTGAGTTGAATGTAGTCGGAGACCACCCACAGACAGCCGTCCTGCGCCGGACATATCTGGTCACCGGCTACGCAGACTACCACCTGGCTGGGGCCGCACAAAAGTAGCCTACAGCCTTGTCGCCGGAGGACGGGTTCAATGGACCAGCGAACCCGGCTGATGAACTGTTGCTGGAGGATCTGGAAGTTGAACCGACTCGGATGGATTCTCGTATTGCTGATGCTGGCCTCGCCCGCGTGGGCAGCCAGGAAAATCACCGTGCAGCAACTCCAAGAGCTGCTGGTTTCGCTTCAGCAGGCCAAGAAATCCGATGCTGATGTGGCCACGGCGCTCAATCAGATCGAGCTGAGCGAAGAATTGACCCGCAACACCATGAGCAACATGATCAGCTATGTTCCCGGCCCGTTGTCGACCGCGCAGGTTTACATTTTGGAAGCCGAGAGCGCCATGCTGGCTCCGCCAGCCACCGATCTGCCTTCAGGTGCTGCGCCTGATGCGGCCGCGCAAAAAGCCATACTCGACAAGGCCGTGGACTACGCAAGCAAGACCTACGCCCGATTACCCTACCTGACAGCATCCAAGACCACATTGCGATTCCAGGACAACATAGGGGCGGTTGCCGACTGCTCGGGCCTCGTTGGATGTATGGGTAAGCCGGCAAATGTTTCCTTAGGGCTCCCCAGTCATGCCTCGTTTCTCCACTTTATCCGTTCATCTGAAACTCAGGTGGCGAGCGATCATGGGGTGGAGAAACTGACCCATGAGAAGGACAAAACCCGCTGGGGCGCGAACAAGATGATCGAGCTGTTCGAACCGGACCCCAGCCTGAGCGCCGTCCTGCAGGAGGCCCAGGCCACCGGGAGCATCCAGTGGCTGCGCTGGGAACTGGTTAATGGCAAGCAGGCCGCCGTCTATTCCTTCAAGGTGCGCAAGAAGGATTCCCAAATGGCAGTAGACGTCTGCTGCTTTCCGGATGTGACACGAACCGGAGTGGCCCGGTTCTATAACTCGATGGACGCTTCCATAATAGCCGGGTCGGAAGCGGCGCCGGGTGGGTCGGGCGGGGTCGTGGGCAATTTTCAAACCGACACCTACTGGCTCCATTACAAAGCCACCGTGCCCTACCACGGCGAGCTCTTCATCGGTCCGGATAGCGGAATCGTAGTACGGATGATTACCGAGGCGGAGTTCAAAGTCTCCGAAGTTGTACACCAAATAGACACACGCATCGACTACGGCCCGGTTGCGGTTGACGGAAAGCTGCTAGTCCTGCCGGTCAGAACCATCCTCAATACCGAGGTGGTCCCCAACGGCGACTCGGGAGTGGGCAAGTACACCACCCGCCGCACGCTGTTTACTTCCGAGTACAAGGATTACCAGCCTGCCGCCGCGCATTGAAATCCGGAAGCTGAGCGGCAAATCGAATTATTTTCCCGCGCCAGCCTCTGTTTTGCTACTCTTGCCCTATTATGAAGCGCACGTTCTTCCTGCTCCTGACCGTCCTTGTTCTCGCATCCAGCCAGTCTGCCGCCACGCAGAAGTTTCAGCCCAAGACCATCCAATTCGAGGGCGCCCCGGAGTACTCCGGCGAGGAGTTGCTGGCCGCGGCCGGCTTAAAAATGGGCGCGGCGCTTACCTCCTCCGAGATGAAGAGTCATGGCCAAAAGCTGTTGGACACCGGCCTCTTTGAATCGTTCAACTTTTCGTTCAACGGAGTGGACCTGGTTTATATGCTGGTTCCCGCCAGCAATCTCTATCCGATGCGCCTGGAGAATCTGCCGCTCACGCCGGGCAAGGAACTGGACGCCGCGCTGCGCAGCCGCGTTCCGCTCTATCGCGGCAAGGTGCCCTTCGAGGCCGGGCTGACTGAACAAATGCGCCAGGCCCTCGAAGAAATGCTTGCGGCCAGGGGCATTCAAGCCACCGTCGCAGACGCGCCCTACACTGACCAAAAGCTGGTACAGGTTACAGCCATAAGCTACGCCATCACCAATTTGCAGGTTCGGGTGGGCGAGATACATTTGGAAGGCGTTTCGCCGGAGATGCAGGCCAAAGTCAAATCAGTTGCGGATCGCGCAACGAAGTCCGAGTACAACACGGAAAACACCGCGGGCAACATCGAACGCACATTCGCTTTGCTCTACGCCGATGAAGGCTATCCCTCCGCCAAAGTTCATGCCCTGCAATCGGGCAGTCCGGTTGCCGGCAGCAAGACCATCGACGTTCCCTTTCACGTAACCGTCGAGGAAGGGCGGCATTACAAACTGGGCTCCATCTATCTGCCCTCCGGCGAGCCGCTGACCCAGGAGATGATCAACAAAGCCGCCGGAGTTGTGACGAATAAGGTCGAGACTTCTTTGTCCGTCGATGGAGGAGTCAATCTCCGAACAGCCTTGCTCTATGTCACGGGACAGTACAAATCCAAAGGCTACCTGGATTGCGTCGTCACGCCTCATCCCCAGTACGATGACGCATCCGGCATCATAAATTACACCATGGAAGTTCAGCCGGGACCGGTTTATACCATGGGCAAGCTGACCATTCTAAACGGCGCTGACGACCTGCGCGCCGCGATGTTGGCTGCCTGGAAGCTGCCCGAGGGCGCGGTCTTCAGCGAAAATGCGCTCCGGACATACTTTTATACACAGGGAAATACTCCTCTGGGACGCACCTTTGCCTCTGCCAACTGCAAATACAAATTAGTAAAGAATATCGAAACCCACGTCGTCGATGTGACGCTGCTGCTGGAAAAGAAACAGTGAGCCTACACTTCGCCCGCACGTAAACGAAAAGTTTGCCGGTTTCAGACCGTTTGGATCAGTGAGCTTTCAGCCGCGAATCAATTCGACCGGCACATCCAGCTTGAACTGGCTCCAGGACCGGTCAGCCGTCCACGCCGTGGCTTTGCGAACGGTTGCGGCTGCAAGGCAGGCGCGATCTGCCAGCGAAAGCGAGGGCGCAAACATGCGATAGACGACGGCAATCCGCGCCTGTTCCAAATCGAAGTCCACCACTTCCATTCCCATACGGGCAATCCGCCGCTCGGCTTCAGCCGCTGGTTCTCCATAGCGCAGCAGCCGGTCCAGAACCTCGCTCCAATTCAACGCGCTGATGAAAACATCTTGCACTGGGTCCATCAAGAGTGCTGCGACGCGGCCTCCGCCGGATTCGCCTTGCAGCAAGGCCAGAATCGCCGAGGCGTCCAGAATGGCACTACCCATGTGCAGTTTCCAATTCCCGCGCAGCCGGTAACTCGGCAACCGCCGGGCTCGCCTCGTCGCGCCGAACCTCATTCTTTCGGTCTTCGAGCAGCTCATCCACCAGACTCACGCCCGCAGGAACCCGCCGCGCAACCATCTCCTGCGCGCTGCGGATGGCCTGCTTCACTGAGACCACCCGCAATTCGTTCTCGACGACTTCCAGGGTGAGTTTGTCCCCGAACTCCCATCCCATTTGTTTGCGAAACCGCGCCGGGACAACGAATCGGCCACTTTTACCAAGAATTGCCGTTTCTATCATTTACTGCCACCTTTAAATAGTATGGCACACTATCATTTTTGCGGCAATAATGCTGTCCATTCTATGCACCGATTAGAACTTCTTGCACAGAAATTGAACGCGGTGCATAATGTTGACATGAGAACTAGGGCAAACATTAACCTCGACAACGACGCATACAGCGTTGCAACCGCGTTTGCTGCCGCAAGGGGCATAGCCCTGGGCGCGGCCATCAGTGAACTCATTCGCCGCACCGAGCAAGCTCCCGAGTTGCCCCTCAGCGCATCGCCAAAACTCAAGAGGGACCGGCACGGCATGCTGATCGTGAAAGCTGATGGCCCGGGCCTCACCTCTGAAATGGTGAGGGAAGAGTCTGAGGACGATGACTAAAGCCCTTTATCTGGTCGATGTCAATCTACTGATCGCCCGCCTCTTTGAGGGACATGAGCATCACGATCTGGCCACGGAGTGGTTTCAGACTCCCGGCCTGCAATGGGCGCTCTGCCCGTGGGTGGAGGCTGGATTCCTGCGATTTGCAACAAGGCCAGCCCGGCTCAGCATGAGCGAAGCCACGGGGCTGTTGGAGGAGATGGCGCTCCATCCGGGCTATCACTACCACACCTGCGCTCACAACTGGCGCACGTTGACCAAGCCCTTTTTCCAGCGTCTGCACGGTCACAGGCAAGTCACGGATGCGTACCTGCTCGGCATGGCAATTGAAGACGATCTGATCCTCGTGACCTTAGACAAACGCATTGGCCATCTTGCCGGAGAGCACGGAAAACAAGTTTTGATCCTGGGGTTGTAAGCCCTGACCGCCGATTTTCCGCTGCGGCAACGACAAACTGATAATGGAAGTTGCTGATGGACGATTGAAATTTGAAAGCTATCCCAGGTTCCAAACACGAGACCTGGGACACCCGGCGGTTCAGTGGGTTGGTTGCGGCGGCGAATTGAAAAGATTGTCGACAGTCTTAACGCCGTCTGTATTCGCAGCAAGTGCTCCCGAAAACGCTAAATCTGTGAATTGGAGGGTATCTTTGTCCGGTGAGTCTGTGATACCGATCCAGGCGCGCAGGTAATAGATTCCCCTATCTTTGTATGCTTTTCCGCCCATCGAATATATCGTATCAAGAATGATAGGAAGATTAAGTTGTGTGACTTTCGCGTACCCTTGTTTTCTACCGATGTGTTGTACACAAAGATCGTGAATTTGTTGTTCGACGGGATAGAGTGTGAGCGTATTTTCGCCGGGGTTTGAAGATATTGGCTCGGCATGAACTGCGGAGGGAAATGTGACTCGAACGTCCTCGATTCGCTGGGCGGAGTCTTGAGGTCGAAGCTTGAAGAAAAACCCCATCTTGTCGCTAGGGTCTTTATCGGCAAGGACGATGATCGAATGGGCTTCCTCGTATCTTTCCTCTTCTATTCGCGAGGATGTGGCTGAATAATATGCACTTGCAAGAGAAATAATGACCGCCAGTATGGAAGCAACTACGGCGGAATACTCCCTGATTTCATTCCAGTCACGCTTTGATGGCGGTGAGGGATCCTGGGTAGGAACGTTCTTCGTTGCATCAAGCAGCGACGGAGTTGGTTTTGTTGGTTTTCTGTGCGAGATAGAGTCTCTCCTGCGAATCGAGTGGTGTCGCGAGGAAGTATAGCATGACGGGGCGGGTGGAGCACCTTTGAATAATCACAAATGATTGGGTGCCCTATCCTTCGATTTTTTCTATCGAAGGGTGGGCTGGCAAAACAATCAGTCAGGCTCAGTCTCTCGTTCTTGCGCCGAAGGCGCTGACGCCTGGACGGCCAGCACTACTCCCATTCGATGGTGCCGGGGGGCTTGCTGGTGATGTCGTAGACCACGCGGTTGATGCCGCGCACCTCGTTGACGATGCGGCTGGAGATGCGCTTGAGCACATCGTAGGGCAGAGGGGTCCAGTCGGCGGTCATGCCGTCCTCCGAATGCACGGCGCGGATGGCGGCGGTGTATGCGTAGGTGCGCTGGTCGCCCATCACGCCCACGCTCATCACCGGGAGCAGTACGGCAAAGCTCTGCCAGATCGAGGAGTACAGCCCGGCGGCCTTGATCTCGGCGACGACGATCTCGTCGGCCTCCTGTAAGAGCGCGACACGCTCCGGCGTAACCTCACCCAGGATGCGCACGGCCAGGCCGGGGCCGGGAAAGGGCTGCCGGCCCAGAATCTCTTCCGGCATCTGAAGATCGCGGCCGATGCGCCGGACCTCATCTTTGAAGAGATCGCGCAATGGCTCGATCAGCTTGAGTTTCATACCCAGCGGCAAGCCGCCCACGTTGTGGTGGCTCTTGATGGTCTGGCTGGGGCCCTTCACGCTGCTGGATTCGATCACGTCCGGATAGAGTGTGCCCTGAACGAGCCAGTCCACGCCGCCGGTTTCTTTGGCGATGCGCGCGGCTTCGTCATCGAAGACGGCGATGAACTCCGCGCCGATTCTCTTGCGCTTAGTCTCCGGGTCGATGATGCCGGCAAGTTGCGCCAGGAAGCGCTGGCTCGCGTCCACGGCAACAATATTCAGGCCAAGACGCTCGCGCAGATTCTTTTGAACGTTTTGAAATTCATTTTTGCGCAGGACGCCGTTGTTGACGAAGATGCAAGTGAGCTGGCTGCCGATGGCCCGATGCACCAGCACCGCGGCCACCGATGAATCCACGCCGCCGGAGAGGCCGCAGATGACGTGGCCTTTGCCGACCTTCTCGCGAATCGCGGCCACCGTCATCTCGATGAAGTGCGCCGGGGTCCAGTCGCCGCGCGCGCCGCAGATTTGGAAGAGAAAATTTTTGATGAGCTGCGGTCCCAGCGGCGTGTGATGCACTTCAGGGTGAAATTGCACGGCCCAGATGCGGCGTTCAGCATTTTCGATTCCCGCCAACGCATTGGCGGTGATGGCGATGCGATGGAAGCCCGAGGGAAGCTCGAGCGCCTCGTCACCGTGGCTCATCCAGACGGCCAGAGTCGCGGGCAGGCCGGCGAACAACGGCGAAGCGCTGTTCTCTACGGTAACTTCCGCGTGGCCATATTCGCGCTTGACACCGGAGCGCACCTTGCCTCCCAGATGGTGCACGATGAAGTGCAGCCCATAGCAAATGCCCAGCATCGGCACGCCGAGTTCGAGCAGCCTGGGGTCGGCGGCTGGAGCGTCCGCGTCGTACACCGACGACGGTCCGCCGGAGAGGACGAGACCCAGCGGCTGATGCGCCTTGATCTCGCTGAGAGGCGCGGTACAGGGCAGCACAACGGAAAAGACATTCTGCTCGCGAATGCGCCGCGCAATCAGTTGCGTATACTGCGAACCGAAATCGAGGATGACGATGGTTTGGGTAGCCACGTTTCCAGTGTGGCAGGGCGCATCCTTGGATTGCAAGCAAGAATCACTTATAAGGGAGCATGGCACGTCGATCAACTTCATGCACTATTCATAGTGATACCGCGCCTGTAGAAAATAAATTCGGTCGGCGGTGACTTTATATACCAGCCGATGCTCTTGAGTAATTCTCCGGCTCCAGGTGCCACTCATCTCAAATCGAAGTGGTTCAGGCTTCCCAATGCCGACGAAAGGATCTACTAGCACTGCTTCTACGAGTTCCAAAGTGCGAATCGCCGCCTTGCGATCGTTTTTAATAAACCAAATTAAGTCTTCACGAAATACGGGATCGAATACCGCGTCACGTTCTAAGGGCCTTTTGCATACTTCTCGGTTTGCCATTTCGTTCCTTGTTTGGCTTTACGGATCGATCTCTATCTGTTTACAAACCTACTGATTTTCTTAGTTCCTCCACTGTCTCAACCCTGCCTTCCCCATTTTCCGCGCGCCGCAGCGCCCCTAGCAGCCGCTCCGCGTTTTTAGGTGAACGCAGCAGGTAAGCTGTTTCCATCAGACCGGCGAGTTCATCGGCGGGAAGTATGGCTACGTCGCGCGCGCCGCGGCGGCGCACGAAGACAACCTCGCGGTCATCAGTCACCTGATCGAGAAATCCGGCGAGCCCTGCGCGCAGGGCAGTATAGGTGGTTTCGACAGGCATACCGTAGTCCTCCAAAAACAATCGTACAGCTTTCCTGTACGGTTGTCAATATCCTCCCCGGCATATCTCCTTGCCCGCCCTTGCAGAAGCCAGCCGCCACACCCACCATGATAGCCTTTTATGCGGCGCAGTCTGCGCGAAGTGACTGCTCAGTATTTGATCCTGGCCTCCGCCCACGGGCGTTTTCCGCTCCGATTGGTCTGGCCTGCTGACCCTGTCACCAAGAGGATATTCATGAACTGTTTTCGATTTGCACCGATTCTGATTCTGCTGGGCGGAACCGCCCTGGCACAGACCACCTCTCCCACAAACGCCCAGAAGCCCGCGCCGCCACAAGCCATCCGCAGTTTTGATTTATCGACCATCGACAAGAGCGCCGATCCCTGCGCGGATTTTTACCAGTACGCTTGCGGCAACTGGGTCAAGAACAATCCTGTTCCGGCCGACCAGACGGATTGGGCGCGCTCCTTCTCGCTTCTGCAAGAGCGCAACCGCTATCTGTTGTGGCAGGAACTGGACGCGGCAGCCACGAACCCCAAAAATGCTCTGGAGAAGCAATACGGCGACTATTTTGCCGCCTGCATAAACACCGGCCTGGTAGAGCAGAAGGGCCTGAAGCCGCTGGAACCCGCGTTCAAGCGCATCGCCGCTCTCACGGACACCCACAAGCTGGCCACGCTGATGGGCGAACTGGAGGCCGAGGGAAGCGCCGCGCCTTCCTTCAACTCTCTTTTCGACTTTGATGTCGAGCAGGACGAGAAGGACTCCTCCAAGCAGATTGCCACCATTGGGCAGGCTGGCCTCTCGCTGCCCGACCGCGACTACTATCTTGTGGACAACAAGCACTTCCAGGAGATTCGCCAGCTGTACATCGCGCATTTGACGAAGATGTTCACCTTGGCCGGCGATACACCCGAGCAAGCAGTCAAAGAAGCCGCCGCGGTGATGGAGATTGAGACGGCGCTGGCCAAAGCCTCGATGGCTCGCGTAGACCTGCGCGATCCGGAGAAGGTTTATCACATTTATACGGTGGCCGACTTCCAAAAGCTGACCCCGGATTTCGATTATTCGATCTACTTCAAGGACGTGAAGGTGCGCCCCTTCGAGACACTGAACGTGTCCACGCCTGATTTTTTCAAGGGTCTGAGTGAACTGATTGCCAAGGAACCAATCGACGTCTGGAAGTCGTACTTCCGCTGGCACACGTTGCACGGCGCGGCGCAGAACCTGCCCAAGACCTTCTTCGACGAGAACTTCGCCTTTTTCGGCAAGACCCTCCGCGGACAAAAGGAGCCTACGCCGCGCTGGAAGCAATGCACCCGGATGACCGACCAGGCGCTGGGCGAGGCGGTTGGCCAGGACTGGGTGAAGCTGCACTTTCCGCCGGCTGCCAAGGCCAGCATGGACCAGCTTGTAGCCGCGCTGGAGAAGAGCCTGGGCGACGACATCAAGACCCTGCCCTGGATGAGCGACGCCACCAAGAAGGCGGCGGAAGAGAAGCTAGCGATGATCCGCAACAAAATCGGCTACCCGGAGAAGTGGCGCGACTATTCAGCCCTGAAGGTGGAGCGCGACGACCTGCTCGGCAACCTGCACCGTAGCAATGTCTTCGAGCGCAACTGGAACCTGGACCATCTGGGCAAGCCGGTAGACGAAAAAGAGTGGGGCATGACGCCGCCCACGGTCAACGCCTATTATGATCCTTCCTTCAACGACATCAACTTCCCGGCCGGCATTCTGCAACCGCCGTTCTTTGATTTCACCATCGATCCGGCGGTGAACTTCGGCGGCATCGGCGTGGTGATCGGCCATGAGATAACCCACGGATTTGACGACGAGGGCTCCAAGTACGACGGACATGGCAATCTGCGCGAGTGGCAAACGGCTGAGGATCGCAAGGCTTTTACCGAGCGGACCGATTGCGTGGCCAACGAGTACTCGGGCTTTGAGGCTGCCCCGGCGCATGACGACGTGGCCGCGCAGAAGCTGAACGGCAAGCTCACACTGGGCGAGAATACGGCCGACAACGGCGGCCTGCGCATCGCTTACATGGCCTTGCTGGACACACTGGCGGCGCAGGGCAAAACCATCAACGATGAGATCGACGGCTACACCGAGGCGCAACGCTACTTCCTGGGCTTTGCCCAGGTGTGGTGTGAGAACCAGACCGAGAAGTCTGCCCGCCAGGATGCGCTGGTGGATCCCCACTCTCCCGGCCGCTGGCGCGTCAACGGAACGGTGCAGAACTTCGACCAATTCGGCAAGGCCTTTGGCTGCACCAAGGGTCAGCCCATGTACCCGGCAAAATCCTGCCGGGTCTGGTAGGTGAAGCGCGGGCATTTTGTCCCTGGTCCGGAATTGTGGCGCGTTCAGGCTGCAATCGAGGGCCAGGGGCCGAACGCCTCCAGCCGGAAGCTCCAGGACCGGGTAAATTAACCGCGAAGATCTCTTTCCGCACTTACGCGGTGACGTTTCCAGCCGTCCAGGAGTCAAAATCGAAGCCCCGAGGCATAAAACCGGACCGGCCGGGTCGAAAGGCGGGGGTTTCAGCCTCTTCCGAGGCGGTACGGCCAGGGAAAATATGTTGTTTTGGCCCGTCTTTGGCCAAGACTAGGCATAACCCACCCTGGGCTTTTACAATGCAACAGGGACCCGTCCCAACCCAGCTATGCTGTGGAACTAGCAAACTTGGCGGCGTACGCCTGACCAGGATGAAGGAATCGCATGAAGTTCACGAAATTCGGCAAGGCCCTTCTGATGAGCGCCCTTTCTGCTGGCGTCGTTTTCAGCGTTACG
>Ga0326727_10002511_pt1 | contig 62288 bp, 51 predicted proteins | sample MB2enrmetagenome_FD_207643 | JGI IMG/M metagenome (GOLD analysis project Ga0326727, IMG submission 207643) | Lab enriched peat soil microbial communities from McLean, Ithaca, NY, United States - MB29MY | ecosystem: Environmental > Terrestrial > Soil > Wetlands > Peat | place: USA: New York...
TTGCACAGGACCGAGGAGTTGAGCGATGATGTGTACACCGCTGACCGCTGCCGAGAAGCACATCTACTGGCGGTATCCGTCGGGCGCGCAGAGGCTCTGGCCGCAAATCACGAGATAATCTGTCGAACACATACACGCCCCGGAACCCGTACAGCGTGCGCTGCGTCTCCTTGGCATCGGTGTTCTGTTCCGCGCTCTCTTCTTTATTGCGCTTGTTGCCGACCATTGGGGCGAGAATGAAAATGCCTTTTTCGCCACGTCGGACGAAGCGGCCAAGCGCAGTCCAAGTGCGGTATCCGGCAACGTGAGTAGCGTCTGGCTTCTGCCTCGCAATCAGCAAGATGTTGCCGAAACTGTAGTTGCGAAACTTCGCCATCGCTCCGAGATACTGTGTAAGCACTGCACTCTGCCCAGACTCCAGTGACTGCACCAGATAATCCACGGCTTCTTTGGTCTTGAGGTTGACTTCTTCTAATTTCATGTTTTTTCCCTTTCTGCCGTTTTCGGCTTGTTTCTTCCTTCACTAAAGCGGCAGCGGGAAGAGACAAGGCGGAACGGTGAAAGGGACAGAACGGAGACCGAGGGAGGGTGGCAGGGCGTGAGTGAAAGCGCGGTGAGTGCCAAACGGGGTTGGGGTTAGTTTGGCGCGAAACCGGCGCAGTCCGAAACGCCCGTCCGAGCCGCGGCCAAGCTGCGTGCCACCCGGAAGAGGGCGCAGTGGAAGGAAGACGCGAAGCGACATTAGGGTTATGGCTGGATCGAGGGGTGTGGCAATGCGTACTGGCTTCGCAGCTTGATTTCAAATGTAGTACATGAAAGGCAGCGGTGCCCCACCGGAAGGCAGTGGACCGGCAGTAAGAACTTCCCCGACAGCATTTGCAAACTTCAATGTTATCGGCGAACCATCGGCGAAAAGGCAGGCGTTGTAGTTCAGCTTCGTCAACGCCATGATGTCGTTCAGCACCGTCTCGATCGAGGCATCACCCCGGCAGATTTCAATGGACAAAGGGTTCGGCACTTCGAGGCCAGGGTAGGTTCCGAGCCGTGGCGTCCAGCCACGTGTCCATAATGTGGCATTGCGAGGATTGCGGATGAAGGCGGTTCCGCGAAGGACCGGAGTGTCACCGTTTCTAAATAATTTTAGGCTGGAATCGTCGCGAATCTTGACGCCTACGATATTCGTTTCCGAAGGTGCAGCCTGGCGAAAGCCCGCCCATTCTATGTCGTTGAAGGTTGTTTTTCCGTGAATAAACAATTCTTCGGGCGCTTTCTTGTCCGGCCTTCTGTCTTTGTAGGACTTCACCGCCATGTCGATCAGTTCATATCCGGCTTGTGCGCTCAGGTGAAAGTCGCCCGTTTCCACGTTAAGCCACTGGCCGACGGCGCCTTTAAAGACAACTCCGTCGCCGGAGTCCAGGAACATTTGCGCCCCGCAGCAAGCCATTTTGTTATCGGTCGACCGCTGGTCCTTCTTGTAGACCAGTCCGATGTAGCACACGCCTTTCCTGATGCCGTCGACTTTCCATGGCCGTCCGCCGGTTTTGTAAAAAGCGGTAGTGGCAATATTCCACGCAATCTGAGACTGCATCTTCATGAGGCCGGCTTCATGGCTATCCTGCGGCGTGGAGAAAATATTCTGCAGGGTGCCTTCGCGCAAAACCTGGGTGGATACTCGGTGTTCCAATAGACGGGCCTTGAGTTGATTTCGAAAGTGCTCTTTGAAAAAGTACGGCTCCGCGGCCTCGTTCGCCTCCGCGAACAGCGATGGAGACTGATAGAGCTCCTTGGCCTGTCTCGGCGACTTGAAGACGCGTTGCCATTCATGCCGGTCTGCGGGGGCGACGATCCCTTCCGGCCGGCAGTAACGCCTGACATAGTCCGGAATTACGACAAACCAGACATCTGGTCTCGATTCTTCATCCCTGCGGGCGTCGACGATTGCTTTAGAAAAAAGCTCGACAGTCTGAAAGACCCGCTGGTGTCTATCGTCCAGGCCGCACTTTGACTTTAGTTCGTTCTCGTCAATTTCTATCGAGAGAACGGGCGCGGCGTTCCACGGAACGCGAAAGGCAGCCTCGAAGCCGGGAAATAATGGGCGAGCCAGAACCGGGTTTTGCAAGCGAACGGGACGCTGCAGCCAGTCTACCCAGGCCGTGAACTTGGCGATTCCCGCCGCCGTGCCGATGACGCCACCGCGAATGCCGTGAGGCTTGCCCTCGTCAAGAGGGCCGAACAGGGTGAGGCCGTCTCGCGGATCTTCCATTGCCTGGCCGTGCTGGAACAGCAAACGGGGTTCATCGAGTTTGAGGAGCTTGCGGATCATTCCGTGACAGGCTCCTCATCGGATGGCGTAGTCACGGCGGCACTTTCATCAAGGTCGGCGTCATCATCCTCGAAGTCGTAGTCGGCGAGGTCCTCGTCTTTGAGAACTTCGCCCGGCTCCAGATAGGAAACCGGGCATTCAAACGGGATTGGCTGTCTTGATAGGGAAAAACTGATAGTGGCGCCCAACGGAAAGACGACGGCCTCATTCGACCCGGCAAGATAAGCAATCGCCGCATACATGCGATCTCGCCATTCGTCATTCCACCAGTTCCTGCATTGATTGCGCCGCGCCTTTTGCATCTGGTCCTTGTTAATCCAAAGGCTCAGGCCGTCATCGGAGAACAGAACGTAGCCTTTAACGAGGAAGAGCGTCTCCGGACGGATGATCGGTTTTCCGCTGAGGCCGTAGTGCCAGTAGCGGAGTTTCCCGCCAGGCATAGTCTTGTAGCCGACGACCCCGCGGCGGCCTTTTTTTCCATTGGCGCCTACGAAAGGAATTGTGTCGTCGGCAACAGTTCCCTTCTGGAAGTAGTAGCAGAACCGGCCATCGGCGCTTTCGTATCCGGGAAGCCTGACCCCGATGGCGCGATCCCAGGCGAGCCTCAGAATTTGAGCCAGATATCTTGGCCCATCTGCCAGTGCATCTTTGCCTCCTACAAAATCATCCGTCGAAATCGTCCGGCTCTGTTTTACAAAGAAATTCGGGGCAAGATAGCTTTCGAGGTCATCCGCCTGTGCAAAGGTCAGGAGGGACAGGTCATCGAGCCAGACACCCGGATACGGGAGCCTGGCCGTGTCGAAATCCACCAGCCCCGGTTTTTCTCGCAAAATTCTGTGTTCGTAGAGGATTGCTGGCAAACTCTCGACCTTGAACCAATTGGAAACAAGTGTCTCGGGTTCGTTCCGAACTCCGTGGACTTCGTCAAATTGGGATCGCCACCAGTCGTTGACTGCGGCTCTGTTGAACGCGGGAACTTTCGGCACCGCGTCGGTTTCCAGCTTCTGCAGAAGTGTTGCCAGTCCCGCAGCCCACGATTTCCCGAACGCGATCGAATTCACCCTTGTGAGTTCGATCGTGACCTCGCTGTGCGGCAGATCGTCGATGTGCGCAGGAATGACGAAGTCCGACAGTTTCTCGCGCCGGGCGAGTGATTGCGCAAGCTGTAATTCTCGAAGGGGCCCGTCTTTGGAATTCGACGCGCGGGACAGGATGTAGATAACCTTTGCGGCCCTGTCGCGAATCACACCTTCGATATCGTCCCAGAAGATTTCTCCTCCTAAGAGCTTCGTCAGATCAGACCATACGCGATAGCCTTCATTTGCGAGCCGCAGAGCGAGCCAGAGCGTAAACTCATTGTCCTCCGGGTTCGCGTGACTCAGAAGTAGGGTGTCGCGCACTCAGCCTCTCAATTTCGTCTGCTCCGACGATTATAGATTCGCTGCGGATCAGAGAATGAAGTCGAGAAAAAAGAGGGGGCCCGAAGGCCCCCTCGGCAAAATATCAGGAAATCAGCTTGCAGGCACCACTGCATTCGGCCAGGGCAAGGAGATTATCCTTCCACTTTCCGTCAGCATGGGTGCGAAGATACGGAGACTTCATTCCATCGCCGCGGACCACGCCGATATAGACCTTGTGGCCCGTGGTGCGGTCGATGGTGTAGAAGGCTTCCTGTTTGGAATCGATGCGACGGATGGCTTCTTCGCGGGCCATCGTCCAGTTGCCGGCCGTGTTGCCGATGTGCGTTATGTGCTCGTGGGCGCTCATCCGGTCCGGCTTGTTGATGCAAGTGACCTCGAACTCGGTCATGCCTGGCCTCCTTCCGCTACAACAGGAGCGGCAAGGTGGCTGATGGTTTTGAGTTCGCCATCGGTCAATGTCAAACCGAGTTTGTATTTCAAATAGGCTTTGGTAGCGCTGCGGGCCTGGCGGTTCGAAACCACGGAATTCGCCACGATGCAGATGTTGTCCCAGTCCTTGTTTTTCTTGCTCCAGTCGACCGACTCAAGCGCTGTGAGGCGTTCCTGCCAGTCTTCCGGACGTTCTTTCATCAGGTCCCCGCCGGCCGCGCCCAACGCCCGCATGACGACGGAGTGGGCAGAGATATTTTCCTGCCGGAACTCAATGGCCCGCAGATCCCCGTTCTTGACTTTCATCCAGAGGGGGATGTGCTTGGACACTTCGTCCCAGTAGGTGACGGCGGTAGCGACCATCGACGGAATCGTCGCTTCGTCGTCCTGGACATTGCCGAGCAGTTCGCGGTTGGCGTCGTAGAGCGAGGCCAGGGTGAAGAGCTTGGCGGACCGGACAGGCAGCGAGACCGAATCCTTTTCGACCATGCCCTGGAAAGCGGCGACCTTCTCGCACACATCGAGCGTGGCGATGGAAAGCGGGTCGCGCTTGTCGTAGAGTATGTCGAGCGATTTCGAGGTCTTGACCACGAAGCGGTTGAGGTCGGAGAACATCTGCTGCACCCGTTCGCGGTTTTCGTACGGAAACAGCAGTACCGAGATGGATTCATCGCCCAAGGCCGGATTCTGGTCGAGAGCCTGAGCGATGGCCGCGCAGCGGTGCTGGCCATCGTTGATGACGAAGTTGGCCTTCTCGAAGTCCATTTCGAGGGTGCCGATTCCGTCTGCGCCGCTGACGGCCTTGAAGTTCACTTCGCACTGGTAAGAGGCTGTGATGGACGAAAACAGGTATCCGTCTTCGTTCTCGGTGATGTAGCGCGCGATTTCAGGCACGCGCTTGCGGTTGAGGACGCGTTGCTCGCGATCTTCGGGCCGGAACTCGATCCAGTCCTGGAACGTGAACATCTTTGGGATTGCGCTGAGATTCATCAGGCAGGCGTAATACACGCGCTGGCCGATCATCCCCTTCATGGCGGGAAATTGCACTTTCATGGTGACTCCACAGCTCTATGAATTTGCTGGCTGTAGAGCGCTCTGCCAGCGCTCAAGCCAACGAGGAGAGCTGTTATTTGGTTTGTATAACAGCTCTGTTCACATATTACAAGGAGCTGTTAATATTTATTTTAGGAGCTGTCATAATTACGCGTGCGACCTCCTCCATAGATGGTTTACCTACAAGCGCAATTGCATACCATTAGTTTGCATTTTAGGCATATTACGAACTTGCCGCCGGTTTATACTTATGCTATTTTGCTAACCATGGAGCAGCGAAACAAAGGGAAGTTAAACTGGTTGCAACACAACCTGCCGGAAGGGCTGGTCGTCGACTCTGCCTGGCTTCAGGGTCGGGGTTATTCCAGTGCGCTGCGGAGCAAGTACGCTGCAAGCGGCTGGCTGGAGCAGGTGGCGAGGGGCGTCTACCGTCGCCCGGCGGCGCATCTTCAGACGGAAAAAGAGGATGAGCGGCTGCGGTGGCAAAACGTCGTGATCTCTCTTCAAATGGTCCTGGACTGCCCGCTGATAGTCGGCGGCCGGACGGCCTTGGAGCTTCAAGGTTTCGCCCACTATCTCAGTCCCAAAGGACAAGGGGAGGTTCATCTCTATGGTGACGCTCCGTTGCCCACATGGGTCGGTAAGGTGAAGCTCGACACACGATTCGTCTTTCACAACGCCAAAAAGCTGTTCCGGAATGAACCGATCGCGAGCAGCCTCGGGCAAGGCGCCAATCTAACAACTCAGGAGCACTCCGGCACAGATTCCCTTGGCGGTGGCCTCGCACGGCAAACCTGGGGTCAGTGGAATTGGTCGCTCACGATGTCGTCGCCCGAACGCGCCATCATGGAGTTGCTTGATGAAGTCCCAGAGCGAGAAACTTTTCATCAGGCGGACATGTTGATGGAGGGACTTCGCAACCTCAGTCCGCGAAGGCTTCAAAACTTGCTTGTCAACTGTCGCAGTGTGAAGGTGAAGCGGCTGTTTTTCTGGTTCTCCGAGCGGCATAACCATGCTTGGCTGCCGAAGCTCAAGCGCAAAGAGATAGATTTGGGGAGCGGCAAGCGCATGTTGGTACGCGGCGGAAAGCTCGATCGGAAGTTCAATATCACCGTTCCGGAGAAACTCGATGCCGGTGGCTGAGAATTATCGCCGTCAGGTCGCCCTGCTGATAAAGGTCATGCCCTTTGTTGCGGCGGAGAAGTGTTTCGCCTTGAAAGGCGGGACGGCTATCAATCTCTTTGTCCGTAACATGCCTCGGCTTTCAGTCGATCTTGATCTGACGTACCTGCCCATTGAGGACCGCGATAAATCATTGACGGAGATCAATGCAGCGATGCGCCGCATTGGCGATGCCATCGTTCGCGGTATTCCGGGCGCAGTCGTGGAGCGGGGTGCGCCGAAAGGGGAAACCCGGATCACGAAATTGATCGTGCGGGCGGACGAGGTGCAGATAAAAATCGAAGCCACACCGGTCTTGCGCGGATGCGTCTACGACCCTGAGACGCGCTCCGTTGCAGCGCGGGTCGAGGAAGAATTTGGCTTCGCGGAAATGCAGGTCGTGTCTTTCCCGGATCTCTACGCCGGCAAGATCGTGGCCGCGCTGGATCGCCAGCACCCGCGCGACTTGTTTGACGTGCGCGATCTTTTGGCCAATGAAGGGATCAGTGATGAGCTGCGTCGCGCCTTCATCGTTTATCTAGTCAGCACCAATCGTCCTTTCGCGGAATTGCTGGAGCCGGCGCATCTTGACATCGCGGAGGAATTCGCCCGCGGGTTCGAGGGCATGACCAATGAAGCCGTCACGATCGACGAACTCCTGAACGCCCGTAAGCAAATGATTGCTGAGGTCGTCGGGAAGATGCCGGCGGATCACCGCAAGTTCGTTCTAGGCCTCAAGCGCGGTGAACCAGACTGGAAACTCCTGAAGGTGCCTGGCGCTGAAGGACTGCCCGCCGTCCGGTGGAAACTTCAGAACCTGGCGAAGATGGATAAAGAGAAACGCGCGGCACTTATCGCGCGGCTGCAAGAGATATTGCAGTTAGAAGAACCGTCTTAACGCGTGCAACGCTGCTTGAATCCCGTGGGGAGAATGATTGTGGTCGTCGTTAATGCGTGCACAGGGTATAGAAGGATAATCACATTGTGCTTGGTGTCGAAAGCTTCCGCCACGCACTCGTGATCCGTTCCGTTGAGGTCGGTGACTGGAAGCGTAACCGGGCGGGTCATTTTGCGCCCAACCGAGCCGCGCGGCCCACATGGAAGAGGACGCAGTGAAGAAGAGATGACGTGGCCTTGCGCGCAAGAAGAACTCAGGAAAGTCTCTTGGTTGTCGTGATGTATCGGATCGGATTCGCGGCACCACGTTTGCGGTGTTGTTCCGGCACGCGCTTGTGCAGGTATCGCTTCTTCACGTCCTCGGGTGCTTCACAGCCTCGAAAGCCGTACCGCCCTTCACGGGGCCCGTAGCCCTGGCGGTTGAAATCTGGGAAATTTTCCATTGTTGCGGGCAGCCATTCCGTAGGTTTGAATGCCCCTATAATCAGGCCCTTTCGGACAGCAAGAACGTATTCGAACTTGCGAGCTTTGGCAGGCGAGACCTTCCAGGCGTATCTAACGGCGTCGAGTAGATCCTGATCTTCGCTGGATTTATTGACGTTTATGAGCATCACGTTGTCCAGAAATTGCGCCTCCGGGGCTTCGTAAACGCGAATGACTTCTCCGGCGTGCATGGCACCCCGACTGCCATCATAGCCGCCCTGGATGTTAGTGAGTCCCGGATATGCATCGATCAAGGCAGACTCTACTTCTTTTGCCGACTCTTCGTTCATGCCGTGGCGGTGGATGACATGCTGTACTTCAAATCCAGCATTTCTGACGGCCCAGATTGTCCTCAGCTTCAGTGCTTCGTTATCCTCGGAATCAGTCGGTTTCTCTTGGCCGGCTGCATGCGAGAAAACACGATTGCCCTGACCGCGGCCAACATAAAATGTCATCCCGTTCCGGGGATCTATGAGGCGGTAGACATAGTGCCCTAGCTTGAGACTAACGAGTTCCGAAAACTGCTGCTGCTGTTCCATCAGCACCTCGTCTCATTGCTTCGATGCCCGGCGCTGCTTATCCCAGTGCTTGAATCCCAGGATCTTCTTTATGTGGAGTTCGTATTCCCCCGCCCGGCGGTTCGCGGTGATCTTGTGGATCAGAACAGTGACTTCGGGAACCGGTGGATTCATGCCGTTGATTAAGCGTAACTCAAATGGCACTGCGACATTCTTCAGGCGTTCGGTCCAATATGGTTTGATCTGGCGGTATTCGATTTTCTTTGTGCCGGCGATGATCTCTGCTAGCCACTCTCGCTTGATTGTGGTCGTGATCCGGTCGAGTTTGACCCACATAGCACTAGCCTCGGCTCATATTTCAATGGCCTTTAGAACGGCCCGGTCCACGTCTCCGTAAAAAATCACGTCCAGCTTCTCGACAGTCTCTTCTGGAAGAGCAGCAAATTGAGCCTTGTTCGAAATCGGCACCATCGCGCGGGTTGCTCCATTTTCAAGAGCGACCTGTAGCGGCTCACTAATTGATGGCACTCCCTTAAGATTGCCTTGGATTGTCAAATCCCCCATCACAACGGTCCCTGCTTGGACGCGCCGGTTCTGAATCGCCGACATGATGGCGACGTAGAACGCCACGCCAGCAGAGCACTCCACACGTGCTCCGGACAAATCTACTGCCTCTGCGCAAATGTCTTTCTGTGCCAGCAGGGGCGTTATGCCCAGCCGATCTTTGACCATTTGCAAGTAGCTCACGGCCCTATTCAGCGATTCTTTGAGCCCTTTTTCAAGGCCAGACGGAGTTCGTGTTTTACCGGTGCCCGCAGTAAGAGAGACTTCGACTCTGAATAGGCTAACCTTGCCCTCGGCATCGGCGGCTACTGTGTACACGGACCCCGGTGGAAGCGGATCTTGCGAAATCGCCCCCTTGCCTCCCTGTTCGGGAGTTGCAACAGTTCGCTCAGTTCCGTCTTCCTGGTCGATGTAGGAAAAACTGGTCTTATAGAACTCAAAAGAGCCGCGTTTTTTGAGTTGTTCCTTCACCCGCCTGCGCCCCTCAAGTGCCAGTTCCAAATAAGAGCGCAGTTCATCTTTGGTGCTTCCGCCTTGGGGATGAAGCAGCTTAAGAAATCCACTCACCGTCTTCTTGACGGCAGTTGCGTCTCGCCCTTCCACGTGCGACCCAAAGCGAAAGTTGTGTTCCAAGGCGTCGAAACGATTTTCCTTTCTCAGCACTCGGAATGCCTCGGCAATATAGTCGGTAACGAACCCGTAATGCGTAGTCAGAATGTCCTTGGAGTTCTTCGGCGTCTCCCAGCCGGGCATGTAAAAATGCAGGCGGTCAATGACAGCAAGATCAAACTCCTTCGGGAGCGGCTGGAAAAGATCGGTAGTGGAATTCTGTACAAGCGTCTCAACCGGCTGATTTAGGTTTCCAACGAAGACAAGGGACGCGTCGGCATGAACCTGCGTCACGCCTCGGCTGAAGCGTCCGTTGGCCATGTAGTCTTTCATGATTTGGATTGTGTCGGGATCGTTAACCTTCATGCCGCCTACTTCATCGAAGGCGACAACGTCCCAATGACCGACTAGACCGACTTGTCGTCGCGCATTGTTGTAAAACAAATTAGCGCTGCTGGCCTTACCACCGGAAATTAAGATGCAATAAGGGGACATTTCGCTAAAGGCATACGACTTGCCTGTGCCGCGCGGGCCAAGCTCGATGAAGTTGTAATTCTTCTCGACAAACGGAATGAAGCGAGATAGAAGCAAAAGCTTTAAGCGTTTGTCGAACCGGCTGGGTTCAAGGCCTAAACTCCGTAGCAAGAGATCAATCCATTCGTCGGTAGTGAAACTACCCCGGCCTTTGCAGTATTCTTCAAAATCGAAACGAGCCAATTGAATAGGCTTCAGATCGGATATATGGAACGGACTACCTTTGCCGTTGTCTTCGTCGGCTCTGTATTCGACATCAACGATGGCCCAGATGCCTCCTTCCAACAGTCGATCGAACCTCCGATGAAATTCGTCAGGGATGTGAATCCTTGAAAAGCTGAAGTTGTCCATCGACGCCCAATATTTCATTTCGCTGGGAAGAAATCGCACTTCGATCCGGTCGATAAAGCGGTGTTTTCCGTGCTGTTCGACCAGGGACTGCGCCTTGTTGGCTTCGTCATGACGGAAGTAATTGGTTTTAAGGGTTTCTTTTACCGCTTCAATCCCCGCTCGAATCTCATTTTCATCATCCGATGCGCAATATTTTCCCAGGAGATACTCCAAGACGTACGAAGGAACGTTTTCACCGCCTTTGATCTGGTGAAGAAGATCTTTACGCACGGCCTTCCCGGCGAACACCTGGGTAAGCTTGTTGTCCAGCGAATCAGATTGCATACTCTGTTTGTTACTCCATTAAGGAACTCTTTAATTTTAAGCGATGGAAGACCGCCCCCGTCGCAGCGTCGGTTGCGCGAATCTCGACATTCGCGCCGGTGAAGTCGTCTTGGATACGGACGGGTACCTGCGTCTCCACACCCTTGTTCAGTGTCACGAGGCGAGTCGCGGGATCGCGCGCTTCGCAATCGGCGGCCTCACCGACGAGTTTTGCTTTTGCGCCTGATCCATCGTAGGCCTCTACTCGAACGGTCAATGAATTTGACAGCAACGAATTGAACCAAATTTTGACACCGACAACGCGGCTCGTAAAACGATCTGACCGGTATCGTATCTCAACTTCTTCACGCCCACCGGCTATAGTGCGCGTCCCGCGGGCCTTCAACACGACAACCGGGACAATACACTCCTGCAGTGAAAGTCCTTCGTGAAAATATCCGTGGCCGGCAACAAAAGCAGTCAGGCCACTTGGGACTGCATATTCTTGTACGGGAGCAGTAATGCCCATGTGCTGCGCTTTCATAATTGTTACACCGGACGATCGGGAGACGCTGCTGCCAAGCAGGCTTCGCCTTTTTACCATCTTCCATTCGCCGGGCGGTTGCTGGGCGATGCTTCCCGCCGCAATCTCCGGGAGCAGTACGTGCCCGTGGTCAGCAACATAAACAAATCTTCCAAAACCCAATCCCGCAAGCCGATCCGTGGTCGTGCGGACATCACCGATAATATCGCTCATCAATTTGCGAGCTAAATAAGGGCTCGGGCCTTCGCCGAGTGCGTCGATCTCTTGGGTACGGACCACTATGAGATCTGCCTCCCCAATGCTCGCCTGGAGCTTCTTTTGGGGCATTGATAGAAGATCGCTGAGAGGGAATTCGCGGAAACGATCGCCGTAGGTCTCTCGTATAAATTCCATGCGATCAGCCGAATTGCGCAGGATTCTTCCAGCGATTGCCGGGACAATTTCACCCCGATCTTCAACTAGGCTATAAACTCCATCCGCGCCGGGCATCAACGCCGCCATTGCGCATGGAGTCGTGGTTGGTAGGATGGTTGCCGTTGAAGAGACAGTGACGGAACCAAAAGATTCCAGCGTACCCCCGAGGTCGCGACCCATCTCGTACCGCATTGAATCGACCAGGAAATAGACGACCTTCGTACGCTCTTCAAGTTCAGGGGCAACAAATCTGTTAAATACCTGGGTCTGGCGGAGAATTCCTTCAGGCGGCCAGCCTTCGCGTTCGACTGCCTTCAAGAAAACGGACTGTGCCGAACCAACAACCTCCGCATATTGCTGGCGACAAATTGCGATCAAGCCCCCAACTTCATCGTCCTCAGCGCACGCGGCTGCACCCTGCTCAACGAGTCTCTGTTGGCGATCGGTTTGCCAGAAGCCGCCGGCAGCGGTATAGGCCTGAACCAGATCGCGGACCGTGTTGGGAGTCTTCGGTGCCTGGCTCTTCCATGCCTCGGCGGCGATCAAGAAATCAATACAACGTTCCGCCAGCTTCCAGATAAGCGCCCGTTCGGGGATATAGCGCCACACCGACTGCCGGCGTTGACTGACCACTTGCCGCGCCTCCGTTAAGTTCCCAGCCTTGGCCAGTGACTCCAGCCTTTTGAGGTATGCTTTTTCCGCGAACGGAAAGGTGTCTCTAACGCCCAGATAAGGGAGACCGGAAGCAAGGTCGGCGAGGCGTAAGGCGTTTTCTACGCGACCCGCGAGAGTGATATAGCAGTCGCGCGCGTCGTCCGACATGCGCATTCTGTCGCACAAGGAGTAAATGGTCTGGCGGAACTCCTCCGGTGCCCGCGCGACATCAGTCAATTGATCGGGTAATGTGCCCTGCAAATCCAAGGCGAACTCCGAGAAGAGAACGTAGCGCCCAAGATGTTCCAAGATTAATTCCAAAGCAGTGACGCGAGGAGGTGGAGCAAAACCGAGACCGGCCTGAAGCAGTCGGAGCAACTCATTGCTAGCCCCGGTCACCGCCTCCAGCTCCTTCGCCGGTTCCTTGCCACATAAAAGCTGCGTTGTAACCTCAATCAGTGAATCGCTGCCCAGTGCTTCCTGAATCAACGGATAACGAATGCTTTTGCCCAGACCCTCGATCATCGAGAGTGTCGGACGAGCTTCTGCAAAAAGGCGATCAATTTCACGCTCGCGGCCGGAGAGGGCTTGGCGCGCCAATGATTGGAACATCTCGGCTTCTTTGTCTCCGTACGCTGTTCCTATCAATGCGAAGGACTCGAATAGGTCTTCGCGTCGTTGCTCCTCTGTCCGACCGCGCGGCCATGGGCAGTAGATCAATAGATTTGCGCTCTTGGCTTGGGCTGTTTGGTTCGCGTCATTCAACTGAGTCAGAATCTCGTCTGCCTGTCGGCGAGACCGGAGCCGGGACTCTTGGCTTAGAATTACGGTGCTATTGGGCGCTCTGAATGTTCGCGCTATCTCTCCGAATGCCTCTTCGCCGTCGTACCAGACGACGACGCGCTTCTCTTCGAGAAGATCGGTTAGACGTTTCTTGAGATAGGCAGTTAAGCTCACTCCTCGTCTCCTGGCACGGTTTCTTCAATGGCTATCTTCTGTGACCGTTTCTTCTTTGCGGGCTTCGCTGCCAGTTCGCACAGCGATTCCAGATCATGCGCGATGGCAATCGATCGGTCACTTTTGCAGACATCCCGTACCCGATCCGGCCAAATCGTATAAGCCAAGTGGGCCCAATCGTAGTCTCCCAATTCCAACTTCTTCCAGCATTCCTGAAGTTCTTTGCGCCATTTCGGTAGGCGGAAAAGCTTCCAAAGGGGGGATGCGGTGATCACGACGCCATCATTGAGATTTGGCTTGTACGGAAGGTCCGCAACCCGCGCGAGTTCATCTCGTAGTTCCCGTAACTCATCGAGAAACACTCCCGTCTCCTCGAATGTTGTGCGCAGGGAGGAGGCTTCGCGGCCGGTGGCGTTGGGAAGCTCAGATTCGATCCGGCGGAGCTCCTTTTCGGTGTCGTCGATCTTGGGTTTCACGTACTTGTTTAGGGCGGTATAAAGGGAGTCATCGTTGAGACGATGGTAGTAAATCCACAATGTGTAGGAGCCTGAACGCGTTGAGAGTGGCCAATAAATGGGAGCTTGGCGTTTGCTCTTGGAATAGCGTTGCAGGTGGTCTGCAAAAAATAATGACGGTTTTCGGAAATACTCGGTCAGATTTTTCGTCTTCAAGATGTCACAGGCCTCTTGCTCGACCGCATCGGCCTGCGCTTTCCAAACGACGGCGAGAACCTCTCTCACTCTTCGAACAATGTCATTAGCGTTATCGGAATCATCTACCAAGATCCCATCCCATGAAATCTCGACGGGATATTGCCAGTGGCCAGTCGTCTTAAGGCGTTGGACGTGTTCATCGGTTAGCGGCAGACCTTGCTGATTCTGGAGCATTGCGGGTGGACAGGCCGGCAAGATAGAAAAAGGATCTGGTAGCGTTGGCGCTAATTTCTCATCTGTCGCATAGCGCAGATCCCAGCGGCCAAAAGCGCAGCCGAGTGCCAATCCGGGTACGGAGCCGAGCGACGTATCTGTCCGAACATGGCGTGCGAAAGTGCGTTCTAAGAACAGCTGTCGCTGCCTCTGAATCGAGAGCACATCAACTTGACTCGCACCATAGGCGCCCCAAACACACTCGTCTATCCGCTCCTCAAGCACTTGCAGAGAGGATAACTTTCCCAAACTGCTGCGAAAGTGTTGACCAAAGCTGAAATAGTGGCCAGTTTCGTCTTGGGAGGACTCGATCTGGCAAAGGACTGCTGCGTCTTGGGCTAGCTGTTGTAGATTGCTGAAGGCCGCTGCATCAAACCTAGGAACTGGAACCGTTTTTAGCGCAGAGACGTGCCATTGCCGTCCGTCTGTCATCATCCGCATGAAATCTTCAACCGCGGTAGAGTTAAGAAAGGCCAAAAACGCCTTTCGTTCACGCCCGTCATGTCCGAAAAGCACTGGGCCCTTCATGTCATAGAGCGCTTCTGGAGGATGGATGCGAAATTTCAGACAGGCATCGTTGACTTGCGAATAAGTGATGCCGGGCAAGCCGAACGTGTCCTCATTCTTAATGGTACGGGAGGCTGATCCATACTCTTGGGCTGCGTTAGCCTTCATTTCGACGCAGGCAAGCGCGGAGCGCACGTACAGAGATTCGTCCGAGACGAAGGGCACGGGTTCTCCGCCCTTTGAGTAGTACGAGAATCCTTCGTGTCCGGCTGGGAGTTCTGTCAGCAGACGCAAAAACCTGAAATTATCTCCGGTAGCAATTCCTTGCCTCACATCAGCAGATCCGTCTAGTTGTTCGAGTCCTGTAAGCTTGGACGCTAAAGATTCCGGAATCCAATATGCGATCGCTGAATTCGGGAAGTGTGTGAAATAGTGACGGTCGCGAATGAAGAGGTCCTCAGAAGCCTCTGCTTTCAAGAAGCCTTCAACCAGGGAATGAACCTTGTCCTCCCTTTGGTCAATGTTTCCGATGCGGAAGCAAACAACTGGGGCCAGAATAGGTTGTCCCAAGATGTAGCACGCGGTACGTATCGTAGCGGTGTCGAGCACATCCCTCCCAAGATCGAGGAGGATGTTCAGCGGTGTCTGTTCAAGATAAAATCTCTTTCTCAAATCGGTCATCGTGCCAATGAAAAGACCGGTACGTGGAAGAATCGCACCAATCAATCCGGCCTGTTGGCGCATCGAATGTGCTCGTTCGACAAACATTCCATAGATATCCCTGCCGGAATGTGGGTAAATATCTTTGGCGTGTTCGAAGGCTTCCGGAGGACTGCCGAACGGGGGGTTCATGAGCACGATGTCATAGCGGTTCCGGCATAGGTCGATGAATGCGAAACCTCGCGCTGCATCTTGTGCAAATAGGCGCCGCTGATAGCCGAGACCATTCTCGGCTTGTTCCGCGTAGCGCTGAAGGGATCTATAGATGAGTTCTTCGGCTCTCTCCCAGAACGCTTCATCAGTTATTCCAGAAAAGTCTAGGTCCAACTCGCGCTGGCGGGGGCGGGCAATATCTGTGAATAGAAGGCCCTGTTCAGGTTTAGGGCCGGCAAGCCACTTACGCTTCGCGTCAACCACCGCTTCAGCGATCTCTTTTTCGATCTTTAGAAGTGCGCCGGCCTCGCCAGCGAGTTTCATTTTCTCAAAGACCGCTTGGACAAGCTGGCCAATGACTTTTGGCTGGAGGTCGGTCAAGAATTGGTCGAGCAGCCCTTGTTCGCCGGGCATCGGCTCGGCGCATACAATGTTGCTGCGCTCAATCTTGGGACGCTGAGAACCCTTTATGCCAAGGTGTTGGTAAGCCTGCTGCGCGCGCAACCAGAGCGCCAAGGCCGCGATCTGACAGGCACGCAGATCAATGTCGATGCCGTGCAGGTTATGACGGAGAATGAGTTCTGGTAACGCGATCCTAAGCTTGCTCAGATCCTCAAATTCATCTCGGATAGTCTTGCCGGTGTCTCCAAAGGTCGGTTGGTTCGTGTCTTCCCAAGCCTCCTGGTAAATGGTCTCCAGCAAGTCGAAGGCATAGAGAAGAAAATGCCCGCTACCTACCGCAGGGTCTAGAATCTTTATGGTTCGAGGGTCTCGCTTTGCACGAGAGGGGATATGAATGGGCTGCTTGAGAAGTTCGTCCTGAGTCAGGTTGTCTTGGGTTCTTACTGACAAGGGCGGCGATTGTTGACCCTCACTGAGAAAAGTCTCTATTGAACGACGTACAAGATATCGGCAGCGTTCTTTGAGTGCAGTTTCTCCTCGGCGCATCTCGTACCAGATACGTCCCAGCGTATTGTCCACGAGGAATTCAACTACATAACGGGGAGTGAAGAACTGGTTGCGGACAGCCAACTCCCTGCTGTTCCGCGGAGCGGCGGACGCCTCACGCATCGCCCCGCGCTCTTCCTTAGAATTGAAGTACTGATAAATCCATCCAATGGTCTCGTCGTTTGCCCACACGTGGGTCAGGTCCGCTCTATTCAGAAGCGAAAGCACTCCCTCAAGGCAGCGTTCGCGGGGAAAGACTAAAGACTGCGGAGCATCTAAGTCGAAGAGAGCTCCGAGGTCCACTGACAGTTCTGCAAACATCCTTTCCAGGAAGATTCGATAAGTTTCTCCACGTCCGCCGAGAACGCCTTCGGAAAAGCGTTCATAAAGCGCAAAACCGTCAGACTCCAATCCCCTGCGAACGCATTCGATGACATGTCCGCGTTCTTCGCACATTCGGAGCGCCGCAAGGCGGTTCAATATTGTGAATGCCGATTCATGGGCGAGTCTGTCGAATGCAGCTTTCCTTTTTTGACTCTCGGTTCCCGCCTCGGTCGAGGCTAGGTGTTCCTGCCAAAGCCTCAATGCACTAGAAACTTCGCGTCCACGTTCATCGAGATGCGACAGGCTTGAAACAGGCAGGGCAGTGCCGTCCGGTTGAAGCCCATAGACCGCCTGAAGCTGGTGGCGAATATCGTCCGTCAGCAAGCGTCGGCAGTCGCCGACCATGCTGGCTAGCTTGTTTCGAGTTGGCTTATCAAAACTCATTCCAAACGCTTCTTGATACGAATAATCCGATTGGATTTCAGCAACTCATTGAGCTGTGCACGTAGGGAAGAAAGCCAGCCTTCAAGATCGGCTGTGCACTTTATGACTTCGGGAATCATCAAATCAGCAAAGTCAACGAGTTCCTCGGTTGGAGGCTCCTTCGGTACAACCGGGACAGGTGGAGGGGGCAGTCGTCGCTGAATCTCCCCAGCTACTTCAGTTCTGAGAGCATTGATGGCGGATTCTCGTGCCAGAAGTAAACGAAGATCTGACACCTCGCGGCCCGCCACTGAGATTTCAGGAAGGCCATAGGGTGTAAGTTTCTTGGCAAGCTCTTCTCGATCGTCAGTTTCAAGTCGAGACCATTCTGGCTTAGCCTCAAATTCGCGGAGAATCGAGTGCAAGGAAGTCGTATATTTAATCCGGTACTCGCTATAGCGCATTCTTACCCTATCTAACGTTGAGCGGACCGCTCCGCGGAGAGCTGGGAGATGTTCTTGAATATTCTCTGCGACCAACGCTTCGCGTATTGCCGCAGCGTCGCCTGCCGACGTGACTCCCTGTCCACCTGTGGGGAAAAGACTGGCTAGCTCCGCCAGATCATTCTCAATATCTTTTGCTGCGCGTACTTCGGCCTCTCCTCCGTTGCTCAAAGCATCTGTCAGTTCACGGGCCCATTTTGCGTCACTAGGGATTGAGCTGTCAGTACCGCCGAGCAGCGATGTTGCCCCGATAGCGTCCTGTTTGAGGAGATCCGCACAGGTCTCCAATAAACGTCGTGCGCGGTCCTCGCCAGGAAGTTCGAGAAGACGCAAACGAGCCGGGAGCGAACCTATCTTTTCCAAAAGACCAGGGACATTGGCTCGGACGGCCTTGCTAATATGATCTTCAAGCGGCAAGACGTCTACGCCAAAAATGTTCTGGAGGCGATTCGCCGCACGATCTAGGGCTTCAGCGGGTGGACGGGTGTCCCTTCTGGATACACCAATTCGGTTAAATGCTACCGTAGACTTTAGAGCCTCCTGCGCCAGCGGCCCGGAAGTCTTGATTGGACCGTTCGGCGTGTGAAGTTCGATTTCGCCAGCGGTGAGCAAGGCTGCGAAAAGATAGCGGGTTGCGTCCTTGGACCAGCCATAAGGCGGGACGGCGAAGAAGTCTTGGAGAGCATTGCCCTGCAACCGACCGCCGCCAGATTCGTCCAGTTTCTTGTTAAACGCACGAAGCGTCTCGGCGAGTGCCGGGTGGTTGATGTCGGGCCTGGGGCTACCGCCTCTCGTAACCACCAAGTTGAGAGGATCAAGTTCCCTGGGCATGCGATCCAATCTCTCCACTCCAAGGAATTTGTAAGCTAAGTCAGTAGATGGCCGAATCGGGACGAGCCGGAGATAGGGGAAGATTTCGGCCGCCGCGGTGGTGAGTACCCCGCGGGCCGCGGCTTCAAGGGTCTGGCCAGACTCTGTCACGCCGGTCGGGCGGCCGCGAAAGACAAAAGCTCCTTCTAGAAGTGCTGTTTGAATGAGCTTTCGCGCCCGCTCGCGAGATTTTTCTGCAGCGCGGCGTTCTGCGCGGAGAAATTGGGCGACATCCCGATCAGCTTCTCGCTCGGGTGTGGTGTTGACTACCCAGTCGGAACGACTGGCGTCAACGAGTAGGTTGTCCAGTTCGTCAGAGAATGTGGCCAACCACACAATCGTGTCCTTCAGTTCGGGCAGCGAATTGGTCTCAGACAAGAGCGCGGTTCGGCGCGCGGCGAATGTGGCGGAGTCGACCGCCTCGATCCGAAACTGGATGTCAGCGTCTTCGCCGAGAATGGGCGTCTTTCCAAACCGCACGCCTGCTTTGACTTCTTTGACGTTCTCGATCTTTACAGAAGGGGATGGATCGAAGATCGCCTCAATCAGCTTGGAGCGAACGGTGTTCACTTCCGCCGCCGTGGGCATATAGGCATTTCTTTTTTCCCGCAAAGGCTTGACGCCTTCACTAAGAAACAGGAACCCTCCGGCCTGAGGATCTTCGATTATTCCGCACTCTTGCTTCGCAACTAGGCTCCGAAGAACTTCCCTCACTTCCGCCAGGAGACCCTGAGCGCCCAGCTTTGGATAAAGCAGAGCGGCAATGTTCTCGGCCGTTTTAGGGAAGCCTTCTATTGCTTGCAAGACACCGATGGTCTTGGCTACCCGAACGGCAAGTGGTTCGTTCGGAAAAGCCGCGGCGACGCGATCGACAGCGCGCGGGACATGGGGTAAGACTTTGGCAATGTCGGCACGCAAGCTATCGTAAAAATCATCCGTACAGGCCAAGACGCCGACTTGTCGGTCGGCAATCTTTAGCGCTTCGGGGGGCAGCACCTTGCTTGTATCCACCAACAAATCTTGAATGACCCGGATCGCGGATCTCAAACCGATGCCGCCAGTTGAACGAGCCAACGTTCTGATCAGTTCGAGAAGAAGATCGAAGTGTTGAGGCAAGAACGGGTACAGACGCGCGAACGTAGCGGCATCGGCGTCGCCTCGGTACAGGGTTGTCCCAGTGAGACGAGTAAAGTTAAGAAGCCCCTGGCCGTAGCGTCCGAATTCATCTTTGAGTTGCTGTTCGCCTTCGGGCGACTTGGTAAGTAAGCGACGGTACGTAATCTCTCGAATGTCTTGGGCGTCAAGATTGATAGGTATTGGGAAGCGGTCGCGTAGCTTGTTTAGCTCGGCTGAATTGTGGGCGGCCTTTTCAACAATCTCGGCAAGTGTCTGCTGCCCGGTAGCGACGATCCAAACTTTGCCTTGCCCAAGCTCCTTCAAGTTGCGGGCTAGGCCGTCGAGGTTGAGTATTCGATCTCCGCTGGGAGCGACGTACTGGCCTGCTTCGTCAATGAGAAAGAGGATGTTCTCTTTGCCGGACTTGCGGCGGATCAGTTCAATGATGCGCCTAGCGCGGTCGCGAAGGTCTGCCGCTTCCTCGAACCGAAGTCCTCTGAAGCTCTCTGGAGTCGGAAATTCCTTTAGTTGTAGCGAAGGGAGGACTTGGGCTGCGCGTGCGACGCCAATGAGTGGATCGTTGTGAACTTTCTCCCAGTCATCGGCGAATTTCTCTCGATAGGCTTGGAGGAACTTGGCCGTGAGCCCACGGGCCTCCAGTGTTAGTTCCAGTTCAGCCAGCTTCTTTTCCTTAGAATATCCGGCCCACTGTAAAACCTTCCAATAGAGAACAGTCGATACCGGAGCTGAGCTGGTGTCAGCCAACTGTTCGCTTCCGAGGTCGAGGAACACGACTGCCGCCGGGAACTGCGTCGCAAGGGTTCGTAGGCCAGCCTTGATCTCGGCAGAACCCAGACGCTCGCAGAGCAGATCGAGAAACGGTCTGCCGCCTACGAGCCGGCCACGATCTAGACTGAACCCGAGATATTTTGTGAAGGAACTCTTGCCCGATCCGTAGAAACCCGCAACCCATACTCCGATTTCCGTGACGTGGCCAGATCGAACCCCGTCTCCAAATGTGTCGAGGAATTTACGGAAGCAACGCTCGACGTTGTCGGTCACCTCATATTCTTCTATTTCTGCCAAGAGGCGTTTCTCATCCGTGGCGTAATAGTCGATGACTTTCTCAATTGGCCGGTCAATCGGCCGCCTGGCAGAGAAAAGACTCCGGATGCTCATTCCAGTCCCCCTAACAGGGTTGCGCGATAGTTCCCGTCAAATTCGTAAAAACCTAGAAAGTGCAAACCATACTGCCCAGACCGGCGTCCTGGATAGAAAATTACTGTAGGCACTTTGACCCTATCGTGGAGACCGCTCTCTAGCGAGCGGGCACGGAAGTAGGGATGCAAAGCAATGGCATCCGTCACGAAGACCATCTTTCGTGGCTGCTCATGACTTACATGCGAGGCCAGGGATTCCACGAGTGCATTATCGGTACGGAGAACATTAGCAATGGCCTCATTCATCGCGTCGGGATCGGCCTCGGGTTCAAGTGTTAGCCATTCATCCCAGCGACCAGAGGCATCCACAATTTCCCAAATGAGTTTTGACAGCGAGACATGATCGATTACCCAGCCTTCGTTTCTTAGCATCGACGACCAAATTGCCAGCTTCTGCTTGACTGTAAGCGTTTCGGCGGAATCGTGGACAAAGTAGAAGAAGGGGTCACTCTTTGCCGGGTTGAGGCTTTCGGGGTGCCGCAGATGCGTTCTCAGCGCATCGAACGTTTCATCTAGCGAGGGCATCTGCGACTTCCTCCATGCTGCCAGATTTCCATGTGATTCGAACGACGGAACCAGCAATCTGAGCGAGCCACCAGCCTTCACCGCTGAGCCTATCGAGGGCTGAGGCTACTTCCCTACGAGTTAGTCCGAAGAGCATCCAATCTCGGTGATCCACCACTGCGGCATCCGTAGATCCACCGAAATGTAAATCATAAGCAAGGAACACGATTGTTCGATCAGTCGGGCGGAAATGAGCTAGTTCGCGCCTAGTTCGGCTTACCGGCACCGCAAGTCCAAAATCCGCCATCGCCTTTAGAATCCCCCTTGCTGCTTTGAGCTTCACTTGCTCTGACCACGCTGCGGGTATTCGTGCATCTCGCTCAGCTTGCCGCAAAAACTCTACGACGTGTGCTGGAGACAAAGTAAGTCTTCCTTCGGAGAGCGCAGGCCAGTATAGATGAGTAACCGCATCACGGATAAGCTCGTCATTGCGGGACGCATATAGGAGACAGAGATCCGAAAATAGCTGCCCCGACTGGTTGCCTTCTAACAGCCGCTTTAATAGTAACGCTGGCATATTGTCGGGCCGGAGATAACGTCGTGCGAACACCCGACGAACAATATCCCTAGCTCGGTACGCAGTCATTCTGCCTAAGAGATCCTCGCGAAGGACGCGCTCGCAAAATTCGTTTAGCGATTCGCCCGGCTGCCAAGCTCGCAGCAGAATCTTGGTTTCTTCAAGCAGAGCGCTGCCTTTGGAAATGGTATTGGTGTACTGGTTCGCTTCAGACACTATCGTATTCAAACGCCACCCGCCACATTGTCGAAGTAAGGGAACGCTCGACGATTGGTCTCGAAGGAGTGGTGGTACTCAGCGGCTAGGCGTTCAATTCCACTTCTACCGATGTTCCCAGTTGAACCGACTCTGACGGGCCCGTCGGCAGGGACTTCATCACGACCGTGCGCCATTGTTGCGATTTGATGGATCAAATCATCCCGTCCTCTTGACACTATGTCTGTCGTTCTCGCCTCGAAGGCCTCCCCACTTAAAAGGGCCGCGAGCGCGTGCTCCGTAGTCGAGGGTAAGCGAAACAGGTGATACCTGTGTCCGACTCCAATCCGCTTGTCGTGGTCGTCGCGCGCCGCAATCAGGACGGAGTTCAACGCGGCCGATGCAGCGGTCCGAGGAAAAACGCGGATCAAAGCGCGAAGCCCTACATCAGTGAGAAACTGAGTGCGCCACCATGGTGGAGTCACACGTTCTCCCAGAACCGCGACGATCGTGCGGAGTTGAAGCAGATCGTAGATTTGACCTGATGAATCCATCGCAGAATAATATCCCTTTTGGGTCTCCTGATGTGGCACTTGAAAATCCCCGCTCTTGTGTAGAAAAGGCTCAGACCGAATGTTGCAATATCTCCTTGAACTTCTTCTGCGTCGAGTACTTGCCGTAGAGAGAAATCGCTCGCAAAAGCTTTCTTGGGTCCATCTCTTTGGCTCTTTCAGAGACACGAGAAAGGACATCGTCTCGATCCTCGGCGAGCTGTCCTAATTCATTGACAAGATCGACCAGCAAGAACTCCGGCGAAAGCTGCTTAGGAACATTCAGTCGACGCTCGAAAGTCACCATCCGATTGCCAAGCGCAAATGTTCCTTGCCGTCTTTGGTTGTAGACGACACGTTTGTTGTAGAGCTGCGTCATCCCAAGTCCCAACTGGTTGTAGGCATTCGGTGAGGCAATGATAAAGCGATCTGTTCTCAAGAAGGCTTTTATGAGTTCATGTTCGTCCGGGGGAGCTTCTCCGAATTCGAATTCTCGCGGACAGTAGTACAAACCGGTTCGGAGCTTTCGAAGGGTTCGATCGCTGGTTAGCTCTTTGAGATGGCGATCAAGGCTGTTCGACCATTGCATAAGTTCTTCTCTGCGATACACACGTCCTGGCCGAAGGTGTCGCTTCAATTGTTCGGACGCGTTGTTTCGCATATTGCTCTCGGCGAGAGGAAGCGACCGGGCGCGGATGGATGCTGCCGTGTTCTTCCGCGGCTCACCGGTCACAGCGCCTCCATATAGGGGCGGATGACATTGCTAACCCGGCAGATTTTGGCGTAGCGGTAGACCTCGTTGAAGGTGGCCTTTTTCTGGCGAAGACAATCCCTCAGAGCCTCAATTGCGACGTCGGTACCGATCTTGTTGCGAAACTTGAAACAGTCAGCAACTGTTTTCGCGGGTGAATAGACGCGCACAGGAACCCCCTCGACCTGATGATTTTCAATTCCCTCGGTCAGCGATGACCCTGACAGCCGGACGATCCCGAGTGTGGGCGAAGTGACGGCGGGCTTTCTTGCTCCCTTGGGAAGGGCGATCCAAACGGAAGCAGGGCTTTGGGTCGTTATCTCATGAAAGACAAGCGCGGAAAGCAGGCAGATGATGGCTTTCGGCACACGTTTCGCCACTTCAGCGTAAGAGTGACGCTCCGTAACGTCGGCAGCTTGCACGGTATAGATCCCGCGTCCGTACCGATTGAGCTTGCCCTGGCGGTGAAGGCGAATGAGGTACTCCCGCGGTAGACCGATGGCCTCTATGTCGCGGGGCCGAACCATTCCATGTTTGCCGATGTACTGCATAATCTTCTGAATAGGTTTTGCCATCGCGTCGCGTGTCTCAATATGTCATTACTTAATCATATCTAATGATGTTTTGCACCAACATCCTGGAGGGCTAGCTGAGGCGAATGAAAGGCATAGTCTAAAGCAGGCGTAGAACCATGCCCCCTTAGCTGGCCTCTCACAGCAATTTGCGGACAAGCCTTTTATCGTAAGGGGAAATGGATTGAGCCAAGACGCTCGCCTTCCAGGTGGAAATCCATCTGGCAACCCGAGCAGAAGTGGCCAGCCGGAGAAGCCGTACGGTCAACAATGCACGCAGATCCACGTATTTTGTTCCTGACACGGAGTCATATCGCGGTTTGAGACGTGTTTTGTATCGAACTGGAACATCATCATATTTCCGGATTCTCTCAATCAGCTTTACCACAGTCGCGAGCTCATTGCGCATTAAGCGGGAAGCAGATCCGCGAACCGCTCGGAACTCCGATACCCCATAACTTGCATACACGATCGCTGATGCTCGCAGTAGGGGCAGGGGCGGTGTCTGTTTTTCGTCGTCGAAACTGCGTCGCAACAGAGGAAGTGAGCGACGGTCGCCAAACCTCAATAGAAGTAGTGGCGCGAGCACTCGGCTCAAATGTGCCTTGGAGGAAATGTTCTTTCCGGCCAGCAAGGAGGCAGCAGTAGTCCGAACTTCGCGCGAGATAAACGTATCGCCCTCGATACGGAGCAAACCCTCCGTGAGTGCAAGGTCAACATCTGGATACACCTGTTCCGGATGCGTCATGACTGTACTGGAAAAATTAAGATATTCGAGTGCCGTTCCCGATGACCGCATGTAGTCGCAAATTCTTTCCGCCAGACCCGGGTTGGTCACGATGTCTACAAGAGCACGGCGCCTTAGGAAACGAACCCTGGCAATGCCGGCGAGCCTGTAGAGACGGCGAAGCACTTTCTCGAACTCGCCAATGCCGTCATGCTGTTGCGCGTGTGTCCAAATTCGCCTGAGAGAGTGCGCCAGAGCAACGCGATGTCTTGCTGTCGTAACAGTCTTAGCCGCAAGTTCGGCGCCATCCAGCATCTGGTTGAGATCGAGATGAAAATGCCGACGAGCCTCAGACAGAGATAGAATTCTGGATTTCTTTGTGTTCGGAGAAAGATGAAGTTTCGCGAGGGACTTACCAACTTCTGAGAGCACCCGTAGCCCGTCAGACTTAGAGGGTACGCCGAAGTTTTGATCGTCCATCCAGCGGACATAATTGTCTTCTCCGACCAAAGCAACCATTGAATCGTCATGGGTAAACAACGTCATATGGGCCAAAGTACGCGAACAATCAAACTCATCGACCGGAAGGCTGATTGCGTGTGAACTTGCATAGTCCTGCCTGATGGACAGGCGCTCCAGAAGAAAAAAGAGCAACCCCACCATTCGCGGTGCGACGGGTAAGCCGCGCAACGCCTCTTCGACGTGAGAATGCAAAAGACTGTCAAAGAAGTTCGTAACGTCCGTCACAACGAGGTAGGGGTGTACCGCTTGTAAGAGCAAATGCTTCCTATACTGAGCGTAGCGCAGCCAGTTGTAGAAGCTGCGCTGGCTTGTCATTCGATATTGCCCGGCCCATTGGACTTGCTGTGCGGCTTGCTGCTGTGCTGCGTTCTGTGCCTGCTGAAGCCGCTCGCGCTTGAAATAGACATGCGTGTGCTCACGCCTCAATGCCTTTCGATAAAGCGCATCAACGATGGTCCGATAAAGAACTAGGTCAGGGATGCCCGGCTGGGTCATCGTACGGCTGAAGCCATTAGATTTTCCTATGGTGAATCGGAAGGGGGGCGCAGGTTCGTATCTGCCGGTCGCGATCTGTACAAGAAGCCTCTTTATCCAAACATCCGGGTCTACATCGTAGTCAACAAAATCTATGACATCCCGCACCGTACCATTGCGAATTTCTGCTCGTACGATTTTCCAGGTACTCCAGAGAGCGGTTTTCGTGATGCCGCCGATTGATGCCATTAGTAGGGAAGATTAGCAGAATTGACCAATCGGGTGGCACGGCCATCGACAGGCGTTGAAAACATCTACTTACAACCCAACCTATGGAATGACAAGGGGGACCCTGTTTTTCAGAGGCCTATCCCAAGTGACTGGCCAACGGGGGAAGTTTGACCAATTTCCAAGGCGGATGTCTTCGAGACCTCGGCTCCTAGCTGTGGACCGAGCTTTGATATGTCGTCGGTGAAGAGCGTGGCCTCGTGGCTGGCGCGGGAGATGGAGACGTAGCCGAAGCGGGAGTTGAGCAGGTCCGGGTGGACGCTGGTGTCGGCATGAACGAGGACGCGCTCGGCGGTGAGACCCTGGGAGCTGTGACTCGTAACGGCATAGCCGTGGTCAAAATGACGATGCTCGCTGGCATCGAACTCGATCTGACAGTGGCTGTCGAGACGGGCGGAGATGCGACCATCGGGATGGATTGCCTCAACGACGGCCATGTCGCGATTGGCAACGCCGAGTGACTTGTCGGGCGCGGTGAACTGGATGCGATCGCCTACGGAGAACTCACGGTAAATCTCTCGGTAGACGCTGACGCCGGCGAGGCGGCGGGGATCGTAGGTGGCAAGTTCTCCGTTCGCGCTTTCGACAGTGAGCTGGTTTGTAGCGGGGTTGATCGCTACGACTGATGCGTAGGAGGCAGCTTCGATTCCAATGGTTTTGCTGCCGCGTGAATAGCGAACTACATCCTGAATCTCGTAGTGACTCGCCCAGGATCGTTCGGCTCCAGTCATGTCCTGACGTTGGACCAAGACACGGAATGGATGATCGTCCGAGGCAACGGTTCCAGTGGTTTTCAGTTCCTGGCGAACAGCGACGTTCAACTCGCGGCGGGAAGCATTGTCCGGTGAGACGATGAGAGTGTTCTCGGGCGATTGGACGTAACTTTTGGCGATCGCGCGGATGCGGTCTTCCGCGTTGGGAATTTCCTTTACACGGCCCTGTTGCTGAAGCGCATCGATCGCGTCGGAGACGTGACCCGTTGCCAGCAATTCGACAACAGATTTCAGAGCCGGGTCTTTCTGGCGGACGATCTCGTCGAGCCTGGCTGTGCGCATCCCGGCTTCTTGTAGCTGCTCGAAGGGGCGACCGGCTTCGACACCCTGATGCTGGCGGATATCGCCGATCAGAAGGACGCGGTCATTGTTGTTGGGATCGAGACGCCCAAGAAACTCGCGCATTTGGTTGGTGCTTGCGAGGCTTGATTCGTCCACGAAGTAGAAACGTTTCTGATCAGGCGCATCGCGACTCTCGGCGCGGGCGAGGAAGCCTTGAAGTGTGCCAGCCTCGATTCCCGCCTCCTTCAATTGCCGTGCCGCGCGGGAAGTCGGGGCGAAGGCCTGGACCCGATAGCCTCGTCTTTCGGCGGCGCTACGGATGGCGGAAAGCGCAGTCGTTTTGCCCGCTCCCGCAAAGCCCTGTATCCCTTGGATGTGGTCGGGCGAGCTGAGGACATCTTCGACTACGCTCCGTTGCGCACGGTTTAGATGTGTGCTTTGGTCGGCGACAGCAATCGCTTGTGAGCGCGAAAGAATCGACTCGACGCGGTTTTGACCTTCACGCATCCGGCGAACGATTTCCTGCTCTGCTTCGACGGTCTTCGCGGTGGTGAACTGGCGGCCCGGAACTCCTTGAGGACGCTCAATGATTTGAAATTCTCCGGATGCCATTCGGGCTTCGAGATTGGCGCGGACCTGGCCATGAGTGATCTCCCCCATTCCGCGGCGAAGGCCGTCGCGGATCAACGCACGTTCGTCAACAACCGCCTCGCGCTCGAAATTCTTATCGCGGGAAAAAGTGAGGGATTCTCGAACACGGTCAACGGAGTTGACCGGCTTCTCCTGATGTTGTGACCTTTCCCTCGCAGCGCGAACAACAGCGTCGGCCTGGTGCCCAAAGTCTGCCGCCAGTTTTCGGTGTGCGGCCATCACTTCTCCCGGTGAATGAATTTCCTTGCGGTCACGGGTCGAGTGCGCAGCGATCTCGGCAGCTTCCTTCCCCGAGCGGCCCGTGCGTTCGAGGTATTCACGAATTTGCTGGCTTCGGGGGCTGGATGCGTCGAGATATTCCTGTGTGTATCCCTTGATCTCCGGAGCACCGCTCCGCCCTGTCGTAATTTCGTAACCAAATTGTCGGAGGCGATAAGTCAACTCGGATTGATAGATCGCCGTGGCAAATTGCTGGGAGGCGAAGAGGCTCTGCGGCTGGATTGCGCGCGGCTGGCCATTGTCCCGCTCCGTGACATTGAAAACAACCGCGTGAGTATGCAGTTGTGGCGCGACATACCCATCGACTGGACGCGCTGTATCGTGTTCAAACTTGGCGGCTATAAATTTGCCAGTGGTCTCGGGCGGATGATTGCCGCCTATGCGGGCTTGCGTATAGTGTTCGAGCTCGTCGAGGGCAACGCGGACGCTCTCCCGGTGGGCTTCACGGACACGCTCATCGCCGCCGACGAGGGCGGTCAGCGAGACGGATTTGGGCGCGGAAAATGTTGCATCCCAACCGGCACGGTGTTCCATCGTCTTGATGGTCTTGCCGTCGGCATCCTGATATTCATAGGACGCTCGTTGTCGCACAAGCTGCTCGCCGGTCTGTGGATGCTGGCCCTGGCTGAGTCTCGCAAAGTCCTCGGCGGAAACGGTCCCGGCAAGGCCGAACTGCTCCACCAGTCGCCCTTGCCATTCGCCTGCGATGACGCCGCGTTGCGACCAATAGTTCTGTTCCTTCGCGGTGAACTCCGCCTGGTGGTAGGTCTGCGCCTGGCCTGCGGAGAGCGGTTTTGAAATCGTCAGCATGTGAGTTTCTAACCCCGAAGATTGAGGCTCTGTTGGGCGTTGACGTTCCGCTCAGCCTCGCTCTCCTGTGGCACGATCTCCGTCGCGTTCCGTGGCGATTTTCGCGGCGGCGTGGGCACATTTGCGTCCGGCTTGAGTTCATGCGGACGCAACTCGGGCTTAGCTGCTCCTATGTTTCTTGGATCGTAGGGGAGTTTGTCTTCGGGCGTATCGCGGAGATCGAAGTCACCCGCGACAACCGGCATATCAAAGTACGGGAATGAGAACCGCGTCACATAGTTCTCGTACTTCATATAGGCGTGGAGGTCCGGCAGTCCAGAGATTTCGGACTCCATTACCAGCGGCTCAACCTGGCGGTCCAGTGCGAAGTTTCTCCCCGCGCGGGAGCCGTCGAAATGGGTTTCGCGTAGCCGTTCGATCTCGACCTTTCCGATGAACTTGCTGACCCACTCTCCAGCAGTCGGCTCTTTTGTCTTTAGCCAAATGCTAGTTGCCGGTTGGGACAGCATGACCTCGGCCAGGTGGCCGTATAGGTATTCCAGCTGGGCCTTTCCTTGGAAACCCAGAATCACAGGGTTGTTGCTCTTTCGATTTTCTGTAATGGCGGTATGGAGCTGGGGGAGCTTTTGCAAACTCGCCAATTCGTCGATCACGAACCATGCCCGCTTCTGGCCCTCCTTTGGCTCGTTTAGCAGACGCAATACGAGCAGGTCGATCCATAGACTTTGAAGCGGTCGAAGTGCCTCACGTTCTGCCGGGAGTGAAGTAATGAAGATCCAGCCCTGCCGCGTCTCGGCCCACTCTGTGGCCGACCACTCGCCATTCCCCTCGCCCTTCTTGGGGAGAAGACGGAGGCTGTCGGCGACGAGTCCGAGCGAGCCAAGAACACCAGCACGCTGTTGGTGCGCCCTCGGGTCGATCAGGTGAGCATGCTCTGTTCCTTTCAGCCTTCGGTCGATCTCCTGCGGGTCCGACATCCACTTCACCAACTCCTCTGGCGTGGGACCATAGGCCATCAGGAAGGCGAAGATCTTCTGTGGGGATTCGATGAAAAACTCACCCTTCTTGTCCTGCGGCGGCTGGAAGAGGGATACCGCCAGTGCCTTCGCCTCGGAGCGTCGGCGGAGTTCTTCGGCCGGCCCCCAGTAGGGACACCGCTTATCGAGCGGATTCAGGATAACGTCGCCGTTTTTCGGGTCGTAGAAGCGTTTGACGAACTCCCGTGCCGGGTCGTAGACGATCGCGGAATCGCCACGATGTTTTATCTGCCGAAGAATTTGGAGCATGATCATAGTCTTGCCCGCTCCGGTATCTCCGATGATCTGCATGTGCTGGGCCTCAGCCCGCTGCGGTATGCGGATCATTGTCTTCATTTCGTTGGTCTTAATGCCTATGCCATCCCCTGCGACCCTGTCGTTGAACTCCCTCGGAGTCATCATTTCAGGGCCTTTCAGTCGTCGTCCGTATCTCAGCGCCTTGCGTCGTCGAACGTCCTTGGCGATGGAAAACGGGAGCTGGATGACCAGTGATAGCAGACCGAAAAGCAGCGGAAGCTTGTAGAGCTCGAAGAGACTATCGCCAGCATAAACCGCACTCTTGAGGTAGGCATTCAAGGACGCATCGATATAGCTCTGCTGCGGTCCCAGGTAAAGAAGACTGTAGCCGCGCTGCAAGGCGGGCTGGGAGAGCGCGAGCGGGAGGGGCTTGACGCCCGGTTGCGACGTCGTGCCGTCCGTCACGTCGGTGTTCGTCGCCAGACGCGGTTGAATTCCGGGAGCGCCCACCATGAGCATCCGGTAGTTGTCTCGGCGGCTCGTTCCGATTGCTCCTGCAACGCTCGATCGGATGTAGGTGGGCGTGTAGAACCGCTGCAGGGGGCTGTTGCCGAAGGTGAACCGACAGTAAAGAAAGAGTCCGTTAAGAACGAGCGCCATGAATACCACCCCGTACGTGTAAATCGGGCTGTGCGGCGGCCAGATGATGGATTCCTTGCGTCCCCACTTTGTGATTGCCATCGCTATTTCCTTCCTGCGGAAGCGGCCAGCTTTCCAGCGAGGGCGTGCTTGGCCTCGCTGATTTCGTCGAGGAGTTTGTCGAATGCCTCCGGCGTGAGTCTCTGGCCCGCGGCCAGAGGCCGCAACACGTTTACCAGTAGCAAGCGAACCCCAAGAATCTCTGCGAGAGATGGATCGTTGGGCGAGTCTCCTCGCAGTTCTCGGAGGATCACATCTCGCATCCATTCGCTCCGCGCCATGCCTTTTGCAGTCGCGAGTTGATCGAGGAGCTGAACCTCTTGTTGAGTCAACTTGAGGCATACCGTTGCATTCCGGAAAAGAGACTTGCTCTGCGTTCTCTGCGAGTCGTTATGTTGGGCAAGTAAGGGCATCTGGAGTGCCTCCAGCGCGGTATACCGACGTATACCCGCATTTCATAAGTGTTCTGTTGTGTGCACGTTTACCGTGGTATACCTGCACGACCCTCGAAGGGGTGGAGTGTCAAAATTCTTCCGGTGCGAAGCACCGTTCTTGCTCCGACACAAAATTGAATGCAGGATCACGCCTTCACTGCCCGCACAGAAGGCGTTGACTCCACCCCTGCTACAAGCTTCTTCGTAGGCTCGTCCGCTGCACCATTACTTGGAGCTTTACGAACGCGCAATGTGGAGGCAACCCGTTTGGCCTGTGGCGTCTTCAGAAAGTCCTGGAAGTCACGGTCTTTCGAGAAGACATAGTTGAGCGCCTTGTCCACAACATCATCCGCGGATGCGTGGACGAAAGCGGCGTACTGATCGACTTGCTCGGCGGTGGACTCATCGAGCCGAACCGAAGCACTGATGTAGCGGGTTTGGTTGATTTCAAGTAGCGGCATATTCCTCTCCTTCTATAGTGGAATCAAGCAATCTTTCTCCGGGCGATCATTCTCTGCGCCGTCTGTGCAATCTCCCGCGCGCGAGCCCGGCAGAGTGCGATGGGAATCTCAAAGCGGCGTCGGACTTCAAGCAGCGTGACAACATCGTCTATCGGAACACCTTCGATGAGCCAAAGCCTGGCCGATGCAACGTCAACCGTCCGCTGAGCGTAATAAAGGGGATTGGGCTTATCGGACCGGCGCGAAGCCAGCTTGCGCGTGAGCTTCGCTGCGTCTTTGCCACGGGCAAGCTCATGGAGAACCCATGTCCAATCGTGTTCGGAATTGGAGTGATTGCCTGGTTGCTTCCGCGCTGTGATTGCGCGGGGTGAAAGGATGGCGTCGGCGGCCAGAATGTCCAGCCTGAAATCATCGGAATTCCAGGTGGAATCGCCGGGGTATTCGACCGTCACAGGGTACGCAGGATCGTACTTGCAATTCAGGAATCCCGGCAGGCGGAGGACTCGGTTGCAGTCGGTACAAGCGGGATCGCCGCCAAAGGTAATGGCGAGCAGTTTCAGGGCGCTTTCTTGTTGTTCGAGAGTGAAGCCGTCAACTCGCCAAAGGATCTGGTATTTACCGAGCGATGTCGAGAGGACTGCATTCGGCGGGGGAACCGCATCGGAGGCCCGGAGCGAAGTGAGGCGGGCCTCTCCATCGGTATCCAAATCCAGATAGAGATGGCGCACTGCAACGATGCATTCTTTGGTACGTTTGCGGCTGTCCGAGCGAAGCGGATTGGCAGCTACGTAGACATTCGCGCCAGCAGCGTTCTCATGGGCGAGCCAGGCGAGGTAACGTGGGGCGAGCGCGGTCTCCAATTGGACGATTCTCTGAGTTGTCACGCTGGGGACTTCACGCCGTAGGAGGAGAGCGATGGTCTCCGCAGAAGAAAAGCAACGGGTCAGGAAGTTAGCAGCTGTGGCGGTGGCATTCTGAGTATTAGGCTGTGGCATGTTTCACCTCGAAGACTGGCTCGATCAGGAAACGCTTGGCGTCCCGGTCGTATCCACGAAGTGCCAGCACTTCGCGGACGATGCGGCGCCCTGGCTGCCGCTCAACATGGACGACAAAATCGACGGCTTCCCCGATCTCGGCTTCGGTATCGGAGAAAGTGGTTTGCCCATGGTTGCGCATGACTAAATTGGCGAAACGGCGAAGCGCTTTCTCCGCGGAATTGGCATGAATCGTCGCTAGTGAACCCGCATGGCCGGTGTTGAAGGAATCGAGCAAGGTGCGCGCCTCGATTCCGCGCACTTCGCCGAGAATGATCCGGTCCGGTCTCCAGCGAAGGGCGGATTTCAAAAGATCATCGAAAGAGATGCTGGCCTTGAACGTGTCGGTCTGGCATTCGGCCGGCACAATGTTCGGCTTCTGGATGTGAAGCTCGGAGGTATCTTCGATGACCACGATGCGATCGTGATCCGGAATGAAGTCAGCCAATATCCGCAAAAGCGTGGTCTTGCCGGTCCCCGTGCCACCGCTGATGAGCAAGGTCTTTCCGCTTCGGATTTGCTCCCCCAAGAAGTCCGCAAGTTGCCGCGTCAGTGTGCCGCGAGCGATCAGGTCATCGATCGTGTAATGCCGGCTGGTGAACTTTCTGATTGTCAGAGCGGGTGCCGGGCGCACAACCGGAGGAATCACCGCCGCCAGGCGGCTTCCGTCTGGAAGCTGCGCGTGCAGCAAGGGATTGTCCTCGTCTAGCTTCTTGCCGAGTTGATTGGCGATCACTTCGAGGCCGGTGCGGAGCTGGCCAGCGTGGAAGGAAATGGTTGCGTCTTGGTGCATGATGCCATCGCGTTCGTACCACCAAGAAGCATCGGGATTGCCCATGATCTCGCTGATAGTGTTGTCCATCAGTAGCGGCTCTATCGGGCGAAGGAATGGAAGGATCAATTCGAAACTCATAGTGGGACCTCACAACGATGGAAGCCCAGCGGTCAGCCAGGCTTCCGAGAGTGAAGAGCAAAGATCTATGCGGCCGTTTCCTCCTGCGGCATATTCTCGTGCTGCGGATCTTCCGGCTGGTCGTCCGGGGCCGCCTTTTCAGCGCGATCCAGCTTCAGGATCGAGGCGACCCGAATCTCCCAGACACGCCGCTTCGAGTCCGTCTTCTTGCTGTCGTACTCGCGGCTGCGCAGTTCGCCTTCGACCTGGATATGTGCACCCTTGGTGAGCGTTTTGGCGAACTCCGAGAGCTTGCCGAAGACGACGCAACGGTGCCATTCGGTGTGCGAGATGTACTTGCCATCCTTCTTGTAGGAAGACTTGGTTGCCAGCGAAAGAGTGGTGACGCTGAAGTCCGGGCTGTTGGTGCGAGCTTCTGCGTTGCTGCCGAGGAAGCCGATGAGGGTTACTTTGTTCTGGTACATAATTGTCTCCGTTTGTTGAATTTCCCGATCTTGATCGGGGCACCAAAAAGCGAGTGGGCCATGCTCCCAAGTGCCGAAGCTCTGCATTTGCGGAGGCTCCGGAGAAATCTTTTCGGCGTTCTTTCCGAATAAGATTTGGAGGGAAACCGTAACCCGCAGGGCGGCGCAGCCGAAGCAGAAGAGCAAGTTGCCGCAGGGCGCATGAAAAGCCCCGAAGCGGTGCCCGAACAAAGGCGGGATACATAACGGCAGACACTCTTCAGAGCAAAGTTTTCATCAGGACACTGGCTGCGGAAGGCCACCTTGATTACCGCCCGCTCCGAGCTGGCGTGTCGGTCGCAAGAAGGGTGTAGCTCGCCGCCTCCGTTAAATCTCGGAAGGCTCTTGTTCGCCCGCTCCACCATGCTCAGGGACAGGTGTGGCAGGCCAGCCGGATTGGCAGCAGAAATGGACATCGTTTAGTCTCGGGGATTCTCTAAGTATCCTTAGCTGAACGCCTGGTCGGCCCGGAAACGCACGATGGTCAGACCGAGGGGGTTCACGGCAAGCTCATTGTTCTTCACGTTCTCGCGAAACACATAGGTGACGCTGGCTGTCCATCGCTCCCGCTTGAGTTCGTTATGATCCGCGGGGTTCGTGTAAACCTTCTCGAACTCGATGCGCGCCGAATACGGAGACTGTCGGAGGTCGTCAAGGATGACGTTCTTGATCTCGACATCGACATACGGCAAGGTGCTGTCTTTGATGTAGTTCTGAATGCTGTTGTCCTTGCGCTCCTGGTCAATGACGGCGCGTTGCACATCGCTATTGAGGAAGTAAAGCGACTGCGTTTGATCACGTTCGATGGTGAAACGATTGCGGCTGAAATACAGCTCCGCCCACCGGGTGAGGTAATACTTGTTCTCCGCCTCCTGCGGGCGATACTGAAAGTTCCGATAGTCGATCGCTTCCGCGTGGCCTACGTCGTTGATCCGCACAATCATTGGGTGCATGTTGGCTAGCGCTGTCTGGCTCTTGTAGGTGAGTCCAGCCATGCTGACACACACAACGGCGAGCACTAGAATGGTCACCTTCAAGTAGGTATTCATCACCAGCGGGTCGCCGTACTGCTCCAGGTAACGCTCTGCGGCTCGGGTGATCTCCGGGGTGGCTCTCGTTTCGACGCTCATTGTTTCTGAGTTCATTTCGACCTCGTTCTCCCTGACGTGATTACATCGCGGCCCGTAACGCCATCATGGCTACGCCCAAACCCCCACCGTGTCCGCCGGTACCGCCGCTGAATAAGCTGTGCGTCATAGTCGGAATCTTGAAAAGGATGTAGATGTTGACCAGTACAAGAAGAACAAGAAGCGGCAAGGTCTGGACGATCGTGGAAGGGTCCGACACGCTCTGGCCAAGTTGGACGTAGTAGTTCGTCAGAACATGAGACAGAACATTCAGCGTGGCTGCCGCGACGACCTTGTAAAAGCTGAATCCGAGATAAGCCTTGAGCCATCCCCAGAACAACCAATCGAGCTTGTCGAAGACAAGGAACGGAATAAAGATCGGCCCGAGCAATCCGATGATCGTTGCCGCAATTGCGCCGTAGGCCACGATTGCAGACACAATTGCGGCCAACAGCGCTAACAGGAATTGCACCGCAAAGTACACGATCGCGTAGTAGGGGGACATCATGGTATTCAGCAGGCCCGGCCCTGTTTTGGAAGATGCAGCATTGATCTCGTTCAGCATGGTGTTGGAACCATCTGATCCAATCAGGTTCACAAGATTGATAGTGCCGCCATCGATGAAGCTCTTGATGGAAAAGCCAAGTCCGGGGATGGAACTGTCGTAATAGTTCACCATCACATAAGCGAAGGTAAGCAGCATGAAGAGGTTCAGGAACCTCCCCATGCTGAACCCGGCCTCGCCGTGGGCCGATGCGAGTGCTTCTTGCACACCGAACCAAACCAATACGATGGTTGCCAACGCTATGACGATGTGAATCCCCATTGCGGTAATGGAGGGCGCCACCGTGGCTGCAAGCGACTGGCACGCCTGAGCTATAAACTGGAAGAGACTCATATTTCATCCCCTTGTGTTTTCTCCTACTCAGTACGCCTGCGTAAGGAGATTTCCCGACCCGCTGCTGGTTGTGGTGATGTTCGCGTTGTAATAGTTTTCGTATCCTGCCGAGTCACGGAATGCCGACTTCATTGCGTCCTGCTGCTGTTTTTGGGCAACTATCTGCTGCAGCGCAAGATTGGCATTGATCTGGTTCGCATCCTGCTGGGTGCGGAGTTGCAACAGCAAGGCCTGGTTGATGCGCTGCAATGTTGCCATGACGGTCTGTTGGGAGGCGTCCTGAGTTTGCGTCGCGGCTTCAAGATTGGCGATGTCGGTTTGTCTTGAGGTCTGATTCGCCCGGATGGTCCCGAGAGCCTGCAAGTTGTTGGTCATTACGGAGTCGTTGATGTCAACGGTGGCTCCCTGTGCGGCAATCTGCAACTGCCCAGCAACACTGGCAGTGCTGTAGCCAGGGATTACGTTGGTGGTAGTCGGCACGCTCACTTGCTGGTAGGAGGCTGTGGCTCCCTTTCCCGTATTCGCCGAATTGAGCCATCCCATCGAATTCCCATAGGTGTTCGATATCTGCTGTAGCAGTAGCAAGTCGGAAGTCGGAGACAGAAATCGCGAATAGAGCATTCTGGGCGCGAGGATCATCTGGTGCACGAGGTTGTACTGCTGCTTGGCGACGTTGTAGGCTTGCAGCGCCGTGGTGGCAATCTTGACGGTGTTGGTAAAGATTTGCTGGCCCTGCTCGATCTGCTGGAATTGGTTGGAGATGGATTGTTCTTCGTGTTCGATCTGCGTAATGGCGTGGACCGACTGCGTAGGATCGTAGACGATACCGGAACCGAATTGTGCGTGCGCAGCGGGTTGCAATGCCGCAGCGAGGCTGATAGAGAGTGCGGTAACGATTAGCTTCTTCACTTTCTTGTCCTTTCGTCTGCGGTTGGTGTGGCAGGCTCTCACAGCAATACCGCGCTACTGCTGTGCGGCAATAATTTCCTTCTGAATCTGTGCGAGGCGGTCCGCTTCTGGCTTACATCGCGCGTCTCGTTCTTTCTTCTTGGCTTCCAGGGCCGCTATCTGCTCCGGAGTCAGCTTTTCTCCTGTCAGAAGTGCTGATGATCCGGCGGTCACTGGATCAATGCAGTCCTTGGCATAGGCCGGATATTCGGCGTTGTATTGATCCTGCAACCGTTTCACCCTTGCCGCCTTGCTCTGACAGCCGGCAAGGGTGAGAGTCCACAGAACGAAGAGGGAAAGAGCAACTTTTCGCATCGAAAGCCTCCTTAAAAAGTCTGTGGAATAGTGTGGTTCGAGTACGCAGGAAGAAGCAAGTCCTGCGTGAAATAGACTTTCACGCGATGTCCTTCCCGAATCGTGATCGTGGGCGGTATCTGGATGAAACGGTCAAGGATGGTCGCTGCGGACTGCGAAACGCTGCCCGCCGCTCCGTTGGTGAAAGCTTGAGAACCGCTCGTTGTAATGGTGCCGCCACCCTGAGTGATCTGGCTCGCCCCAGCGACAACCCCCAAAGCGATCGAGGTGCCGAAAATTTGAAGGTAGTGATTATTGACCTTGTCTTTTAGCCCTTGCTCCCCGATTTGATCGAGGCCTTGAAACTGGTCGAGATCGACGGAGTAACCGTCTGGCATAATCAGGCGGTGAAAAACCACGGCCATCCGGCGTTGTTGACCGAAGCCCGTCGCTCCAATCTTCTTGGCTTCGCCCAAAACGACCGCTCCCTCGGGAATGATGACGTGTTGACGGTCGTGCGAATACAACGGATTTGACACAAGAACTTTCACCGGGCCAGCGGCATCGCCATCGAGACGATTCATAAGAACCGTGTCGAGAACCGAACCCTCGTAAATCAGATAAGGTTGACCGGAGGCCGAATCGACATTGGCCTCAATCGGGCGCTTATAGCTTCCGGGCGTATCCTCTCGTTTTGCTTCAGATTCTGGCGCTACGAGATTACTGTTCGTCTGCCGGTCGGCAGGGCCATACTGGGCGGGCATCGCCTGGCCTTGCTGTTGTTGGGGCTGTACGGCGGAGCCGGAGTACACAAGGTTGGAGGCGAAACGTGAGTTGTCTGCACGTTCACGCTCTTTCGCGGCGATTAGCTGCGCCTGCTGTTGTACGGGCGTTAGTTGGATCTGCATGTCGCCCTGCTGCAATTGAGAGCAGAGCTGGCCCGGAACACAGGGGGCAGCAACGCCGGTCGGCCCATAGGCCGCGGCGGCTGCTCGCTGCGCGGGCGTCGCAGACGCAAGCGCCGGATCTCCCATGGCTGCAGCGGCCATTGTTGCCCGCTGCTCTTTCTGACGTTCGGCCTGAATCTGGTTCTTCAACTCCTGCACGTTGCTGTCGGTGTTGTCCTGCAATGTCGGTTGCGGCGGCTGGCCTTTCGCGCTGGCCTGCTGTGCTGGCGTCTTCTTGCCGGACGAACTGAAGAGCGCCGCCACAATCACGAGCAATGCCGCACTTAGATAAACGAAGGTCTTGAGGTTTTTCTGCAAGACTCCTCTTGGCAGTCCCAGATTGCGGCGCAACGTGGGATCGCCTTGCGGCTCGGGGTGCGCGTCTGTGCGGGGAGTAAAGATGTTTTCGCTCATGGCGGCTATCCCTTGCGCGTGAATTCCATTTTCTTTTTGCCCAGCTCTATATATCCGCTGTTCATGATCTTCGGGATGATGTAGGTTCCTTCCCGGAGGTCGTAGGTGACGAGGTTGGGCTTGCCGTCCTTCATCTCATACACGCTGAACTTTTCAGGCGCATTCGTCTTGATGTAAGTGAATTTGTCGTCGTGGTAGATCGACTGGATATCGAAGGGGGCTTCGTTTGCCTTGTAGACATATTCGAACTTGAGCTGTGTCGGGTAGGCACTCTTATACTCATCGACTGCCTGTTCAACGTGTGACTGAAGAGCGGCAAGTTGCTGCCGCGACTGTTCGAGTTGGGCGGCCGGCACAAACTGCGCTGGACCATTCGCGGCCACAATGGCGGAACGGTCGGCAGGTTCCACGATCACTTTTAGGTCAGGGCTGGCGGCGGGGGTGGAGCCCGATATGTCTTGGAGTGTGAAACTGTAGATGTTGCCCTTGTCCGTAATGAGGTTCAAGTTGGAGCTGATGCCTTGCTTCGCTGGATGCACAAAACAAAAGTTGCCCACCACGTCCACAATCCAGAAATCCTTGTCGCCAGTGGCCGCTTCCATGATCTTTTCGGTGGTGGGCAGCTCAATAAGGGTCGTGTATTTCAACTTCGCGCGGATCGGAATGATGTCCTGCGAGTGATACTGCACGGTGCGCGCGGAATCTTGCGCTACGAGGCCGATGGAGGAAACGATCAACAGACAATTGATAATCCATTTCAGATGGTTCACAGCATTTCTCCTTTGTGGTTCGTTGTAGCGGTTGATCTGGCCAGCGTGCGCGGCTGGAATGGATAGTCTTGTGCAAGATGGCGAAGCCCATCCGCAATACCGAAGCGATCGAAGTAGTCCTGCTTCTTCAGGTTGTCGCGGGCGTTGTTGGTTGCCATCCAGTGCGAGACCGAATCGACGTTCAAATGCACTTTCTTTGAGGTCTGTGCCTTCCGAATCAGCATTTGCCCCGGCGGAACAAGGCCGCCGATCAGGTCCAGTTCCGTGTCGTTCAGATGAAACGCCTCGCGGTAAACTTCGCGGTTCATCTCCGGGTTGGCCAGGAAGATCTTCGTCGGGCAACTCTCGGCCACAATCGCCAGCATTCCCGATTCCTCCAACTCTTTGATGGATTGCGTCGCCAGGATCATCGCGGCGTTGTGCTTGCGCCACGTCTTCTGCGCCTGCACGACATAGTTGCGGATCGTCTCGTTCTTGATGAACAGCCATGCCTCATCGAGCAGGAAGGTTTTGAAGGTGGAGAGTCTTTTTGGGTCTGCGATCTCGTTCGATGCCCGGTGCAAGACATAAAACAGAAGTGGTTCCAAAACCTCCGGCGCGTCATTCCAGCCGTGGAAGTTGAAAGTCTGAAAGCGGGAGAACGAAAGGGTGTCTTCGGCGTTGTCAAAGAGGAACCCGTATTGCCCACCGCGGGTCCAACGGTGTAGGCGTTCCTTCAACTCGCCAATGATGTTGCAGAAGTTTGAGATGGTGCGCTGGGTCGGCTCCAGCATGTACATGCGCTCAATCGCATCCCACAACCGACGTTCTTCTTTGAAGTCCAGCCTGTAACGCTGCTCGTTGCCCTCAGTGAGCACGCGGAAGAAGCTGAACAGAAATTGCAGGTTCTCTTTTGTTTGAGGAAGCGAAAACGGATTGATGGTGAAGTCCCGCGCTTCCTGGCCGACATTCAGGTACGAGCCGCTGAAGATCGTCGTAAGTGATTGGAAACTGCCCCCGATATCGAAGATGAAGGTGAGTGGCGTGTATTTCTGTGCATTTTGCAGCAGAAAATTCGCCAAATAGGACTTGCCACTGCCGGTCATCCCGAGTATCAGCGTGTGGCCGACCTCGCCGTTATGCAAATTCAAGAAGTAGGGCGTGCTGTTGTCGGTTTCAAGGGCAGCCAAGTACTCCGTACCGAGATGCGGGTTTGTTTTCTCGCCGGGAAGGATCGTGAACAGAAAAGACAGGTCGGCGTAGTTCGTGTTCAACACATAGAGTTGGCGGAGATTCATCCGATAGTTGCCCGGTACGGTGGCGAAATAGGCATTCAGCTGGTTGTAGGTTTCAGCAAACAGATTGCCGTCCGCGTTGGTGAAGACGCCAGTAAACTCGGCCACAAGTTGAGCGAGGTCCATTGATTGTCCAGACAATGCCCGGCCATACAGCACAATCGTGAGCGAGAAATCGCCAAGCGATTGACCGTCGCCCAGGGCACGAAGGCAATCGCCGAGATTTTCAATGTCGGCCTGCTTGGACTCGTCCACCAGCACGTCGCGAGGGTTCGTCTTCGTGGTGTCGTTGCCCATCTGAGAGACGAATCCCGTCTTCGACATATTGAAGTGGCGGCGGCGCTTGTTCACCTCTTTGCGAGCCTTGTCCGCCGGGAGCGGCGTCCACTCCGTGACCACATAGAAGTTGGCCGGAATCTTCAACAACGCGTCCAGTACCAGGGGCTTCGTTTCGGTGATCGCCTCTTTCATCGTCAGCACGCGGACGATGTGATCGCCTACCCGTAGATGATCGCGCTCCGCTTCGATGTCGGAATTGACCACCTGATAGTCGAGGAACTGCGTGGACTGCGGCCTGCCGGCAATACGCCAGTCGTCATAATTCAGCAAGCGGCGGAAAAACGTGAATTGCCCCTGCCGATTCAAGATCTCGATTTGCATGAAATTAGCTAGTTGCCGAGCGAATGCCTGCACATGCTGGTCAAGCCGTTGAAGATCGCGCTCGATATGCGTACGCAAGAGCGTCTTTATACTGTCGTTGGTGAACTGCGATTTTAGTTCGGCAATCGCGCCCTCTGGATCGCGCAAGAGGCGAGCTAGCGCCGTGCCCACGCCGGTTTTCGACCTGGCGCCTTCGAGCAGGATGCAGTAGAAGATTTCAACTTGATAAAGATGGTCGCGCTTGGCTTCAAAGAATTTCCGCCGTTGGTCGATCGCTGCCTCCACGATCGGGTCGTCATATCGCGCGAATGGTATGTCCGGGCGATTCGATTTGAAGAGGTATTGGTAAACGTGGAAGCCTGGGCCAAACGCTTTGAGCGCAGCCTCCAACCGCTTCACCGCATACTCCTGCTCCGAGCGGTCAAGACTTTCGTAGTCCACACCGGGAACACTGAGAACCATGCCTAGATCGCCGCTTTTGGTAAGGAACGCCGTCTCATTCCAGAAGCCGTAGAGGTTGATGTGGTCGTTCAGCGCCGCACTTTCTTTCCACGATTTAATGACCTTGTCGAGACGCAGCATCAGACCACTTCCACACGGGGGACTTGCTGCTTGGCCGCGTCGTAGCGGACGTTGTACCGTTCGGACTTTGCCAGGATGCGGAGGAACGCCGGATCACTGTTTGTGACCCAATGGCCGAAGGTAAAACCGCCAATGAATACGGCGATACCGGCGAGGATGGAATTGAAGAGATTGAAGGCCCCCACTGCTCCGACACAAACGAAGTAGAACAGCGTGCGTTCCACACCTAAGTAGGTGAGCGGCTTATGCAGGCTCTTGAAGACTCGATTTGTGCGATGCCTGAGTTGTGTTTTGTCTAGCATAAGTCACTTTTCTAAGTGCGGGTTGAAGGTGGCTCTGAAGGGGCTATACGCCCCAGAGCCAACTCAGGACATTCACCGCGAGAACAGCAATGCCCGTTCCGGCGGCAACTCCGGCGAGCGCCTTTTTTGCGCCGGGTTCGCCGTGCGCGAAACCATAGCCACCGATCACGATCGCCACCAGACTTGCAACCTTCGCAATGGTGCCGGTAAAGAGGCTTTGGATGGCCGTAAAGCCCGTGTCGAAGGGTGAGCCCTGAGCCAGGGCGGTCACAGGCAGGACTAGAAGTAGGGTAAGAACGGCGGCGGTTGGACGCACGCACTTCGACTGAAAAAGGCGCTCGATTTTTCGGATGGAATGGACTCGGAACCAACGTGTCATTTTGCACCTCCCGCAGCACCTCAAATCGGCTGCTTGTGGCGCAAACGTAACCTGACTCAATCACGATGTCCAACAACTTCTCGTCAGTCTGTTATTCCTGGGAGGAATAACAGACGAACGTAGTGTCGCGACCAAGTAAATCGCGCCACTCGGCTCGATACTTTCGGTAAAGAATTTTCCTCAGCAAGCGATTGAGCGGCAAATACGACTCGGACGCCCGCTTACGGAAGCCGTCTAGTTAGGCATCCGTGAGACGCAGTTGTGGCGGCGGGTCCGTAGTCGGTCCCTTCGCAAAACGGCGCCCAAGTGCCTGCCGATGAAGCAGATGAGACTGTCGTTGTCTGCTTGATTCGGGCCGTCTGTAGCGCCGGTTCCGCATCCGCGAAGAGATTTGCGCAACGAAACGTGAGGGACGAATCGGCTTACTGCTGTCTGATATTCCCAGCAGGAATAACAGAGTGACGAGAAGTTGTTGGACATGGCTGAAGGAATCGATCAAATTGGCTAGCACTGTCCGTCCGCGCGAACTCAACGAAGCGGACGGACCGCGGTTGTGGAGAAGAGGTCTTTATGTCAGCCCAGCCCAATCTGATCACTCCAAGTGAGCTGTCACACTCGCTTCGAGAGGCGCCCGTCAGTCAGCAAGACGCTGCTCGCTTTCTCAACATGCACCCGAAAACTGCCGGCACCATGTAGGCACTATGTAGCATGATTCCAGGCACCCAATCCGTCTGGCTCACCGCCCGTGAGGCCGCGCTATACGTCCGCGTATCGCACCGCACTATCCTGGAATGGGCCAAGACCGGCCGCATACCCGCCCACCGTCTCAGCGGCACCGACCGTATTACATGGCGTTTCCGTGCTGAAGAGTTGGACGGTGCTATGATGGCCACGCCATCTGCCGCAAAGAATGGAGAGTCATTCAATGCGACGGGAAAGTAAAAGCACAACCGGGTCCGTAGTGAAGGACCGGCGTAGTCAAATCTGGCAGTTCTTTTGGTGGGCTGACGGCAAGCGCCACAGCACAACACTTGGACGTTTTCCCACCAAGACGGCGGCATGGAACTCGGCGCAACAGTTCCGCGCTCAACTGCCTCAACGTCAACCCTCCAGCGCGCCCATTGTGGCCGTGCTGGTAGAGCAGTACCGAGCAGAGAAGATGCCAACGCGATTCAGCACACGGCGCGGCTACGAGTCTTGGCTTAAGTGCCACGTTGTCCCGCGTTGGGGCGCACACAGCATAACGGATGTACAGCCTCGGGACGTGGAGCTGTGGTTAGCTTCCCTGCCCCTTGCGCCGAAGTCCAGAGCAGAAGTACGCGCATCACTAGGCCGCCTGTGGGACTTCGCTATGTGGTCGGGTAGCGTTCCGGTGCAACGCAACCCGATGTCTTTGGTCACGGTGCGCGGGTCATCAAAGCGTTTAACGAAGCCGCGTAGCTTGACTGCGGAAGAGTTTCAGCGGTTTGTTGTTCGACTGCGGGAACCGTTCCGTACCGTGGCTGTACTCTGTGTTTCGCTCGGGTTGCGTATCAGCGAGTGTATGGCTTTGAAGTGGTCCGATGTCGATTGGCTGAATGGTGCGCTGCTAGTTGAACGCGGAATTGTCATTGGGCGGGTAGACGAAACCAAAACGGAAGGCTCACGGCGCGCGTTGACACTAGCCCCGGAGATTCTAGCGGTGCTGAAAACCTGGAAAACGTCGACGCAATTCGGCAGTGCTGACGATTGGGTCTTTGCTTCCCCATCACAGCTTGGCCGGTTGCCGTGGTCCTATCCCTGGACGTGGAAGAAATTTCAGGACGCAGCGGTAGCTGCAGGGCTTGAGACGTTCGGGATTCACACACTGCGTCACAGCTACCGCAGTTGGCTTGACGCCGTGGGCACCCCAATAGCCGTGCAACAAAAACTAATGCGGCACGCTGACATCCGCACAACAATGAACGTTTACGGCACTGTGGTGACGGATGAGATGGCTACCGCATCGGGAAAAGTGGCACGTCTAACAGTCAACGGCACGGGAAGCGGCACGGGGCCTACTCCAAGTCATTGAAAATATGGCGGAGAGAGTGGGATTCGAACCCACGTTACCCTTTCGAGTAAACACGCTTTCCAAGCGTGCGCCTTCAGCCACTCGGCCATCTCTCCGTTCCTTCATTGACTGACGCAACGGAGTTCCTTCAAATATTGTACAGACGCTTGGGCTGCGCGTCTGTCACATTGTCTTCGCGTTCGCATTCGCAGTCCCGCCGAGGTTCTTGCCGCTCAACCGAGGACTGAGGCGCGGGGCGTTTCCAGGTACGAGCGATCCAGGTCTGCCACCGACGCGCAGCCCAGCAGTCGAAGAGTTCGCTCCACGTCACATCGCAATATCTCGATTGCCCGGGCCACACCCGCTTGTCCTGCCGCGGCGAGTCCGTAGGCATAGGCTCGGCCGATGAGAACCGCCCGCGCTCCCAGGCAAATTGCTTTGACGATATCGCTGCCCCGGCGGATGCCGCCATCCATCAATACTTCGACCTGACCGTTAACCGCGGCGACGACTTCGGGAAGCGCCCGCAACGAAGGCGAGACCGAATCAAGTTGCCGTCCGCCGTGGTTCGAAACGACTACCGCTGCCGCACCTTCATCGGCGGCGCGCCGTGCGTCATCGCCCCGCAGAAGCCCCTTAACCACGATCGGGCCGGGCCACTGCTGGCGAATCCAGCGCAAGTCTTCCCACGTCACCACGGCCCGCGCCAAGGCCGCCGCGACGTCGATGAGTTCCATCGGGCCTTGGCCTGGAAGAACAACATTCTGCAGTTTGGGCACGCCTCCGTCGAGTAAGAACGACGCCAGCCAGCGCGGATGAGCGAGAATGTTGGGGACATAGGGAATCTTCGCGAAGAGCGAAGTGCCCAGCAACTCCTTCATGCCATTGCGCGGGTCGCGCTCGCGCATGCCTGCCACAGCCGTATCCACCGTGATCACTAACGCCGAAAAACCAGCGCGGCGTGCGCGGTCGAGGGCGGCTTCGGCAGCTTCGCGACCACCGAGTAAGTACAACTGGTACCAGACGGGTCCCTGGGACGCGGCTTTTACATCCTCCAGTTTGTGCCCGGAAATGGTGGAGAGGATATAACCTGTGCCGGCCAGACCAGCGGCGCGCGCGGCCGCCACTTCGCCACCCGGATGCATCAGCCGGCTGTATCCAACAGGAGCGAGCATCGCGGGAAAAGAGAGTTCGTGACCGAGCACGCGTGTCTTAAGGCTGCAGTCGGCCACGGCAACCGCGCCGCGAGGACGAAGGATCACGTCGCGAAAGGCGCGACAGTTCTCGGCTAACGTGAGCTCTGCTTCGGCGCCGCCATCCAGATAGTCGAACACCGACCGGGGCAGGCGACATTGCGCCAGCCGCCGTAAGTCCTCGATGTTGACGACCTGCGAAGAGTTCAGGACGTGGTTTCCTTTAGCCATCTTTCAAAACCTGCAGGCGTCGGTCGAAGTCAAGCGTGAAGATCCGGCGGTGCCGACGCAGCTTCAAGAGCCCGCAATAACCGTCGAACTTACGGTTCTTCCTAGCGCAGAAAGGCCTCCGAGAGGCCGCCGTCCACGGGGATGACATGCCCAGTCGTCTTCGCGCTCTGATCGCTGGCTAGCCATACGATCGCGGCAGCACAATCCTGCGGCAGAATGCGTTGCCTTGTCAGCGTACGTTGCGCGTAGAAGTCGGCGAGTTTGCCCCGCAGTTCCTCGGTCGACTCCGCATCCGAGAATCCGATCTTGTATTTCTCCAGAGATTGCATCACCCGGTCGCGAGGGAACATGGTGGAACCTGCGACCACGGTCGCCGGAGCAATTCCGTTCACGCGCACGCGCGGACCGAGCTTGATCGAGAGCTCTCGGATGAGGTGGTTAAGCGCGGCTTTGCTTGTGTCGTAGGCCTCACTGCCCTTCTTTGGAACCACCGCGTTGGCGGAACCGGTCAGCACCATGGCTGCGGACAGGCCTTGGTCCTTGAACACCCACTCAGTTTCGCGGGCGAGAAGATAGTTGCCTGTGACATTGACCAGGAATGCCTGCGCCCACTGTGCATCCGAGAGTTCGCCATCGGCGCCCGGCACAGGGTAGATAGCAGCCGTATTGACGATTACATCGATGCCGCCAAATTGCGCTATCGCGAACTTGCACGCGTCAGACAGAGACGCCGACGATCCCAGGTCGACGGCGACATGAGCTACCACCTCCGCAGATGCAACGGCGCCAACTTCATTGGCTACTCTCTTGGCGCCGTCCCGATCAAAATCCGCGATGACGATGTGAGCGCCCTTCCGCGCCAGGAGCAGCGCGACTTCGCGCCCGATTCCGCTGGCGCCTCCAATGACGAGCGCGATCTTGCGGCTGAATTCCGCTTCCGCGGGCATGCGTTGCAGCTTGGCTTCTTCGAGAGCCCAATACTCGATGCGGAACGCTTCGGATCTGGGAAGCGCAACATAGTTATGGAATTGCGTGAACTGCTGCGACTGCTCGGCGTGCCGGGCCTGCGGCAGAGGATGAGAGACGTTCCCATCTTCCAGTGCGTTCGCGCCGGCCATCACATGAATGGCATTGATGAAAAACTCGGTTGTGATTCGCGCTTCCTTCTTGTTCTTACCGAAGCCAAACAGGCCCAAGCCCGGAACGACCACGACGGAGGGGTTCGAATCCCGTAGCTTCGGCGAATCGCTCGATGCCCATGCTTCGTAATATTTCTTATACGCGGCTCGATACTCGACGACCTCGGGATGGATGCGTGCCTTCAGCGCGGCAACATCCTCTTTCTCAGGATCCCAGGGAAGAAACAGCGGGCAGACTCTGGTTCTCAAGAAATGATCCGGACAACTGGTGCCCAGCGTGCTCAACTCCTTCGCCCACTGCGATCCCGCGAAGGTCAGAGCATTTTCATCGTCGGCATAATGAGCCACCACACGGCGATTCGAGGACAACGCTCCGCGCAGCGCTGGCAGGATTTGAGTGGCGATATTCTTGCGATCTTGAACGGAGCCATACTCGACTCCACCGAACAGAGAATTCTTTCTCGATTGATGTTGCAGAATGAATTCGCCCATCTGATCGATAGTGTGAATGCTGTTCAAGTAGCAGTCGCGTTGCGTCGTTCCCCAGGTAAACAAGCCATGGCCGCCTAGAACCAGGCCTTCCGTTCCGGGGTTGTCTTGCACGGCCCGTTCAATCAGCAGCGCCAGTTCGAATCCTGGACGCTGCCAGGGCACCCACACGATCTTGCGATCGAATTCGCGGTTGAACTCCTCCAGCTTTCGTTTCCCATTTGCGCTCGCCGCCAGAGCGATGGCCCAATCCGGATGCAGATGGTCGACGTGGGCAAAAGGAAGAAATGCGTGCAGGGGAGTGTCAATCGAAGCCGCCACGCGGTTCTCGCCAAAAGCCGCGAGCGGATAATAGCGCACCATCTCGTCTTCATGCTGTTCGCCGCGATACAACTCCTTGAGCTGTTCCAGACGATCCCGATAGAGCAGTGCAAATCCGGCTTCGGTGATGGACCCAAGATCTCCGCCGCTGCCTTTTACTGCCAGCACTCGGACGGGCCGGCCCGTGAACGGGTCGGGAAGTTCCAGCTTCGAGCTTGTATTTCCACCGCCAAAATTGGTGATGCGCAAATCCGCGCCCAGCAGGTTGGAGCGATACCGCAACAGGGCCAACTGATCGCCCGCGATCGTCTGAGCGCGCGCCTCGTTCCACAAGTCCTTCAGGTAAGTAGTCTCTTTGATCTCAGGCATAAACGACCTCAGGCATAAACACTCTCGCAATACTGTTCGAATCTTTCCGCGTGCCGATCCCACTTGTCGGTCTCAAGCGGTTCAAAAACTTCGGTCGGGAACGATCGATCCACAATTTCCCGGACTTCCCGAAGGGAGGATGCGGATCCCGTCGCCAGCATTTGCACCGCGACGTTCCCGAGCGCCGTGGCCTCGGCCGGACCCGCCAGCACTCTCCTCCCAGTGGAATCCGCTGTCAGTTGATTCAGAAGCCGATTCTTCGAGCCGCCACCGATGATGCGAATCTGCTCGATGCCCGTCCCGGTCACCTGTTCGAGATTTCGGATCACCAGACGATACTTGAACGCGAGACTTTCAAGGACGGCCCGTGCGTATGCGCCCGGTTCCCGCGGAGCGGGTTGGTGGGTCCGTGCGCAGAACTGGTTGATGGCCGTGAGCATGTTCGCGGGCCGCAAGAACGACCCGTCATCGGGGTCAACGAGGTAACGAAACGATGCCTCACGACCCGCCAGTTCGATCAGTTCGCGGTAGTCGTAACTACGCCCTTGCGCCGCCCAGGATTGCCGGCAGCCTTGCAGCATCCAGAGCCCCATGACGTTCCTGAGGAGCCTGGTAGTTCCGTTGACGCCGCCTTCGTTGGTCAAGTTCAGCCGCAAGGCATCGGCGGTGATCACCGGGGCATCCAGTTCGGTGCCCAACAGCGACCACGTTCCAGAACTGAGAAAGGCCGTGCCCTCGCGAGCCGATATCGCGGCCACCGCCGAACCCGTGTCGTGACAAGCCGGCGCGATGATCTTGGCGCCCGCGAGTGAGGAATGTCCCGCGATGTTCGGCAGGAGTGTTCCCAGGATCGAGCCTGGTTCCACAAGGGGCGCGGGCAAGTCGACCGGCAGGTCCAACCTCTGCATCAAGCTCGTGGCCCAACTGCGCTTAACCGGGTCCACCATCTGAGTGGTGGTTGCAATGGTAAATTCGCAGACTGCATTCCCCGATAGCCAGTAGTGAAAGAGATCTGGGATGGTAATCAGTCGCTTCGCTGCCGCAAGAAGTTTCGGGCTATCGCGTCGTGCGGCGAACAGTTGATACAGAGTGTTGATCGGCATGAACTGAACGCCCGTCGCCTGATAGATTTCTTCCCTGGAGACTTTCCGGAAGACTTCTTCCATCACCCCTTCAGTCCGCCGATCGCGGTAGTGATAAGGGTTTTGCAGCAACTCACCGCGTTCTCCCAGGAGGGCGTAGTCCACTCCCCAGGTGTCAACGCCGATGCCGGCCAGTTCCACCTCTTCTGATTGCAGCCGCGCCAGCGCCTTGCGCACTTCGAACCAGAGTCGCGCCACGTCCCAATGCAGAGATCCGCCGTACTCGACCGGCTCATTGGCGAAGCGATGTACTTCCTCCGTCGTGAGAATTCCCGATTGAAGATGCGCTAGAACCGCCCGTCCGCTTTCGGCGCCAAAATCGAAAGCCAGATAGGGCTTCGCATGAATGCTCTCAGGCATAGGACGAGACGTTGTGTGCGTTCCGGGCTGCGCGTTCCTGGGTGATGCGCTCGAGGTATCCGCTCTGGCGGAACGCTTCCATCGGGTTCTTAGGCAGCCCCTTGGACTCCCGCCATTCCTGGATCGCCGGCCGGACGTCGGTCGCGAACGCATCCTGCAGCAAGGACTCGGCCACCACCAGATCGCAGTTCTTCTGCGCCGTCGCCAGTTCTCCGCCATCGACCAGAGCTGCCTTGGAGTAGAGTTCCTGCGCGACCGTCACGGTCTGGATCATAGCCTCGATTTTTCCCTTGAGATTGTGACTCTGGTCGACCATGTACGCAATGTCGGCCGGTTTTCCCGTCTCCCACTCGAAGAAGCGTATCTCGTGGAAAATTCGAAAGACCTGGTAGGGATCGATGGAGCCCAGGGTCAAGTCGTCATCGGCATAGCGGCGATCGTTAAAGTGAAAACCTCCCAGCATCTCCTCCGACAGCAGCCAGGCTACGATCTGCTCGATGTTCTGCGCCAAATAATGATGTCCCGTATCGACCAGCACTCGAGCCTGCGGCCCGGCGGCACGCGCCAGCAGCAAAGCCATACCCCAATCGGCAATATCGGTGTGATAGAAAGCGGGCTCAAAGGGCTTGTACTCCACCAGAAGCCGTTGCCCGGGAGACAGCAAGTCATGCGATTCCTGCAGCGCCTCCTTGAACCACTGCTTGCGCTGCCGGATATTCGCCGTCCCCGGATAGTTCGAACCGTCCGCAAACCACATGGAAACATCTCGGCTGTGCAGGCGCCGGGCGATCTCGATGCTGTCCTTGGTGTGCTGCAACGCACGCTGGCGAACGGCTGGGTCGGGATTGCCGAAGGAACCGTACTTGTATTCCTGGTCCTGAAAAAGGTTGGGATTGATCGCACCCGGCAGAACGCCATAACGGCCGGCAAACTTCCGTATGTCGTCCGTGCTCTGCACTCCGTCGGGACAGTCCCACAGGACGTGCAAGGCTATGGTCGGGCAGACGCCGGTGAGCAAGTGTACCTGCCCGGCATCGCTGAACTTTTCTTCGGTTGTGGTGGCCGCTGCCGCCTGTATGAATTTTCCGAACCGTGTGCCGGTATTGGCGAAGCCCCAGGACGGCAGTTCAATGCGGAACTTCTCCAGCGCATCGAATATTTTGTCACTCTTGCTTGCGTCCATCACGCGCCTCTCTATCAATCTCTGATTAAGATCGTTCCTGGATAGCCGGTAGGGCACGGCTTCAGCCGTGCCGCTAGACCCCGACAAATACACGTCTTGAGCCGCTGAGGGCCGAACTCGCCATCGAACGCTTAATCAAACTTCCTTAGCTTTCCTCGGGCTTGTGCAACTGCTGCGCCAGGTAATTCTCGTAGGTCATCTCTTCGATGGCGTGGAGTTGCCCTTCCAGCCAATCGATGTGCTCTTCTTCATCGAGCAGTATCTTCTCCAGCAGTTCGCGCGAACCGTTGTCGCCGGCGGCCACGCTGGCCTTGATTCCATCGTTCAGCCGCTTCACCGCTGTGTATTCCAGCTGCAGGTCGTTCTCCAGTTGCTGCTTCACGGTTTGTCCAATATTGATCTTGAAATAATCGGTCATGTTGGGAGCGCCATCGAGATACAGGATACGTTCCATCAGAATTTCGGCATGGTGCATTTCTTCGATGGATTCCTTGCGGATGTGCTTGGCCATCCGCTCATAACCCCAGTTCTCGCACATCTCGGCATGAAGGAAATACTGGTTGATGGCGGTGAGTTCCGCTTTGAGCGCTTCGTTCAGAATGGCAATGATCTTTGCGTCGCCCTTCATAGTTCGCCTCTCCTGGAAAAGTTCCCAGTTCCCGGTTCTCAGCAAAAGCGCAACAGTTCTAACTGGGAACTGAGGACTGAGAACTGAGAACTGAACAACGAATTGTACTAGAACCTGTCTCGTAAATGGTTTTGGATGGGTTCTGGGGAAGGGCGCGGATTCAGCTGTGCCGCTACGAGCCGCATAAACACTGGGCTTTAGTCCTGGAGGGAACTGCCCGTCTCCTCTGAGGCCGGTTACGAAACCAGCTCTAGAACACGAGAATCAGGAGTGGGATCCCGAAGCGGCGGCGGCTGCGGCGTTGGGCGTTTCCGGCGTCGGCGAAGCGTTGCCGTTGGGCGGTTGGGCGGGTTGCGATGGGGCCGGCTTCGCCTGGCCTACGCCCTCAAGCACGCGGTGATTTAGACAGTACAGCGCGAGTTCCAGACGGTCGGCCACTCCCAGCTTGTCGTAGACTTTGCGGAGATAATTCTTGACCACCTGCTCGGTCGTGCCCACCCGCAGGGCAATCTCCTTGTTCTTCATCCCCTGCGTAACGCAGCTGACGATAAGGGACTCTTTGGGCGTGAGCGAGACTTTGGGACGCGATCCTGCCGGACGCAGGCCTTGCGTACGATACGCCTGCAGCACCCACCCGATGGCGCGGCTATCGAGCCAAGGTTCGCCCTGCGCCACTTTGCGCAGGCATTCCACCAGCATTTCAGGCTCAATTTCGCGCGAAACGACGCCATGTGCGCCGCGCCGGAACAAATCGAGCGTCATCTCCTGGTCGGGCTCCTGCAGCACGACGACCAGACGGCAACTCATAGTTTGGCGAAGAAGATCGGAAACGGCGTCTACCGGATTCGGCGCCAGGGCAGCTTCGAAGATCACAATGTCGGCGGAGAATTTTTGCATGGCGGCAACGGTCTGATCGAGACTCTCGGCTTGGCCGACGACCCGTATGTCGTCCTCGAGCGCGAAGATTTTGCGCAGCCCCGCGCGGAAAATGGCCTGGGTATCGGCCACAATCACGCGGATCGTGGCTTTGCCGTCCTCAGGCTGAATGCCTTCGCCTGGCTCAACGCTGACCGAAGTGCTACCCATCTGTCCTCTTTTCGCGCCCTACCAAGCGCGGACGTTCTTTCACGGCAGAACCGCTCAAACTACTTGCGCTCAAAACGGTATTCGTCAATCACTACGCCGACTCCACGCCGGCCACCATCGGCAAAACTGCGCACCACCCGTCCCCGGCAATCGACCTGCACGTCGGCCTCCGCGCCCACGACATCGGCGGGAAGAGAGATCGTAAAATCGACAGCCGAACCGACGGGCACATCGGCATCCATGCGGAACAGGACGCCGTTGGCGGAAATATTTTCGGTCTCGACTGTGTTTCCCGCGACTTCCGCGTGATTGCCTGCCGACGTCGACTTTAATGCCACCGGCAGTTTGATGGGAAAGCGCGGCGCGCCTTGCACGTCCGTATAACCCCTGCGATTCTTGCTGGCTTCAGCAACAGTTCCCTTGGCGGTTTCAGACACGTTTGCGACGACCTTCCTTCCGGTTCGTGCCGTGCACCACTCCGATTGAGAATGTGCACATTTCAGGGCGAGATTACACCCCAGCATCCCCAATGCAAAGTTACGTAGGTCATGGAACAATTGCGGCGAAGTGCCGGTGGTACAGGGACTTAGGGGCGTAGATCGGACGCCGGCAGGCGGCATCCAGCATGGTTAGTCATTGACCATCCGGAGATAAGACCGTAAGCGGAAGAAGAAGCGACTGTCAGTGCATGCCGGGCGCGGCAACGGCGAGCGGAACTCTCTTGCGCGCGACATCGACCATGAAGCGGCCGCCCTGCAAACGATCTCCGTTCGAGTTCTTGCCGTCTTCGTTAGTGCCGCTGGGATCGGTCCACAGGCTGCCAACTTCCACCTTGCCCGAGCCCGCCGCCATCTTGGTGGGCTGGCGCCGTTGCTTATCGACGTACGCCTTGATCACCTGGGTCGCCAAACGCGCCGCCAGTTTGCCGTGCTCGCCGCCTTCGAACAGCACACACACAATGATGTCGGGGTTGCGCCGGGGCGTGAATCCAACAAACCATCCGTTCTGCGCGAAATCCGCGTTGTTCTGATGCTTCGCGCGCAAGGCGAGCGAAACGATCTGCGCCGATCCGGTCTTGCCGGCGATGTCGATTCCCGGAATGTGCGCCGAGGGAGCCGTGCCTTCCGGCAACAGAACCCGGCTCAACGCATCGGTGATCAAGTTCCATCCCTCCGGGTCAATCGGAATGCTTTTTACTTCGGTATAGTGCGTGGTCTCAACGAATCCCGGCGGCAGGTTCGTCGGATTGATCACATGCGGCACCACCATGCGGCCACCCATCGAAATGGCGCCCACCGCGCGCATCAGTTGCACGGGAGTGATCGCAATCGCACCCTGGCCGATACCCACCGAAATCGTTTCGCCGGCAAACCACTTCTGCTTGAAATTTCGGATCTTCCATTCTTCCGAGGGCATCACTCCGGTCACCTCGTTGGGCAGATCGATGCCGGTTTTCTGCCCCAATCCAAAAGCGGTCGCGTACTTTGCGATGCGATCGATGCCGAGTTTTTCCGCCAGCGTGTAGAAGAAAACATCGCAGGACTGGTAGATCGCTTTAGTGATATCGACGCCGCCGTGGCCGCTTTTCACCCAGCATCCGAAACGCCGGCCATAGAACGTTGCGCCCCCGGTGCAGTTTACGTGGAGGGTCTGGGCAATCCCTTCCTGCCAGCCGGCGGTAGCCATAATGACTTTAAAAGTCGAGCCGGGCGCGAGTTGTGCCTGAATCGCTTTGTTGAGCAGCGGCTTGTCGGGATCGTCGATCAGCTTGTTCCACTCGTCCCGTGAGATCTTCACCGCGAAATCGTTAGGATCGAAAGTCGGGCGGCTCACCATCGCCAGAATTTCTCCGGTGTGCGGATCCATGGCCACAATCGCGCCGTTCTTGCCTTCGATGGCCTCTTCCGCCGCGATCTGCAAATCCAGATCGATTGTCAACTTGAGCTGTTTGCCCGGCTCCGCGGGGGTTTCGTCCAGCCGTCCGACTTCGCGTCCGCGGCTATTTACAATCGCCCGCCGGAATCCGTTCTTGCCCATCAAAATGCTGTTGTACTGTTTCTCAACTCCACTCTGCCCGACCACGTCGCCAGGATTGTAGAGCTCGAACTGCGGCTGGTTGAGCATGTCCTCGGTCACTTCGCCGACGTAGCCGATCAGATGCGCCATGAAACCGTTGCGCGGATAAAGCCGCCGGTGCGCCATGATGGTTTCCAGTTCCGGCAGTTCGTTCTTGTGCGCCTCGATGAACGCCAGTTCGTCGGGTGTGATGTCTTCCTTCAGAAAAATCGGCTGGTACTGCGGCATCCACAATGAGCGCTTGATGCGCTGCCGCACTTCGTCGGCGTTCAAGTGCAATCCCTTGGCGATGGCGTCCGCGTCCGCATTTAGATCTCGCGTGGAATCGCGCAGCAGCAGCGCCGAAAACGAGGGATAGTTGTCGACGATGATGCGGCCTTCGCGATCCAGAATCTTGCCGCGCGGCGCCAGAATCGGCACATTGCGGACGCGGTTCTGCTCCGCCAGTTGCTCGTACTTGCCGCTATGCATGACCTGCAGCCGCCACAGCCCGTACGCCAGCAGCAGGAACATGAACAGCACGACGTACTGCACCGCGGTAAGCCGCGCGACGGGAACTTTTTCTTCGTGGCCGAACATCAATCCTCGGTTCCTGTAATCCTCGTAGTTCTTGCAGCCGGCATCGGCGCGACCGCCTGAATCGAAATCCGCGATTGCGATGGGCCTGGAAAGCTACTGGAAACGTTAACTACATTCTAACCCGCGGAATGTCGTGACCGAAACGGAACTGAAAACGAAAGTTTTCTAGAGCGCGTTTCATAAATCGGCTTTGGGTAGGGCACGGCTTCACAGCCTGCGGGAAAACTCGATTTTGCAGTTGATTTTGGTCGGCGCGGCGGTTCACCGCTGCGGTCAGTAGAATTGTTTTGAATCCGGCTCTAGCCGCCGAGGGCGCACCTTCTGCGAGCCAATCGGTGGGTCATGTCCAACCGTGGATTGAATTGGGCGCCCTCCGCGGGCAACAATACCAGCAGGACTTACGTCTAACTTACTCCCAGCTAAGGAATGCAATGCGGATTCGCAGTTTCATCGTCGCCTACGTGCTGGTGCTCGCCATTCTGCTGTTTGCCGACCGGCGCCCCAGTTCCACGCAGCAGGATCGCTATTCGCGCGTAGTCGACCTCACCGATGGGCAAACCGCGACGACGCCACATGTCACAGCCGCGGAATCCAGAACGCGCATCATTGCTCCCGCCGCGCTCATTCCCGGAACTTGGGCCGCTGGCCAGATTCCCCCCGAGCGTCTAGTGGCTCCGCTGGTGGTGATGGATTTGAACGCAGCCGGCGCCGCAGTCGAGGGCAACCCGCAGATTTCTCTCGACGATATTGCCGAGTGGGAATCGCACCACGGCATGATTCCGCAAGGAGCGGTCGTCGCCATCCGCCGCACCGGCGCATGCAACGATCTGCCCACAGACACTCTGTCAACCAATGCTCAGTCAAGCACGCCGTTTCCCATCGCCCGCGACGCCGTCGAGTTCCTCACCGTCGCTCGCTACACGATCGGCTTTGCCGTTGAGACGCACGTGGATTTGACCTCCGACCAAGCGCTGGCGCGGCACCTTGCTCTTCACGGAAGCTATGTGGTGGAAGGGACGGCGCGCCTAACTTCGCTGCCCGCGAGCGGCTCGCTCATCGTCGTCGCCCCGGAGAAGAACAAGAAAACGGGCGAGGCTCCCGTCCGTATTCTCGCCATGGTGCGCTAAACCATGGTGCGCTAAACCCTGGTTGGTGGAGTGACGGGCGTCCCGCCCGTCTGGCACTCCGGCAGCAAGAGTCGACACCGTGGCGCAAATCAGTCCTTACTATTTTCCCGCACCGCGGTTCGCTCCAACATCATCTACTCTACGGAGGCGATTCCAATGTCCGACCCGCGTTATCCGATCGGAAAATTTTCCTACGATGGCCCGCTCACGGCAGAACAAAAGCAGCAGTACTTGACCGATGTCGAGCAAACGCCCGCCCGTTTGCGCGCCGCCCTTCACGGACTCTCCGACGAGCAATTGGACACTCCTTACCGCGATGGCGGCTGGACGCTGCGCCAGGTGGCCCATCACGTCCCCGACAGCCACATGAACGCTTATATTCGCTTCAAATTGGCGCTTACCGAAAACGACCCCACCATCAAGCCGTATCTGGAAAATCTCTGGGCCGAGTTGCCCGAGGCCAAGCATGCCCCGATTGAAGTGTCGCTGGCCTTGCTCGATTCCCTCCACCAGCGCTGGATGCTGACGCTCCGCAAGTTGACCGACGCGGAATGGAAGCGCACTTTCCGCCATCCTGAACTGGGACCCATGTCGCTCGAAAAAACTCTCGCACTCTACTCCTGGCACGGACGCCATCACGTGGCCCATGTCACAAGCTTGCGCGAGAAGATGGGATGGTAGAAAACGCTGCGAGCTTCGAGCCGCGAGCTACGAGCTACGAGCAGGCACGTAAGCCGTGAAACGCATGGGTCGCTCGAAGCTCGCAGCTCGTGGCTCGCCGCCGTTTCTACGGCAGTCCCGCCTTCCACGCCAGATAACTCGCCGCCTCGCGCATCACCGCCTCGAAGCGCTCCCACAGCGGGAGCGGACGCGACTGTGGCCGGGGTGCCAACTCCACTTGCACGCCTTCGTGCTCCAGTAACGCCCGAATGCGAAATACATGGTAGGCGTCGCTGACCGCAATGCAGCTCCTCATGCCATTCGCGCGCATGATGTTGGCCACTCGCGCCGCCGACTGCGCCGTGTCCGAGCCTTGCGTCTCCGCGATCAGAGCCTGCTCCGGGACGCCGCGCCGCAGAAGATAGTCTCTGCCCACGCCGCCCTCGCTGAAATCCGGATCCTGCGCCGCGCCCCCGGTCGTGATCACCACCGGCGCCATTCCTTTCTGAAACAATTCGTAACCGTGGTCCAGCCGCGCCCGGTACACCGGCGAAGGATGGCCCGCATACTCGGCCGCTCCGAATATGGCAATCACGTCCGCTTTTTCCGCGGGAGCCTCGGCGGCGGCGCGCACGATGCGCAACCCGGTAATCCCGAAAAATAACGACAGCGCTCCCACCACCGCCAGCAAAAACAGCAGCCAGGAACGCATCCATAAGGATTTTCTTGGGGCAGATCGATTGGTATCTTCGGACATCTTAAATGTAGACCAGGGTTTCAGGGTTGCAATCGTCAGGTCGCTAAATCGTCAGGTCGCTAAAGGGATGCTCCGATCTTCCTTGAAACCTTGAAACCTGCCTTAAGATAATGCTTCGACAATATCCTTCGCGGGAATCGCGCCATCGCGCAGAATCTGCCAGGTCCCGTCTGCTCGGAAGTGCACGATCGTCGACGAAATTGTCCGCGGAGAGGGGCCGCCGTCCACGATCAGCGAGATGCGGTCCTGCAACTGCTCCCTAACTTCCTCTGCGGTCGTGCATTCCGCGGCGCCGCTCAGGTTGGCGGAAGTTGCCGTGATCGGAATTCTCGCCGCCCGCACCACCGCTAGCGCAATCTCGGCTGCGGGCACGCGCAGCGCCACGTTCCCCGTGTTTGCCGTTACCTTAAGCGGCAGATGCGACGCTGCCGGCACAATCATGGTCAGCGGCCCCGGCCAAAAACGCCGCGCCAGCAGTTGAAAATCATCCGGCAGGGGACGCGCAAACTCTTCCGCCTGGTCCACGTTTTCGATCAGCAGCGAGAGCGGTTTGTGCCGCAGGCGCGATTTGATCTCATAGACGCGCTCGACCGCGCGCAGGTTGAACGGGTCCGCCGCCAGACCATAGAATGTATCGGTTGGCATCCCCAGCACCTGTCCGGCCTGAATCTGTTCGGCAGCATATTTGATCAGCGAAGCTTCGGGCGTTTCGGCATCAATTTTCAGGATTTCCGCGAGCACTCTAGTCCCTTCCCGACCGTCGGCACAAACGTTGTCGGATAGACATTGGCGAACTAAACATTGTCCAACTAAACATTGAAATGTACCATACCACGAGCCTCGGCCGAAGCCCGGCTGGACATTCGTATTATCCTGAGCCTGAGTCCAGGATCTTGAACCAACCCATGAAGCAAGACGCGAAGGCCGTGCGAACTCGCAATCTGACGGATCGTTTGCGCCCCGTCGCCGGCCGCCACAACCAGCGGCTGAAAGAGTTGCGGCTCGCATTCCGCCGCGCCGAACTGACGGCCCAGGGTGAGTGTGCCATCGAAGGCATTAAGCTGATCGAAGAAGCACTGCGCAGCCGCCTGCGTCTGGACAGCGTATTCTTCAGCGAATCGGCCCGTCCTCTTGCCGAGAAGCTTCTGCCCCAAATCGGCTCACGGAAGATCAATGCCCGCACCGAGACACTCGTCCTGCCCAATGCACTCTTCAATTCGATCGTGCCCAGTGACGCGCCCCAGGGCGTGGCGGCTCTGCTCAAGCCGCCGGCTTTCTCTTCCGCTCAACTGCTCGACCGTTCCGGCAACGGACCTTTGGTGGTAGCCGCCGGCCTGCAGGACCCCGGCAATCTGGGCACGATCCTGCGCTCCGCCGAAGCCTTTGGCGCTGCCGGAATTTTTCTGACCGAGGGAACCGTCAGTCCTTACAACTCGAAAGTTCTGCGCGGTTCGGCGGGTTCGATCTTCCGCTTGCCTTTCTTGCAGATCTCTACCGCCGAACTGATCCCGCTACTGCGCGCGCATGGCGTTCGCCTGCTGGCGACTTCGTCGCACCATGGAACTCCACTGCCCCGGATCTCATGGACCTTGCCGCTCGCGATCTTCATCGGCAACGAAGGCGCCGGCCTGTCCCGTGAATTGACAACCCAAATGGACGAAACCGTGGCGATCCCGCAATCCCCGCAAGTCGAATCGCTGAACGCCGGAGTCGCCGCCAGTATCGTGCTGTATGAAGCCGCGAGAAATCGAAAGAGAATTTTGTAATGTGGTAATCGGGTAATTTTGTAACTTGAAAACCCAAAATCACGAGGCGTTGGATTGGTTTCAAATTACAAAATTACCCGATTACAAAGTTACAAAATCTTCTCTATGGTGAAATGATCTTGTGAACTCATGAATCTATTCGCCCCCATCCCGAACGACGATCCCGCCGCTCAAGGCGCGCGCCCGCTGGCCGACCGCATGCGCCCGCGCACCCTCGATGAATTCGTCGGGCAGGAGCATTTGGTCGGCCCCGGCAAACCGCTGCGCGTGCAGATGGAGCGCGACGATCCCACCTCGATGATCTTCTGGGGACCTCCCGGCACCGGCAAGACGACGCTCTCCAAAATCATTGCCCGCATCACCAAAGCCGACTTCATTGAGTTTTCCGCCGTGCTCGCCGGCATCAAGGAAATCAAGCAGGTCATGAGCGATGCCGACCGCGCCCGCCAGTACGGCACGCGCACCATCGTCTTCGTCGACGAAATTCACCGCTTCAACAAAGCGCAGCAGGACGCCTTCCTCCCGCACGTGGAGAAGGGAAGCATTCGCTTGATCGGCGCCACCACCGAAAATCCGTCCTTCGAAATCAACTCCGCGCTGCTTTCACGCTGCCGCGTCTATGTGCTGAATCCGTTGAGCGAAGATCAGATTGTCGTTCTTCTGCAACGCGCCCTCAGCGATACCGAGCGCGGCCTTGGCGAGATGCATCTGGAAGCGTCTGATAACGCCCTCCGCAAAATCGCCGCCTACTCCAGCGGAGACGCCCGCGCCGCCTACAACGTTCTCGAAGTGGCCGCCTCGCTAACCGTAGAGACGCGGCTAGCCGCGTCTCCCGCCGCAACCATCACGATCACTGAAGCGACCATCCAGGAAGCCCTCCAGAAGCGGGTTCTGCTCTACGACAAAAACGGCGAAGAGCATTACAACATCATCTCGGCGCTGCACAAGTCGGTGCGCAACAGCGATCCCGACGCCGCCCTCTATTGGCTCGCGCGTATGCTCGAAGCCGGAGAAGATCCGCTTTACATTGCTCGCCGCGTAGTACGCATGGCGGTCGAAGACATCGGCCTCGCCGAACCGACCGCGCTCGCCTTGTGCATGGCCGCTCGCGACGCCGTCGATTTCATCGGCATGCCCGAAGGCAATCTCGCCCTCGCGCAAGCCATTGTGTATCTCTCGGTCGCTCCAAAATCGAACGCGCTTTACGCCGCCTACGGAGCGGTCCAGCAGGACGTGGAGCAAACCGCCGCCGAACCCGTCCCACTGCATCTGCGCAACGCCCCCACCAGCCTGATGAAAGGCCTCGGCTACGGCAAGGACTATCAATACGCCCACGACACCGAAAACAAGGTCGCCGACATGCAGTGTCTGCCCGACAGTCTGCGCGATCGCGTCTACTATCGCCCAACGAATGAGGGAGTGGAGAAGCGGATTCGCGAACGCCTGGAAGAAATCAAACGGCTCAAACAGCCGGCGTCCAGCCGCACATCAGGTCCAGCAAAAAACCGAACAAAAAGAGAATCTGAACCCTGATTCCTGCAATCTGATAAGCAGTTGCAATCGACCGGCAGGAGGGTTTCGTCATGGCCACTAGCCCGCTCATGGATTTCGGCTTGTCCGCCCAGCCAATGCCCGAAACGTCCGCTCACAGGATCGCCGAACTGGTGCGCATGCAGAAATTCGCGCAACGGATCACCTCCACTCTCGACCTGGAAGAACTCGTTCCGCGAATCGTCGACGAAGTTGCCGCATCGCTCGGCTGCGTCGAAATCAACCTCTACCTGCGCGACCGGGAGCAATCCGGATTCGTACTGGCCGGAGTTCGCGGCTGCTCCGTTTACGGCAAGGGCCATCACCTCAAGCCAGGCGCCGGAATGGTGGGACACGTCGCGGCCACGGGCAAAATGCACTATGCACCCGACGTCACTCGCGACCCTTACTACGTGGCCTGCGAGCCCGATACGCGCTCCGAAGTTGCCATCCCGCTGCGGCGCGAGGGTGAGTTGGTCGGAATTTTCACTGCTTCCCATTGCGAGTTAAATGCCTTCTGCTCAGACCAGCTAAGGCTGCTGCAAGGATTGTGCGATCACGTCGCCGTAGCGGTGCACAACGCGCGGCGCTTTGGCGATGAGCGCGAACAACGCAAGCGCATGAGCCGCGAGGCCGAAGAAGCTCGCTCCATTCAGCAGGCGCTGTTGCCGCGTAGCTCGCCTCTGATCCCGGGGTTCTGTGTTTCCGGGCTTTCGATTCCGGCAGGCTCGGTCGGTGGCGACTGGTATGACTTCATTCCGCTGCGTGACGGACGGTGGGGCCTGGTTCTCGCCGATGTTTCCGGCAAGGGCACGGCGGCGGCGCT